>Ga0315902_10003319_pt1 | contig 24209 bp, 19 predicted proteins | sample LakEriMetagenome_9_FD_203523 | JGI IMG/M metagenome (GOLD analysis project Ga0315902, IMG submission 203523) | Freshwater fungal communities from buoy surface, Lake Erie, Ohio, United States - Buoy 12 MA117 | ecosystem: Environmental > Aquatic > Freshwater > Lake > Lake biofilm | place: USA... | reverse complement strand
AACCGCGATCTCGGGCGTCACCAACCTCTCCCGATTTGCCGGAAGTCCTTTCCGCCCCCATACTTCCGTCTTGTCAAATCCCCTGACCGGGGGCTCAGGCCCGGTGGCAGCCGGGCCGACGAACTCGTCGACGCAGTCATGGACACGGACGACTTCCCTACCTTTGGTCTGACGCTCCCCTCGCACCCCTGCGAAGCGCTCGTCGGGTGCGTGATTCACGAGCGGTACACACTCGAAGACCTGCTCGGCGAAGGTGGTTTCGGCTGCGTCTTCCTGGCCCGGCAGAGGACGCCGGACCGGATGGTGGCCGTCAAGGTTTCCCGACACCACGCCGAGAACGCCGACCGAATGGTCCGCGAGGCCAATGTGCTGGCGAAGGTGGATCACCCCGCAATCGCCCGGGTCTACGACGCCGGCACGTGGGATTCACCGGTCGGCAGGCGGGTATACGTGGTCATGGAACTCGTCGCCGGCGCCAAGCGGCTCGACTCGTACTGCCAGCACCACCTACCCCGGGCCGCGGATCGCGTGCGGCTGTTCATCGAGGTGTGCCACGCCGTGGGCGTCGCGCATCAGCGGGGCATCATTCACCGCGACATCAAGCCCGGAAACGTGCTCGTGGGTGCCACCGGACAGGTGAAGGTGATCGACTTTGGGATCGCCAAGGTCGTGGGAACGGTCGGCGATGACGCGACGCCGGGCGGCTCCGGCGTGGAAGGCCCTCCCGATTCCGACGAGGGCACGAGGACCGGGCACTTCATGGGCACGCGAGGCTACGCGCCACCGGAGCAAATGACCGGCGAGCCGGTCACGCCACGATCCGACGTGTACGCCATGGGAGAACTGCTGCGCAGCATGTTTGGCGATCATCCGCGGGGCCTGCCGGCAGGCCTGCGGCGGGTGGTCGACCGCTGCACGCGTCACGATCCGACGCAACGGTACGCCCACGCCGGCGACCTGGCCGCCACTCTCGACGGATGGCTGCGAAGGCGCAGTGTGGCCGCGTGGCTCGCGACCGCGACGACCGGTATCGCCGTGGCCGCGGCCGGTTGGCTGGTTTCTGTTGGTCCGACCGAACCACGACGGGATCCACTCCCGCTCCACCCGGGCGGCACCCCCGCCCACGTCGAGCTGGGCGTCACGGCCGCATCTGATCCGAAGGGTCTGTGGTTCGTCCATACCGGCACCGGCAAAGAACTCCTGTTCGCCGAACAGGCCAGACCGCTGATACCCTTCCGCCTCCCCTCGCTGACCACGCCCGGCCCCCGGCCGCTCCGATTCGATGCCAGCGGTAAGCACCTGGCGACCACCGATGGCGACGGATGGCGTCTCTGGCGATTGGATGATCTCGAGACGAACTCCAGCGGCACGTACTTCCCGGCGCCCCTCGCGGCGGCGTCGTCCGCTCTTCCGGGGCTCGGCCTCGATCTCACTGCGGACGGCACGCGTCTCTGGGGACAGCTCGGCGACCGGCAGCTCGTGGCCATCGACGTATCGAGCGGCACGTGCGTGAATGCCGTATCGGTGCCGAACGCTCCTGACGGTTGCATCACGGCGATCTGCCGCGGCCCCGATCGAGACACCGCCTATGTCGGGGCATCCGACGGCACGGTCGGCCGCTGGAGCGTGGGCCACACGACGCTGACAAGCCTCGACCACCCGCACGGCGACGGTCGGGTCCTGATCGCGGCGACGCCGGCCGGCGACCGGGTCGCCTCAATCGGCGCCGATGGAGCGCTGCGTCTCCGGGGCTCCGATGGCACGACGCTGCTGACGGGCACAGGGCTGGGCACTCCGCTCGCACTCACGTTCGCGGATGCGACACACCTCCTCGTCGCCGCAAAATCTGCTGAAGACAGCAGGTCACACCTCATCCGATACGAGGTGCCAGCTACGCTCTCCGACGGCCGACTCGCCATCACCGGCACCGCCGCCGTGTCGGAGGAAATCCTTCAAGTCTCAGCCGGCGGCACGACGTTTTTGGCCGTCACGCTCGATCGCGGAGGCGAGGCCGTCACCGAGATCTGGACTCAGCCCACCTCTGGCTTGGTCAGTCCCGAGTCGGTCGCCCGAGTTTCTCCTGAATGACCTTTTTCGCGCGGCTGTAGGCACGCTGGACGGTGCTTCGCGAGACACCCAACGCCTTCGCGATCGTCTCTTCATCTTCTTCGAGATACCAGCGCATCGAGAACACCTCCCGATCCAACTCGGGCAGCGAATCGACGCAGGCATGGAACCTCTGCCACTGGTCCAGCGTGCCAGGGCCTGTCATGGGGCAGCAGGCTTCATCGGCTGGATGTCGGTCGTCTGGCCACAGAGCGACGTCCTCGAGGTTTCCAAGCCCTCTGCCGCCCCGGGAGTGTTCCCGAACCTTGTCGACGAGCACCCTCTTCACCTGCAGGGCCGCAAGGTTGAGCAGATGCCGAACGGACTCGGGCTTTACAGCGGTCAACGAGTCGAGCAGCTTGATGGCCGCGTCCTGACGAATGTCGCTTGGCCGATCCCATCGCGCCACACAGGGGTAGGTCGGCAATAGCGTTGCCACTTTGGCAGCGACTTTCCGCTCCACGAATTCCATCAGGATCTCGACGGCCTGCGGATCTCCGGCCCGATGGCGTTCGAGAGTGGATTCAAGAGGATTGGCCATGCCCCCTCACCTCGTGACGTCGCTCAGTTCGTCGTGAAGATCCACCCACGAGCGGCAGCCGCCGTAAGACTCGTGCCACGGAAGCGTGACGGGGAAGGGCAGGGGCCGCACGTCCACCTCCAGCACGTAGAGTTCGTCTTTCCAGCGATGGAACCGCTCTGCCACCACGGCGTCGGACCAGACGTGCCGACCCCGGTAGGTGGCCAGATCGTCGAGGCGAAGCACCCGCCTCGCCTCGCGGACGGTGGCCGCGTGCCGGAATACGACCGTCCCCTCCGCCGGCCGGTCGTCGTCGATCCCCACGAGCAGGTCACGGGCCTCAGGGATCAGACTTTCAGGCGCCTGGTGCAGGAACGTGGGCAGAAGCAGGAACGACGCGTAATCGGGGCGAAACTCACCGCCGTCCTCCACGATTCCGCCCTTGCGCAGAATCACGTCCTGCCGGCCCGTCGCGAGGGCCCGGCAGATCGCCGCCCACTCCTTGAACGCCGTTCGCATCGCCGTCACTTGGACTTACGGACGTAGAGCCCGTCGGCATTGATCTGGATCACGGGAATGCCCAGCTTCGGGTCGAAGAACCCGCTGCCCCGCACCACGACATCCTGTCCTTCGGCAACACCAAACAGTTTCTGGGCATCGAGCGGAATCACCTTGCCGTCAGCCCCCGCGAAGCTCACGGCCGCAATCGGCGAGTTGGCCGCACGCTTCTTGCAGAACGGGCAGTCGTCAGGCTTGTGACCAGGCTTCGCCGCATGGTCGTCGGCGGCCGGAATCTCCAGCATCGAAAACGTCGCCTCGTTCTTGCCGAACGGCGAGGTGCCCCGCCCGCCGATCCGCCCCGCCACGACCACCGGCTGCGGCGTCGCGGTCAGCTTCGCCTTGGCGTCTGTGATCGAGACGGCACCAGAAGGCTCCTCCGCCAACAGCACCGAACCACGAATGGCCGTGACGTCGATCTCGGCTCGCACGGCCGCTGCTCCCAGCGACAAGCCGCCCCACACCACCACGAACGCCAGATGCCGAAACGACGATCTCATCACTTGATCTCCGCAAGAGCCTTGAACGCAGCCTCGAGCCGCTCCCTGACGGACGCCAAGATTTTCTTGGGGTCCGCGTTTGTATCTCCTGAATGAAACGCCTCGTCGACCTTGCCGAAACACTCCTCGAGTTCATCGAGTCCCTTCGACGCCGCGTCGGAGAGGCCCTCCTTCGTCGCGAACTCGCGGACCGCCTCGAGGAGGTGACCGATGTCGTGAACGGCGTCGTCGGCCGCCTCGCCAGCATTGTCGGCGAGCTTCTCGGCGAGGTCGTCGCCCAAGGACCGGAGTTTCGCAACGCCGTCAACGAACGACGTCGGCTCGTCGTGGTCGTGTTCGTGGCCGTGATGGGCATGACCATGATCCGCGTGGTCGGTGGTCACCTGGGCCGCCGGCACCGCCGGACGGACAGGCCTGGCGGGCGGGGCTGCTGAGTCACATCCAACCGAGATCGCCGCGAGCATGAGCGGGGCGAGGCGGGCGAGTGGGCGGCACATCGGCATGACATCCTCGGGGTGGCGAAAAGCATCGGCGGACCCCGGTATCCTACCCGCAGAGGTCACTTCCGCGGAACTACCACCCGCCCCGAAACCGCCTCGACTGGGCTCGCGACGAGGCAGACCAGCGAACGACCGGGCAGTTCGACGGGCTTCGTCATGTCGACGAGCGGGCCGCGGCCATCGGGGAAAATGTCGTTTGGCGCTGGCATCCCTGTGTGCACGAACAGCCGCCACGGCAGCGAGCGGACGGCTGCCGAGTTGGGCAGAACCACCGACCCCGGCTGCGACTCCGCATGCGCGATGATGAGCACGTGACGAGGCGTGCCCTCGAGCCCCCCGGCCTCGATGTTGTTGCCTGCAGCCAGCCGCTCGGCCGACGGGGCGGCGAAGAAGCAGGTGATGCCGCCGTCGGCTGCATGCCAGTCGATCGGCTCGCCACCAGGGCCGAACCACTCGACGTCGGGCAGGCCGCCTCCATGGCTCGATCCTCCTACAAGGAAGGACCGGCGGCGGAGGGTCGGGTTGCCGAGGCGGAAGCGGACCAGCTCGCGAACGAACCGCGCCAGGTTCGCGTTCGACTCCACCAAGCCCCAGTCGAGCCACGAGACATCGTTGTCCTGGCACCAGGCGTTGTTGTTGCCCCGCTGCGTGCGACCGCATTCGTCGCCGCTGAGCAGCATCGGCACACCCTGACTGAGGAGCAGCGTGGCGAGCATGTTGCGTACCTGCCGGGCCCGCACCGCCTCGATCTCGGGTTGCCGCGTCGGGCCTTCGACACCGTAGTTTTCCGAGAAGTTGTTGTTGTCACCGTCACGGTTTCCCTCGCCGTTTGCCTCGTTGCGCTTCTCCCGATAGCTGACGAGGTCCGCGAGCGTGAATCCGTCGTGCGAGGTGACGAAGTTGATGCTGTGGCAGGGCTGGCGGCCGTGCTCGGCGTAGAGATCGCTCGACCCCGCGATCCGGGTGGCGAGATGGCCGGTCTGGGCCGAGTCGCCCCGCCAGAACCTGCGGACATCATCGCGGTAGCGGCCGTTCCATTCCGCCCACCGAAGCCGGGCGAACGAGCCCACCTGATAGGCCCCAGCGGCATCCCAGGCCTCCGCGATCATCTTGGTGTCGGCGAGCGCCGGATCCTCGGTGATCACCTCCACGACCGGCGGATTCGGCTGCAAATCGCCGTTGCGGTCGCGGCTCAGCACGCTCGCAAGGTCGAAGCGGAAGCCGTCGACGTGATAGTTGTGCACCCAGTTTCGCAGGCAGAGGAAGATCAGTTCGCGGACGATTGGATGGTTGCCGTTGATCGTGTTGCCGCAGCCGGTGTAGTTGCGATAACTCGAGCCGCCATCGCCGAGCATGTAGTAGACGCGGTTCTCCAGCCCCTTGAACGAGAGTGTGGGGCCGAGCTGGTTGCCCTCGGCGGTGTGGTTGAAGACCACGTCGAGGATGACCTCGATACCCGCCGCGTGCAGCGCGCGGACCATTTCCTTGAACTCGCGGACCTGCGCGCCGGGGGCGGGATCGGCGGCATAGCCGCGGTGCGGGGCGAAGAAGGCCAGCGGGTCGTAGCCCCAGTAGTTCGACCGCACGACCCCGCTGGCCGAGGGCATGGCGGCGGCAAACTCGTGCACCGGCATGAGCTCGACCGCCGTCACTCCCAGCGACTTGAGATACGGGATCTTCTCGATCACGCCGAGATACGTTCCTGGATGCTGGACGCCGCTCGTGGGGCTCGCGGTGAATCCGCGGACGTGCATCTCGTAGATCACGGTGTCGGAGAGGCCGCGACGAAGGTGGCGGTCGCCCTGCCAGTCGAAGGCGTCGTCGATCACCACGCACCGGGGAGGCACGAGCAGGCCCCCGGCGTCGAAGGTGAACTCCCCGCCAAGGGCGCGAGCATAGGGATCGATCAGCCGGGCGCGTCCGTCGAACCGCTGGCCACGCTCGGGATCGAAGGGGCCGTCGGCCTGAATGTGGTAGAGCGTACCAGCCCCGAGTCCCGGCACGAACACGCTCCAGATGTCGCCCCAGCGATCGCGGGCGGGATCGAGGGAGATCGTCTCCGCGGGCGCGGCATCGTCGGCCGACTCGTAGAGCAGGATCCGCATCGCCGTCGCCGAGCGGCTGTAGACGACGAACTGCACGCCGCCGTCGCGGAGGATCGCGCCGTAGGGGAGCGGTTGCGTAAACTGGAGCGGCGGGAGCGGCTTTCGGGCGACGGCCCGTTTTCGCGGCGAGGGCTTGCGCGGCGGCATCCACGAATGATACCACCGGGCCTTGCGACGCTCCCGCCGGCGGCGATGATACCGGCGTGAGCGGAGCGACCTACTCCAGCGCCGGCGTGAATCTCGAGCTCTACCGCGAGGGTATGGCCCGTCTGCCGGCGCACATGCGCCGCACGCAGTGCCCCCGCGTGATGAGCCAGGAGGGGGGCTTCGCCGCCCTCTTCGCGCTCGACTTCAAGGGACTGTTCTCGCGGGGCTACGAGGATCCACTTCTCGTGTCGTGCACCGACGGCGTGGGCACGAAGCTCAAGGTGGCGGTCGACACGGGCGTGCATCACACGGTCGGCATCGACCTGGTGGCAATGAGCGTCAACGACGCGCTCTGCACGGGCGCGGAGCCGCTCTTTTTCCTCGACTACGTGGCCCTCGCGAAGGACGACCCCGAACTGCTCGAGCAGCTCGTCCGCGGCATCGCCGACGCATGCGTGGAATGCGAGTGCGCCCTCGTCGGCGGCGAGACGGCTATCTTGCCCGACATGTACCATCCCGGCGAATACGACCTCGCCGGGTTTTGCGTGGGCGTGGTGGAGCGGAAGCGGCTGGTGGACGGCCGACAGATCCAGCCCGGCGACGTGGCCCTCGGCATCGCCTCCAGCGGCTTCCACTCCAACGGCTACAGCCTCGTGCGGAAGGCGGTCTTCGAACTCGGCGGACTGAGCGTGTCCGATCACGTGCCGTGCCTCGGCGGCCGCACGGTGGGCGAGGCCCTGCTCACCCCCACGCGGCTCTATGCGAGGCCCGTCAAGGCTGTGCTTGGCCACTACCGCGTCAAGCAGGTCGTCCACGGCATCGCTCATATCACGGGAGGCGGCCTCGTGGAGAACCTGGCCCGGATCGTTCCCGACACGGTGCAGGTGGTGCTGGAGCGTGGCTCGTGGCCCGTGCCGCCCGTGTTCCCCTGGGTGCAGTCGCTCGGCGGAATCGCGGCCGACGAGATGGACCGCGTCTTCAACATGGGCATCGGCATGGTGCTCGTGGTGTCATCCCACTTCGCCGACAGCATCCAGAAGCAGCTGGCCGACATGGGGCACGACACGTTCCGGCTCGGACGTGTGACGGCGTCGACGCCCGATGCCGAGCGGGTCGTGCTGCACTGATACGCTTCAGACTCGATCGTCTTGCGTCGTCGCGGCACCGCCGCCGGCCGGACACATGCTCGGCGCCGGCGGGACTTGTGAGTTCTCTGCTCAAACGCTTTGGCGCGACCGCCGCGGCACACAAGTCTCACCGGCTTCTGCGCGTGCCTCCGATCCGGCTGCTCCCCCTTCCGAACTCACCCGGGAGCGATGTTGCCTTGAGGGGCTGCCCGTGCCGTCGCGGCTCCGTATCAGCCTTTCCGTATCAGTGGCCGCCGGAGCGGCCCGCGGATGCCGACCGCACCGGCCCGGCGCCGGGCTTCGACGGCCCGGCCTTCTCGAGAGCCTCGAGAACCTGCGCTTCGGTGATCAGGTCGCGGAGCACGATCGGCTCGGGACACTGGCCGCCGGGTGTGGCCGCCGGGTAGATCGCAAGCACCGGAATCGAACGGCTCTGCAAGCCCTCGAGCGCCACCTTGATCTCGTTTGAGCCGTCGGTCCAGTCGGCGAGCACCGGCACCACGCGATTCTTCTCGACGGCCGCCTTCACCCGGTCGGTCTCGATCGCGTAGGCGAGATTGAACTTGCAGGTCGGGCACCAGTCGGCCGAGAAGTCGACCATCACCGTCGCGCCGCTCCGCCGCAACTCCGCGATCCGATCGCGACTGAAGGGCTGCTGCCAGTCGATCACCGACTCGCCCGGGGAGAGCAGCGTAAAGGCACCCCAGCCGATCAGGGCGGCGGTGGCGGCCGCCTGCACCCAGCGTCCGAAGCCAACCGCGCCCGTCGTCTCCTGCGCCTTGCCCACCCACCAGCAGGCGGCCCAGATGCCCACGAGCAGCGCGAGCGTGGGCACGAACCATTCGTGATGGAGGATCGTGAACAGGTAGACCACGGTGCCGAGCATCACGAACCCGAGCAGTTCCTTGAACGTCGCCATCCATGCGCCGGGCTTGGGCAGGAACTTCACGAGCCCCGGCACCAGGCCGACGAGCACGTAGGGCAGGCACATGCCGGTGGCGATCGCACCGAACACCGCGTAGGTGACGGCCGTGGGCTGCGTGAGCGTGAATCCGAACACCGGCCCGAGGAATGGTCCGCTACAGGGCGTGGCCAAGACCGTGCTCAGCACGCCCTTGAGGAACGAGCCGACCGGTCCCTCCTGCGACTGCACGTGGCCCGCCTTCTCACCGATGAACCCCGGGATCGGCAGTTCCCAGATGCCGAGGAACGACAGCGCGAACGCGAACACCACCGCGATCATCGCGATGTTGAAGCCGGCGGACGTGAACTGCTCGCCCCAGGCGAGGTTGGCATTCCCGAGGCCGATGTTGGCCGCCACGCTCGCCGTGGCCAGCGCGAAAAACACGGCGAACACGCCGGCGCAGTACCAGAGATTCATCTGAAACACGTCGCGGCGGTCGCGGCCCGACTGCTGGGCGAACGACATCAGCTTGAGGCCCAGCACCGGCAGCACGCAGGGCATAAGGTTGAGCAGCAGGCCTCCGGCAAGGCCCATCAAGAGCGCCAGCGGCAGGGAGATCGAGGCTGACGGCGAGATGCCGACCGCGGGCATCGTGGCCGTCGCCGGGGCCGCGGCCATCGCAGGCGTGGCCGGCCGCGCACCGGTTGCGGCGGGATCGTCGCCGGAGACGACAGCCGCAACGGTTGCCACCAGCGGCTGCACGCCCTTGGATGCCTCGGCATATTTCGCCCCGCTGAACTCGACACTTCCGCGGGATCGTCCGGCCGGGGGCGACGTCACCGTGAGCCGCACCGCGGTCGGAGGATCGCAGGTCTGGTCGCTGCATGTCTGAAACCCGATCACCGCCTCGAGCGGCCCAGTGGCGTCCGCAGGCTGTGCAAGGACGAGCTCGAGCACAATCGGGCCATCGACGGCGCCGGCCTCCACGAGTTCGGCGTGCGTCGTGGGCGTGAACCTGACGACGCTCGCCCGCGAGATCGACGAGGCTGCCGCGGTGCCCGACGACACGATCGTGGGCTTGCCCTGGCCGACGCCGCTCTTGCCCGTGTCAGCGGGCCGATAGAGGTGCCAGCCGTCCTCGGGAACCAGTTCCACGACCACGGGCAGTGAGCCGGCGGCCGCGTCACCCACAGCCGCGCGGATCGTCACGTGCGTTCGCTCTGGCACGTGCTCCACATAATCGAGGGCCACCGCGGCAGCGTGACCGCGAGCCGCGGTCGCACCGGGAGCCGCGGCGACGGTGGCCGTGAACGGGATCGTCTTCGGGGGCAGGCAGGTCGTGTCCTGGCAGAGCTGCAGGCTCACCGTCCCACGAACCTCGCCCGCCCCGGGCTGGAGCGGCGCCCGCCAGGTGACGGTGCCCGAGTGTTCCTCGATCACGAGGCCCTTCCACGCGGGAACGTCGTCGACCGTCCGCTTGTGTGGCTCCGATTCAGGCGCGAAGCCGCCGGAGGGCTGGCGGGGCGATTCCTCCGCCACCTTAATCCGCGTGGCGATCGGCCCGCCGGGCTTCTGGCTGATGGCGTAGAGATGCCAGCCCTCTTCCAGCGTCGCCGTAACGGCGAGCGTGTCGGGTCTGCCGCCAAGCCCCGGTTCGATGGCCGCTGAAACAGCGACCGGGTCGCCCAACGCGGCGGTGACGTCCGCCAGCGGGTTGGCGACCGGGGCTTGTGAGGCCCCGAGCGGACCGGCGAGATCCCCGGCCAGGGCCACGGAAGCCAACGCGGCGGCGGTGAACCACGCAGCGGCGGCGTACACACCGAGCAGCCCAGCGGCTCCCCGGACCATCGTGCGAGCGTCGGAAGGCATGCGATCCGTCGGGGAGGAAGGAGGGCGGGAGCCGGAATCGACACCCGCAGCCGGACGACCCGATCCGTGGGTATTTTCGACGTCCAAAGTCTACAAACTGCACTTTTCGCCGGTCAAACTGCCGCCCTTGGGGCATTTAGCCAGCCCACCGCCTCGGGAAGCCTGCAGACCAGTCGATCCACCCGCTCCACGACCGACTCAGAACGCTCAAACCGCCTGCCTTCCACGAGGATCCAGCGGAACCAGTTGTCGAGCCCAAAGATTGTGGCCGTAGCATCGAGCCAGGGCACGAGGCGACGTTCTTCGGCGTTCAGGGGCCTCACGGCCTCGTAGGCCGCGAGGGCGTCGCGCCAGGCCGTTTCCAGTGACGTCAGTGGCCCTCGGGGCCAACTTCCCAGCAGCCTCGCCACGTCGGTCGCCGGCGTGTCGATCGCCGCCGCATGAAAGTCGATCACCCCCGCCACCCGCGCGGGCTCGTCGGTCGCGAACAGCACGTGACTCGACCAGATGTCGCGGAGCACGGGTTGCAGGAACGCGGTTGCCCCGCGCTCTGACGCGACGCGTCGCAGGGCCGCCTCGAGCCCGGCCTCGCGAGCCACGACGGCAGCCTCCGCGACCCGCGCCGCCAGCGCCTCGTCGAGCGAGGTGCCGGCACCTTGGCAGGCGGCGAGCGCGTCCCACGGCATCTCGAGCATCCGCGCGGCCTGGTCGATCCGCCGCGTCACGGCGGACGCTACGCCGACCCGGGGACGCGCCATCGGCCATGTCGCTGCCGCCATGTGAAGCCGGGCAACGGTCGCAGCAGCAGCCCGGGCCTGCGTCGCGGAGGGATCGTCGGTCGACGTGCCGGGCACAAACCGCACCGCCTCCCATGCCGAACCGTCGGCCGCGGTGACGATCGTGTCGCCACACCTCGCGGCCACCACGCCGGGCACCTCGCGGCACCCCGACGCGCGAAGGTGGCCCATCAATCCGTGAACCCACGCGATCCGGGGCCGGGCCGTCGCCGCAAACGACTTGAGCACGAGATCCCCCTCGGGGTCGCCGGTGCGCACGCGAACCACCAAGGAGCCGCTGAAGGCGTCGACCGTCAGTGGTTCGACGACCACGGCGCGGCCGCCGAGCCACGCGGTATAGGCCGCGTGGAGACCGCCGTCGTTCGCCTCGGAAAGCAGCATCGCGACGCCGCCATACCTGGAATTGGTCCGCCCGACACGGCGATGCTACGCTTCGACGAGCATGGGCGTCGATGGTTTTCGGGCTTTTTGGTCCGGGTTTTTTGGTCCGGGCACGCTGGAGGTTCCGCATGGCGGTGGGTGACGTGATGCCGCGCAGGCCGCGGCTGATCCGGCGGTCGCTCTTCACCGTAGGGGTCGCGGCCACATGGGCGGCTCTGGGCGTCGTCGCCCCAGCCCAGGAGGTCGCCAAGACCGAACCGACGAAGGCCGACACGCCGGCCACGGCGGCGCCACCGGCCGCGCCCGCCCAGCCCGCGGCACCGCAACCCTCCGAGAAGCCGGCCAAGCCATCGTTCGCCGTCGCCTTCAAGGATGCCCGCAAGGTCGACGGCCTGATCCCGCTCTGGCGGAAGGACGACAAGGTCTATGCGGAGGTTCCGGAGTCGCTGCTCGGCAGGGAGCTCTTCGTGCTGATCTCGATCGCCCGCGGCATCGGCGACCGTTCGATCCTCGGGGGCATGAGCGTCGGCACGGGCGACGACTGGATCTGGACCCTCCGCAAGGTGGACGACACGATCCACGTGATCCGCAAGAACGTGCGGTTCTTTGCCGACAAGGGGAGCCCGGAAGAGAAGGCGGTCGGGCTGGCCTACACCGACAGCGTGCTGTTCAGCGTGCCGATCGTCACCACGGGCCCCGGCGGTGGCCACGTCATCGACCTCGCCAAGATCTTCTTCACCGACCTGCCGCAGATCGCGCGATCGCTGCCGGGCTTCTCGTTCGCCGCCGACCGCTCCACCTGGGCGAGTGCCAAGGGTTTTCCCGACAACGTCGAACTCCAGGTGGCGGCCACCTACGGCTCCGGGGGCGCGGCCGAGTTCGACACCGTGCCCGACTCCCGCGGCGCCACGGTCAACGTGCACTACTCCGTCAGCCTGCTTCCGCAGAACTCCTACAAGCCTCGGCTCGCCGACGATCGCGTGGGCTACTTCGTCACGGCGCTCAAGGACTTCTCCCAGAAGGTGGATGAGGACCGGTTCGTCCGCTACATCAACCGCTGGCAGCTCGAGAAGGCGGATCCGGCGTCCGCCGTGTCGCCGCCGAAGAAGCCGATCGTGTTCTGGATCGAGCGGACGGTGCCGTTCCGCCACCGGCAGGCGATTCGCGAGGGGATCGAGGCCTGGAACGATGCCTTCGAGAAGGCCGGATTCGCCACCGCGGTCGAGGTCCGCCAGCAGCCCGACGCGGCCGACTGGGATCCCGAGGACGTCAACTACAACACCTTCCGGTGGATCACCGCCGGCCAGAGCTTCGCGATGGGGCCGTCGCGGGTGAATCCGCGAACCGGCCAGATCCTCGACGCCGACATCATCTTCGACGGCGACTTCCTCCAGTTCTGGCGACAGCAGTACGAGACCTTCACCCCGCAGTCGGTGGCGCAGCTGACCGGCGACGCCCCGGCGGGCCGCGCGGGCCTCGGCGACGCGGCCTGCGGCTGTCAGCTCTTCGCCGGCCACGCTCGCGAGACGGCGCTCGCCGCGACGGCCCTGGCGGTCAACGCCGGCGGAGGGCTCTCGGAGCCGGAAAAGGAGAAGCTCGTCGCCCAGGGCCTGAAGCTGGTGGCGATGCACGAGGTCGGCCACACGCTCGGCCTCCGGCACAACTTCAAGGGCTCGGCATTCCGGTCGCTCGCCGACATGAACGACGTCGCCAAGACCTCGCAGTCGGGCGGCAGCACGAGCGTGATGGACTACATCCCCGCGAACATCATGCCCAAGGGGAGGCCGCAGGGGGACTACTACGCGGCCACGCTCGGCCCGTACGACGTCTGGGCGATCGAGTATGGCTACCGTCCGCTGCCCGGGGGCTCGCCCGAGGCGGAACGCGGCGAGCTCGCGAAGATTGCCTCGCGGAGCGGTGAGCCCGCGCTCGCCTTCGCCACCGACGAGGACACCGAGGCAGGTGATCCCGATCCGTTCTCCAACCGGTTCGACTTCGGCAGCGATCCGGTCGAGTTCGCCCGCACGAGGGCGGCGCTCGTGGCGGAGCTCATGCCGCAAATCGCCGAGCGGCTCACCGCCACGAAGACCGACGGCGAATCGCCGGGCTATGAGCGGGTGCGGCAGGCGTTCGGTGTGCTCCTCTCGGCGCACGGTCAGGCCATGGCCTTCGCGTCGCGGCTCGTGGGGGGCGTGGCCACGTCGCGGAGCCACAAGGGGGACCCCGACGCGAAGCCGCCGTTCACGGTGGTCGACGCCGCGAAGCAGCGCGAGGCGCTCGACCTTCTCGAGAAGCAGATGTTCGCCGCGGAGCCGTTCTCGTTCCCGCCGGAGCTCTACAACCAACTCGTCGCCACGAGATGGTCGCACTGGGGCAGCGCCGAGGTCGACCGTGAGGACTACCCGGTGCACGACGTGGTCCTGATGTGGCAGGACCGTGTGCTCGGCCGGCTGCTCGACCCGGGCACGCTGGACCGGATCCTCGACAGCGAGCTGAAGGTGGCCGCCAACCAGGACGCGTTCACGGTGGCCGAACTCTTCGAGCGGCTCTCCGGGGCCGTGCTGTCCGAGGTCAAGGCGATCGGGCCGGGCGATTACACGGTCCGCAAGCCGGCCATTTCGAGCCTCCGCCGCGGACTGCAGCGGGCGTACGTCTCCCGGCTCTGTGGGCTCGTGCTCGGCACGTCGGCCTCGGCCGACGCCCAGGCAATCGCGGCCGCCCAACTGCGGGACCTCTCCGCCTCGATCAAGGGGTTGCTCGCGAAGGGCGACGTGAAACTCGACGACTACTCCCGTGCCCACCTGGTGGACCTCGACGCCCGGATGACGAAGGCGCTCGACGCGAGTGTCGTGATGCCGCGTCCCTGATCCGCTCGCCAGGAGGACGCATGCGTCTGGTCGTCGCAGTGATCAAGCCGGCCGAGGTGGAGAGCGTCCGCCAGGCGCTCGCCGCTGTGCAGGTGACCCGCATGACGGTCTGCGACGCCCACGGCTACGATCTTTCGGCGGCCGAGTCGCTCGCCCAGCAGACGATGATCGAGATCGCGGTGAACGACGACTTCGCCGATCGCACCGTGGCGGCGATCTCGGCGGTGCTGGCGGCGGGTGACGACGCCACCAGCCGGGTGTTCGTGCTGCCGATGCACGACGCCGTGCAGGTCTACCGCGAGGTCCGCGGCCCCGAGGCAGTGTGAGGCAACCGATGCACGGCCGCCGGATTCTCCTGGTGTCCTCCGACCTGATGGCGTCGAGCCGGCTCGCGGGCGTGGCCCGCGGCCTCGGCGACGCGCTCGACGTGCGGGCGTCGCTTGCCGCCGTGGCGACCGACGCCTCCTACGACGTCGTGCTCATCGACATCCAGTCGTGCCCCGACCCCGCGGCTGCGATTGCCCGGGCTCGCGAAGCCATGGTCGCGACGGGCCACGTGGTCGCCTTTGGGCCGCACGTCTGGAAGGAGCGGCTCGACGCGGCGGTGGAGGCAGGTGCCGATACCGCCGCGACCCGCGGCGAGGTCATGGAGGGCCTGGCGGCGCTGCTCGACCGCGTGGCGCCGAAGGAGTGACGGCCGTCGCCTCTCCCGATCCGCACGCGATCCGGCGTGCATGCGTAGCCGCAGGTTGGCAACCTGCGGTTCTGAGAGCCACGCCTGCATGTGCAGGTTGACAACCTGCACCTACGGTTCGGCACGTTGAAACCTTACTCGCCGCCAGGTTCGTCGATCACGACCTCGTCGAGTTCCGTGCCATCCACGTCCTGCCGCAGGAGCATGTACGCCGCCGTGGCGATCGCCCAGAAGTAGCCCCAGCCAAACGACGAGAGCAGGTGGGCCAGGCCGCGACTCCAGAAGCTGATCGCCTTCACGCCCCAGCGGGAGGCCTCGCTGCCCACCCCCGAAAGGCCGTCGAGCACCGCCGCGGTCCGTTCGTGGCCCATACCGAAACTGGCCGCCCACATCGCGAGCGTCCCCGTCGCATCGGCGAACAGGCTCGCAACTGCGATCGCGGGGACGGCGACGGCGAGCGCCACCAGCGCGTAGAAGCCGTAGTGCAGCGGCCGCTGGTACAGGTAGGAGAAGGCCGTCGAGATCGCCTGGAAGCTGTCGCCCCGCTCAACGCCCACGGCGGCCACCATCAGCGGCCATCCGGCGACGACGCCGATCACGAGAATCGCGAGCACGACCGCGCCGAGGAGGACGAGCGGCCAGACGGCCCCCGCGAACGCGAGGCCCAGTTCCGTCCGCATTCCCAGCCCCAAAAGCGCACCCGGAATGCTCAGGGCGAGGATGCCGACCAGCACGAAGACCGCGGCATTGAACGCAGGGAGCCACTTTCGTGATCCATACAGCGTGGCCCCGACCGGCCCCGGCGCCTCCTCGCCGACGAGCTTCAGCGCCACGTGCCGGGTGATTCCGGTGCCGAAGATCGACCAGACGAGCACGAACCAGCCGAGCCGGGCCGCGGCACCGACCAGCTGGGCAAACGTCGCCGACGGGCGGAAGGGAACGCTCACCAGGGCGACGATTTCCGCAAGCGGCCGCGGGAGTCGCTGGACGATGTCGTGCAGCCACGGCGTCGCGCCGCGGCTGGGGGCCAGAGGTGTCGCGACGCTACCCTGGCCATCCGGCAGGACGAGGCCGCCATCGACCGGGGCGGCGACGTCGACGAACCCGTTGGCGCCGGCGAGGCCGAACTGATTGCAGACCGACCAGCCGGCCCACGTGGCCACCGCGCCGAGCGCGGCAAGCAGGATCACCGTCGGCGAGAAGGCCGTGGCGGCCGCGCGGAACAGAAGCCACCAGGGCAGGGCATCACTCCAACGGACCTCATGGACGATCGTCCCGGACGGGTTGGGATTCGTGGACATGGGCAAAGGCTCCTCGCGTCGACCACCGGCCCCGAAGAAAGGGGATTGGGTGCGGGAGTATAAGCCGTGCGGGCCGGCGGCGCCGTGGCCAGCCGGCATTCCGCGCCGAGCCGACGGCCAAACCGCGGTCAGGCCTCCGCGTCGGAGTCGTCGTCACCGGCGCCGGGCTGTTTCGTCTCCGGCAGACCGTAGGCCTCGTCGAGCCAGCGGCCGAGGTCGATCAGCCGGCAGCGATCGCTGCAGAAGGGCACCGTGGGCGTCGTCGTGAGGTCCACGGGCGCGTCGCAGACGGGGCAGAGGGGCATGGCATCAGCCCTCGCCCGAACCGGACTTCTTGGGCCCCGAGTCGGCCTTCTTACCACCGTCGCCCGACGATCCCCCTGACGAACTCTTGTCCGCCTCGGCGCCCTTCTTGTAGGAGTCGCTGCGGTAGTCGGTCTTGTAGAACCCCGACCCCTTGAAGACGATCGCGCCGCCCGCGCCGATCAGCCGCCGCAGCTTCTTCTTGCCGCACTCGGGGCAGGTCTTCTTCACGGCATCGGTCATCGACTGAAACAGCTCGAAGGCATGCCCGCAGCCGTCACAGACGTAGTCGTACGTCGGCATCGCTCACCCTCCCTTCGCCACGATCACCTGCGCCGGCCGCACCACGCGATCGTGGAGCTTGTAACCCCGACTCGCCGTGCCCACGACCGTCCCGCCCGCCACGCCCGGCACATCCTGCTGGAGGATCGCGTCGTGGACCGCCGGGTCGAAGGCCGCGCCATCGGTCTCGATCGTCTGGCAGCCGTGGCTGCCGAGCAGCTTTTCGAGCTGCTGGGCCGTCATCCGGAATCCAGACCGGAGCGTCTCGACATCCGTGGTCTTCTCCGCCGCCTCGATCGCCCGGAGCACGTTGTCGAGCACCGGCAGGAGGTCGCGGAGCACGTCCATCTCGCGATACCGCTGGGCGTCGTCGTATTCGCGGCGGGACCGCTTCCGGAAGTTCTCCAGTTCCGCCTGCACGCGGAGCACCCGCTCCTGCAGTTCGGCGATCTGGGCCTCCGCCCCCGAAGCGATGTCGTCGGGGGCGGTCGCTGGCTCGGTGCCCTCGACGGGCGCGTCGTCACTCATGATGCCTGCTCCTTGCGCTGCGGTTCAGTCTCGGTGCCTTGGAAGTATTCGGCAAGCCGGCTGAAGAACGACGACCGCCGGGGCGTCACGGCGGCCTGCTCCTCCTTCGCCAGTTCGCGGAGCAACTCCTCCGCCCGCGGCGAGAGGGTCTTCGGCACCTCGACGTGCACGTGGACGTGCAGATCGCCGACGCCGCGGCCCCGAACCTCGGGCATCCCCAGGCCGCGGACGCGAATCACGTCGCCGCTCTGCGTGCCCCGCGCGACCTGCAGTTGCTTGGCGCCGTCGAGGGTGGGCACGTCCACGGTGGCTCCCAGCGCCGCCTGCGTGAAGCTCACCGGCACCTCGCAGTGCAGTTCGCGGCCGTCGCGACTCAGGAACGGGTGCTCCTCGATCTCGATCACGACGTAGCAGTCGCCCGGCGGCCCGCCAGTGCCCCCCGGCTCACCCTCGCCGGCGAGACGCACGCGGACGTCGCTGTCGACGCCGGCGGGAATCGTCACCCGCCGCTCCACCTGCTCCTCCGTGACGCCGCCGCCGCCGCACGCCGGGCACTTCTCGCGAATCACGCTGCCGGCGCCGCGACAGGCCGGGCACGTGGTCTGCAGCCGGAACACCCCGGCCGTCTGGATCACCTGCCCCTTGCCGCCGCAGTAGTCGCAGGCCTGCGGCGTCGTGCCCTTCTTGGCGCCTGAGCCGTCGCAGGTTCCGCACATCTCGTGGCGGCCGAATGCCACCGTCTTCGTCACCCCTCGGGCCGCCTCGACGAGCGTGAGCGACACCTGGCAGAACACATCGCGGCCCTTCCGCGGCCGCGGGCCCCGCGACCGGCCGCCGAACGCCTCGCCGAAGATACCGCCGCCGAACAGGTCGCCGAAGGCGTCGAAGATGTCCGAGACGTCGTTGAACTCGTGCTGCCGTCCCCCTTGGAGGCCGGCGTGGCCGAAGCGGTCGTACCGCGCCCGCAGATCCGTATCCGAGAGCACCTCGAAGGCCCGTGCCGCCTCCTTGAAGCGGGTGGCCGCCTCCTCGTTGCCCGGGTTCTTGTCCGGGTGGTACTTGACCGCGAGTTTGCGGTACGACTCGGTGATCTGCACGGTGGTTGCCCGCCGCTCGACGCCGAGCACCTCGTAGTAGTCGCGCTGGTCAGCCATGTGGCGCACCCCGACGCCCTACGGACGACGACTCGACCGGCGGACTCGGCCTCACCGGACCGAGCCTTCGATCTTTCGCTTCTTGGCGTCGTCCTTGTCGAGGTTCGTGACGAGGGCCTCGGTGGTGAGCAGCAGGCCCGAGATGCTCGCGGCATTCGTGAGCGCCACGCGGACGACCTTCACCGGGTCGATGATCCCCGCCTTGAGCATGTCGACGTACTCGCCCTTGTTGGCGTCGTAGCCGATGTTCACGTCCTTCTGGGCCACTTCGTCGGCCACCACCGCCCCGTCGATGCCGCCGTTTTCGGCGATCTGCCGGATCGGGGCCTCGAGCGCGTGGAGAATGATGTCGACGCCGATCTTCTCGTCGCCCTTGGCCTGCGAGCGGGCCTTTTCCACCGCCTCTCGGCAGCGGAGCAGGGCCACGCCGCCTCCCGGGACGATGCCCTCTTCGACGGCCGCCCGGGTCGCGTGGAGCGCATCCTCGACGCGGGCTTTCTTCTGCTTCATCTCGGCCTCGGTGCCGGCGCCGACCGACACGATCGCCACACCGCCCGTGAGCTTCGCGAGCCGCTCCTGGAGCTTCTCGCGGTCGTACTCGCTCTCGGTGTTCTCGATCTGCTGGCGGAGCTGCTGCACGCGGGCCTGCACGTCGGCCTGCTTGCCGGCACCCTGCACGATCGTGGTCTCGCCCTTGTCGACCGTGACGCTCTTCGCCCGGCCGAGGTGCGAGAGGTCGAGGCTCTCGAGCTTGAGGCCGAGGTCCTCGCTGATCAGCGTGCCGCCGGTGAGCGTGGCGATGTCGCCGAGCATCGCCTTGCGGCGGTCGCCGAAGCCCGGGGCCTTCGAGGCGCACACATTGAGCACGCCGCGGAGCTTGTTGACCACGAGGGCCGTGAGCGCGTCGCCGTCGACGTCTTCGGCGATGATCAGGAGCGGCTTGCCCGACTGCGCCACTTTCTCGAGCAGTGGCAGCAGATCCCGCAGGTTCGAGATCTTCTTCTCGTGGATCAGGATCAGCGCGTCGTCGAGTTGCACCTCCATCTCGGCGGGCCGATTGATGAAGTAGGGCGACACGAAGCCCTTGTCGAACTGCATGCCGTCGACGAACCGGACGGTCGTCTCGGTCGTCTTGCCCTCCTCGACGGTGATCACGCCATCCTTGCCCACCTTCTGCAGGGCCTCGGCGAGCAGGTCGCCGATCGCCCGGTCGTTGTTGGCGCTGATGGCGCCGACCTGGGCGATCTCCTCGGGCCGCTCGACCTTGCGGGCCATCTCCATCAGCCGCTGCACGGCGGCGGCCACGCCCTTCTCGATCCCGCGGCGGACCGCCGTGGGGTTCGAGCCGGCGGCCACGTTGCGGGTGCCCTCGCGGAAGATCGCCCGCGCGAGCACGGTGGCCGTGGTGGTGCCGTCGCCGGCGAGGTCCGACGTCTTCGACGCCACCTCGTTGACCAGCTTGGCGCCCATGTTCTCGAAGGCGTCCTCGAGGTCGACCTCCTTGCTCACGGTGACGCCGTCCTTGGTCACCGTCGGGCCGCCGTACGACTTGTCGATGATGACGTTGCGGCCGGTCGGGCCCATGGTCACGGCCACGGCGCCAGCCAGCTTCTCCACGCCCTTGAGCAGCTTGGCGCGGGCGTTGTCGTCGAACATCAGTTGCTTGGGCACGGGTCGATCTCCTGGATGCGTTCGAAAGGGTAGTGGGGAGAAAGGGCGGTGAATGGCCGCTCCGCGGTCAGCTCAATACCTTCGCGAGAATGTCGGTCTCGCGAAGAATCTTGACCTCGTGGCCGTCGACTTCGATGTCGCTGCCCGAGTACTTGCCGTAGATCACTTCGTCGCCGATCGAGAGCGCCGGGGTGGCCCGCTGGCCGCTCTCGAGGAGTTTGCCGGGGCCGATGGCCACGACGTGCCCGCGCTGCGGCTTCTCCTTCGCGGAGTCGGGGAGCACGATGCCGCCGGCGGTCCGCTCCTCCGCCTCCACGGGCTCCACTACCACGCGGTCGTCGAGCGGACGGATCTTCAGGTTCTTCGCTGCCATCTGGTTGGTCTCCGGTTCGAGGTGAAACTGTCTGAGTTGGTCTAACGCGTTGGTCTACAGGGTCGTCGATGCGGCTGGACGCGGGACGATCACATCATGCCGCCCATGCCACCCATGCCGCCCATACCACCCATCCCCATGCCGCCCATGCCGCCCATGCCGCCGCCCATCCCGTGGTCGTGGCCGTCGCCGGCCGCTGGCTCCTCGTCCTTCGGGATCTCGGTGATCAGCGAGTCGGTGGTGAGCAGCAGTGCCGCCACGCTCGCCGCGTTCTGGAGGGCCGTGCGGACCACCTTGGCCGGGTCGATCACGCCGGCGCTCACGAGGTCGCAGTACTCGCCCTTGTCGGCGTCGTAGCCGTCGTTCTTGCCCTTCATGTGGCGGACGCGGTTGACGACCACCGAGCCATCGGTGCCGGCATTTTCGGCGATCGCGGTCAGGGGGTACCGCAGGGCGTTCTTCACGATCGCGGCCCCCATCTTCTCGTCGCCCTCGAGGTCGAGCTTCTCGAGCGCCTTCTCACTGCGGAGCAGGGCCACGCCGCCGCCGGGAACCACGCCCTCGGCAAGCGCCGCCTGCACGGCGCTCTTGGCGTCGTCGATCAGGGCCTTCCGCTCCTTCATCTCGGTCTCGGTGGCGGCGCCCACGTTGATCTGAGCCACGCCGCCGGCGAGCTTGGCGAGCCGCTCCTGCAGCTTCTCGCGGTCGTAGTCGCTGGTGGTCTTCGTGATCTCGTCGCGGATCTGGGCCACGCGACCGTCGATGGCGGCCTTTGTGCCGCCGCCGCTGACGATCGTGGTGTTCTCGGCCTCCACGATCACCTTTTTGGCCCGACCCAGGTCGGTGAGCTTCACGGCATCCAGGGCGATGCCGAGATCCTTGAAGATCGCCTGGCCCCCGGTGAGGGCGGCGATGTCGCCGAGCATCGCCTTGCGGCGGTCGCCGTAGCCCGGGGCCTTCACGGCCACCGACTGGACGATGCCCCGCAGCTTGTTGACGACGAGCGTGGCGAGAGCCTCGCCCTCCACGTCCTCGGCGATCACCACGAGCGGCTTGCCCGCCTTGCTGATCGCCTCGAGCAGCGGCACGAGGTTCTTGGCGCTCGAGATCTTCTCCTCGAACACGAGGATGAAGGGATTCTCGAACTCGCAGACCTGGCTATCGGCGTCGGTGACAAAGTGGGGCGAGAGGTAGCCGCGGTCGAACTGCATGCCCTCGACCACGTCGACGGTCGTCTCGGCCTGCTTGCCTTCCTCGACCGTGATCACACCATCCTTGCCAACCTTGAGGAACGCCTCGGAGAGCACGTTGCCGATCGTCGGGTCGTTGTTCCCGGCGATCGTGGCGATCTGCATCAGCTCCTTCTTGTTCTTCTCGTTGATCGGCGTGGCCATGGCCAGCACCGCCTTCGAGACCGCCTCCACCGCCTTGTGGATGCCCCGGGAGAGCGCCATCGGGTCGGCGCCCGCGGCGATCATCTTGATCCCCTCGCGGAAGATCGCCTCCGCGAGGACGGTGGCCGTGGTGGTGCCGTCGCCGGCCACGTCGTTGGTCTTGCTGGCAGCCTCCTTCACGAGCTGGGCACCGAGGTTCTCGTACGGATCCTCGAGATCGATGTCCTCGGCGACGGTCACGCCGTCCTTGGTCACCTTGGGCGAGCCCCAGCCCTTGTCGAGCACCGCGTTGCGGCCACGGGGGCCGAGCGTGCTCTTCACGGCACGGGCGAGTTTGGACACGCCGGCGAGCAGCGGCTGACGGGCCTCGTCGTCGAACACCATCTGTTTTGCCACGGAAGACTCCTCTGAACTGGTGACTTGTGAACTGGGGACGTGGTGGGTGACGTCGTGGATGACGTCGGTGACGGGTTTTGGCAGACCATCCTTGGGATGCCCCAAAGTGGAGCAAGCCGCGTGCCACGGACGCGATCAGCGTGGATCTCCCGATGTTTTCGCGTGTTTTGGCCATCGTGCCCGCCGAGCCGCCAGGGCCAGGTGCCGATTTGGCAGGGTCCGGGGCCCCGGGTGGGCGGCACGAGGTGGCGATCGTCGCGGATGGGGCCTTACGCCTCACGGCGTTACGCTTCCTGCGGCCTCAGGAAGCCCAATCGCGTAAGCGATGGGGGCAGTTCGAGGGGGCGAGCGGATGGGGCCCCACGCCTCACGGCGTTGGGATGGTTCCGGCGCCGGTCCTGACCGCGCCCCACGCCTTACGGCGTTGGGAGGGAACTCGGCTCTGTCCTGGCCTCACCCCACGCCTCACGGCGTTGGGATGGTTCCGGCGCCGGTCCTGAACGCACCCCACGCCTTACGGCGTTGGGAGGGAACTCGGCTCTGTCCTGGCCTCACCCCACGCCTCACGGCGTTGGGATGGTTCCGGCGCCGGTCCTGACCGCGCCCCACGCCTTACGGCGTTGGGCTTGCACAGGCTCCGTGCAAGCCGAAGGCCGTAAGGCCTCGGGCGCATCACGCTGGAGTCAGCGTATGGTGGCAGTTCGCCCCACGCCTCACGGCGTTACGCTTCCTGCGGCCTCAGGGAGCCCGATCGCGTCAGCGATGGGGGCGGCACGTTGTGGCGATCGCCGCCGTTGTGGCCGGCCAGCATCGACTGGCGGAGCGTGGCCTCCGCACGCCCCGCCGCCGCCGTGAGACGTCCTACCCCGATGTCGATGTTGGCATCAGTCGCGACGTGCGCTGCTGGTGTGCCGACGACGCATCCTCGACATGACGATGAAGCCGACTCCGAGCACGGCAGCAGCCGTGGTGACCGGTTCCGGCACCACGATCAGGTTCACCTGGTTTGGCGTGGACGTGTCGATCGACAGCGTCAGGCCGGCGGACAGAGGGGGGGTGCTTCCGAGAGAGAGCGTATTGTCGGTGAGCGTGCCTGTGTAGGTAAGCAACTGCCATGTGCTCCCCTGGGTGGCCGACAGGAAGCTGCCCGCACTGATTTCACTCACGTTCAGCGTTCCCTCGAGCGTGAGATTGCCTGTCACCACGGAGAGATCGTTGACCCCGCCACCGGCCGTTGTGTTCGTGCCGTTGAGTCCATAACTCAAGACGGATCCGGAGTCGAGGCCGAGGTCGCTGGCGAACGAGAGGGTGCCGGCAGAGCCGGACACGCCGGGCGAGATCGTGCCCTGGGTCGTCACGCTTCCGAGCACCATGCCGGAGCCCTGCAGCCACTGGGCTGGCGCGAGCGAGAAGCCCACGTTGGTGTCGAAGACGGCCCCGCTGGCCACGCTGATTGTGCCACTGTTGGCGATCGAGCCGCCCGTGCCGAGCCGCAGCGTGCCCGTGTTGATCGTGGTGTTGCCGGTGTAGGTGTTGGCACCGCGGAGAACGATTTTCCCACTCGTGCCCGTGCCGATCTTCACGAGCCCGCCCGCCCCGGAGAACACGCCGCTGAGAAAGACGTCACCGACGGCGTTGGATCCGCCCTGCGTGGTGTTGAGCGTGAGGTCTCCGGCAAGGGAGGCACCCGTCGCGATCGTCAGCGCGGCCGTGGTCTGGTCGTCGCTATTCA
>Ga0315902_10003314_pt1 | contig 24228 bp, 22 predicted proteins | sample LakEriMetagenome_9_FD_203523 | JGI IMG/M metagenome (GOLD analysis project Ga0315902, IMG submission 203523) | Freshwater fungal communities from buoy surface, Lake Erie, Ohio, United States - Buoy 12 MA117 | ecosystem: Environmental > Aquatic > Freshwater > Lake > Lake biofilm | place: USA... | reverse complement strand
TCCTGCGGAAGGAAGTGATCCGAAAGCGACTAGTGGCCGAGCCACCAGTAGCGCTGACGGGACTTTTGCATTGAGTACCCATGATGCAAACGACGGGGCTTCCGTCGGTAAGTATCGCGTGACGGTGGAATGCTACCAGATTCGCGGGGAAGGGAGTCAGTGGGAACCTGGTCCGAACATTCTTCCGCCGCTGTATGCCAATCCTTCGACCACACCGATCGAAGTGTCGGTGACAAAGGAGGACTCCAGTGTCAATCGCATCGAAGTGAAATAAAAACGAAACATTACGATCCACGAGTCTCTTTTCCTGCGGGACTCATACCAACCATCGTTCATGCAGGCAATTGGTGAAACTAACCAGAGGAATAGAAGAATGAAACGTACGGGCAAGGGAATGCGAGGCTTCACCCTGGTGGAGCTGCTAGTGGTGATTGCGATTATCGGAATCTTAGTCGGGCTCCTGCTGCCTGCCGTGCAAGCCGCTCGCGAAGCGGCTCGCCGGATGCAATGCAGCAACAACCTCAAGCAACTTGGTTTGGCGGCTCAGAATTTTGAATCGGCCTACAAGATGCTTCCCTCCAGCGTGCGTCCTGGTGGACTGACAACACTGCCTCGAGTGGCAGGATTGACATTCACACTGCCTTACATCGAGCAGAGTGTTCTTTACGACCGATACGATCAAAGCCGGAACTGGTTTGATCCGGTGAACTTGCCAGTCACCTCGTCTCGCGTCCCCACATTCGCCTGCCCATCGACACCGAACCCTGAGCGTCTGGATGGAGTTCCTGAGCGGTCGCCATGGACTCCGACCTTCGTTGCTACGACCGATTATTCCCCAACGATTGGAGTCGATCAGCGATTGCGTACTTCCGGATTGATCGATCCGACTGGGGATCTTACCGGGGCACTTCCAAAGAACGGCAAGCCGAAGTTCCGAGATATTGCAGATGGTCTGTCGCAGACGATCCTTTACGGTGAATCGGCGGGGCGGCCTACGGTTTACCGGGTCGGCCAAAAGTTTGGTGGAGTTCCCGCCCAGAGGACGAACGCGGGAGGATGGTCTCGACCAGCCAGCGACTTCTCTTTGGACGGTTCTACGCGTGACGGCCGAATCCTGCCGGGGCCGTGCGCCATCAACTGCACCAATGGCGAAGAAATTGCAGGCGCTGCATTTCCTCATCCTTACTACGGTACGGAAGGGACCGGCGAAGCCTACAGCTTTCATCCAGGCGGAGCCCACTTTGCCATCTGCGACGGTTCCGTCCAATTCCTCAATGCAAGTACCGACATTCGGATCATTGCGAGGTTGATTACCAGAGCTGGTGCTGAACTTGCCGGCATCGAAGAGTAACCAGTCCTAGCAACGAAAGACTCCCTGCACGCCTTGTAGTTCCAAGGCGTGCAGGAACGCTTGTTGATTCTTGCCGGTGGCAAACAGCGTCGCCAAGGATTGCAGATCTAAGAACTGGCCGGGCGATCTATTGGTAAACAGACGTTCCTTGCCGGAGTTGGAATGGATCTGATTCCTTCTTTTGAACTTAGCGACGAGATCGCTAACTTGCTAAAGCAGCTTGAGCAAAAAAAACGGCAGGCAAAGCGAGGAGCGAACGTCAGCTGGATCTTCCTCGCCAAGCGATCGATCTTCCAGTGCGGGCCATCGAGTAGGCTTTCCACTGCAGCAGAAGAAACCAAAGCAGGGAAAAGGGATGAGCCAGGACTCCAGCAATCGGCTGCTGCAAGCGTCTGGCTATCAGAAAGCGTGGAATCCAAGTAGCAAATCCCACCAGCAGCAGAAGTGTCTGGAGCAGTGGTGACCAGTTTCTTAGCCATGCGATTACCAGTAGCATCCAAGGTCCGATCGACGCAGCCAGCAAAAGCACAGTGAAGATCGCAAGCTGTGGCATCCTGGCAATGCCTTCGGTGGCATTCTTCAGCAGTCCGGACCGAACCTGTTGCGTATCGTGGTACATCCTGCAGACTGCCAGATCGCTGGCATCGAAGAAATCGGTTGCGAGTCCTTCTTTGCGATAGGTTTTAGGGAGCTGGATTCCGTCGTGGCGGGAGCCGCGAATGGCCGAGTGGCCGCCGGTCTGTTCGTAGGCATCACGGCGGCTGCAGAAAAGCTGGCCACAGCCTGCCGAGAAGGCCGGATCGGTCCCCGCCCGCATTCGATCGATCGGCAGGTAACCCAGCAGCAGGAAATGCATCATCGGGATCATCCACTGCTCGGCCCAAGTGCCCATCTCCTGTTTTGGGAAGCCACTCAGAAGAGGAGCCTGGCTAGCTAGTTGCTGAGCGACGATACGCTGGATGGCGTCGGGGGTCATACGCACGTCGGCATCTAGAAAGAGAAGGAAATCGGTGGTTGCTCCTTGAGCTCCACGCCAGCATGCGTGCTGCTTCCCGTTCCATCCTTCAGGCAGTTTCCCCGCCTCGATCCTTCGGATCTGCGGGAAGTGCTGGGCGATACGATCGACAAGTTGCGGTGTACTGTCCTCGCTTGCATCGTCGACGACTACCGCTTCCCACTCGGGAAAATCGCTGGCCACCAAAGTCTGAAGCGATCGTTCGATCGTTGCTTCTTCATTGCGTGCGGGGATCACCACACGCACCGTTTGTTTCCGCGCGGCATCTAGCCATTTCGGGTCGCAGGTAGCGGTCCGGAAAAGAGTCAAATTCTTCAGCACCATCAGCGCGGGAAGGCAGGCCAAAAGCATTACCAGGAGGGAGCAAACCCAGATTGTGATCGACGCCATCACGGCTCCCCTTTGCGCGTTTCCGATGTTTGAAAAAGCTTTCCATGAGATAGCTCGACCCGTTTCCCCCGCCATCGTCCGCTCAAGGCTCGCATCCGATCGTACCAGGACTTCCGTGTCGCACCGCTCCAGAGCACCTCATCGAATTGATCTACTTGGCGATTTAGCGCATCTTGGGCAAGCGTCCGCTGAACGGTTCGGAGCCCTTCTGTTAGCTGATGTTGCCATTCCGATTTGTCGCCTCCACGCGCCACCATCGGGGAGCCAAAGCGGCAGAGAGCTTCAGGCAATTTTTCTTCCCAGAAAGGGTATTCAATCGCCAGTGGCACCAGAATCAACGGTTTGGTCTGGCCATCCGTCGTCGTTTCCTCCCAGCGGCTTGCTAGGTGCGCCAGGCCCGGCATCAATTCTGCCTGATGATCGCGCGGGTCGCAGAATCTCCCTTCGGGGGTCAGCCAAATCGAAGCCGACGGAAGCTGGAGAATGTTGCGGGAGTTTTGCAAAAAAGCAGCAACTCCCGCTCGTCGATCTCTCTCGATACCGAAAAACCCTAATTTTTTCAGAACTCGATACTTTTCCAGCGCTTCTTGATCGATCGGGGCAAACAAATGCCGCTCCGGAAAAAGTCGTTCCTTCAACAGCACCGCAACCAGCGGATCCCACCATCCGGGATGATTTGCGTAGACGATCAGTGCGGCATTGGGTGGGACGGGAAACGGAGCCAGGGCGCGAGTGTCTGCCGCAAAGGCATGAAAATGCTTCCGCATCAGCCGTCGCGAGTAGCCGACGAAACCGCGCACCAGCCATGCCGAAGGGACATCCACATGATGCAGCCTGGCAGCCATTACCGGGTCTTCTCCAGAAGTCCTTTCTGAGCGTCTTGATCAAGGGCATCGGCGGCAATCCATCCGCTCATCATCACCATCGGCATTCCTGGGCCTGGGTGAGCTGCCCCTCCCGCCAGATAAAGCCCTCGCATATCCGGGCTGCGATTTGCAGGCTTGAATGCACCAAGATACTTGCCATGGCTGGCCAGCCCATAAATCGCTCCCTGGAGCACTCGATACCTCTTGTGGATCCCCTCGGGTGTCAGTGCATTTTCTGTGACGATCCGTTCCCGGATATCTGGCATTTTTCCGGTCGTCTCTAGTTTTCGAAGGATGATTTCACGATATTCCGGCAGCATCTTCTTCCAGTCGTGATGCTCGCGCAAGTAGGGCGTGTGCACCAGGATGTAGAGCGCCTCGCCACCGGGAGGCGCGACCTGGGGTTCACTGATCGAAGGTGCGCAAAGGTATGCCGTAGGATCGGGCGCTGGTTCACCTCGCCGATAAATCGCCTCGAACTCTTCGTGGGGATCGCGAGAGAAAACAAAATTGTGATGCAGCAAATGATCGTACTTCTTTTTCAGCCCCAGATAGAGGACAACACCTGAGCAGGCTGGTTCGTATTTGCGGCGTTTCTCAAAGCGGTCGTCTGCTGGGGTCTTGGCCATCAGTTCGCGATGGGTTCGTACCGCATCGCAGTTGGATACAACCGCATCGAATTCCAATCGCTCGCCACCCTCCAACACCACTCCAGCGACTCGACCTCCCTCCGATACGATCTGCTGAACGTCTGACTGGGTGCGGATGATGACTCCAAGTTCTTGTGCCAACTTCTGGAGTGCTTCGGGTACAGCGCGAGTTCCTCCGATCGGATACCAGACACCTTCCTCCGTTTGCATGTGGGCGATTCCGCACAGCACGGCAGGGGAGGCTTCTGGTGAGCTGCCGACATATTGAGTGAAATGGTCGATCATCTGAGCGGCCTTTTCGTCGGGCACGTACTGGCGGACCACCTGTGCCACCGACTTGCCCATCCGAAGCGACAGAACATCGCGCAACACCGCCGGCGAAAACGCTCCTTTGAATTCCAGCGTGTCCGTGATCCCACCGACACTCTTCCAGAAAAAGAAGCGATCGCTGACTTCGTGTAACTGCCGGGACATTTCGATGAAACGACCATATCCCTCCGCCGCCGCTGTGGGCGTTGCGGAGAATCGCCTCAAATTCTCCTGCATCTGCCGTACATCGGCCACCAAATCCAGCGTCGATCCGTCCTCGAAGAAGCATCTCCATTGCGGATCCAAGGCCACCAGCTCCAGATGGTCTTCCATTTGCTTGCCGGCTTCCTCGTAGACTCGCCGCAGCACCGACGGCAGAGTCAAAATGGTGGGGCCCATGTCGAATCGAAAGCCGTCTTGCTTCAAGACCGCTGCCTTTCCCCCCACCCACTCGTTCTTTTCAAGCAAGGTGACGCGATGGCCTCTGGCAGCCAGGGTGCAAGCGGCAGTCAATCCCGCCAGGCCGCTTCCAATCACCCCAACCGAACGCTTGGTTCCGACGCGCTGAATCATCTTCGATTCCTCCCGAATCCTTTGAAGTGCATCCTGAAATTTTTATCACGGGTTGCTGTCCTGTGCGGCAAGAGAGCATGACACAACCGTCTGCCACCCCTGCTGCCGATTCCCTGCAGCCCCATTCGTATCGCTCATCGTTGCTTTTGACGCCTGCCTGCCTCCGCAAGCCGTTTCCAACCCTCCAGCCTCTTTCGCCATGTCACGCCATGACGGCCGAGCAGGATTCCTTTGAGGATATCCAATTCCATACCCTTTTTGGATTCCAAATGAGGAAGCCAGCGCCCGAGGCGTTTTGCCACGACCTGAGGCCTGGTCATGCCAAGCAGCCCTTCGACTCCCCGAGTGACACCATAACCGCTTTCACTCATCCCTCCGAAAGTTAGTTGGGGATCGGCGGTCGGCACAAACAAGTCATCGATCACGATCGTGCCAACCCGCAGGTAGCTCTTCAAGCCCATAGGAATCGATTGACCGCCAAAAATAACAGTGGTCAGGCCATACTTCGACTCGCTCCAACATTCCTTCAGCTGCTCGATCGATTCCAGGCGACTTATCGCCAGCCACGGTGCGAAAACATCCAGATCGTCGACGGGGCTTGGGTGAGGGCAATCGACCAATACCAGAGGCTTGGTTGTCATCACGGTAGACCCTTCGGTCAACTCGGGAAAAACCACCCCACCAAGCGTCTTAGCGCCTAAGGCGTGAGCCGCTTCCCAGGGATGCTTCAGTTGCCGAAGCGAAGCGGGAAGCACTGGAATCGGTTCGATCTTTTGTAGCCGTCGCTCGAGCTGTTCGATCAGGGTGTCGTAGATCCTGTGATGGCAAAGGACGCGCCGAATCGCCATGCAGGTACAGCTCGCGTTGAAACTGAGGCTATAGGCCAGGGCCGAGACCGCACGATCCAAGTCCGCGTCCTCCCAGACGACGCAGGTATCGCATCCGCTCAGTTCCAGCGTGGCTGGTGTCAATCGAGGAACGAGTTGTTCGAGTACCTTTCTGCCTGTGGAGCTGGAGCCGGTAAGAACCACATGTTCGATTCCCTGTCGCATCGCTTCTTGAGCTTCTGCCGGGTCGGTGTTTAAGACCAGCACGGCATCGGCTGGGAAGCCAGCGGTCACCAGGAGATCTTTCCAGGCTTGCGCCACCAAGTCGCCGCCTGGAGGTGGCTTGAGAAGCACGCTGTTGCCAGCAACCAGGGCCTGCAGCGATTGGACGCCCATCAACAGAAGTGGATAATTCCATGCCCCAAGGATCAGCACGCGACCCCACGGAATGCGGCTTGTTCGAGCGTTCATCCTCCCCATCCACCAGGGCCTTTGCCAGAAACTGGCGTGGCGATCGGCTAGGATTCCAGCAGCCTGTCTGGAAAGCCATAGGGCAGCGTCGGCCAGAGGCAGGATTTCACCAGCCAGCGATACGATTGGGTCGATGCGGAGGGGGCTGGCTAGTCTTTCCAGCCATCGGTCGCAATCTTCTGCCAGCAGCTTTGCTACCAGGGCGGCATGGCGCGACCTTCGCTGTGTGGGGACATCACGCCAAACTTTCTGTGCATCGGCGGATCGTTCCCTGAGGGTGGCGATTCGCTGTTCCATCGCCAGCCGATCATCCATCGGCGACTCCGCGATTAACGCCACCCTGCATTTCGAATTGAGATAGCAGCTCAAAGAGTCGTTTTGTTTCTTGGATCACGGAGCTACCTCCATGAATTGAGTCGAAAGGCCCAGTTTCGGCAAAAGCTGCCGGCACGAAATGCGACTCGACTCATAGATCACCGGCAACCCACTCCCTGGATGCGTACCGCCACCCACTAGGTAGACACTTTCGAGATCCTCGAAACGGTTGTGTGGCCGCAGATGCAGCATCTGGGACAATGAGTGCGCCAGATTGAAGGTCGCTCCATAGTGGACCCCATACTTTTCTTGCCAGTCCTTGGGGGTCACCTGGAACTCGGTCTTGATCCGATCTCGGACGCCTTCGATTCCGATCAACTGGAGGCGATCGAGCACTTTGTCGCGGTAGGCAGCAGTGGTCTTGGAATCCCAGTCAATCGTACCACGCTGGAGGTTGGGGACCGGAACGAGGATGTAAAGTCCAGAGCAACCTGCTGGTGCGAGAGACGGATCGGTGACGGAAGGATTCTGGACGTAGAACGAGGGATCTTCTGGCAGGACATGATCCAATTCGATCTCGCGGAGATTCTTTTCGTAATCGGTCGCGATGTGAATGCTGTGGTGTGGAAGTTTGGCGTACTGACCCTCGATGCCCAGGTAGAGCATGAAGGTGGAGCAGGAGTATTGTTTGGCTGCCAGTTTGCGATCGGTCCAGCGGTTTCTCAATCGGTCCGGCACCAGTCGTTTCATCGTATTGGCGAAATCGGCGTTGATCACCAAAGCATCTAGCTCATAGTCACCACGCGATGTCTTGACGCCGGTAACACGTTTGCCTTCAAACTTCAGCTCCGTCACCGGTTCGTTCAAATGGATATCGACTCCCAGTTCGCTGGCAACACGGCCCATCGCCAAGCTCACCTGCCCACAGCCGCCAAGCGGATGGAAGACCCCATGTTCGTACTCCAGGAACGACAGGATGGAAAAAAGGCTTGGGCAGCGGAATGGTGACATCCCCAGGTACTTCGACTGGAAAGAGAACGCGATCGTCAGTCGCGGGTCTTTGAAGTAGCTGTTCAATTCCTGTCCCAGCGTCTTCCACGGCTTTGCCATAGGTGCGGCCGCCAAGACCGGGGGCCTCAGAAGATCCAGAGCGCTGTTGAATGGTGACTCGAGAATCGGCCTGAACTTCTGCAGCTTGGTCCGATTCTCATCCATGTAGCGACGCAGAGCCCCAGCATCTTTCGGGGAGATCGCAACAATCTGCCGCTCCATCTCTTCCAAATTAGGAGTGCAATCGAGTTTTCCTCCGGCGCCGAAGGTGATTCGGTACTGGGGGTCCAGCCGCGCCATTGGGACTTCTTCATCAAGATTCCGGCCGACCGATTGGAAGATTTCCTTCAGGACGCGTGGGTAAAGGAAAAACGTTGGTCCCAGATCGAAGCGGAATCCATCCTGTTCGATCAGCGAACAACGGCCACCCAGGGTTGATTTGGCCTCAAGGAGCGTGACTTTAGCGCCCGCATGAGCCAGTTGCATGGCGGCCGCCAGTCCACCGGGGCCCCCTCCGATTACGATAACGTTTCGCCCGTTCTTCAGCTTGCTCATCCTTCTCCATCCATCCTCATTCTGGAGTCCTGCCGTCGAGTGGGCGGCCGAGCGGAGTTGCGTTTTATTTCACTCGCCGACCGTCATTCTTCCTGCCACGGTTGCTCGTGTGTCAACTCAACAGACCCACCATCGTACTCTTTTCTGTACCAATCTGTTCGCGAATCACCTCGCGGGATCACCGCAAAAGGCGATTCTGCCTGCGTTCGATACAACCCGAAAAGTCAGCCGATTTTCCCAGCTATCGCCAGTCGTGGGTGCTTCAACTTTCCCGGTCGACTCTACAGCCTAGGATAGGCCCCTGACAACTCAACCATCACCGTTCCTTTCGGACCTGCGTTGATAGGGCTTGCGCCGAATCGGGTGGAATCATTTGATTTTCCGAGGCCAAGAATTCGATATTTGCGAAAGCCGTTTGGGCTATCGCCAGGAGAAGGATCGACTGGCTGGGGATTGTACTTGCAGGGAGGGTAGGGATTGCTGGGGACAACCTGATGCGCCGTTCACGGTATTTCGTTCTGGGAATGATTCTGCTTTTCTTGGGGGTGGAAGTACGCCTCTTCGACTCCATCGTCCTGAATGAGTCCAGCACGAAGGCACTGCGTCGCGTGGTACGTGGCCAAGTGGCATCGAACGATCCTGTTGGCAGTTTCTACAATTCACCTGCAATCAGTCCGAAGCAGCAGATCCGTTTTCCGCGGTGGTTAGGATACGGCCTTTTGGCTGCTGGTGGCTTTATTTGCCTCCATGCATTGATCATGCCCAAGGACGATTGAGCGGTCGAATATGACGCGGCGCTGGAGAAGAACTGAGATTCCGCCGCGGTCGACCACCTTTTGGGTTGCTTCGACGATACTCATGGTCGTCCTGTTTTCCAACCTGCGTGATTACTGGATGGTTTCCGACAGCCATCCAGTTGTCGATAGCATTCGAAAACCGAACCACCATTTCATCCATACTCTGACTGATGGTGTGGACCGTCGCGTGGATGCAACCGACGATGAGTCGATGATTGGATCGCTCACTTGGAATGGTCAGCACTACCTGTTCCGATCGTCCGACGCCCAGGGTGAAGCGATTCCTTGCTTCAACAATTCCGCGCTGGACGCTTTCGATCGGCAGGAAGAACCTCTAAAGAGACGCGCCTGGCAGGTATGGGGGCACGTCGAGCAGTTTCGTGATGGGGCGACGCTGTGGATCGAAAAGATCGCACCAGCCCCCCAAGATGCGATCCAGTAATACATGAATCAATCGAGGTAAATCGATGGTTCGCTGTGGTCTCTTCGCTACCGATCTAGTAGCGACCTCTTCATAGGGATGGCAGTTCTCGCGATATTCCAATAGCCGCCGCGAATACTACCAAGGCCAATACGATTTCTTCTTCTTGCTGCTAGATGGCTTGCGGCTAGATGCGGTCTTTCCTTTCATCGTCGTCTGCCCGTTGACACGGTTCCACCACTCCTTGGTGGAAGCGGTTGCTTGAGACCATGAGGAATCCGATTTCTTGGTGGCTGGATTGGACTTAGGCCGAGGTGTCTGCTGGACCCAAGGAGGGGTCGATTTGGGCGGCTGCCACTCTTTCGACTTGCTTGTCGACTTTGATGGCTTGGTGCTGCTGCTGAACCAACCATTCCACCAGGAAGTTTCCTTGGCAGTGGCTTGGCTACAGGGGAAACAAACCAAGCTGGCAATCAAAAGGGCCCATAGCGGCAACCGCATCGAAGAGGTCATGTGCGACGACTCCTTGCTTCAGTACTAGAATTTCGGTCTTTCCAGATCCTGCCAATCCCCGATCGTCGGCTTATCGATCGTTTTGGGTTCCAGATCGTCCGGGTAGGGATCGAGTGCTTTTTTGATATTTCCCCACCAACGCTTGCTGGTTTCTGTAAATCCACTGCTGCTTTTTTTCTTAGACGACGATTTACCCCCACCCCATTTCATCCAGGAGGGAGTCGACCACCAACTCTTCTTCTCCGCGATCTGCTGGAGATGTTCTGAGTCGACCGAGATGCCACTGGAAGCATTGGCGGGTGGAACGGAGGCTTCTGTCGTGGCGGTGTGTCGAACGATCGAATTGCCCGAGAACGATCCGGTTGCACTCTGACCGAAGGCAGATGGAGTGCATATCCATAACAGAAAACAGCCAAGCCATGCGGCGTAGCGGATCATCGCAACATCTCCCAGTGGAATCACGTCGCATTTTCGTTGAGGACTGCCGCGGGAAAGGCCGAATCCAGTGCGACTACCAGTGGCTTATGGCAAATCATCGTGGTGATGTCTAGAGATCTTTTCCGGCGGTTTTCGTTGCCGCTTATGGCGTCTTTTGATCCTTGGCTGGAATGCGGTGCAACTGATCTTGGCGCCAGTCCAGTTGCCGAATATCGACCACTTGTCGTCGCTTTTGCTGGACTTCAAGTAGATGGACAGTCGAACAGCCAAGGGGATTGTCTGGATGAAGGTAGATCTGGAGAAGCTGCAGCGATGGGCAAACGATCCAGAGGAGGCGGGGCATCATCTGGAGGAGTTGATCGCGGCAGTGGGTAGCGAGGAAGAGGAAGTGGTCTCTTGGGCCAGCGAATCGCTGGAGAACTGTGGGCCTCCGCCCAAAGAGAAGTGGACTTGGATTGCTGACCGGCTGTCGAAGGAGTCCGGGGACAGGCAGTATTGGTTGTGCACTTTAGCCGGGAGGATTGAAGAGCCAGAGGAGGCGATGGAGCGAGCTTTAGTGGAGGTGGCAAGTGGCGAGCAGGTCGCCGAGGCCAATTCGGTGCGGGCCTGCTGGGCACTGGAACGGTTTCCTCGGTTGGCCGATTCATCGCGACTTGCTATCCAGCATCTGGCTGACACTAGTCCATCTCCTGGATTGCGGCAGGCCGCCGCCAAATGCTGTGCGAGTGCGGGGTGATCGTAGGCATCGAACGTCGATTTCATTTTCATCTTGAATCGCGATAAAAAATTTCCGATTCCAGGCAAGGAGGCTTGGAGGGATGAAAGGCATCGCCTTAATCGATCGCCGATTGATTCATCCGTTCGCGGCCGCGCTGCTCGCGACGTGGATCGGTCTTGCGCTGGGGGTCTGGGGGTATCGTGTCCCAGGGGAGCAATCGGATCGAACGCAAACTCGGCCGATCGCGATCCAGCCGATCGCCAACCCCACCACACTGCTTCCCGCCAGGACGCAACAGACCATCTTGGTCGCTTCCTTCAACATCCAGGCGTTCGGGCAATCGAAGGTGGAAAACCCGTGGGTACTGGAACGGTTGGCGGCGGTGATTCGACAGTTCGACGTCGTCGCGATTCAGGAAGTACGATCGAAGGATACGGCTACCCTGCCACGATTGCTACAGGCGATCAATCAAACTGGAGTCCAGTACCAGTATTTGATCGGCCCTCGACTGGGGAGAACCTCCAGCCAGGAGCAGTACGCGTACGTCTACGACAGTTCGCGCATCATCGCATCGCCCCAAGCCACCTACACGGTTCTGGATGGTAAGCCAACCGGCAGTACAACGCAGGAAGTTGGGATCGCCGGGCAACCCGATCTTCTGCATCGGGAGCCTTTCGTGGCCAGGTTCGTGGTGAAAACCTTGCCGCAGCCATTTCGTTTCACAATGGCCAATGTCCATACCGATCCCGATGAGGTGAAAAGCGAAATGGATGTGCTCTCCAATGTCTGGAATGGGGTCCGGGCATTTGAACGACTGCAAGCAAGCGAAGACGACCTGTTGATGGTGGGGGATTTCAACGCCGATCCACCGCGATTTGGAAAGTTGGGTCAGATCGCTGGAATTCAGCCGACGATTTCGGGAATCCCCACGAACGTTCGGGGGACCAGCCTATACGACAACATCATGCACGATGCTGCAGCGACAAAGGAATACACCGGTCGCGCGGGCGTCTTCTCCCTCGTTCAGTATTTTGGACTCTCCGTGGAGGATGCCCTCAAACTGTCGGACCATCATCCCATCTGGGCGGAATATTCGGCATTCGAAGCCCCTGCCCCTGGGGCACCCCAGACGATCGCATCGGACCCTTACGGCAGCACGGTGCGGTGACCCAGCAGCACTCCTGCTTGCCGTCCCTAGCCTTGCAAACGGGGCGAGAGGACTAGCAGTGGGGGCTGCGCGCCGAAAAATTGGTCCCTTCGGCAATACGGTGGGTCGAGTGCTACCTTCTGCGATACAAGGGTGCCATGCCGGAATCACCGCCCGGTTTTAGCGGAGCGGCGCAAGTCGTCCGGTTCTTTTCTGCCAACCGACGCCCACCGGAGTTCATGCGCCCTTCCGCTACGATTTTGCAAGATGACAGCACCTTGTCACTTTTCCTCGGGGAGGGTGAGATCCATCTGGAGCTGGTCCCGAAGAGTTGCATCTTTGCCGGCGAAACGTCCTCAATCCCACTGAGCGAAGCCCACGTCGGAAAGGGCCAGAGTAAGCAAAGGAATCACATTGGCTTGATTCCCTACGCTGGCCGCTAACTGGGGGAAGTGCGATCGGCCCAAGGGGTTTTGTCGAGCACCACGGTTTGTCGCGAAAGCTGATGCCAGGAGAAACCTTCCAGCAACTCAGTTGGCCGCATGGGCTGGTACCTGGAAATCAGTCCGCTGACCGCTGCCAGCCAGCCGATGATCTCTTCGCTTTGAAGTCCTCCTTGTCGATACCAGGAAATCCGATGATCTCCATGCCTCTTGGCCAGTCGCCGGCCATCGCATCCAACCACCAAAGGAACGTGATAGTAGATCGGGGATGGCCATCCAAGCGAGCGTCGCAGAACTTCTTGGCGAAAGGTGCTTAGCAGGAGATCCTCGCCGCGCACTACTTCGGTGACGCCAGCATCGTAGTCATCGACAATCACTGCCAGCTGGTATGCCGGTGCGCCCGATTGTTTGGCAACAACAAAATCACCAAGCTGACCAAGGTTGTCGATCTCCATCGGCCCGGCTAGTTGGTCGATCCACTCAAAGCTGCCAGGGGGCATCCGAAATCGCCAGGAGAAGTTTCGACCGGAGTCCTGCAGGTCATTAGCTTCCAAGGCAGACCGATGCGCGCAGGTTCCAGGATAGGTGTGACCGGCGGAATCGAGCGTTTCTCGCCACCTGCGATGAAAGCTGTCGGCCTGATGGTCTTTCGATTGGCTATTCGAGAGTATTTCATGCGGCGCGGAGGAGGCTGCAGCGATATCGCCGCGAGTGCAGGTGCATGGATAGACCAGTTCCCTGGAGATCAATTGCCCAAGCACTTCGCGATGCCGCTTTGCACGGTCTGTCTGTAACAAGTGATCCCGCACCGTGCCGTCCCCGTGATCGCCGGCGTCCCAGGTTAGTCCCAGCCATGCTAGGTCTTCCAGGATCTGATCGCTGGCCCACGATTTGACGCGCGGGGTGTCAAGATCTTCGATGCGCAGCAGCAGTCGGCCATTTTGGGATCTGGCCGATAGCCAAGTCAGCAGAAAAGTCCGCGCATTGCCCAGGTGCTGAGCACCGGTGGGGCTTGGTGCAAACCGGCCAATCATCCGTTAAAACCGCTCCCTTTGGTTCTTCCCAACTGTCCCTGGACCAGGTGAGCCAGAAATCGGGTGTTCAACCGAGAGTCGCACTTCGACTACAATTTCGGATGACCGTAACACCAGAACCCCCCGCTTAGGATCCCGCCTATGTCCTCCAACGCCAGTGTCAGTGCCGCTTCGCAGCAGCCGTTGTCGCCCCGCGTCATTTGGCTCATTTGTATCATTGCGGCGATCGGTTTCGCATTCGATATCTATGAACTGCTGATGCTGCCGTTGGTGGTTGGGCCGGCTTTGCAAGAGATCGCAGGAATCACTCCGGGAACCGACAAGTTCAAGTTCTGGTTCTCCCTTTTATTCTACGTTCCTGCCGTCTTCGGTGGGATCTTCGGATTGCTTGGGGGCTACCTGACCGACCGATTTGGGCGGCGTAGGATTCTCACCTGGAGCATCCTGCTGTATGCCTTCAGTGCATTTGCGGCTGGGTTTTCGACTAGCCTTCCGATGCTGCTCTTTTTTCGAACGACTACCTTCATCGGTGTCTGCGTGGAGTTTGTCGCCGCAGTCGCTTGGCTTGCGGAATTGTTCGACGATCCCAAGCAGCGAGAAAAAGTTCTTGGCTACACGCAGGCCTTCAGCTCGATCGGAGGGCTGATGGTGGCCATCGCCTTCGCGCTGGCCGTCCAGTACGCGTCCAAGAAATCGTTGCCAGCGATCCATCTACCAGAATTTCTGAACTTCTTTGGGGGGACAATCAAGGATCCCCATGCTCCTTGGCGTTACACCTTGATGAGCGGGCTGATTCCTGCGATTCCCTTGATTTTGATTCGACCGTTTCTGCCGGAATCGCCCAAGTGGGCGCAGCGGCGGGCTGCGGGAACGCTGAAGAGGCCGAGCATTAAGGAGCTGTTTTCGCCCGAGCTGCGGAAGACGACTCTGCTGACCACCGCGATGTTCGCGGCCAGCTATGGAGTTGCGTTTGGAGCGATCCAGCAGATGCCGCAAGTGGTTCCAGGGATCGATGCCGTCAAGGCGCAGATCGCTAAAGCGACGGAAGGCAAAGACGAAAAAACGGCTGGACAACTGGCAGGCCGGATTCGGCAAGCCAAGGCGGCGGAGTACACGAAGAGCCAGGAGTTGGGAGGGCTTTTCGGTCGCTTCGCCCTGGCTGCTCTTTGCACAGTGATCTTGGTTCGAAAGCGTCTGCTACAACTATTTCTGATCCCCGGGCTGATCTTGATGCCGCTGATCTTTTGGGCCTTTGCACAAGGCAAGGAACAGACCTTTTTCACACTAGACATCAGCTGGATCCCAGGCTTCCATGACCTAAGCATTTCTTTGCTGGGGCTGGGGATCTTTCTGGCAGGCTTTTTCACCGTGGCGCAGTTCAGCTTCTGGGGGAACTATCTGCCGCATGCCTTCCCCTTGCATCTTCGCGGTACTGGGGAAAGTTTCGCGGCCAATATCGGTGGCCGGATGATTGGTACCTGCTTTGCCGGTATCACGCAGTACATTGCCGGCCTGTCGATGATTCCTGGGGATTCGGTACCGCAAAAAACCGCATACGTGGCTGCTGGGATCGCGACCATCCTTTTCGCGGTCAACTTCGTTCTTTCCTTTTTCCTTCCAGAGGGGAAGGCAGAAGAGGAGTGACCGACCGAATACAGCTTTAGCGAGCCTGTTTCTAGTGGCACCGCAACTGGCATCACATCGCACGGGCGTCCCGCCTGTGGGGAATCTGCGGTGGACGCCTGGCCGGTGGCCCGTCGGCCCCGGCGAGAAGCACTGCCGCTTCGCCGGGGCCAATCCTTCTGGTGGCGAAAGCGACCTAAGACTTTGCGGGGATTCCCATCGCTTCGTCGATTTCCTTGGCGATCTGCGTCAGGTGCTTTAGGTCACCGCCACTGACTTCGGCAGCGCACCAGCCGGTGAATCCGATTTCACGAAGTGCGGAACGAACCGAAGCCCAATCGATGTCACCCCCGGTCACATTGGGTGTGAAACCATCTTTGGCGCGCGAGAAACCCTTGATATCCAGCTTCACGATCCGCTTGCCCAGCGTTCGCACCCACTCGGCGACATCACCGTACTTCCAGTGATTTCCCAGATCGAATTGCATCCCAACCCAGGGGGAATCGAATTCGTCGACATACTTTGCAAACTTCTCTGCGGACTGGTTGTTGGGACCGCCATGGTCGTAAAGGAATTGATTCCAGACGTTTTCAATCGCGATGTAGATCCCAAGTTGTCCGGCAAGCGGTAGGGCCTTGCGGATGTTCTCGATCGACCGCGGCCAAATTTCGGCTTCGGGGCCATCTTCCCCTTTACCCACGACCAGCAACACTGTGTGCCCACCTACCGCATGAGTCTGGCGAATCGCAGTTTCCAGGTCCTTGAGCGCTTGAGCTCGTACGCCAGCGTCAGGGCTGGAGTGACGGATGCCCCAGTGGGTGGAGCAGACGGTCCCATCGACAGGCAGCCCGGTCGCGTCGATCGCTTCGCGAACCGCCTTGACATCGACACCTGGGCTATCGAGTTCGACTCCATCGAAACCAGCATCCTTGGCAGCACGGAACTTGTCGGTAACGCTTCCTGGAACTCCGATCATGCCCCACTTGAGCGTCTTGTAGATCGGCAGATACGGCTTTTCCTCCGCCGCGGCCGCGCGCGTCGGAATCGTCATCCTCGCGGCTGCGGCAACCGCTAGAGAACTGCCAAGAAAACGACGACGGGAAGGAGAGTCGAAGGGCGACATGGAGGGGATCCTTCAAGGCAGGATGAAACAGAGTCGGTCAACCCCAAGACGCAACAGGACGTGTGGCGTCGACCGGAAAAAACTACCCGGTGCATGGTGACAGACCCCAGAAGGGGCGTCAAGCTTCTCAGTTTCCAGGCCCCTTGGGAATCGACCTCAAGCTAGTGCTTCCGGAGGCTTTGGAGAAGAGTGGCTGACAGCATCGGGAAGCTACTGCATACTTGCAGCGTGCACGCACGCAGCGGTATGGCAGGGGTAGAAAATTGAAGAGCGGTTCCAATGCCAGATGCCCGGTTGCCTGCGCACAGTGCCTTGCGCCGAATCGAACAACAAACGAAAAGGTGGGACGACCATGAGCCATCCAAGTGGTGTTGAGGGATTGAAATTCCTAGCATTTGTAGGGGAGATCTACGAGGACCTGGAACTCTGGTATCCCAAACTTCGACTCGAGGAAGCCGGGGCGCAGATGGTGGTGGCCGGTCCTGAGGCAGGGGTTCGCTACGCTGGCAAGCACGGCTACCCATGCGTTTCCGATGTCGCGATTGCATCGGTCGACGCGATGGACTTTGATGGTGTCCTGCTTCCTGGAGGCTTCATGCCCGATCAGCTTCGACGCGATCCCAAAGTGCTTTCCCTGATCCGTTCCTTTGCCGATCGAAATCTATGTGTCGCTGCCATCTGCCACGGCGGTTGGATGGCTATCTCGGCTGGGGTTTACCGGGGGATTCGCGTCACTGGCAGTTTGGGGATCAAAGACGATCTGGTGAATTCCGGAGCGATTTGGGAGGACGCGCCGGTGGTGGTCGACCGGTACTCGATCAGCAGCCGCAAGCCTTCGGACCTTCCCGATTTCTGCCGCGCGATTCTGGCCTGGTATGCCGATCGGCCGCGGTAGTGAACACGGTCCATGCCATGACCACCTCGAGTCCCCGTGCCCCGATTGCGGGGAAAGGGAGCGATTGGTTGCTGCAGTCTTGCTGCGAGTGGCGGGTGGTTGGCGGACAGATATGATGCAAACAAGTGAGCAAAACAGTGGCTTTTGTCGATCGAGCGCAGATGGATTCGCAAATTCCTGGGGCGATGGTTCCCTATCCCAGCAGCATTTGCCACACGTGTGGTCATCTGCGGATCATTCGATCAGGCAAGGGGAGTGTTTTCCTGCTGTGCGAGGCCAAGCCGCCGGTGTCGGACTGGCCGAAGTATCCTAGGCAGCCTGTTTTTTCCTGCCATCTTCGTTGTCCAAAATCGTCGACCGATCTGGGATCGCAGCCTGCCAAAGGCTAAACTCAAGGCCTGCGTGGAGTTGTGTTTCGGCCTTGGACGCCAGGGAAGAAGACTCCACGTTCTCACCGATTCTTTTGGAAAAGGACTTCACCATGGCGCGCACCGCCGTTGCTGGGCTTCTCCTGCTGGGGCTCTGCATCTCCTCCACTTCGGCTCAAGAAGGAGTCACCTTGAAAAAACCGGAAGCTAAGCCCAAAGATCCCACCAGCTACGCCATTGGATGGAACATTGGACAAGATTTTCTCGCCAATGGATTCCAACCATCCGACTTGGCTTCGGAGGATTTCCTGGCCGGCGTTCAGGATGCGATCGCTCGTAGCAATAGCCGTCTGAACGAAGAGGAAATGCGAGCTGCCTTCGCGGCACTTCGCGAACGGATGAATGAGCGGATTCGGATGAGGGCGAAGACCAATGCAGACGAAGCCGCCAAGTTCCTGGAAGCCAACAAGGCGAAGGAGGGAGTGATCTCGCTTCCCAGCGGCCTCCAGTACAAAGTGCTCAAGGCAGGCAAGGGAGCCCAACCGACCCTCACCAGCGAAGTCAAAGTCCATTACGAAGGTAAGTTGATCGATGGTACTGTGTTTGATTCGTCAATCAAGCGTGGTGAGCCGACAGAGTTTCCTGTGGGCGGGGTGATTCCCGGCTGGACGGAGGCGCTGCAGCGCATGAAGGTTGGCGATAAGTGGCAGGTTTTCATTCCGCCCAACTTGGCTTACGGCGAACGCGGTCAGGGCGGGGATATCGGTCCCAACCAGCTGTTGATCTTCGAGGTCGAGTTGCTGGATGTGAAGTAGTGACGGTACTGTCACAGCGTTGCGATCTGGTCGGTCAAGCCGGCCAGATCGGATGCTTGGATCGAAGATTCCGTTTCGTTGGAATTTGTTTGTCTGGAGACTGATGATGCGAACGTTTTTGCGATGGACCACCGCCCTTGCTCTCTCTTTGTCGACGATCGCATCAGGAAGTCCAGCGATGGCGCAAGATGCCACCAAGTTGGAGACCAAGCCGTTGGGGTTGGGTATTCAACGCGCCTATCCAAATCTCCGTGTCGATCGCCCCGTGATCATCGATCACGCGAACGATGGATCGGGACGCACATTCGTTGCCAGTCAACTGGGTGAGATTTTCATTTTGCCGAAGAATGAGCAAGCGGAGGAGGCAACGTCGTTCATCGATTTGAGCGATCGCGTGACCTACAAAGACCGTGAGAACGAAGAAGGGCTGTTGGGAATGGCCTTCCACCCGAAGTTCAAGGAAAACGGCGAGTTCTTCGTCTACTACACCTCGCAGAAACAGCCGCACCTTTCCACCGTATCTCGCTTCCGTTGCAAGGATGCCAGCCACCAGCAGGGAGACCCTGCCAGCGAAGAAGTCCTTTGGACGCTGGAGCAGCCATTTTGGAACCACAACGGTGGGACTCTTTGCTTTGGACCAGATGGATACCTTTACATCGGCCTAGGAGATGGTGGATTTCGCGATGATCCCAAGCGGGCAGGGCAGGATCTTTCAACCTGGCTTGGAAAGATCCTCCGAATCGACATCGATTCCAAGACTGCTGATTTGCCATACGGCATCCCTGAGGACAATCCTTTTGTGAAAGTCGAGGGCGCCAAGCCTGAGATTTTTGCATTGGGTTTCCGAAACATCTGGCGGATGTCGTTCGATCGCGCTAGCGGCAGGTTCTGGGTCGCCGACGTGGGGCAAGACCTCTGGGAGGAAGTGAACGTTGTGGACAAAGGGGGGAATTACGGATGGAGCCTGAAGGAGGCGAGCCATCCGTTTCATCAGAAGGAATTCCAAGGCGCCTCGGTGCTGATCGATCCGGTTTGGGAGTATCCCCATACGGACGACTGGGGGAAATCGATCACCGGTGGCATGGTTTACCGCGGGAAGAAACTGCCCAGTCTGGCCGGTCGCTATCTCTATGCCGACTACGTAGCAGGCAAGGTGTGGGCGTTGCGATACGACGACCAACAGCGAAAGGTGGTCGAGAATCATTCGATTCCTTTCGATCAGTCGCTGCCGATTGTGACTTTTGGCGAGCAGGAGGATGGCGAGGTGCTGTTCTCGACAACCACTAGCGGCGGAATGCTCTATCGGTTTGTCGATCCCTCGGTCGCTTCCAAGTGACGCACCGCGTTGGCCAGTCGGATGATCTCATCGATAGGAAGTTCTTCGGCACGAGCCGTAGGGCCGTGCCCTAGTTCCCCTAGGAGGCGATCGACCTGGGGTTTATCCAGCCGGTCCTGCACTGCACTGATCAAGGCGCTGCGAAGGAATTTTCGGCGGTGCAGGAATAACGCTCGAACGAACTGATGGAAGTGCTCGACATTGTCGATGCGAGATCTTTTCAGAGCGTTTGGAATAATTCGCAGGATGGCTGAGTCGACTTTCGGACGAGGCCAAAAAACTGTGGGGGGCATGATGCGAACGATTTCGCAGTCGCATTGCGACTGGATCCAGATGGTGAGCGCCGAATAGTCCTTGGTTGCCGGAGAAGCTACGATCCGTTCGGCCAGTTCTTTCTGGATCGTTACCACCATCCGCTCGGGGATCGGGTCGGTGGTCAGAAGATTGGAGATGATCGGTGTGGCGACATTGTAAGGAAGATTTGCTACTAGTTTGAAACGCCCATCTGGCCGCTTCGACAGTGCCTCGCGGACGCAAGTCAGCAGCGCCTCATCCAGATGGTTCTTGTTGCGCAGTGCGTCCATCTGAAGCAGTTCGATGTTGGAAGTGCCGGCGAATTCTCTTTCCGCCATTGCCACCAGATCCCTATCGATCTCGACGGTGATGACATGACCTGCCTTGGCAGCCATCCGCGTCGTCAGCGAACCCAGTCCGGTTCCAACCTCGAGAACCACATCGCACGACTCCAAGTCGCCTGCGCCCAAAAGGATTCCCAGAAGATTGAGATCGACCAAAAAGTTCTGGCCATACTTCGTCTTGGGTCGGACTCCAGCTTGATCAAAGCGACGCATCAGGAAGCTTTGAGTCTGCTTTTCGGACATGCGTCGGTTCCTTGCGTTGGATGGTTGGCAGTGCGTTGGATGGTTGGGGGGGCCGGAGGTCAAAACCTATTGCGCTCGGTAGCAATCAGGAGGGGGAGTTTCTCGCTTCCAGCATCCGCTCGACGTACTTCGCTAAGAGATCGGTTTCCAGGTTGACCTGGTCACCCACTAGCAGCGATCCCAGGGTGGTGGCGCTCAAGGTGTGCGGAATAAGTGCAACCGAGAAGGTTTGGTTTTCGACGCTGACGACTGTCAGGCTGACGCCGTCGACAGCCACCGACCCCTTGCTGGCCAAGTGCTGGCGGTAGGAGGAGGGTACCTCAAAATGGAGGAAGGCCCAAGGGCCATCGTCCCTGCGAGCCGTCAAAGTTGCCTGTGCGTCGATATGACCGGTGACGTAGTGGCCTCCCAGGCGATCCCCCACCGCAAGCGCCCGTTCCAGGTTCACCTTGCTGCCCTCCCGCAGGCGGCCAAGATTGGTGCGTGAAAGGGTTTCTTCACCAGCTTGGAATGTCGCCAAGGGGCCTTCCAGTCGGACAATGGTTAGGCAGCAGCCGTTGATGGCGATACTGTCCCCAATGCGTGCACCTCGGTGGCATTCTTCCAGGTCGATGACCAAGTCGGCCGACGGGCCCTTACGGTCGACGCGAACGACTTTGCCGAGCGTTTCTACCAATCCCGTAAACATCCCATTTTCCTTCCGAGCGGACATCGCACCGCCCCTTTTCCGTTCGTCGCGAATCGGACACAATCGGTGCCACGTAAACCACAACGTAAATCATCGTCAGACAATTCCAAGGCCCTCAAACGCAAGAGAGAGCGATCCATGAGCTACATCGAGAATATCGTAGGACGTCAGATTTTGGATAGTCGCGGAAATCCGACCGTCGAGGTGGATGTGACGCTGGTGGATGGATCGGTGGGCCGAGCTGCAGTACCCAGTGGAGCCAGCACGGGGGCTCACGAAGCTTGGGAACTGCGAGATGGGGATGCCTCTGTTTTTCTTGGCAAAGGCGTCACCAAGGCAGTGGACAACATCAACACCTCGATCGTTGAAAGCTTGATCGGCGCCGATGCGCTCGACCAGCGGGCCATCGACATGGAACTGAAGGCGCTCGACGGCACCCCTAACAAGAAAAATCTTGGGGCAAACGCGATTCTTGGCGTTTCTTTGGCTGTTGCGAAAGCCGCTGCTGCCTTCACCAACCAACCGCTTTACCGCTACCTGGGTGGTGTTGGAGCTCACATTCTTCCTGCACCGATGATGAACATCGTTAACGGCGGCCAGCACGCTGACAATAGTGTTGACGTTCAGGAATTCATGGTGATGCCACTTGGCTTCGACCGCTTTTCGGATGCTCTCCGCGCTGGTACGGAAATTTTCCATCATCTGAAGAAAGTGCTACAGTCCAAGAAACTGAACACGGCCGTTGGAGATGAAGGTGGATTTGCCCCTGATTTGGGAAGCAACCAAGAAGCGCTCGACCTGATCATGGAAGCGATCGCCAAGGCGGGTTACGAAGCTGGCAAACAGATCTATATCGCGCTGGATGTGGCAGCAACCGAGTTTTATGATTCCAAGTCGAAGACGTATGCGATCGACGGGAAGAAGCTGAGCGGCGATGAGATGGTCGACTTCCTGGCACGTTGGGTCGATAAGTACCCCATCTGCTCAATCGAAGATGGTTGCTCGGAGGATGACTGGGATAGCTGGAAGAAGCTGACCGATCGGCTCGGTAAAAAAATCCAGTTGGTTGGGGACGACCTTTTTGTCACCAATACCGAAAGGTTGCAGAGGGGGATCGATGCTGGGGTTGCTAATAGCATTCTGATCAAGGTGAACCAGATCGGAACGCTCAGCGAGACGATCGAGGCGATCCAGCTTGCGCATCGAAGCGGCTATAGCAGCATCTCCAGCCACCGAAGTGGCGAGACGGAGGATTCGACGATCGCCGACTTGGCGGTGGCTCTTTCGACCGGACAGATCAAAACCGGCTCGGCATCCCGTAGCGACCGCATGGCCAAGTACAACCAACTGCTTCGAATCGAAGAGCAGCTTGGGGATGCTGCCGTCTACGGTGGCCCACTGTTCCCGGGACTGCGCGGCTGATCGCGGTGCGATGTCCCCGCTTGCGGTAGCCACCATCGCCCGATGGTGGATCGTATCGAGCGGACGGCTTGCGCAGCACTCCACCGCGTGGCGGGTTTAGCTGCGCGGGGGGTGGCTACGGGTGAGTTGGGCAATGAAGAGAGGATGGTTACAGAAAGAGACGCAGCTTTTCAAGGCGCAAGCATGCCATCTCGCTACAGATGACTGAACTGGAATTCATCGAAACAGACCGGAGGTAGCTTGGCCCCCTCCGGTTTGTTCCTTTTCCAGACGATCCCTTGGGTGTCTCCTTGTTTCGATCGGCCACCGATTGTTTTACACTAAAGAGCCAGTGGGGTTCAGCTTTTATCTGCAGGCATCGAGGGAGTCTTCCATGGCGGAATCAGCGGTTTGGCCGATTGGCGTCTTTACTAGTGTGGATGCCGGTTTAGGGGTGAAGTTGGAGGTGGCTCACGAATTGGGGGTGCCTACCATTCAGCTCCATGCGCCTCACCGCGAAACCCGGACGCCGGATCATGCGACCGCCTTTTGCAATCGCCTGGATCAATTGGGAATTCGGCTGACCTGCGTCTTCGGTGGTTTCGCCGGAGAAAGTTATGCAGATATTCCCACCGTGGAACGGACGGTGGGGCTGGTCCCCGAGGAAACTCGCGCTGCACGGGTCCAGGAGATGAAGGAGATATCGGACTTCGCTCGCCTGCTCGGTTGTGACGTGATTGCACTGCATCTGGGCTTCGTGCCACACGATACCAAATCGTCCGGTTACGCACAGATTATTGAGACGACTCGAGGCCTATGCGATTACGCGGCACGCAACGAGCAGTCGCTGCATTTGGAAACCGGCCAGGAAACCGCCGAGTCGCTACGAACATTCCTCGAAGATGTCAAACGCCCGAACCTCTTCGTCAACTTTGATCCCGCAAACATGATTCTTTACGGGACGGGCGATCCGATCGAGGCGTTAGGGGTGATCGGCAGTTACGTAAAAAGCGTTCATTGCAAGGACGCCTTGTGGAGTGACCAGCCGGGGAAGACCTGGGGATCGGAAGTTCCTCTCGGGCACGGGCAGGTCGGGATGGAGAACTACCTCCGCACACTTTGGAATCTCGGGTATCGCGGTCCGTTAACGATTGAAAGGGAGATTCCGCAGGAGCCGGATCGCCAGAAGGCGGAAATCGGGCACGCAGTCGATCT
>Ga0315902_10003313_pt1 | contig 24233 bp, 15 predicted proteins | sample LakEriMetagenome_9_FD_203523 | JGI IMG/M metagenome (GOLD analysis project Ga0315902, IMG submission 203523) | Freshwater fungal communities from buoy surface, Lake Erie, Ohio, United States - Buoy 12 MA117 | ecosystem: Environmental > Aquatic > Freshwater > Lake > Lake biofilm | place: USA... | reverse complement strand
GCCTGCGTCTCCGGCGTCTCCGTGGCGAGACTGCGGAACATGTCGGTGTACTGCGAGCCTTGACCCGGAAAGATCGCCGCCACGAGCGGGCGGCCCGACGACCGGGGCGCCGGCGCGGCGACGACGGCCGGTGCGACGGCGCGGCTGGCGGCCCGCGGCCGCGCAGCCTCCGGCACGGGGAGACCGTTGTCGAGCACGACGTGGCCGACCTGCGTGTCCTGCACCACCGTCACGCAGCCGGCGCGATAGCCGGCCTGATCCACGGCGGGAATCGGCGTTGCCTCGCCCGACACCGCGAGCCCGTGCGTCCGCGTGGCGTGGACCGCCGCCGAGCCCGGCAGGATACCGCTCGCCAGGCTGCGGGAGAGTTTCACGATGGCCGCGGCGCCGGCGGCGGCGCCCGTATGGCCGATGAGTCCGTCGAGGGAGCCGGCCAGAGGCGAGTGGTCCGCCGTGGCGTAGTGGCCGCCCAGGGCGTCGAGTTCAACGCCGGAGGTACTGCCGCCGGCCGCGACGGCGACCTCGACGGCGCGGACAGCCGCGGGCGCGACCGCCGCCTGGTCCAACGCCTCGCGAACGACCCGCCTCGCCACTTCCGCAACCGCCCGGCCGGACCCCAGGCTGACGCCGCGGATCACGCCGCGGATCGTGTTTCCGGCGGCTCGGGCATCGGCCAGCCGCTTGAGCACGAGCACCACGGCGCCTTCGCCGGGCACATCGCCGCCGCTGGTGCGACCATCGAGCGCCGACCGCGGCTCGCCCGCCAAGGCACCGTCGAGCGACCGGCCTTCGTAGGCCATCAGATCCATGCTGCGGTCGCCGGCGGCGCAGATCACGGTGTCGCACGACCGCTGCCGCAGCATGTCCACGGCCGCCGACAGCGCCGACACGCTGGAGCAGTCGCCGGCGTCGAGGGCCAACGCTCCGCCCATGAGATCGAAGGTCTTCGTGAGCCGGCTGGCCAGCGTGCTGCTGGTGAAGCTGCCCGTCTCATCCACGAGTGCGGGCAGTTTCTCCAGGACTTTTTTCTCGTAGGCTGCGACGACCCGATCGACGTCGGCCGCCCCGAGGCCTCGCCGCTCGAGGGCCGCCCGGAGGATGCGTTCCGTCTCGGGCAGTCGCAGACCGATCTGCAGCTGGTTGGCGAACTCGCCGCCGAACAGCGTGCCCACCACCACGCCGGTGCGAATGCGGTCGAGCCCGGCCTGTGGGCCGCCGATGTCGGCGATCGCGGCGTCGGCCGCCTCCAGGAGCATGAATTGCAGCGGGTTCGCCGCGGCGATCTGCTTGGGAGGCACCTTGTGGCGGCGCCAGTCGTAGGCGAAGCCGCGGACGAACCCTCCCTGGTCGGCGGTCGTGTGCCAGGTGCGGGGCCCCGCACGATCGAGCGCCCGACCGGCCTGCCAGCGCTCGGGAGGCACCGGCCCGATGGCGATCTCGCCGCGATCGAGTCGGTCATGGAAGGCGTCGAGCGTCAGCGCGCCCGGGAGCACGCAGCCGGCGCCCACGATCGCGATTGCCTCGGCCTCGGTGTCATCCGCATGAGCCGGAGCCGGCAGCCGCGCGGGCACGTGCTCGGCGAGCGCGACGTGCACGTTGAGCCCACCGATGCCGAACGCATTGACGGCGGCGCACCGTGGCGAGCCGTCGGCGTGGACCGGCCAGGCGACCGGCTCCAGCGGCACGCGGAAGGGACCGCCGCGCCAGTCGAACTCCGCGTTGAACTCGGTGCAGGTCGAGCCGGGCGGGATCAGGCCGTGCTCCATCGCGAGCACCACCTTCACGAGGCTGGCGATGCCGGCCGTCTCCAGCGTGTGCCCGATATTGGCCTTCACGCTGCCGATGGGGATCTGCCGCCCCAGCGGGAGATGACGAGACATGAGCCGCGAGAGGGCCGCGAGTTCCGTGGCGTCGCCGACCTGGGTGCTGGTGGCGTGGGCTTCGATGTATTCGATCCGCGCGATGTCGGCGGTGTCCGGATAGGCCCGCTCGACCGCCAGCACCTGCCCCTCCTGCCGCGGTGCCCAGAGGCTCTTCCCCTTGCCGTCGCTGGCGACGCCGAGGCCGCGAATCACGGCCCGGATCCGGTCGCCGTCGGCGACCGCCCGCGACAATTTTTTGATGACGAGGGCCACGTAGCCCTCCGCGGTGATCAGACCGTCGGCGTCGGCCCCGAACGGGCAGGACCCGGCGTTGCTCACCGACTGCGCGGCCGAGAAGAGGACGAGGCTGTCGGACTTGCAGTACGAGGCCCCGCCCACGATCGCCTGGTCGATGCCGCCTTCGAGCAGTGCCCGGGCGCCGATCGCCATCGCCTGGAGCGACGAGGCACAGGCGGCGTCCACGACCAGATACGGCCCGTCGAGCGCGAGGGCCTCCTGCACGATCTTTGCGGCCCCGATCGCTCCCAGGTCGGGCGTCTTGCCGGGCTGGCGGCCCGGATACCGGCGTCGCACCGCGTCGGTGACCGCCTTGGCAACCGCTTCGGCCCCTTCGGGCCCGAGCAGGGCACGGGCCGCATCGACCTCGGTCAGCAGGGTCGCAGCCTCGTCGATGCCGGTGCCGTAGACGATGTCGCCGATACGCGTGCTGCCACCGGTGTGGCCCACGTACACCCCGGTTCGCCGATCACCCGGCATCGCGAAGGGATTCATGCCGGCGTCGCGGCAGGCCAGCGAGGCGACTTCCAGAAAGATGTGGTGGGCGACGTCGAACCGCTCGATCATCTCCGGCGTGATCGGACAGACCGCCGGATCGACCGGCCGATCGGAAACCACCGCCCCCATTTCCGAATAGCTTTTGCCGACCCGGCTCTTCTCGGGATGGAAGTACAGGTCGCGGGGCAGGCGGGACTCCGGCAATTTGCCCCACGCCGTGCGGCCTTCGATCACGAGATTCCAGAAGGCTTCGAGTCCATCGGCTCCGGGAAGGCGGCAGGCCATGCCCACGATCGCGAGCGGTTCGTTCAAGGTCGTCGTCCTTGGCGGCTGGTTGGAGGTTGACTGGCCCCGCACCGCTACCCGAGGCAGTCCCGAGGGAAAGCCGGCGGCACCGCGCGGAGGCTGGGCGCCGAACCGTCAAGGGTTCGGAGCGGGGTCGAAGGATGGTTGGAGACGGCGTCAGTTCACCTGAAATGAACGCCCCATCCGTGGGAGAAGCCGACCGGCCCCGCGGGCCGGTCGGACGGTACCGAGGCCGGAGTATGACTCGCCCGCGCGGCGAGTCAAGGTTTTCAAAGCCGTCGAAAACGCTTCGTCAGGGCCTTGTTTTCCAGGCGATTCGTCGCGCCCCGGGCTGGCGTGTAAGGTCGATGGGCGATGAACAGCGACCCTCCCGCCCCTCCGGGGGCGACCGACACCGGGCGGATTCTGGCCCCCTTCGAGCAGCTCATGCTGGTCGAGGAGCGGCCCGGATTTCCCATGTGCTTCTTCCTGGAATGCCGGGTCGCCGGGCCGCTGGACGAAGACCGCCTGCGGCGGGCCGTCACCGCGGCGGCCGAGCGGCATCCCTTGCTCTGCAGTCGGGTCGCCAGACGCCTGGGTCGCCCCCGCTGGCTTGCCCCCGACGTCCGCCCGACCGTTCGTTGGCGGCCGGTCGCCGGCGACCCCTGGGCGCCGATCGACCTCGCGCGGGAAAGCGGCGTCCGGCTCGTGGTGCTGGCCGACGGCCCCGATCGCCACCGCGTGGTGATGCAGGTGCACCACTCCGCCTGCGACGGCATCGCGGCCTGCGAGTATTTCGGCGACGTCTGGGCGGTGTACGCCGGACTCGAACCGCGGCCGTTCGCGGCGGGCCGCTCCGCTGGTGCCACGCCCGGACCTGCCGCTCCCACCTCGGCCCCGGGGGCCGGAACCTCACCGCTCGACTTCGCGAAGTTTCTCCCCACGCCGCTGGCCCACGCGGCTGGCTCCCGGTCGGATGCGGCGACGATCGCGCCGCCCTATGCGTCGCTCCAGTTCGACGCCCCGTTCACGGCGCGGCTGCGGGCCACGGCGGATCGGCACGGCACCTCGCTCAACGACGTACTCGTGGCGGCCGTGATGCGGTCAGCGGTCGGCTGGAACGCCGCCGCCGGCCGCACGAGAAGCAACGTGCGGATCACGATGCCGGTGAGCATGCGGGCCGTGGGGGCGCGCACGCCGGCTGCCAACGCCATCGGCTATGCGTTTCTCGATCGCCGATCGGAAGACTGTGGAGAGTTCGCGACGCTCGCCGTGTCGATCGCCGCGGCGACAAAATGGATCCTCGACACCGGCGCTGCCGGCGCCTTCCTCGCCACCATCGGTTGGCTGGCCAGGCGACCCTTGCTCCTCAAACTCCTCACCCGTCTTCCGCTCTGCTTGTCGTCGGTCGTGTTCAGCAATGTGGGTGACACGAGCCGACGCATGCGCATCGGCGCCGCGAAACGGGACGGCCACGACGCGCCTGGTGACGTCGTCATCGAGGGCTTCTTCGGTGTGCCGCCGCTGCGGCCCCGCACCCGGGCCGCCGTGGGCGGCACGACCTACGCCAACGCCCTGGCGCTCACCTGCCTGTGCTCGGCCACGCCCGACGCCCGTGCCGGCGCCGCCGCGTTCCTGGAATCGATCCGCGGCGAACTCGCGGCGTTCGTCGGCGCGGAGTGACGCCGGCGGCGTTCCGCAGGAACTGTCCACCATCCAACTGGGTCAGCGGTCTCCGACCGTCGTGCCCCTGCCTTCTGGAGCGACGGCCTCTGACCGTCGTGCCCCGTCTGTAGCGGCGGTCTCTGACCGTCGTGCCCCTCTGGGGCGTACGATTTCCGCGAGGAGGACCGCTTTCATGCCGCGGCTCGACCTGCGTCGCTGTGTCCGTGCCGCCTTCGTCGGGCTGGCCTGTCTGGCCGCTGATCCACGGTCGCTCCGCGGCGAACAACCGCCCACTCCCGCGCCGGCCACCGCCGGCAGCGAACGGGCCGACTTCGACGACCGCTTCCGCAAGGCGCAGCTCCTGGGAAGCGATCGCTGGCGCCGGGCGGTCTTCGAACTGGACGCCTGGCTCGAGAGCCAACCGGTCTACCCGCCGGCCCAGGCCCGCGCGATCCGCGCCGACCTCGACCACCGCGTGGCCGCGATGAGTTCCTATGAAGTCGAATACCTGCTCGACACGCTCGACGCGAAACTCCGCATCCTCTCCAGCCCCGCCGCCCGCGACGCGCGGGAATGGCTGGGCCGCTACCTGTCCGTCATGGCCGACCACAAGCGCGAGGAGGTGCTGGCGGAAGTGCCGAACGTGCTCGACATGACGACCGCCGACCTCGTCGCGGGGCTCGAGCGTCTCCAGGCAAAGCGTACGGCCGTCGAGCACCAGCGACGGACGACGGTGAGCGGCAGGGCCGAGTTCGCGGCGTTCGTTCAAGAACAGCGCCGGATCGACGCGCTGGCCCGCGCGGCCCGCACGAGGATTCGCCTGGCCGACGTGTCGTTTTCCCCCTACCGCGCGGGGCCGGTCGCCGATCCGCCCTTCGCCGACGTGGGCGACGGCATGCCGTTCGGACCGTTCCCACCCTGGGGCCCCTTCATCGGGCTGCAGGTGGGTGGTTTCTGACCGTCGGCCGGCGTCACAGCCAGCCCTGCTCGCGGAACCACGCGGCGGTCTCCCGCAACCGGGCGTCGAGCGGCAACAAGGGTGCGAACCCCAACTGGGTGCGGGCCTTGGCTGCAGAGCAGGCCCAGCTGCGGACGGTCGCTTCGCGGATCTTGTCGAGTGTGAGCAGGCTCGCATCGCCGGTCAGCCGGGAGACCGCCTCCGACACGCCGCCCACCGTCCGCCCCACCCAGCGCCACAACGGCCACACGAACACGCTCCGACCGAGTGCGGCGGCGATGTGCCGGCCGAACTGCCAGTAGGTCGGGTGGTCGCTGTCGTCACAGGCGAGATAGTAGCCGCGGCCCGCGGGCCCGCCCGCGCCGGCGAGCGTCTCTCCGTCCGTCGCAGCCCGCACGATCAGGCCGACGAGGTCGTCGACGTGGATCAGGGAAAGCGGTGGCGTGCGGAACCCGACGACGAAATGCACGCCGGTCCGCTGGATCGCCTTGAAGACCGCGGCGATCTTCGGATCGCGTCGGCCGTAGACGATGCCGGGCCGCACGATCGTCACGGGCAAGCGATCGGCCAGGCGTTCGAGGGCGATCTCCCCCGCCCGCTTGCTGCGGCCGTAGTTCGAAACGGGCATCGCCGGGTCGCTTTCGTCGCGTCGGTCGCGACCGCGCGGTGGCGGGCCGGCGGCCGCGAGACTCGACACGAACACGAACCGCGGCGGCGTGGCGAGCGCCGCACAAGCCTCGGCCAGGAGCGCCGTCGCCCGACCGTTGGTCTCCAGAAGCGCCGCCTCGGAGAGGGCGTTCACACAGCCGGCGAGATGGAAGACCGTGTCACAGCCGGCCAAGGCGTCGCGGTATCCGTCGGGCTCCTCCACGCGGCCGACGACGGGCACGATGCCGGGCCGCACGTCGGCCGTTCGCGTCGAGCCGGGCCGGACCAGGCAGCGGACCTCGCAGCCGCGTTGCCGCAAGGCCTCGGCAAGGTGCGAGCCGATGAAGCCGGTGGCCCCGGTGAGAAAAACGGTCTGCAGCGACATCGAAGGAGTTCCCGGGGGACGTTCTGGATGAACGCGACGTCCTGCCGCTCCGATCGATCCGATGATGCTTCGGCCGACGCAAAACGCAAATCGGCGGCCGTTCGTCCACAAGATTCCCGACGGGCCCCGGATCAGGCCTCGTCGACCGCCGCGGTCACGACGAGCTCCACCTTGCAGCCGTTGCCGAGGCCCACCTGGACCATGGCCCGGACCGGCGGGTGGCCGGCGGGCACCCAGGCGTCCCACAGTTCGTTGAGCACGGCGGCGTCGTGGGCGTCCGCGAGATAGACGAGCACCTGCAGCAGCCGTGTCCGGTCGCTACCGATGGTGTTCAAGGTTGCATCGATCTGGGCCAGCACCTGACCGATCTGCCCGCGGGCGTCGATCGCGAGGTCTTCGGCCACCTCGACCCAATGGGCGACACCACGATGGACCACCACGTCCGCCCAGCGTGGAGAGTTGCCGTAGCGCCGAATGCCATCCATGAGATTTCCTCCCGACCGCGATGCCGATGGCTCCACCGGCCAGCCCGGCTGCGAGTCGAACCGATGTTACTTCCCGGGCCGTGCCCCGGACGACGCCGCAGCGTGCCGCCGGACCTCGCGCAGCCGATCGTGCATCAACCGGGCGCGTCGATCGTCCGTGCCGAACACCTGGTCGCCGGCCTCGACGGCCCGCGACAGCAGGGGTTCGGCGGCCTCGTACCGTCCCATGTCGGCATACAAACTCGCCAAATTGTACAGCGCGTCAAGAAGCAACTTCTCGGCATCATCCAAAAATCCGCGCTGCACGAGGACCACCGCGAGATTGTGAGCGACCGCCGCCATTTCCGGCGCGTCGACTCCGTGCTGCTCGAACGCGATACGCAAGGCTTCTTGGGCGACAGTGGTGGCGGCCTGGTAGTCGCCCTCCTGATACAGCGACTTGAACTTCGCCGTGACCGCCTGCAGGTCCGGTTCCGCGGCCGGCGGCACTTCAGCGGCGAGAGCGACTCCCGCACAGATCGCAAGCATGCAAGGCACCGGCGCGAATTTCGTCGTGATGCCTCCCAAGCGAATGAGTCAAACCGACACGGAACCGCGCACAAGACAACACGTGGATCCGCCAGAGTGTCGGGCTCACACGGCGACCGTCGCGGACGCCGCCCGTTTCGAAGTCATGCAAGCATCGACTCCGCCCGGTCGCGAGGCACGTCAGTCGCGTTGTCCGGCGGCGTTGCCACCAAGACACCCCATGGCCCTGGGGCGTCGCGAACTCTTGCACGCCGGCGACACCGGCCAGGTTGGCGGTGCCACCACCCAACTGCCGGCCTGGATGGCCGGCTCTCGAACCCAGCCTGCACCGGCCAGAATGGCGGTGCAGGCGTGAAGCGGAGGGCACGGGATTCGAACCCGCAACCGATTTCTCGGCATCTGATTTCGAGTCAGACCGCTAGCCGTTCGCTTACCCTCCGCGGACGATTCTAAGCGGCCTCCACCTGGGCCTCAAGATCGCGCCACAGGTCCGTTTGCAACGGCTCTGCCGGATGCGCCCGCCGTGACGGCGGCGACGCGTCGTGACGGCCACGCCACCGCGGCCGGCGGCGCTCCAACGCCGCGGGCCGCGTGGCCGAGGGAGGAGAAAGCAGCGCAGTGGAACGACCTGGCCGGCCGGTCCCCGCTCGGGAGGCTACGAACGATGGCGAAGGATACCTGGCGACTCGTCACCCGCGGTGCAGACGGCGAACTCGTGATCCGCGACTTCGACTCCGCGGAGGAAATCCTCCGCACCCACCTCCAGGTCGGTGCCGACGACTGCAGCACGGATCTCGATCTTCGTGGCGCCCCGGTCTTCCGCTCGCTCATCGGCCCCATGCCCGAGGGCCGCAACGTGATCCGCTACGAGACCCCCGAGGTATTCGAGTCGCTGACGAAGGAGTGGGCACAGCCCAAGGCGCCGCGCCGCCGCTCGCGGAAGCCGGCGGCCGACGGGCAAGCCGCCGGCCCGGCGGATCGCGTCGATGGCTGACACCGTCTTCGGCCGGATCATCCGCCGCGAGATCCCCGCCCGGATCGAGCACGAGGACGACCGCTGCCTCGCATTCCACGACGTGTCACCCCAGGCCCCCGTGCACGTGCTCGTGATCCCCAAGCAGGCGATTCCGTCGCTGGCGGCGGTCACGGCCGGCGATGCGTCCCTGATGGGCCACCTCGTGCTCATCGCCACGCAGCTCGCGGCGAAACTCGGGCTCGACGACGGCTACCGGCTCGTCGTCAACTGCGGCCGCGACGGCGGGCAGTCGGTCGACCACCTGCACGTCCACCTGCTCGGCGGACGTTCGCTCGGCTGGCCGCCGGGCTGACTCACTGCCACCAGCCGCGAACGCGGTCGAGCATGCCCGCCGGTGCCGCGGGCTTGGGGGCCGGAGGCACGGCCGGCACCGGCACCGCCGCCATCCGCGCGACGGCCGCGTCGGAGACGAACTCCGCCAGGAATCGCGGCCAGTGGCCGTCGAGGCCGACGACGCAGCCGCCGATGTCACGAGTCGCCAGCGACTGCTCGAACCGTGCGATCAGCCGCGACAACTGCACCCGCTGCGACTCCTCGAACGCGAGGTCGAGCACGCGCACGTCGTCGATCAGGACGCGTCCGGGCCCGAGAAGATCGAATCGCACCCGCAGCGACTCCAGCCCGGCGGTCGGCAGGTCGTCCACCGGGAGCACGAACTGCGCCCACTCGGTCGTCAGCGGCCGGCCACCGGCGAGGCCGCCCACGGCCGCGAACCGGTAATACTCGCGATCTTCGTGCAGCCCCTCGATCGCGATCCGCAGCGGCGGCTGCGGCGCGCCGTCCTCGACACGCAGCCAGACGGCCACGCTCAAGCGTCCCGTCGCCGGCGACGGAAACGGATTGCTGTGGAGCGATGCCAGCCCGTTCACCGAAGAGAAGGCCAGGCCGCGGCCCGGCGCGGCAGCCCCCGACACGGGCATGCCGGGCACGAGTTCGAGGGTGCCGCGCCGCTGCTCGACCAGCTCCCACCCGGTGACGGCACCGGCGCGGCTCCGGTCGGAGAATGCGGCACCGAGCGGCTCGGACCCGACTTCGAAGCCGGGATTGTCGAGAACCTCGAGCGGCTGCGGCATTTCCAGCGCCGCCCGGCGTCGCCGCAGGTCCTGGATTCGTGCGGCCACGGACGCCTGCACGGGCTCGTCGTATTCGATGCGGGCGCTCCGCACCGTCACCCCGCCATCCACGAGCAGCGTGCGCGTGCACCACGGCCCGACCGGCACGGTCGCCACGCCGTCAGCCCCGAGCTCGATCCGCGACCGGTCGGCCGCATCCAGCACGCCGGCCGCCCGCCCGTCGAGGCCGATACGGATCCGCCCCGGTGCAGACGCGACGTTGATGACCCGCATCCACGTCGCTCCGGCCGCCTGCGGCAGCATCCGGATCACGACGGGCGGCGGCACGTCGGCCACCGCCGGCGTTACGCCGGCAGGCAGCGCGGAGAAGGCGGTCATCCCCGTGTCGTCGGCCGCGAGCTCGGCAAGGGCCAGCCGCATGTCGAAGACGATCTCCGCGTCCGCGGCGACGAGCGACTCCGCGAGCGCGCGGCCCGCCTCCGGGGTCGCGGGCACCGCGTGGATCGGGCAGCGACCCGCCGGCGTCGCCGCTCCGAACGGGCCGGCCGAAGCGAGCGGCCGCAGGTCGAACGACACCGGCTGCTCGACGATCGCGATGCCGCGCCGACGCGCGGATCGGGCCGCCTCGGTGACCGGCGACGCGAGGTTCGCGGCCGTCACGAGCCCGCGATCCACCAGACCGTCCGCCGCCGTATGCACGTGCGGCGTCGAGAACACGACCTGTGGATGCGCCGTGCTCCGCAGCGGATCGAGGCCGGCCTCGCGCAGCACGTCACCGGCGGCCACCTCCGTGCCGAGACGGGGACGAGACCGGGTCGCCAGGTCGCCGGCGGCGAGCAGCGTCGTCGGCACGATGTGCAGCGTGAACCGCGGATCAGCCTCCGCCAACACCGTGGCGAGCCGGGCGTGGAAGGCGGCGACCACATCGGCCCGCCACTCGAGCCACATGTCGCGCAGCGGCCCCTCCACCATCTCGGCGCGGCGGGCGAACCGATCGCTCCCGCCCTCCGGCTCACACGTGCCGACCGACTCCAGAAACCGCGTGAAGGTCGCATCGTCGAGGGCCACAGTCGTCCCCGGCAGATGCAGCCAGCCGTCGTGACCCAGCAGCAGCGCCACGCCGTCCGCGGCAGCCGCGCCGCGCAGACGGCCGGCGAGTTCGCGCACCTGCTCTTCCACCGCCTGCTGCACCCGCGGGTCGAGAATGTTGTAGTGCGACCCGTACGGCGTCCGCCGCGGCCGGCCGTCGCGGCCCACGCACACGATCCCGATCGACTCCGCCCCACCGGCGGCCAGCAGGGTCTCAAGCGTCGGCAGCGGCGAATCGAACGCCATGCCCGGCACGAGCCGCAGGCCCTCCGCGGCGTAGACCCGGCAGAGGAGGCCGAGCACGTCCTTCGCCTGCGGGTCGAGGTCGGTCTCCGCCGCGGCGCCGCTGCCCCAGCGCGGCGCCTGCCGCGACAGCGGCGACGGCCAGGCCGCCGCCCCCTGGGCATAGACGGCCACGAGCGCGCCGCCCGCCCCCCGGGCGGCGAGCCACTCCGCGGAATGGCGAATGCCGGCGAGGTGCGTGCCCCAATCGTTGAAGCCGCGGCCGGTGGCCTCATCGATCCGCTCGACGCCGCCCCAGACCGTGAAGTCGGGCGTCGGCCAGAGCGCGAACGCCTGCCGCGCCCTGACGGCGGCAGGCGGGCTCGCGACAGGCAGCCGGGTCGGCCCGGCAAGCACCCGCACCTTGCCGACCATCGCCGGCCGCCGCGTGGATGGATTCGAGACGACCACGAGCGGGTTGCGCGTCGTGGGCCAGAAGACGAAGCGGTGCCGGCGCAGTTCGGCGGTCGCGGCGTACGGATCGCGACGCGCCTCGAAGCCGCCGGCGTGCCGCACCTCGACGAGCGCTCCCGCCGCGTCGAGCTCGAGCACGCTCGCCCCGACGACCGCCTCCTGATCCGACGGAAAGTCGATCTCCACCGCATGCGGGATGCCGGGCTGTGCGCCGGCCACGACGATGCCCTCCCAACTCGGCTCACCCGCCGCCTTCGCCGGCGGCAGGAGCAGCATCGGCCCGAGCGTGTGCGGCTCCACGGTCGAATGGCCCGCCACGAGCAGTCCGCTGAACCGCGGCACCATCGACGACACCGGCGGTACGCTCGGGATCTTCGGGAGCGGCACGTTGGGCAAGGGAACGTTCGGAAGCGGCACGCCGGGAATCGCCACGTTCGGGAGCGAGACGTTCGGGCGGGTGAACGTGGGCAGCGGCATCGCGGGCAACGGAATCGCAGGCATGCCGCCCTGCGAACGCCCGGCGCCGGGAAGCCGCCGCAGTCGCTCGTGGAGCCGCGGGCTGCCGGGATCGACCTCGTGCACGAGTTTCCACTCCGTCGGCGGCGCGGCAGCGGGCCGGTCCGCCACGGCGACGAACTGGACCGTGCGCGACGCCAGCGGCCGCGCCCAGCGCAGGCTGCCGACCTCCACGGCCTGCAGCTCCACGTCGCAGGTTCCCTCGCGCGCCGGGAGCGTGATCTCGAAGTCCACCGGCTCGAACCGCGTGAGGCGGCGGTCTCCCGCGAGGTCATCGCGCGGCTCGCGCGGCACGATCGGCACCGCCTGGGCGTCGTGAGCCTCGCCCTTCAGCCCGGCCAGCAGCCGAACCCGCAGTTCGTATCGCCCCGCATGGTCGGTGCGCACCGGCAGCAGCGGATCGACCCGCAACCGCATCCGCTCGCCCGGCCGCCGCAGCGCCGCCTGGCCGGTCGCGTCCGCATCGGCGATCGTGACCCGCAACGAGTCACCGGAACACTGCCGGATGGTGAGCCTGTTTCCGTCGCCGTCGAGCGGCTGCTGCACGGCGGCGGCCAGGACATCGGCGACCGCCACATCCGCCGTCGTCTCCGGATGGCCGCCGGCCGCTGCGGCGAGCCGCACTCGCAGCCGCGCCGTCCGCCACTCCGCGATCGACAGCTCCACGCCGTCGGTGGCGACCGGCCGCGGCTCATGCACGAGAATCGCGCCGTCGGCCTCGTGGAGCATTGCGGCCGCATCGGGTTCGGAACAGACGGTCCGCCACTCGGGCACCACTCCGGCCGTGGCCCCGACGACGGTGATCGAGCCGACCCACGCCTGCGGCTTGCCGCCGCCCCACTGCACACGGATCGACACCGGCCGCGCGTCCTGTCGCGCCACGGCGGCGACCGCCCCGCCGACGGGCAGTTCGCTGGCCAGCCCGACAGCGGCGGCGCCCGCAAGGAGCAACGCCGCGGCGAACGTACGGAGAAGGCGACGGACGTCTGACGGGGGCATCGGCGCGATCCGGGCGGACTTCCGCGCAGCCGGCGACCGCCGCGCAGAGGGGGCGGGATGGTAGCGGTCGGCACGCCGCCGGGCAAAGTGTCTTTGGCCGCTGAAAACCAGAGACGGACGCGCTGTCAGCCGCCGCGTGCCGCTTCGCCCACCGACACGAGCCAGCCGCAGCCGACATCGCCCGTCGCGGCGGCCGCGGCGAGCGGCGCGAGTTCTTCCACGACCGCCGGACAGCGGTCGGCCACGTCGCAGAGCTCGAAGTAATCGTCGGGCTTGTGAAAGAGCCGCGGCGGCCGATCGGCCTCGGCCACGAGATGCCATCCCGGCGTGACGATCGCTGCGCCCCGCGCGGTGGCCACGACCACCCGATCACGGGCCGGGGCCGACCAGTCGGCGAGCAGGCCCGCCAGGCTGCGGCCCTGCCACGGAGCGATTGCCTCTGGCGACTCGGCCGCAGCACCGCGCAGCACTCGCAGCGTGGCCCCGAGATCCGCCGGCACGACGAGCCCACCGTACCGCTGGGCCGCCATCCGCCCCGTCGCATCGGCGAGGATCGCGGGCACGTGCACGAGTTCGCCGAACGGCGCCATCGGCCCGGTGCCCAGGCGGCCGTGCAGGCCCAGACCGAGGCCGCGCACGCCCGCAACGAGCACGTGCCACCCGGTGGCAGCAGCGAAGAGCGGACCGAGACAGGCGTCGAGGTGGGTCAGTTGGCCCGCGAATGCCTGCCGCATGCCGACGACGAGATCGGGATCGGTGTCGGCATCGATGGTCATCTCGGGCACGGCCGCTCCGGCGTAGGGCGGCGGATCCTCCGGATCGGCATAGGCCTCGCGGCCCTCCCCCGGCGCGTCCCACGCGACGCCGAGGCTCGCCGCATGCACCCACACCACGCCGTGCCGGCCGGCGATCATCGCCTCGTGGGCCGCCGCCATGAGCCGGGCGAGGTTCGTCGTGGCCGCGTCGGTCTCCGGCTGCTGGCGCGGACGAGCCTCGACGAGCCTCACGGTCGCCCCGCCGTCGCCGCCCCCCACGGCTTCCGCCACGTGCGACGCGTCGGTGACGACGATCGCGTCGGACCCGATGTCGTCCAGGCCGACGTCGCGGAGCGTCGCCAGGTCGTCGTCGCCGGTCGCGATCACGCGGTCGAACACGAGGCCGCGGGCGGCGAGTGAGTCCACGGCGGGCATCGCCACCCAGGTCGAGCCATAGGCGGGCAGGATCCAGGCCGGCAGCCGGTCGAGGGTGACGACGAGGATTCGGGTGGCTGACGGTGCAGGCATGTTGCCTTTATGGCGCGCGGTCGGCCATGCTGTCACCTCCGAGCCGCTCGTTCCGCCGCCCCGAGGATCGCCGCCCCGTGGGAAACGCCGCTTACCGCACCCGTCCCGCCGCCACCGCGGCCATGCCTCCCGGCATCCCGTTCATCGTCGGCAACGAAGCCGCGGAACGCTTCTCGTTCTACGGCATGAAGACGATCCTCGTCGTCTTCATGACCCAACATCTGCTCTCGTCGGCCGGCAAGCCCGACTTCATGACCGAGACGCAGGCCCGGGAGTGGCTCCATCTCTTCGTCGCCAGCGCCTACTTTTTCCCGATCATCGGCGGCATCGTGGCCGACGCGTTCCTCGGCAAGTACCTGACGATCCTCGTGCTTTCGCTTGTGTATTGCGTGGGGCATCTCTGCCTCGCGCTGATGGACACGCCCGCGCCCTTCCTGGAGGCGACCCTGGAGCCGCGGGGGTGGCTGATGGCCGGGCTCGCCCTCGTGGCCATCGGCTCGGGTGGCATCAAGCCCTGCGTGTCGGCCCATGTCGGCGACCAGTTCGGACAATCGAACCGGCACCTGCTGGAGAAGGTCTTCGGCTGGTTCTACTTCGCCATCAACTTCGGCTCCTTCTTTTCCACGCTCCTCACCCCCTGGCTCCTGGAGCACTACGGTTCCGGCTGGGCGTTCGGTGTGCCGGGCATCCTCATGGCTCTGGCGACCCTCGTCTTCTGGCTCGGCCGGCATCGCTTCGTGCATGTCCCTCCCCGGGGGCCGACGTACTTCGCCGAGACCTTCGGGCCCGAGGGCCTGGCCGCGATCGGCAAGCTCGTGCCGCTGTACCTGCTCGTGGCCGTGTTTTGGTCGCTCTACGACCAGACCGGCGGGGCCTGGGTGCAGCAGGCCGAACGCATGGACCGCCACTTCCTCGGCCGGGAATGGCTCGCCAGCCAGATCCAGGCGATCAACCCGCTGCTCGTGCTGGTCTTCATTCCGCTGTTCGGCACGGTGCTCTACCCGGCGGTCGAGCGCGTCGTCCAGCTCACTCCTCTGCGCAAGATTCTCGTCGGCTTCGCTTTAGCGACCGCCGCCTTCGCGATCTCCGGCCACGCCCAGACGCTCGTAGACGCCGAAACAGCCCGGCTGGCCACGGCCGGCCTCGGCCCCGAGGCGGCCCGGTGGCCGAGTGTCGGCTGGCAGCTGCTGGCTTACGTCGTGATCACGGCCGCCGAGATCCTCGTCTCGATCACCTGCCTGGAGTTCAGCTACACCCAGGCACCGCCGCACATGAAGTCGCTGGTCATGAGCCTGTATCTCTTGAGCGTGTCGCTCGGCAACCTGTTCACAGCGCTGGTCAACACGTTCACCCAGGACGCCGCCGGGAACTCGACGCTCCAAGGGGCCGCCTACTACCGGTTCTTCACCGTCTGCATGGCGGTGGCGACGGCGCTGCTCGTTCCGGTACTCTGGTGGTACAAGCCCAGGGAATACCTGCAGCAGGAAGCCGACACACCACCCGCGTGACCTCGACGAGCCCACTCATGCCCACGATCTCCCGCCCTGACCTGTCCCGCCGCTCGTTCCTGGCCGCGGCGGCGGCCGCCGCGCCGCTCGCCTGCGGCACGGCCCGCGCCGTGGCGACCGCCGACGCAACCCCGGCGAAGCCGCTGCCCTTCAAGATCTCGCTGGCGGAATGGTCGCTCCACCGCACGCTCCTCGCCGGGAAGCTCGACAACCTCGACTTCCCCAAGACCGCAAAGCGCGAGTTCGGCATCGAGGCCGTCGAGTACGTCAACCAGTTCTTCAAGGACAAGGCCAAGGACGCCGACTACCTCGGCGAGTTGGCGAAACGGTCCGCGGACGAGGGCGTGACCAACGTGCTCGTGATGTGCGACGGCCTCGGCAACCTCGGCGACCCCGACGACAAGGCCCGCACGAAGGCCGTCGAAAACCACTTCCCGTGGGTCGAGGCCGCCAAGCGGCTCGGCTGCCACGCGATCCGCGTCAACGCCGCCAGCAAGGGCACCTTCGAGGAGCAGCAAAAGCTCGCCGCCGACGGACTCTCGCGGCTCTCCGAGTTCGCCGGCCAGATGGACATGAACGTGATCGTGGAGAACCACGGCGGCCTGTCGAGCAACGGCGAGTGGCTCGCCGGAGTGATGAAGCAGGTGGAGCGCCCCAACTGCGGCACGCTGCCCGACTTCGGCAACTTCCACGACTACGACCGCTACCGGGGCCTCGAGGAACTGATGCCGTTCGCCAAGGGCGTGAGCGCCAAGAGCCACGAGTTCGACGCCGCCGGCAACGAGGTCCGCACCGACTACAAGCGGATGCTCGGGCTCGTGCTGGCCGCCGGCTACCACGGCTGGGTGGGCATCGAGTATGAGGGCAAGGCCCTCTCCGAAGCGGACGGCATCGTGGCCACGAAGAAGCTGCTCGAGCGGGTGCGCGCGGAGCTGGCCTGAACCTGCGTCGGCCCGCCTCGGACCACCAGCGTGGGGCGTTGACCGTTCGGGACCTCGCCCGTAGAGTTCGCTCGACCGTCCGCCCGCTCCCTCCGATCTTCAGCCATGTCCCGCCACGACCGTGCCGCTTCTCCGGGGACGGCAGCCACCCGCAGCCCCCGCCCGTCGCTCGACCGCCTGATTCGCGTCGGTGAGACCCACGTCGGCCGCGGTGTTTTTGCACGGCGTGCCCTGAAGTCCGGCATCGTGCTCTCGGAGGTCCACGGCACGCCCCTCGACGACCATCCGGAGGATTCGAGCTACGTCATGGAGCTCCCCAGCGGCCGGCTCCTCGATCCGGCGGCACCGCTCCGCTTCGTGAATCACAGTTGCGATCCCAACTGCGAACTTTTCTACTGGGAGGGTGACGCGGAGAACCCTCAGGAAGACCGGCTGTGGCTGCAAACGATCCGCCCGATCCCGGCGGGAGCGGAACTTTCGATCGACTACAGCTGGCCGGCCGACGCGGCGATCCCGTGCCGCTGCGGCACGCTGAACTGTCGGGGCTGGATCGTGGACCCGGCGGAGCTGCACCTCATGCCCCCGGGCAGCCAGCCGCCGGAAGCGGGCGAAGCCTGACGGCGGCCGCGAGATGGAGCCGGGCCGGCTGGCTGGCCGCCCTGGCCCTCACCGCCGCCGCCGTGTTCGGGATCTCGCGGCTGCGGATCGACGACGACCTCCGGTCGCTGGTGCGGAACTCGACCGTCGATTTCCGGCTCATGGACGAGGTGGCCGGCCTGTTCGGCGCCCCCGATCGCGACTGCATCGTCCTCGCCGACGCCCGCGGCGGCGACATATTTGCCGCCGAGCCATTCGCGGAACTGCGGGACCTGGTGGCGACGCTGGAGGCCGTGGAAGGCGTCGAGGAAGTTCGCTCGATTTTCGACGTCCGCCGTCAGGGCGCCGCAGGCGCGCTCCTGCCCGTGATCCCGCGCACGGCCGAACCGCTGGACGACGCGGCCCGCGCGGCCGCCAAGGCCCGGGCCGCGGACCACCCGCTCGTGGCCGGCCACCTGCTGTCCCGCGACGGCGGCGCGGCGCTCGTGCTCGTGCGGCTCGTGCCCGCGGCCGACCGCCCGCCCCTGCTGCCCCGCGTGGTGGCCAACGTCGAGGCGGCCGTCGCAGCGGCCCGTGACCGCTCGCCATCGCTGGCCCTGCAGGTCACCGGGCTGCCCGCCCTGCGGGAGCAGGCCGCGCGGGCGTTGCGCCGCGACATGCTCGTCTTCAACTCGCTGGGGCTTTCGCTGGCCGTGATCCTCTCGGCGGCGGTGGCTCGCAGCCTGCGGTCCACCGTCGTCGCCTGTGTGCCGCCGTTCATCGGCGCCGTGTGGGCGCTGGGGCTCCTCGGCCTGTGCGGCCTGCCGGTGAACATCCTCACCAGCGTGGTGCCGTCGCTGGCGCTCGTCGTCGGCACCTGCGATTCGATCCACTTCATCGAGGACATGCGGCGGAGCGTCCGCCGCGGCCTGCCCCCGCTCGCCGCGTCGAGCGGGGCCGTGCAACGGGTCGGCGTGGCCTGCGGCCTGACGAGCCTCGTGACCGCCGTCGGCTTCGCGTCGCTGGCCGCCGCCAAGATCGACGCCGTCCGCGGCTTCGGGATCGCGGCGGCGGTCGGGGCGGTGGCGAGCTTCCTGGCCGTCACACTGCTGACACCGCTGATCGCCTCCACCCGGTTCTGCAGCGGGCTCCGCCTGGGCCGTTCGTCCCGCGCCGCGGGCCGGCTGGCCAACCGCCTGGCCGCCTTTTCCGTGCGGCACGCGCGGCCGATCGTGGCGCTCGGCTGCCTGACCACGGCCCTGCTGGCCTGGGCGGGCTCGGGGCTCGACGCCGACACCAAGGTCGTCGACTCGCTGCCCCGCGGCGCCTCGTCGGCGCAGGCGTTGGCCCGCGTCGATGCCGAGTTCGGTGGGGCGCTGGGCGTCGACGTGCTCGTTCGCTGGCCCGCGGCGGTCGACTGGCGCGACGAGGACGTCACCACGGCCCTCGCCGGCGTCCATGCCGTCCTCGCCGAGTCGGGCGGCATCGACCGCGCGATCTCACTGGCCACGGTGTCCGGCTCGCTTCCGCCCCGTGCCCGCCGTCGCCTCGATCCCGACCACGTCCGCGACCTCGTGTCTCCCGAGGCCCGTGCGGCCCTCGTCCGCGGCCGCGTCAGCGACCTCGGCTCCCGGGCCCTCGACGCCGTCTATGACCGCGTCGATGCCGGCCTCGCGGCGTTGGCCCAGTCCCGGCCGGGCTGGAAGTTCGAGCTCGCCGGGATGTCGGTCGTGTCGGCCCGCAACATCCGCCAGCTCGTCCGCGACCTCGGCTCGAGCCTCCTGCTCGAGGTGGCCGTGATCGGCGGCATCCTCGCGCTCGCCTTCCGCTCGCCGCTGGCCGGCATCGTGAGCCTGATCCCCAACGTGTTTCCCCTGGCCGTGATCGGCAGCCTGCTCGTGGCCACGGGGCGGTCGCTCGACCCCGCCACCGTGATCGTGTTCAACGTCTGCCTCGGCCTGGCCGTCGACGACACGGTCCACGTGCTCTCGGCCCTGGCCCGCCACCGCCGCGCCGGCCTGTCGGTCGCCACGAGCGTCCGCCGCGCCATGGTCGAGACGGGCAACCCGGTCGTGATCGGCGGCGTGGTGTTGGCCGTGGGCTTCGCCGCGGTAACGGCCAGCAGCGTGCCGTCATTGGCGGGGTTCGGCATGCTGGCCTGTGCCGCGGTGGCGGCGGCGACGATCGCGGAGCTCGTCCTGCTGCCGGCCCTGCTGGTGGTCACCGAAGACCTGGTTCGCCGCTACCGGCCCGTGCTCAAGGACGGGATCTTCGGGCCGGCGACGCCGCACTGGACGGTCATCGGGGCTCCGTCGCGGCCATGACCTCGGCCAGGGTCTCGACGGTGTGCACGATCTGCTCCTCGGTGTGCTCGCAGGTCACGAAGAAACGGACGCGGGCCGCGGCCTCGCGGACCGCCGGATAGAGGATCGGCCGGGCGTTGATGCCGCGCTCCAGCAGCAGCTGCGAGACGAGGATCGCCCGCGACGAGCTGCCCGTGATCACCGGGATCACCGGCGTGTCGCCGCTCGGCCCGGTGTCGAGGCCGACGTCGTCAGCGAGCTTCAGAAACAGCTCCGACCGCTCCCGCAGCCGTGTCACCCGCCACGGCTCCCGCCGCAGCACCCGCACCGCCTCGAGGGCGGCGGCGGCGTTGGGCGGCGAGCAGGCGGTGGAGAACACGAAGGCCGGCGTCGTGAAGCCGAGGTAGCGAATCAGCCGGTCCGAGCCGGCCAGATAGCCCCCCTGCGCGCCCAGCGCCTTGCTGATCGTGCCCATCCACAGGTCGCCCTCGCGCGGATCGACGCCGAAGTGGTCGCAGATCCCGCGGCCCTCGGGGCCCATCGTGCCGATCGAGTGGGCCTCGTCCACGTAGAGCAGCGCGTCGTGCCGCCGCTTCACTTCCAGGAACCGCGGCAGGTCAGGGTAGTCGCCGTCCATGCTGTACACGCCCTCGATGGCGACGATCACCCGCCGATACTGCGGCCGCAGATCGCGGAGCAGCCCGTCGAGCTGGGCGTGATCGTTGTGGCGGAACGACCGCTTGCCCGCCTTCGCGGCGCCGGCCCCTTGCATGATGCTGTTGTGGGCCAGCTCGTCGTAGAGGATGAGGTCGCCCTCGCCGCAGAGGTGCTGGAGCACCGAGGCGTTGGTGCCGTACCCGCACGGAAAGACGACCGCCCGCTCGGTGCCGATGAAGTCGGCCAGCTCGGCGTCGAGATCGTCGAGGATCGTGTTGTTGCCGCCCACCATCCGGCTCGCCGAAGCGCTGCAGCCGAAGCGATCGATCGCCTCCTTCGCGGCCCGCTTCACGTCGGCGTGGCCCGCGAGCCCGAGATAATCGAAGCTCGTGAACGACACGACGTCGCGGCCGCCGATCCGCGCCTGCCGGCCGTCCACCCGCTCGTTGGCCAGGAGGAACGGATTGGCGAGGCCGGCCTCGGCCAAGCCCGTGAGTCGCTCCTCGAGGGCGTGGCACTCGGGAAACGGGTCGGCGGGATCGACGCCGGTGGATCCGGCCCGCGGCTTCGACCGGTCCACGGCGGCCCGATCGGCGGCGTCGAACATCCGCCGCTCGACGCAGTCGATGAGGTCGTCGCCGGTGCGCACGTCACTGAGCCACTCGTCGCGAAACCGCATCTGGTAGCGGCCTTCGATCCGGGCCACGGCGTCGAGAAACCGAGCCTCGTCGATGCCCGCATCGGCCAGGGCCGCGCCCGGCTCCAGACGGCTCCGCGACGTCACCGGCCGCGCCCGCTCGAGTTCCTCGATCACGAGCCGGGTGATCGCGAGCCGCGAGTGCGCCGGCCGCGTCGTTTTGCCACCGAGCTCCCTACCGCCGTGCACGATCGCCATGTCGCTTGCTCCCGCGAACACTCCGTCGTCCGCGAGCTCGTCTCGGTGGCGCGAATCACGCCCTGCCGAACACCCGCGCGAACCTGCCGCCCGCCGCCACGTCCGCTCGGGCGACCCGGGCACTATACGGAAATCACCGGGAACCGACAGGGGCCGCCGCGCAAAAATCCGCCACGGCATCGACCGTGACGAAGGCGTCGACTTTGCGGGGTCAGCCCAACAGCTTGCGCAGCACGAACGGCAGGATGCCGCCCGCGCGAAACTGATCGAGTTCGACCGGCGTGTCGATGCGAACGAGACACTCGATTTTTTTCACCGTTCCGTCGGGCGCCGTCGCCGTGACGGTGACGGTGGATCGCGGCGCGAGCCCGTCGAACGGGATGTCGAACGTCTCCTCGCCGGTGAGGCCGAGCTGCTGCCACGGCTCGGGGAGCACCAGCGGCAAGACGCCCATGCCGACCAGGTTCGAGCGGTGGATCCGCTCGAAGCTCGCCGCGAGCACGGCCCGCACGCCGAGGAGCATCGTGCCCTTGGCCGCCCAGTCGCGTGACGAGCCGGTACCGTATTCCGTGCCGGCCAGCACGACCAGCGGCGTGCCCTGCTCGCGGTACCGCACGGCCGCGTCGTAGACCGGCAGCACCTCGGTGCCCGGCAGCAACCGCGTCACGCCCCCCTCCGTTCCCGGCACGAGCAGGTTGCGGATGCGGATGTTGGCGAACGTGCCGCGGGTCATGACGCGGTCGTTGCCGCGCCGGGCGCCGTAGCTGTTGAAGTCGGCCGGCGGCACGCCGTGCTCGATGAGATACGTGCCCGCCGGGCTCGTCTTGGCGATGCTCCCGGCCGGCGAGATGTGGTCGGTCGTCACGCTGTCGCCGAGGGCGAGCAGCACGCGGGCCCCGCGCACGCTCGCCGGTGCCTTGGGCTCCCGCGACAGTTCGGCCAGGAACGGCGGCTCCTGGATGTAGGTGCTCGTCGCGTCCCAGTCGTAGAGCTCGCCCGTGCTCGTGGGCACGGCGTTCCAGCGCGGGTTCGACTGCCACACGTTCCCGTAGCGGGCCTGGAACTGGGCCGGCTGGACCGCGGCCGCGACCGTCTGCCGCACCTCGTCGGCCGTCGGCCAGATGTCCTTCAGGAACACCGGCCGCCCGTCCGTGCCGGTGCCGAGCGGCTCGGTGGCGAGATCGATGTCGGTCGTGCCGGCCAGGGCGTAGGCGACCACCAGCGGCGGGCTGGCCAGCCAGTTGGCCTTCACGAGCGGGTTGACGCGGCCCTCGAAGTTGCGATTGCCCGAGAGCACGGCGGCCGCCACGAGATCCCCCTCACCGACGGCCTTGGCCACGGCGTCGGGGAGCGGACCCGAGTTGCCGATGCACGTCGTGCAGCCGTAGCCCACCGTCTCGAAGCCCAACGCGTCGAGGTCCTTGTCGAGGCCCGACTTCTCGAGGTAGTCGGTGACGACCCGCGATCCGGGCGCCAGGCTCGTCTTCACCCAGGGCTTGCGCGTCAGGCCCTTCGCGACGGCCTTCCGCGCCACGAGCCCGGCCGCCACCATCACGCTCGGGTTGCTGGTGTTGGTGCAGCTGGTGATCGCGGCGATCACCACGGCCCCGTGGCCGATCGTGTCGGCATGGCCGTTCTCGCGGACGACGCCCGTGCGGGCCAGGGCCGGGCCCTCGAGCGCGAAGCCGCGCTTCGCCGTGGGCGCCGTGAGCGATTCGGCGAACGTCCGCTTCACGTTCGCGAGCGGCACGCGGTCCTGGGGCCGTTTCGGGCCGGCGAGGCTCGGCACCACGGTGCCGAGGTCGAGGGCCAGCCGCTTGGTGAACTCCGGGATCGGCGCCGCGTCGGTGCGGAACATCCCCTGCTCCTTCATGTAGCGCTCGACGAGCGTCACCTGCTCGGCCGGGCGGCCGGTGAGCCGCAGGTAGGCGAGCGTCTCGTCGTCGATCGGGAAGAAGCCCATCGTGGCCCCGTACTCGGGGGCCATGTTGGCGATCGTCGCCCGGTCGGCGAGCGACATGCCGGTGAGGCCCGAGCCGAAGAACTCCACGAACTTCCCGACCACGCCCTCCTTCCGCAGGATCTCGGTGACGGTGAGCACCAGGTCGGTGGCGGTGGCGCCCGCCGGCAGGCGGCCGGTGAGTTCGAAGCCCACGACCTCGGGCAGCAGCAACGACAGCGCCTGGCCGAGCATCACGGCCTCGGCCTCGATGCCGCCCACGCCCCAGCCGACGACGCCCAGGCCGTTGATCATGGTCGTGTGGCTGTCGGTGCCGACGAGCGTGTCGGGCACGGCCACGGGCAGCGTCCGCTTGCCGCCCGGCTCGCGATGGTCGGGATCGCGGAGGAAGACGCAGCCGGCCAGGTATTCGAGGTTCACCTGGTGCACGATGCCGATCGCCGGGGGCACGACGCGGAAGTTGCGGAAGGCCTGCTGCCCCCAGCGCAGAAAGGCGTATCGCTCGGCGTTCCGCTCGAACTCGATCTCCACGTTCTTCTCGAGCGCGTCGGCGGAGCCGAAGTAGTCCACCTGGACGGAGTGATCGATGACGAGATCCACGGGCACGAGCGGATTGATCTTCGCGGGGTCGCCACCGAGCCGCCGCATCGCCGCCCGCATGGCGGCGAGGTCCACGACGCAGGGCACGCCCGTGAAGTCCTGGAGCACGACCCGGGCCGGCTTGAACGGGATTTCCACTTCCGCCGGCCGGGCTGCATTCCACGTCGCAAGCGCCCGGATGTCCTTCTCCGTGACCTCGTAGTCGTCGCAGGTGCGCAGCAGCGCCTCGAGCACCATGCGGATCGAATACGGAAGCCGCGACGTGTTCGTCACGCCCGCGTCGTCGAGGGCGCGAAGGCGGTAGAAGGTGGCCGGCCCGGAGCCGGTCTCGAACGTGGCGCGGGCGGAAAACGGGTCGGCGGGGTGGGCGGCCATGGGTCTCGCGGGGCGGGAGGTGCAAAGCGGCCGCCGAGGGCGGCCGGAACGCCGCGTATCGTAGCGAACCGCGGCGGCACGGAGGAGGAGGCCGGCCGCCGCTCGGCACCGGGCC
>Ga0315902_10003312_pt1 | contig 24233 bp, 20 predicted proteins | sample LakEriMetagenome_9_FD_203523 | JGI IMG/M metagenome (GOLD analysis project Ga0315902, IMG submission 203523) | Freshwater fungal communities from buoy surface, Lake Erie, Ohio, United States - Buoy 12 MA117 | ecosystem: Environmental > Aquatic > Freshwater > Lake > Lake biofilm | place: USA... | reverse complement strand
TTGTCACCACAAGCATCAAAGTACTATCGTGATCTCGTCAAAGAGATGCAGATTAAAACCGCAGGCGAAACTATCAGCACAGTTAATGCCGCAGCCTCACTTACCCGCTTGCTTCAATTGTCAGGCGGGGCTGTTTACACAGATGACGGCAACGTCGTTGAGTTCGATATAACACCGCGCTTGTCTGTCTTGCAAGAAGTATTGGATGAAGCACTACATAAGGTGCTTATCTTTATACCCTACAAACATACTCTGTCTTTAGTGCAGAAGCATTTGGAGTCCGCTGGTGTATCTAATGAGATTATCTCTGGCGATGTGACAGCTCTTCAGCGTGCAGATGTATTTAAAAACTTTCAGCAGAACCCAGACCCAAGAGTACTGCTGATACAACCACAAGCCGCATCCCACGGGGTTACCCTAACTGCGGCTGACACAGTAATATTTTGGTCTCCTGTTATGTCCGTAGAAACATACTTACAGTGTATAGCGCGTATCGATCGCGTCGGACAGAAGAACAGCATGACAGTAATACACCTCCAAGGGTCTGAGGTGGAACGGCGTATGTACGCAATGTTGCAAAACAAAGTGTCCCTACACGAAAAATTGGTAGACCTGTATAAAGATGAACTCGAAGGAGAGAAACTATGAATGACGGAGAAGCGTTAGTAAAAGATTATCTTGAGATTCGTAAGATGCGCGAAGAATTGAAGGCAAAATACGACTCCCAAGATTCAGACCTCAAAGAAGCAATGGAAGAAATACAAGCCGCAATGCTTGCTGTATGTAACGAGACCAACATGAATGGTTTCCGCACATCACACGGCACTGTTACACGCACAGTGAAAGAGCGGTTCTTCTGTACCGATTGGGATCATTTTAAAGAGTTCGTCGAGCAAGAAGGCTCGATTGATTTGTTGGAGCGTCGTATCCATCAAAAGAACTTCAAAGAATTCATGTCCGAAAGAGTAGGCGATGGCTTGCCCCCAGGCGTGAATGCCTTGCGTGAGTACGATATTGTCGTGCGTAAGGCTTCAGCAACTAGTGAATTAACAGTTTAAGGAAAACAGTATTATGAGTAACGAACTCGCAAACATCATCAGTTCAGATAACAGCCTTGTTGAACTGGGTCTTGATGCAGACACCCTTGCAGTAGCAGGCGGTGCAACCAAAGGCAATAAGCGCATCTCTATTGAGGGGCGTGTGTTCCGCAAGATTGTTGGCGGTAAAGAGCAGAGTGTCAACACTGACAACTCGATGAACGTAATCATCGTCAAGATGGCTCACGAAGCATCGCGCACTTACTACAACCAGTCTTACAAGAAGGGCGTTAAGTTGTCCCCTGCTTGCTGGTCTAACGACTCTAAGGTTCCTGACGCAGAGGTTAAATCGCCAGCCGCGCTTACTTGCGCTGACTGCCCTAACTCTGTAAAGGGTTCAGGTCAAGGCGGTCAAGGCACTGCATGTCGTCTCTCATGGCGCACTGCTGTCGTTCTTCCGAATGATCCCGCAGGAGACGTGTATCAGTTAGTGCTTCCAGCAACTAGCGCGTTCGGCAAGGAAGATAGCGGTAAATGGCCTTTCAGACCATATATCCAAATGCTTGCTAACAACAACGTGAGTGCAGGCAAGATCATTACAAAGATGCAATTTGATATCAACTCGCCAGTGCCTCGTCTGTTGTTCTCTCCAAGCAGCGCTGTCCCTCCTGATATGCGTGAGACTATTCTTAACCAAAGCAAGTCTATTGCGGCGGAGAGCGCAGTTAAGTTGACTGTGTATAAGACCGATGGTGGTGACGAGGAAGAAGCACAGCCTTCTACACAAGAAGCCATGCCTGAACCAACTGTTAACAAGACTGCTAAAGCATCAGCTAAAAGCGAAGACGTAACAGACATTGTTAAGAAGTGGTCTAAGAAGTAATGGCTAGAGGATACGGCTCCGACCTACTGGACACGGTAGAGAACACTAAAACATACAGGCTAGGTATTGACTTAGCCAGTACATGTATTAAAGCAGGCTTGCCTGCTACATACGTTGCGCAAGTGTTCGATACCACACGGATGACTATCCATTCGTGGTTCAGGGGCGGGGTCATCCGCTACGCCAAACGAGCCAAGATAGAAGTGTTTATCAAACTAGTTGAGGAGGACTTATCAAAGGGTATCTTGCCTTGCAAGAACCTGCGTGATGCGCGTGCGTATTTGAAAGATATGGTCGGCAAACCGATAACTTCCGCGAATCACAAATAGCCGAACTGACTTAGGTCGGTTCATCTTTCACAGCGGAGTAACTTCCGCTTTTTCGTCTCTGCGAACATGAACCAACAATTTTTCGAGAAAATCTTCCCTACGCAGGGTAACGTATGTATTGCTGGAATAGACAAAGAAGGAATCATTAAACCAAAATTTGCAACTAGTGTTGGAGACGCTATTGCACTTGCTCAAAGGTTTATTGATATTCAACACAATGTTTATTTCACACCTGGTACTTACGAAGGCTTGCGCCGCAAGCAAGAGAACTGCATATACGTAAAAGCATTCTTCCTTGATTTGGATGTTGAACACGGTAAAGACCGCTATCCTTCCAAGGCAGATGCTCTACAAGACTTACAGCGCTTTTGTGATGAAATCAACTGGCCCCAACCTATCTTAATAGATTCGGGTGGTGGCATACATGCTTACTGGATATTTGATGAGGAGATGCCCGCTGAAAAGTGGGTGCCCTATGCTGAGAAGTTCAAACAACTCTGCACAGACCATAACCTAATCATCGATCAGAACGTACCAGCAGACTCAGCACGCTTAATGCGCGTGCCTGGGACAAGCAACTATAGATATGATCCTCCAACACCGTCTGTGATGTTGACGGATGTTTATACCTACAGCTTTGATCGCCTCGCGCCAGCATTGGGCGAGATTGAAGAGAAGTTCGACTTGCGTAATGTTGAGAAAGGACTCGACGAAGATACACAAGCCATATACGACAAACTCAATGGCAACTTTGAATACGACTTTCAAAAGATTGCAGTTGACAGCCTAGAAGGAAATGGTTGTGCACAAATTAAATACATACTCGAAGAGCAAGCTGATTGCCCAGAGCCACTCTGGTACGCTGGACTATCTGTCGCCGCTCGGTGTCGTGATGGCGCTACTGCCATACATGGAATGTCAGATGAACATCCTAACTACACATGGGATGAAACAGAACGAAAAGCAGAACAGTCAAAACGAGAAGCCGCTTGGTCTCACAGTTGCGACGCCTTTGCTAAAGAAAACCCAAGCGGATGCGTTGGGTGTCCCCATCGCTCTAGGCTTGGAAAAGTTGGGCCTATCGGACTTGGAAAAGTCATCAAGATTGCCGAACACACATCTTATGAACAAATTGACGGAGAACCTAATGGAAGCACAAGCGGACAAACAGAAGATCAAGAGGAATCAGTTCGGCAAGAGCCGAATACCAAAGAAATTTTCTTCCCAGACTACCTCCAACCCTACTTCAGAGGAGTCAACGGAGGCATCTACGTTATGCCTCCCCCAAGAAGAGACAAAAAAGGTAAGTTGATTCAGGATGATCCTGAACTGCTATCGCCTTTCGATGTATACCCGATACAGCGGATTTACAGCCCGCATGACGGTGAATGCTTGGTCATGCGCATCGACTTTCCAAAAGACGAGTCGCGTGAATTTATTCTTCCACTAAAAGACGTTGGCCTGTACGACAAACTTAAGACTATTCTTCTTAGTAATGGTCTGAAGTTCGAGCCAGCTAGCGCACCCAAGATGGCGAGTTACATCATGAAATGGTCAACATACTTAACAAACGTAAGGAAAGCGGAGGTAATGAGAATGCAACAAGGTTGGACTTCAGAAAAATGCGATTCATTTGTTATTGGTACTACGGAGTACATGGCAGACGGAACAACAAGACAGTGCCCACCTTCACCCTTGGTGAAGAACATTGTGCGTAACATCAGACCGAATGGCACGTTAGAAGATTGGAAGAAGTCAATCTCTATGTTCGGGGACCCAGGATACGAATGGCACGCCTTCTCTGTGCTTTGCGGATTTGCAAGCCCATTGATGGAATTTACCAATGTCAACGGAGTGATACTTTCTCTCTATGGTAAGTCTGGCTTTGGTAAGACTGGTGCGCTATACGGTGCGCTAAGTATTTGGGGTCACCCTGAGAACCTTGCCGTGTTCGATGCAACACAGAACGCGTTGATTACTCGCATGATTGCCTGTAAGAACCTGCCTTTCGGTTTGGATGAACAGTCAAACACAGATGGAAAGATTCTGTCTCACGTAGCCTACAACGTCTCATCGGGTCAGCCTAAGTTACGTATGCAAGCGTCTACTAACCAAGAGCGTGAAGCATCGTTCATTACCAAACTTATCTCGGTCATCACAACCAACACCAGACTGCGAGATGCAATGTCTCAGTACAAAGGTGACACTAACCCAGAAGAGATGCGTATCCTTGAGCCAATCATCCAACGCCCTAATGTTGCTGGATATGAGTTGACAGACGAGCGTGGCATGTTAATGTTTGAGACGTTGAAGTCCCACTTCGGTCACGCGGGCCCACTGTACATACAAGAGTTATTTAGAATAACAACAGAAGAAGTTAAGCGTCGCGCTACCAAAGAATACCTGAACGTCGGTGAGAAGTACACCAAAAACGCAGAGTACCGCTTCCTGTCTAACCTAGTTGCTATCACTAGAGTTGCGGGCAACATCACCAACAACATGGGTCTAACTAATTTTGACTTAGATCGCATCTTCGCTGTGGTTGGAGTTGACTTCGAGAAGATCATTGATGGCAAACAGGAAGAAGATGACAGCAAAGCAGAGAGCGTGCTTGGTGACTTTATCAACAAGAACATTCAGAACACTTTGGTTATCCGTGACGGACGTGTAGTTGCTGATCCTAAACAGGCGCTCTACATCCGTGCCGAGGTGGATGAGAACACTATATGGGTTTCGTCTGCCGCCATGAAAGAATACCTAAAGACTGTAAAGTTAGGCACCACTTGGTTTGAATCTGAGTTGACTCGCAAGGGCATCTTGAAGCACAAAGACCGTAAACAGATGGCTAGCGGCTGGAAGTCTGCGTTTGGTTCTACAAACATTCAGGCATACCGCATCGTCATGGACATCAGTCACTTATTCCAAGATGAGCAAGAAGCCGTCTCCGAATGACACTCCGTTCGATGAACCGACATGGGTCTTCCCCTACGCTGGAATGAGTGTGGGGGATAGCTTCTTCTTGCCAACGATGAAGCCAGCATACATGGCGTACATCATTGACACGACAGCTAAGAAGGCAGGCGTGGTTATGAAAGTGTTTACGACAACCGAGGAAGGTTTTCTCGGTGTCCGTGCTTGGCGCATGAGCTAGGGTTTAATATCTAGTTCTTCAAACACATTTAACAGTTGACGTTTTATAGTGCTTGATATGCCGTTAATCTCTTCCAGTTGCAGTTTGCGTTCACGTGGAGTTAACTCACCGTTAGCTCTAACTTGATTTGCTACTGCACGCACTTCACGTAGTTGTCCGTTAACTTGTTCGTTGTAGAACTCAACAGCAGCATACGCATCTGGATTAGAGTCAAGGTACCTTTCTAGCGCCTCTGGCTTATCTTTCAACGCATTTATGCGCTTATCCATTGCCTTAATTTTATCTTCAACTTTGCTAAATTCGCGTGCGTCTACGTTGGACTTAGTGCCAATGAAACTACCAATAAACGGCAAGTCGTGCTTGGGGTCAAAGTCTTTGTTGCCCGCGACTGTGTAACTTAAGTTAGTAGCCGCTGTACCCATCTTTGCCATACCATCAAAGTAGTTGCTAGCGAAGAAGTACATTGTGTTTGGACTCCAGTCGATTGCTCCGTCGGTAGCGTCAAATAGCGTACGTGCTGCTAATTTGTATGCTTCAGGAATGCTATCCCCACCTGTATACGCATCACCATAACGTGTTTGACGATTGTTGTAAATCTCACGACCCAAACCATCCATGTTCATCACATACTCAAAGAACGGACGGAACGCGGATGGGGTTACCGAATCCATAGCCCATGCAGGGAAATTTTCTATTGGGCTAATACGTGAGAATGGCAATGGTAAGAATGAATCAAGCCCAACAGTAACAATGTTGGAGAGCGCTTCTCCAATCGATACACGACCTGAACCCATAGATGCAATCTGTGCCCCAGCCGCAGCAAAAGCGCCAGGTCCGAAGCCCCAAGATATTTGCAATGGTTTCTCAAAACCAGGAATAAAGATTCTAACGTAACGAGTCCAACGTGCCATGTCATCTGTAGCAACACGGTTGCGACCCTCTTCATCGTCACCAGCCATCATCAACGCCATCGTATAGAACGCTACGCCAATTCCTGTCATCGTCACCATCATGCGTCTGGCACCATACTGACGCTTCTGCATAATAGCCACGGCTCTCTCGATCTGCTGTGGGGTACGACCTTCGGCTATCGCTTCTTTACGGAAGTTTTCTTCATTAAAACTAAATGCTGGAGCCAACGCCTCAATAGCGCGTACTGCACCAGTAGCGGCAGGACGGAAGAACATGAATAGCGCACCAGCCTGCTTGCCCCACTTACCGACCTGCTCAAAGTTAGCAAGGTTCTTTGCATATGTAACTGCACGAATTTTTGCATCTTCTTGCGCATCAGCCACGCTCATTTTGTTTGCTAGATTCTCATGGTAGTACTGGTCTTTCAACAATCTATACGCCGCTACACGGCTAGATAATTCAAACATATCGTTATAGATATCAATGAACTTATCTATTTGGTCTTTAGTTCTTAGAATGCCAGAGCGTCCAACTTCTTTAATAAGTTGATCTAACGCACCTTTAGCAGCCACACCCTGCAGATAAGAAACGCGACCACCCTTCTTTACATAATAGTCTAAATCACGGTAGTAACGCTCTTTACTACTCAGGCTTTCGTAAGGTTTGCCAGCCCCAGCAAGCTTTTCTATTTGATCAAACTTACCTTCGGCATAGAGTTTTGCAAAATTTAATGATCTAGCAAGACCGTTGTTAGCAACATCAGATGCCATACCAGTCAGCAACTTACCGCCTGTGATTGGGTCAAACTCAGCGCCAATTATTCCAGCGTTGGTGAATGCATCACGCACAAAGTTCATTGGAGCGAAGGCGGGGTTGTAGCGTGTGTGAGTCTGACCAATACCGCTAGTAATCATGTCGGCTCTATCCCATATAGGGTTAGAAGTTCTATAACTACGCTTGATGGATTGCGCTATTTTGTTATCGTCAATCTGGTAAACGTCAATAGTTCCATCTTTTTTATATAAAAAGATTTTGTTTGTACCTGTAATATCTTTTTTAGTTGTGCGCCCAGAAAAACGATCGGCGAATGTTATGGTATCAACTTTGTGCCCACGAATAATCTTTGCGTTTATTGCGTTTACGATTGTCTGGGGCGTATCTTTACGACCAGCGCGTAGGGAAGCAGTTGCACCATCAGCAAGAGATTGCAATACCGGGTTTTCAGATTCAGACTCGCGCCCTTCAAATCTATCTTGCGCATCTTGATAATCACCGCCAATACGTTTAGTTTCAAAGTTAAATTCTTCGTCAATCGTACGTTGATCTGGTCTACCTTTAAATGGTACGTAATCATTGAAACCGTAGAAGTCTACGATGTTAGCAACAGGCTCAGACCAATAATTGGCCTCCTTGTTTAGTGCAATAGTCTGTTTATGCACCTTTCTCAATGCGTCTGATACAGCATCTATCTCAGCTTTGTTTGCCCTGATATCTAACGTGTTGCGGAATGCTTGAATCTCATTAGGTGAACGACCAGCAATCACGCTGTACATTTCAGCTTGCTCGTCAAATTCAATCGCTTTTGTAAGCTCACCTTTAGCATTTATTTTTTGATGTGACGAAGGATCAGCTACAACTGTTTCGAGCATCTGCCGTAACTTTTGAGCGCGGGCAGTGCGTTGTTGATCGCTAAGTCCAGGAGCAGGTTCAGCAAGTATGTCAAGAATTGCTTGCCGTAAACCAGCCGCAGAATAATACTCGTTACCAAGTTGGAATCGTTTATTAGATGGTGTATCGTCAAGCGGCACATCTAGTAAAAACTTGATATGGCGACGCTCTGGCTCATGACGTGCTTGAAGTATCAGATGCAAGTTAGCTAACGCATCTTTAACAGAAATGTTAAGTTTTTTAGCGTACGCTTCTACAGCAGAATTGACATCGTCCGCAAGCGGTTTCATTTGCCTTGCGTATATATCTGTAGCTTTACCAATAGAAAGACTTACTTCGGTGTAAACATCATTTGCTTTTTTACCAATTACATCTACAACACCAAATATACGCCCACGATCAAACACCATTTTTAATGGATGACGGTCACTTTGAAAGTATTCAACTGCAGTATCGTATCCAGCTTTAGAAAATATGTTACGTAACAATGATTTAGCGCTACGTTCTTTGATTGATACGATGCCTAAAGCCTTTTGCGTAATCTGCGCATCTGTTTGTGCGGGAGGAGTTGTTGCCTGCTTTGTAGTTTTAGCTGTACCTTTGGATTGCAGTACTGAACCAAAGCCTCCCTTGCCACCTAACTGTTCAATGCCACCTACAGGCGCAGCAAATAGTTGTTGAATTACATCCGCAGCTTCAAGAAGCAAGTTACCCTTGAATCCTGGTTCACGTAATATTTCGCGCTTGAGATTAGTGACACCACCTTTGTCTACAAGATCACCATAGATAGGCGCTAGTTCATCACGCCTCTCTTTTTTCTCTTGATCAAATGCGGCTTTGAATTCAGCTGAAGCTTCATCTGGTGACCTAGCGGCTGTGTCTTCATTTACTGGTACAACGTCACCGGGTTTTAATCCAGTCGTGCTTTCTTCAACATCTTGCTCATTGAGGTCACCTTTTTTACGAAGCTTTCTGTTTATCTTATCTAGCGCTTTTATATTTTCTGCTTCAGAGACCGCCTCTTTCTTAGTACCACGCGGTCTGCCCGTCAACTCAGTAGGCATCAAGATCGCTTGTTTTTGCTGTCTTGGATAGAAGAGACGATACATGTATGCCAACGTACCTGTGAAGTAGTTCCACAAGTTGTCAAGCATGGTGTCATAGCCAGTAATGCTTACTTGGCGTTGTTCACGCTGAGAGTATGGAGTGCGTTTAACTTGCCCTGTAACAGTTGCTGCACTCTCTACTTGTATCTGCGCTAAATCATGTTGGAAATCTAAGTCAGTCATTGCATAAGCAATGAACTCGTAAATATTTTCAAATGCGTTTTTATATTTACTACCCAGTTCAGCTTTAGCTAGGTTAGCTACATTGATTAGATGTTCAACTGCCTTGACTGTGCGAGCATCTAGTTTGCTCTTATCAGTGTAGTATTGATGGATAAGTTTTACAGTAGCAGCATGGGTTAATTCATGCAGGACGGTAGCTTCGTCCATACCGTTAGGACCGAAATAAAACGTATTGCTATTGGCATCATATGTACCAAGATCGTCATAGATCATGTTCTCGTCGTATACGACGTTAACTTTAAAGTCTTCTATGTTTTGTAATGCGCCCGCCAACAGACGGAAAATCTGGCGCGAGAACATATTGCCAAATTTAGTTTGAGCCTTGACGCCCTTACCTTCTTCATTAAGGTATTTAAGTACACCAGCTATATCGCCAGATAGTAGTTTCTTGAGAATATTGTCTGGAAGAAGTACGCCTTTACCAGCCGGTTGACCTTTACGTGCTCGTTCTGCGGCTACCAGCATCTCTCTGTAAGACTGCTGCTTTGCTTCCTTGATATTTTCTTCAGTCTGCTTATCTAGCAGTTCTTTCTGGATTTGTTTCTTTATGGCACGAAATGCCATATCCTGCTCCATCGCAGAATTGACATCATTAATTGCTTGATATAAATCTTTGCTTGCTTGCGATAGAGCATTCCATGCAGGGAATCTATAAGATAGCCCAGTCTTTCTACCATACGCATCTCTGACGCTCATGTAGTTGTCTTGCGCTACTACTTCTGCAACAGCCGCTGCTTTATCAGCATCATTCTGTTCTTTGGTTTGAGTTTCTTTACCAGCAGCACGACTCTCAAACCGTTTATCAGACATGTAATCTGACAAAGCTTGCGCAGCTTTTAAATGCTCATCGTAACTATTGCGAACAATATGCTCACCAAAATACTTACGTACTTCATCATCGGTCAGGTTGTCAAATATTGGAAGCTCTTGATCTACGCTATTAGCCTGCGCTTTTTCAACATTCTTTTTTATAGCTTCAGTAGACCCTAACGCAGCTTTATCTTTTAACGCTTCTTCGGCTTCTCTTCTTGCTGTCTCAATAGCGCCGTTGTACTCTTCCACCATATCGTCATACATCTGACGTTGCTCATCCGTGATGGAATTTTTATACAGTGTTGGCTTTTTAAGTTCTTGCTTGGCTGTTTCCGTTTCTGGAATCTGAGTATCAGGCATCCCTTCGGTTGCTTCAGCTTGACGCTTTATTTCATATTTGCCAGCGTCTTTAATACGTGCGGCATACTCACGTTGAGTCTCGTCTTTTTTACGAGTTAATCCGTAGTTTTGACCTATCTCATTTAATTTAGCATCGCGGTCTTCATCTTCCGCGATCTGTGCTTTAGTACGACGTGCAGTACCTTTAGATGGCAAGCCGTCATCACCAAACAAACTATTGAGTTCATCTAAGTCTTTTTGAACAGACTTTACTTGTGGTCCCGCTGGTGTCGCTTTTTTCCCAATAGATTCTCTGGCAGCCGCCATCGCTGCTTGGTCGTCATTTAACTTTTGAGCTACTTGTTCTGGTGTTAATTCATTTACTGGAGTGGGCTGTGCAGTTTCTCCGAGATCAGCGCCTGTAGCATCCTCTCCAGTACGAACCATTCCTGGGGGTTCAGCTCCTCCAAGCCCTCCGGCGGGTGCGTTTGCACTGGCTGCGCCAGATATGCCAGCGCCTTCTCCACCTGTTTGAGTGATAGGTTGTCCAACATTTTCTTCTCCTGTTGTAGGCGCTTGGGCAAGCGCGGTACGTGCTGCATCTATCTGCGCCTTTAATTTAAGGTTCTTATTTATCTTGCTTTGAATATGCTGTGGCGCACCGTTCTTAGCTTTTAGTTCTGCAATTTCTGCTTCACGTTTGTCGTACTGCTTTTGCTTTTCATCGATGTCAGGATTAGTAGGCAGTGATGTAACCGCGCCAGCAGGAGGTGCTGGGGCTTGAGGGGGATTAAAACCTTCTGGATGAATCTTAAATTCTTCATCGCCAGTGAATGCAGGGGCAGTCTTAGTACCGGGCGGTGGGGGTGGTGGTTCAACTTGTTCTTGTTGCTGAGTCTGATCTTCACCAGTTTGAGTAATAGGTGCTTCTGGCCCTTTACCGAACGCCACATCAGTAGCCGCAGTTATACCTGCGCCACCAAATCCACCTTTAAGGCCAGCGTTAATAAAGCGCTCAAAGTTCTTCTCAGAGAAAAACTGCTGATTCTTATCAACAAACTTTTCAGCAGCGGCGGACGATACTTCTTGTAATGCCTCAGTACCACCTTCAGTGACGAAGCCTTGCGCTGCACCTTTACCAGCACGCTTGTACCATGCGGCTGCAACTTCTTCTGGCTTGAGGCCAGCCTTACTCATCTTGCGTAACAAGGCGACAGGCGTAATTGCATCTAGTGCAGCATTGAATGAACCAAACGCTAGAGCCGCGCCAAGGTCTTCTTTACCTGTCGCCTCATAAATGTTTTGATAAACATCAGGGATGTTCTGTGCTGCAGAACCAGTCAATGCACCAGCGGCTTGATATTTAAGCGCAATTTTTTGGGCTTCCTTCATGCCTACATCTAGTGCGGCTTTCTTGATCCCCTCAATACTTTCTTGCGTAAGAATATTCTTAGCGGCAGCGCGTGCAACTTCTTTAGCTGCAAAGTCTTGCGCTGCTTTTTCTGCCGCCACAATAGCAGGGCGACCTATCATTGCCGCCGCACCACCAGTAAGAATACTAGGCAGGATGGACGGTATGGCTTCGCCAATAGATTCCTTGATATACGTTAGCGCTTTGCCAACACTATCAATATCTTTGTATGACGCAACTTCTGCGGGATAAAGTTTTTGAGTTTCTTGTTGATATGCAGCAGCTTCCTGCATTTGTTTCTTAGCGTACTCATCAGCGCCAAACGCTTTGCCAATCATGGCTGGAGCAACATCACCCAATAAAGAGGAGATGCCACGACCGCCACGCATGACGGACGGAATGAAACCAGTTGCGCCCTTTTCTTCTATTGGAGCGACAACAGGAGCTGGCGCTTCAAAGTAATCTTGCGCCATCGAATTAACGAAGTTTTGCGATAAACCTTCAGGCCCTTTGAACTCATGAAGTTTGCCACCAGGTCCTCGGACTTTATACAACGCCATAGTAGCCCTTTATTAATCTTCGTCAGTATCGTACGTGTTACCTGTTGGGCCAAACCCTATAGAAGCACCTGCATTTTTGCGGTATTTTTTAGCAAATTCTTCAACTATTTCTGGATATGGGCGTTTATCCATCATGCCAGAACGACTTTTCATGTAACCATTTGCTGCTTGTATAGCACGATCTTCGGCTTTACTATATGCATTTATGTACGGAGTCATAGACTTGTTAGCGTATTGACTCTTTAATAGTGCGTAACGTTGACCTTCTAGACCTTCTTTAGCTATATTGCTGCGTCTTGTTTCATCCAACTGAGCTTGCTGTTGACGCATCATGCGAATATTAGAAGCAGCAGATATCATGCCTTGTTTATTGCCCCTGCTTTCAGCAATTCTGTACTTCTGATATTCAATATCCAGTTTGGCTGCGTTATCTTGTGAAGCGCGTACAAGTTTCTGTTGATCCATCGCAGCTTGAGCCACACCGGGACCTGCTCTAGAAGCACTTTGGATAACTCCTGCAAGACCACGCCGTGTTCCGGGTTGCGAAGCAGCTTGAGCCATACCAAACCCGCCAACGGTAAGAAGGTTAGCTAACCCTTGCTTTTTAATTTCTTCAGGTTGTTTCTTGAGTGCCTCAATAGAAGCTTCAACTTTTTTAGCACGAGCTTCACTCTCTGGGTCTCTCAAAAATTCTTGCGCTGTTTTAAGGTCGTCTATAAAAGACGGTTCTTTAGATGGGGTAGAACCAGCGCCAGCAGTAATACCGGGTTTTGTAACTTTCTGTTGGTTTAATTTATCTTTTACGGGAGCAGTGGCTATCTTGTTACTAGTAGAAACAGCGTTTAATGTAGAACCAGAGTCTGGTTGGTTTTGTATGTTGGCAAGCCTTAAATTTTCTTTAGCTGCTTTTATTTGTTCTTTAGCATAACTGCCTCTGCCATCCATAATATCTTGTATTTGTGAGAGTCCTATAGTTTCTCCTCGATTTCTTGCGCTATCAACTATTTTTTGCACTTCACTCATAGATAATTTTTCAGGAGGCTCATATGTGCTAGTTGAACCACCAAATTGTGGGTCTGTAATTAGGTCTCCATCAGCAAAAGCAACTACACCGCCACCAGCCATTCTGTTAGCCATCTCAGGCGTAATGCCGCTGGCTACCCCGCGTTGCTCAGAAGCACGCATAGCCATTTCATCTTGTGCAGCACGGAACTCTGCTGGAGAAGATGGGTTACGTAAAATGCCTTGTAACTGCTCATCAGTTAATTTATCAACAGCAGACGCCATCTCATATGGGTCGTTCATTGGATCAGGTATATCTCCACCCAATTTGTAGCCTTGAACTGCCCCACCATCCGCATATGAATGGACTTCGCCACCTTCAGCCATCATTTTGCTTAAGCCGTAAGCGCCCATACCCAAACCGCCAAGTTGTCCCAACGTATTAGGAGGCGCTTGATAGACCTGAGATTGTGTGTTCATTCCCATCGGAGTACCACGAACTAAGTTAGCCATGTAACTGAGTTGCTGATATGGGTAGTTCTTCTGAGTCAAGAAGTCTTGATACCCAACATCTAAACCTTTTTGTGTCTGTGCCTGTTGTTGCGCACCTAATTGATTTTGCAACCCAAGCGTCTGTACGTTTTGGTTAAAACCTTGGTTGTATTGGTTTTGCGCATTACCAAATGCAGTATCCAGACCTTGACCATAGATACTCTGTAACCCCATGTTGCGGTTGCGCTCGTTCTCAGCTTGCATCAAAGCCTGACGTCCACCACCAAATGCACCTGCCTGAGTAGCCTGTGTGTTAGCCTGCATACCGCTAATGTCATATTGACGATTGGCTTCGGCAAGTCGTGGAGCCAAAATCTGGTTCATGTACGGGTTCATGTACCCGCCGACGTCTTGTTGGAATCCTGCTGGCCCGGTTTGAATATTAGCCGCGCCAGTTTGTGCCTGTTGTTGTAGTGGGGTAAACCCTGCTACGCGCTCGCCACCGTATGCTTGATATGGATTTTGACTAACGTCTGTTACTGCCTTACCCTTGGACAGTACATCTTGTGCATAAGGTTTCGCCCAATCAGGTAAGTCTTGGGTTTGAACAGACGTAGTATCCGCTGGGGCACCGCCGCCACCACCGCCACCGCCACTGTCTTGAGGCCCGCTCATGGGCATAAGGCTTCTTTTTAATGCTAATAAGTCCATCTCAGACCTCTTTAAAAAACTTTTGATACATTACGCTTTGTATGGAATATCCATACTTATTGGCTTGCTTGCGCCATCCGGGGCGACCAACAAACTCAACACCAGCGCATCCAGCGTCCTTAGCAAACCTATCTAGTAGGTCGAACATTTCGTCTTCTGCGTACTGCATATGGTCTTCTTCACCAGCGCAATATTGCACAGTCAGCATTTTGCATCTTGGGTAATCTTTGATCTCCGTGATTACGTGACCATAAATCTGCCCATCTTGATGCGCCACCCACAACTGCATTTGTCCATTTAAGACAAACCGCAAAATATCATCAACAACCGCCCTACCTCTTGTCCATTCCCCAGACTTAGCTAGATAAGGCAACAACGCTGGAAGCACTCCAGAGATTTGCCCAACGGGTACTAAATTTATCTTCATGCGGGCAAATACTTATCTGCCCTAGTGTTCTTAGCAACTTTCCCTTTACCCACGGTTTTACCACGGGCGGCTTGAATTCTGTCCATCATTGCGTATAGCTTGCGTGCGCCAGCCTCAGTTGAGCCGTTGCCAATTTCAGAGACAATTCTTGCGGGAACAACGAACTCGCCATCAGCCAAACGAGCAGGCTGTTTTTTACCTATTACAGCAGGTATCGAATCAGATACACCATCACCGGGACCACGGAGGAGGCGACCACCATCAGAATAGCCACCAAGGTTGTAATGTGCATCGGATAGCCCCCCTGTAGCGTAGCCCATCAAACCGCCATCCGCTGCCTGCGCTGCGGGATAACCCGGATACAACTGCTGAGACTCTTGATCTGAAAGCGCTGTGTAGGATGGGTTGAAGTAAGTGTTCTCTGTGCCAGTAGCACCTGCCGCTGGAGTCGGCGACACCATACCGGGACTAAATCTGTAGTGGGGTACAACCTGTGCTTTTTGTTGAGTTTTTGGCACATTTAATCCGTCTGGTTTTAAACCTTCAGAAGCCACAGGAGCCGCAGCCGCTAAACCCTGTTTGGCTAGCCCCATGTAGCTTCCGCCACCGACTGTTTTAAATTTATCCGCTGTTGGGTTAGAGACTAAAGATTCAGCGCCTTTATACACAGCGTCAAGCCCTGTAGGGATTGGTTTACTAAGTGGTACAGCGTATGGGTTGGCCTGAGAAGTTTTCATGCCAACTTGATTAGCCAGATTCTCTCGCATCTCGGCTTCTCCCGCTGCTGTATATGGCTGTGCTGTAGTAGGTGTTGGAGCTGCGACTTCTATACCACCGGGGCTAGTAGGCAACCCGGAACCTACCTGTGCAAATTCGTTTACAGGGGCACCATAGTCCGTTAAGTACTTCGCGCTTTCAAGTGTTTGAGCCTTTGCTTGGGCGGCTTGTTCAGCTTGCTGTTGTACAACAGCATTGTTTCTAGCTATTTCTTCTTTTAGACCAATGTCACTGGATAACGTCGCTTCATTAGCCGCAGTAGAACCAGCCTCTGAAGTAGCGAGACCTTCTAATCCGCCAGCCAATCCAGCGCCACCATATGCGCCAAGTCCAGCCATCAAGCCACCCATCAAACCTGCTTTAGGGTTCAATAAATAACTACCAGCACCAACTAACGCCGCAGTTTGAAAAGCTGAAGTTAGACCCAATGAAGCACCACCAGTCGCAGGGGCTAGCGCCATACCAGCAATCATTGGTAGCATTGAAGACAAGAAGCCCGCTTCGGGTAGTCCAGTCTCAGGATTGATTGTTAACTGACCCCCATGCGCCATAGCCAAGTCATTGAGGCTGCTGACCTCATCTTGGGACATGTGGACGAGCGTATCGTCAGGTCCTCGACCTTGATTAGATAGATGTTTGGCAGCAAGTTGTAGGCTCATTTTTGCCTCGCGTGTAGGGGGTTAATCGAGTTTATCATGCCTTAACTCTTAATGGGTAGCTTGATGCTACGCCACCAGACGTATCGTAGTAGACGTCACCAGAGCGCAAATCAGCAAAATCAGCATCTGTTGGCATGTATCGCAAATCTAAATTGATAGAAGTAGCGCCGATCGGTCCGGGGTTAGTTAGTTGTGCAAAAAACAATCGCAAAATGTTGTTCAGTTGATCTTGAAACTGCCGTTGATATTGCTCTGGGGCTAATGGCAGGTTTGGTGGGGTTACGTTTATTTGTGACATTAGCGACGTCCATCTGGTCTGATGTCAATACGCGGGGCACCCAACTGCCACTGGGTTCCAACTTGATTAGAAGAAATCTTCATAGCCATCTGCCGTCCGCGCACCCGTGTGTAGACCTGACCAGTAAACTGATCCACCGTGTATGTACCGATACGGGCTACATTGGCATAACTTGTACCGCCAACCGATTGGTTCGCTGCTTCATTGGTATCGTTATACCCAGAACCAGAGTTCTGCATGGGTAGCAGATAGAACGTAACTTGCGGAGTAGCCCCAGTAGTAGACGATCCACGGAATGTAAGGTCAGGGAGTAAACGCCAAATAAACCCAAAGTTGTGCCCATCGCCAATATCAAACTCGGACGAAGTGATGTATGCCTCAATAGGAAGTGCAGTGCCTGTAGTGTTATCGTCAACACCGTACTCATGGTAGACAAGATTGTTTACGTAAGTAGCCGCAATAGGGTTAGTAATCAAACCAGAATCCAGCCATGCTGTTCTAGCCATATTACCGTAAGCCCACAAATCTTCGGTGTAGTTATACGTCACGTAGCGGTCAATAGTTGTAGAACCAGAGGAGCAGTAGAACCACCAGACCTCATTAAAGCCTTCGTTAGTTCCGGCAAAGAACTGCGCTTGTTGGTCAAGATTGATGTCGCTATAAACGTGTCGTAGTAAGTCACAACGCAGAGTTTGGGTTCTACCGTCGTATTTATAGAACTTGTCCACACCCATCCAATAAACAACACCAGATGCAATGATGGCTGTGTTGTATCCTGCTAGGGAGACGTTGTCACCTAAGAGTTGTGTGCCCCAGATAAACGGCGCACCAAGATACTGCATAGAGTACAGCGATGTATCCGTAAACACAACAATCTCTTGGCGAGTCTGTACTGCAGCAACGATTTCAGAACCGTGCGATAGGCGGATAAAGCCCGCTTGGTTAGTTACTGCGGGTGTCCAGTTAGTTACGGATTCTTGGTCAGACCAGCGAATCAACATGGGGTCTAAGTCACCGCCGCCAAAAGGCGTACAGCCAAACGCAATAGTAAATCTACTAGCATCCGACACCATCATGTTGTTTACAAGGGCTGGCACAGCCGACGCCCCGTTCAGAGAAGTTACAGGAATGCCGTGTTGGTAGATAGTCTGCGTACCTGTCTGCGTTCCAGTCAATACGATTAAGTCCCCACCGTATGTAGCAGAGATGTTGAACGTATTAGACGCAAAGTTGTTTACATAGTATGTTGTGCCAATAGTCATTCCAGTCGGCACAGTGCCAGTACTAACTATCTGAATAGCCGTAGCATTAGTCAAAGTGCTGATGGTCGTAAACGTCGCTGGGGTGTAGATCGTGATAGTCCCAGAACCTGCAGTAGTCAAGTTAATAGCCGCCCCACCAACGGTCGTCGCAAGTTGCGCTGTAGCTGCAACAGGGTTAACTATGTAATAGACAGTGCCAGCCACCAAAGGCGCGGGCAGAGAAGTGGTTGAAGTAAATTTAACAGGCGTTCCGGTAGCAATAGCCGTGGAGAACGTGATGTACTCCGTAGCAGTATCAACAGCAGAAACAGTCTGGGAGTTAATAGTTATAGTGACATTAAGCCCGTTGGGGGTAACGTAAGCGTTCCAATAATAGAGTGGGCCACCACGGTAGCCAAAGATTAAATCCTGACCGAAGTTGTTCTGATACCAGATACGAGCAGGGGCAACACTAGCCTGCCCTGAACCCCAAGAGCCAGAACCCCAAGAACCTGCGCCCCAACCAGTTAATGGCTGTGATGAGTCATATCCGACAGGTATTTCGTAGTTGGTGTTAACCGTTGTACCACCACTGCCAACATCATAAGCCGTAGCTGCAACTGAGGTAGTGATAGTAAATGAGTTAGCGTTAATCTTAGTGATAGCAAAACTACTGTTTAAAACGTCGGCGGTAATTCCTGTAGTAGCGGCAATGGAAAAAGTACCAGAACCAGCAGATGATGTAGAGATAGCCGCACCACCGGGCACGTTTGTAAAGCTAACAGTTGTGCCAGACACAACCAATATGTAGTACTGTACGTTCTCAGCCAGACCAGTAGGTAGAGCACCACCAGAAGACACAGTAAGCGTTACTGGCGTATTCGTTGCAAAAGCCGTTGTAGCCAACACAAAGTTAGTTGCTGTAGACCGAGTAAAAGTCTGCGTGCTTAGTGCCACTGCACCAAGGAAGTTAACGTAGTCGCCTGTAGATGCACCATGTGATGCGCTAGTAACAGTAACTGTGGTTGAGCCTGTTGTTGCAGCGAACGGACCACTCAGCGTTACATAAGACCGAATCGGCGTAATGTCGTTATACGCCCCACCTTGCTCTACATAGAACTTTAGATACGTGCCAACCCCAACATAGACTATCCCGTTTAGAGAAGCCCATGACCAGAGGGAGCGGCATGTGCCTTCGTATGTATAACCAGAAATCTGTGACCAACCACCGATCTTCTCAGGCGTGCCTTGGCGAAAGCGAATTTTGTCGCAGTCATACCACCCACCCTCGTTGGTGTAACGGGTGTTTTCCTTGTTCACACCGGGTTTGAGCAGTAGTTTTTGTAATGGCATATTACTTTGTGTGGTATTGGGCTTCTGTCAAGATGCCAAGTTTGTATTTTCCCTCTGGCTTGTAAATTGTCAACTCTTGCTGACGCATCTCAGGCGCAAAGGATATGTGCATCCACCGACCATACTCGTGAATCATCTGGTCAAACTTGATGCCAGCGCCTAGAACAAGCTGACATACTTCATAAGGAGTGTGAGTAGAAGAAGAGCAGTCAATAGCCCAACCATCCATGTGGCTGGATACCTTAGAACCGCCAACAGCCACGTTGACATCAGGCAAGCGTAGCCAAGAATTAACACGAAGAGCGCCTGTGACATTTCGGACTGCCTCCAGTTGTTCAGCAGCCGACTTCATGTTTGCCAGTTGGCGCTCATCGGGCTGGTTGCTGATGCCAAGGCGTATAGCAGTCTCGCTATAGGTGCCTTCTTCTAGGGTGAAGTGATCGGAAAGGTTCATTTCTTGGCCTTCATATCCATGATTTTTTCTAGCGTCCTACCACCGAAGTAAAACGACATAATCAACATACCCCATTGACCTAGCAGTTCCACATAGTTGTTGTTTACCTCAATGTCCCAAGCGCTCATCATGGCAAAGGTTGTGTAGGTAAGCAGAATAAACACTAAGGTCATAGGACGAATGTTCTTGGACAGCCAAGAGTCGCTACCCATGTCAGCTTTGAGGCGTTCAGTCAGTTCATGTTGCTCAGAAACATCTGCATTGAGTTTGGCTAACTCGCCACTTTGCTGCATCTCTAACAGCTTGAGTTTGGCTTGCTCTGCCTGTGCAGGGTCAGGAAATACCTTATCAAGTATCTTTCCACCAATGTCTAGAAGTGCGCCAATAGGTATCATTTGTTTTCCTTTAATTCACGTTTCAGTTTGCGCAACTCTTTAATCTCTTGTTTAAGTTGTGCTCGCATGTATAGGGTTTCTACGTATGCCATTGAGGTTACTCCAACAATTACGCATATCGCTACTCCTATCAGTATCCACCAGACAAGGCGCGTAGTTGCCACATTAGCCACCCAAAAAACATTGATATGAACATCACGGCAATTACTCCAGTTGTTGTTTCAATAGTCCGAATCTCGTCTTGTTCCTTCTGCCACCTTGCCAGCCTATTCCTGCGTATCAGTTCTGACCTTGCCCACGCTTGTTCTTGTTCTATTCGGGCGTGCATCTTGAGGAATCGGCTATACAAGTCCTTCAACTCAGGCGGCGCATAGACCATCGCTTCCCTTGTCTGCTCCATCAACTTCTCCAACTGCAACTCAATCAGCGCCCGCTCTATGGCTTTTTTGCTAGTGTTTTGCGTTGGGTCGTAGTCGGTCTTTGATGTTTCCTCTAGTTCAAGATAGAAGTTTGTAATCTGTTGTTGTGTATCAAAGAGGACACCAATGTTGTCTCCGATGTCCTTGATGAGTTTGAGTTCAAGTTCCTCGTAAGACTGTTGCTGTTTGGTTGCGGCTTTGGCTTTCGCTTTTGCCACAGGCTTGGGCGCTTCGTCTGGCTTGGCTGGTTTACTAGTGAATAGACCAATGAACCAATCAAAAATGCCCTTGATTGCCTTGACATCACCAATGACCTGCTCGGCTGTCTTCTTAGCCCCTTCCAACTCCATACGCCCTTCATGTAGGAGAGCACACCCTTGCTTAATAAAGCCAACGGCGGTCTGAGCCGCCATAAGTAGGGTGAAAGGGTCCACATTTTATTGAGGGTCTGCGGGTTCTGGTGTATTGCCTTCAGCCAGCCACTTTAGGTAGGCTTGGTAGTCGGTATTGCCCTCTACCATTGGTATAAGTGCGCCATCAGACACTCTTATGATTAACTGATCGTCAACGCCAACATAAGTTTTTGTGCTTGTTGCGTAATCAAAACTGTAAAGTCCGTTTAATTTATACATGGTTTATAACTCCGCTGTTGCTGTGTAATGGCAGAAAGTTGTGTAGTTGGCTATACCATTTCCAGTAAGCCAAAAATTCTTTGCCGTTATATTAAATGGCCCATTAGGTGTAGTAGTTGCATTATCCGCGCCAGTTGTTCCACCTTGTATTCCTGTTATTTTTGAAGCATTTCCAGCCCCATCCCAAAAAGCCATAGTCGGTGCAATTCTCATTAAAACTGGGAATGGAGTAGCCATAGAGCCTCCACAAGTTGATAAGCCTATTGCACCGCCAACCATGCCTGTATATGTAGCCGTTCCATTGGCTGTTGAGTATTCATAGCTTTTTGCAAAGTAACGCAAACATAACTGCATTTCAGTCCCATAAGGCCTGTAATCAAAGCTCGTTGCTACTGTGCCCGTTTCTAGTTGTACGCCTGTTATGTAGAAGGTTGCCCCGTTTGTGCCGACTACAGATGTACCACCAGTGGCTGAATAATATTGCGAACCAGCCCATGAACCAGCAGTACCACTAAGGCTAGAACCAACACCTAACCCAAAACTAACTTCTAACCCTGCTGAAGTGCCAGTAGCCCAAGTCCCCGCTGTTGGGCCAGCAACAGTTAATGTTTTTTGCTCCCAAGTATTTGCAGATGAAATTGTGTAAGTAAATGGGTAACTGTAGTTTTCTGCGGAGTTAAGAAAAGACCCACCAAAAGTACCAGTTAGGCTAGAACGAACCCAAAAAGACAAGGTAAATGTTTTTGCATTGGCAGTTCCCAAACTAAAGTCAAAAACATTGTTTGCTTCTATTCTTTGTATTAAAAAGAAATAATCACCAGAAGCAACTGAATACGCTGAAGATGAAGTTACCAACAACGAATTTGAAAATCCATCAGGTGCAGTTGTGGATTGCGTTGTGGTGTATTTAGAAACCACATTGCCGTATGCCGCCCATCTATCTAAAGTGTAAGCATTACTGCCGTTTGCTGTTGCAGTTGTGCCGTTTCTCTGTGAAAACATCATCGCACCATTGATGATGCGGTTCTTAAAGCCAAATGTACTAGCGCCGTTGAAATTAGCTGCTGTCAGGGCTCCTGTGATTGTCTCGCTACCTGTGTTAACGATACCTGTAGTGCCGTTTAGTGTGATTGTCATTTGAGTTGCTCCTCAGTTGGGCGTGGCAATGTTGGGTGTTCCCACTTGGCTATGTAATCGCCTCTACCGTCTAAATCGTTTTGTAATGTAATTACAGTTGTTAAATCACGGTCTGTTAGTTCTGGGTATAGGGCTTTAATTTTTTCTGGTAGTGTCATGTTATGCGCTCCTTACCATTACTGCTTGAAAATATACTGTTTCAGCCGAGTTATTTAATTGCTGATTTGCATTTTGAGACAAATAAAGTTGAACATAGTCAGATGTGCCATTTAAATATACTAACGCTGAACCACCACCCTGAGTAATACTTGCAGAATTAGTGTTTATAAGCCTTTTAAACGAAGAACCATTTTTATATATGTATACAAGACTAGTTGCAACAGAAGCTGCTACTGCCGCAGAACCGCCTATTTGATAGTATCCAGCAACATTTGGTGCAAATGAATATTGAGGGGCAGAAACACCATTAAGCGTAACAGTACTTGCTGTATTATTAAAACAACCATTAGTATCAAACTCTTCAGTTTGAAATACAAGAAGCGTTGCCACATTAGCGGTTAAAGTTGATTGTTGTGTAGACTGGTAAGCACTAAACGCTGGCCCATTGCCTTGAGCCATCTGTGTCTCAAACGGATACCATGTTGTGTTGGTCACACGGTATATATAAGCCACCGATTGATTTGGCGCTAGTGACGTTACTCCGCTTGTAAGCGTTTGTCCTGTGTTGCCGTTTATGGTCAAAGCAACAATCTGCTTCGTTGTGGTAATCCATATGACCATACCATCCGCAGGGGCGGCGGGCATCGTGACCGTTCCAGTGGCTAAAGTACCGGCAGGGTTAATTATCAGAGTCTGCGTTCCAGCCGCAAAGGTATAACTAAACGCCGTTGTTAGGACTTGGTAGTCGTACTGTTGAATCAGTCCGTTTGTTCCGTCGAGTTTTGCCATGTTAGATTCCTAACGCTTGTTTAAGTTTTGCCAACTCTGTTGGGTCAGCAAGAATCATGTCGGTTAATGACATAGGTGCTGGCATTTCAACAACTACGGGTGGGTTAGGGTCAGTAAATTGACCGTTGGCGTAATGCCAACCCGGATTAACTCTATCCGCTTGAATAGCCACATGACCATCTTCAAAACCGGGAGGTGGTGTTGTAGGTTGTTCTGCGTACTCAATGACGTTGATAACAACGCCATCTTTAACGATTGCATATTTCATTAGTAAAACTCCTGAACAATAATTACACCAACATAACCATTTCCACCAGCATAACTTCCTGCTGTACCCCCATTACCGCCAGCACCAACAGCATAAGAATAAGTCGCAGATGGAGAAGAAATTGTTTTTTCAAGATATCCGCCAGCACCGCCGCCACCAGCAGAATTTAAATTAGCTAAAAGCCCGCCAGCACCGCCGCCGCCAGAACCATATCCCAGCGCGTTTGAACCCGCAGTGCTAGTTAGACCCCCAGTAGATGCGCCACCAAAAACACTATTACCACCCATACCTCCAGTTGGATTACCTGTGTCTTTTGCGCCAGCACCCCCCGTTGAACCAGTAATAATTAAATCCCCGCCTGTTGCCACACCACCCGTGCCAGCATTGCCACCGTAGCCAGCACCATGTTGACCGCCGTTACCACCTGTTGCCGATAAAGAAGCCCCAAAGGTTGTAGTTCCTCCAGCCGATCCACTATTAGCTGAAGAAGCCCCGCCTCCGCCACCACCACCAACCATACGAACAAAAATAGATGTGCATCCAGTAGGGGTTGTGTATGTGCCAGAAC
>Ga0315902_10003311_pt1 | contig 24233 bp, 42 predicted proteins | sample LakEriMetagenome_9_FD_203523 | JGI IMG/M metagenome (GOLD analysis project Ga0315902, IMG submission 203523) | Freshwater fungal communities from buoy surface, Lake Erie, Ohio, United States - Buoy 12 MA117 | ecosystem: Environmental > Aquatic > Freshwater > Lake > Lake biofilm | place: USA... | reverse complement strand
AACGATGTATGCGGCAAGCGGTTCAATAGCTGCAAGATCCGCTTCGACACCCTTGGCGTTTCCGACTATCCGCATGGCGGTTACCCTGGCTCCCGCATCCAAACTTGACGCCGAAGCCCACGCCCGCGAGGTTGCGCCATGGGAAGCGTGCGGATTGCTGGTACAGGTCGGCGCTGAGCAGAAATACTTACGGTGCCGCAATCTATGCGAACAGCCGGAGCAACACTTTGTCCTTGACCCGCGAGACTACCTGCGGGCAACGCTGAGCGGAACCATTGTCGCCATCATCCACAGCCACCCCGAAGGACAGGATGCCAGCGAGCTGGACCACAAAGCCTGCCAGCAAAGCAAGCTGCCCTGGCTCATCTACCAACTGCCGCAGGACAAATGGCTGACCATCGGCAACTGATCGGCAAGCCCTGGATCTACGGCGAGCAGGACTGCTACACGATGGTGCGGTCGTACTTCCAGTTGCAGGGGATCGACCTGCCGGACTTTGAGCGCCCGGACGACCTGGAGACCACCTCCAGCATTTACATGCGGCAAGCTTTGGCGCTGGGATTTGAGCGGGTGGAATTTGAGCAGCGCCGAATTGGCGATGTGGCGATCATGAAGCTGGGGACACGGGAGCCGATGCACGCGGCAATCTTTGTTGCGCCTTGGGAAATCCTGCATCACATGCGGAACCGGCTCAGTGGTGTGGAGTGGTTATCCAGCTACTATGTAAAAAGCATTGCTGCGGTGTTCCGATATGCAGCGGGTTCGTCTGCTGGGTGAGCTGGGCGAACGGTTTGGCGCTGAGCACACTTACTACAACCTGCGTACACCGGCGGACGCGATCAAAATTCTGTGCATCAACAAGCCGGAATTTAAGGACTTTTTGCTGAACTCAGAAGAAAACGGCATCAGCTACCAAGTACTGCAGGGCGGGCAAGACTTTGGCTACGAAGAACTGTTGTTGCCTTTTGGCGAAAAGGATCTAGTCATTGTTCCAGTTTTGAGCGGTTCTGGCGATGGTTTTACCAACGTATTAACAGGCATTGGATTAGTACTTGCTGCAATCGTGCTGGGTCCTGCCGTTGGAGGATTTCTCGGACTTGGGATGGGCGTTGGCGGCAGTCTGTTTGGAGCTACTGCTGCGAGCATTGTTGGGGGCGTTGGCTTGAGTCTTGCCATTGGTGGCGTAGCTCAACTTATGTCGCCTCAACCACAGATTCCAACTTTGGGAGGTTTTAGTGGCAATTTTGGTGCTGGCAACCGCATGGGCAGCCGGAACCGCACCAACGGACCCGAAAACGTCACCTCGGGCATCGACGGTCAGCAGTCCTATGCCTACACCGGCGCTGCAAATACGGTGGGCGTTGGCGCAACGGTGCCATTGGCTTACGGCAAGGTGCTCGTCGGCAGCCACCTGCTCAAGTCCAAATTCCAGATTGCCGATGAGTCTGACCCGGTGCTGACTTCGCTGCGTTCGCCCGGTGTTAGCACCATCCGCTTCGGCAACGAAATCCTTACGGATGACTTTTCGGACAAGTCGGGCGTTATCGCCAAGCGCGTGTACAAGACTGCGTTCAATTCGCCGGCATACTTTGATCCGGTCGGTCAGTACGGCGTCACCAACAGCACGCAACTTATCCGCGTCGATCCCACGGTTAGCCGTTGCCTAGCTTCGCTGAATGTCTACGGCGGCTACATGGCAAGTACCGCTCAATATCAAGACTTCAACGTTGCCCTGTCATTACAGGATGGGCTGTACGACTATGCCGGTGGACCTGGAACAACATTTGTTGATGGTTATATCACCTACGAACTGAAGGTTTTCCGCGATTATTTCACCACCGATGATTATCTGATTGCAGCCGATCAGGCAACAATTCAAGGTTTGATCTTTGGCGGACAGTTCTTTGGATGGATGCACCGCTTGGAACTGCCGGACATCAACACCGAAAGCGTTGTCACCGTACAGGTTGAAGTGATCGCGGCTGGCGCAGTGGCTAACGGCAGTAACGGCAGCAACCCGATCTACCTGCGGCTCAATAGCATCGGGTATCAGCTCTACTGAGATGGCACTTAACTCAGTCACCACTATCAAAGTTCTTGACCTCCTGTGTGAAGGTCCGATTGGTGGCGTGATCAACGGGCTGCAGGGCATTTATCTAAACGAAACACCGATACAAAATAGCGACGGTAGTTATAACTTTCCGCAAGATCAAATCGCTGCCAATGCGTTAATTGGCTCCGCCCGTCAAGGCAAGACCGCATGGTTCAACGACGGCACATCTGAGATCGTTGAAGTCAACCAAGAGATTGGCGAAAACTACAGCGAAGATCTGAACAGCAATAACGAAGTCGTCAACCGTAAGTACGGCGCTGGAACAATCACGCGCCAGATTACTGACCCAACTGTTGATTACGTCGAGCTGCTATTTACGATCCCCAAGCTGTATTCCGTAGCGCAGGAAAGCCTTGCCAAGGGGCAACTGTTCGGTGGCACGCTGCGTGTGCGCGTCTATGTGCAAGCCAAGGGCAGCAGCACCGGCTTCATCTTGGCGTCCGACAAACGTATTGATGGCGTCTCTACCAATAACTACCAGTACAGCAGCGGTCTGATCAACCTCAAGACCTTTGGCGCCGGTCCCTGGAATATCAAAGTCGAAAAAGTGGACCTCGGTGAAAATCATTTCGAGATCAAGTACACCAGTTTCAAAGAAACACCGCAGAACACACCTCTCGCCAATAATCGCGGCAATCAAATCATCTGGTCTTCGTACTCCCAGACGATTGCTCAAAACGTCAACTACAACTACTCGGCACTCAACGAACTGTCGATTTCAACCAAGGCGTTCAGCAGCCTGCCGTCACGGGCATATCTGATCAAAGGTCGCCTGGTCAAGATCCCGACTGGCGCCACCGTTCAATCCAGCGGTTACCTGACCTTCGATGACGCCAGCTTCAACGGTGCGCTCCAAACCGCCGAGAAGTGGACCACCTGTCCGGTCTGCTGCTTCTACGACCTGCTCACCAACCGCCGCTATGGCGCGGGTCAGTTTGTCACCGCCTCCAACCTGAACTGGGTCGATCTGTACCCCATCGCCAAATACGCGAACCAACTTGTCACCAACCCAGACGGTACCCGCGAGCCGCGCTTCGCCTGCAACGTCGTCATCGGTGATCGCGCCGAGGCTTACAACGTCTTGATGGACATGGCTTCGGTATTCCGGGGCATCCTGTTCTGGTCAAACAATGTCATCCAGGTCGCAGCAGATCACGGCAACCTTGATGGCAGCGAGCTTGGCGTCTCACATATCTACAACAACTCCAACGTTGTCGGCGGCGTCTTTGAATATTCCGGCAGCTCGCTCAAAACCCGTAGCACCAGCGTTCACGTCCGCTACAACGACCCAGAGAATTTCTACAAGCCGAACGTCGTTGTTGTTGAAGACGCGTCGCTGATCGCCAAATACGGCTACATCGTCAAAGAGCTGATCGGTTTCGGCTGCACCTCCAAGTGGCAAGCCCAGCGCGTGGGGCTATGGACGCTGAAGACGGAAGCCCTGGACGATGAGGTGGTGTCGTTCTCCACGGGTCTGCAGGGTGCAGTGGTGCTGCCCGGTCAGATTTTTGCGGTCTGCGATGAACTGCGCCAAGGCACGCGGATCTCCGGTCGCATCTCCTCGGCTACGACGACTGCCGTTGTTGCGGATCAGGCGATCACGTTGCCTGCTGGATCCAGCCCCAAGCTGACCTGCCTGCTGCCCAACGGCACGGTTGAAACCCGCGACATCAGCAGCGTTGCCGGCAGCACGATCAACGTCAGCAGCGCCTTCACTACTGCACCCAACGCCCAGTCGATCTGGAGCATTACAACCTCAGGCGTTGCCAATCAGAAGTTCCGTTGCATCAGTGCTGCCGAAGGTGCCGATGGCACTTACACGATCACCGGCATTGTCCACAACGACAGCATCTATGCCTCGGTTGATAACGGACAGGCGCTCCAGTTCCCGGACATCACAACGTTTGATTCGGCGCCGCCTGCAGTCAAGAACATTGCGTTCAGCGCCGGTCAAGTCCGCGATGGCACAGTGCTCACCACGCAGGTGAATGTGTCCTGGGCAAAGGGTTCTGGTGGTGCAACCTTTGGCTACGACGTTTCGTACAACACCGCCCAAGGCAATAGCCGTACGGTTCGCACAACCAATCCCAATATTGAAATCATCGGTCTGCCGGAGAACTTCGACCTCAATGTTTCGATCATTGCCTACGGCTTGGGCTTCAAAAAGAGTTCACCGATTGCCCGCGAATCGTTCCGCGTTCCATCATTTGCATCAACAGCAAATCCAACTGGCAGCGTTCAGCAGCTACCGGAAGACGCGCAAAGCGTCACGTTGGAACAGATTGCCAATAACCAGATCATGCTGCGCTGGGCAAAACCAGTGGGCGTTGGATCTGACTTCCTAACGGCAATCATCCGCCACAGCACCAAGACTGATGGCACTGGCGAGTGGGCTGATTCCACGCTGCTAGCAGACCGCATTGGCGCCAACACCACCTACGCCCTGGTGCCCAAACTCAACGGCGAATACCTGCTGAAGTTTGAAGATCCAGCCGGACTGCGTAGTGAAAATGCCACCAGCGCGATCTTCAATCAGCCCGATCAAATTCCGGTCCTATCCGTCACCACCGTCCGCGAAGACACTACCAGCCCGCCATTCCAAGGCACATTCCTCAATAGCCGCTATTCAGACGAATACGACGCCATCGTGATTGATGGCACGGCAACGATTGACGAGATCCTTGATTTTGATGCCATCGGCGCGATGGATTTCACTGGGCAACAGCGCCTCAGTGGTGAGTATTACTTCACCAACATCGTTGACCTTGGCGCCAAATTTACGGTTGATTTCCGCCGCATCCTGACCACACGCGGGTTGTACCCAGCCGACAACATTGATAGCCGCACCGAGGATCTTGACCGCTGGAGCGATTTTGATGGCGCCTTGGCTGATGACACCAGTGCCGACATTTACTTCCGTAGCAGCGATCAGGCAACCGTTAGCGAATTTGTGTTGCTGGAAGACGGCGACAAACTGCTGATGGAAGCCACGCCGGATCGGTTCCAGTTGGAGTCCAACATCAACTTTGGAACATGGCTGCCCATGTACAACGGCAGTTACGCCGGTCGCCAGTTCCAGTTCAAGGCGGCACTCAGCAGCGCCCGCACCGACCAGACCCCGCTGGTGGACGAACTGGGCTTTGAGCTGGTGTTGCGTTCCAGAACCGAAAACAGCGCCACGATCACCAGCGGTGCGGCGTCCTACGCGGTGACCTACTCCAAAGCGTTCTATGCAACGCCAGCCATTGGCATCACTGCGTTCAACCTTGCCACAGGGGATTACTATGAAGTGACTTCTGCTAGCAGGACTGGCTTTACGGTGACGTTCCGCAACAGTGCTGGCACTGCTATCAGCCGGAACTTCCAGTACATCGCCAGTGGCTACGGCACTGAACAGGCTTAATCATGGCAACGCACGACTACATCATCAGCAATGCCTCTGGCGCGGCTGTCCGTGCTGACCTGAACAACGCCCTGGCGGCAATCGCCACCAACAACAGCTCCGCCACGGAGCCAACTACCACCTACGCCTACCAGTGGTGGGCTGATACGGGCAGCTCGCCCACGGTGATGAAGCTGCGTAATGCAGCCAACAGTGCGTGGATCACCCTGTTCCAACTTGACGGCGAGTGGACGGTTGTTCCGTTTGAGAACGGCACCGCTGCTGCCCCGTCGATCTACTTCAAGGATTCAGGGACGGATACGGGTATTTACAGCCCGGGCACTGACTCTGTTGCGATCACGACTGGTGGCACGCAGCGGGCAACGGTGGACAGTTCGGGCAGGCTTCTAGTGAAAACGTCTTCTAGCCGTAGTTGGAGTGGTGTCAGTTCTCAATTTCAGATTGAAAACGCTGGATCTGGCACATTCGCAAGTCAATCAATCATCGCCAACACCGCGGATATATTTGGCGGATTCTTAACTTTAGGCAAAAGCCGTGGCACGTCACTTGGCTCTAACACCCTAGTTCAAGCCGGCGATATTCTTGGAAAAATTCATTTTTATGGTGCAGATGGTTCTGCGCTGGTTCAAAGTGCATCAATCGCCGTCGAGGTAGATAGCACTCCTGGCGCTAATGACATGCCGGGGCGGATCACACTGAGCACCACGGCGGATGCGGCGTCTTCTCCGACGGAGCGGATGAGGATTGATAGTAAAGGGAGCCTTTCTCTTTGGACACCTGGCAATACAACCGCTGCCCCACAGGACGTGGATGCGCGAATCTTTGCCTTTAGTGATACCAGTAATTCTGTTTTGTATATTGATTCAAGGCGAGCTGGTGAGTTTATCCATATTAACCAATCATATGCCGACTCAGTAAACCGTGGCGCGGTAGCTTTTTATCGCAATGAATCTCAGATCGGCTCAATCAGCATTAGTAGCGCACAGGTCTTTTACAATACAACTTCGGACTACAGACTAAAGGAAAACGTTGTAGACCTGGAAAATGCTACTGCGCTCGTCAAGCAACTTAAACCCAGGAGTTTTAACTTTATTTCTGAGCCTGACACAGCAATTAATGGTTTCATTGCTCACGAAGTGCAAGCTGTTGCGCCTGAAGCTGTCACAGGGGAGAAGGATGCAATCGATGACGAAGGCAATCCCAAATACCAAGGCATCGACCAATCCAAGCTGGTGCCGCTGTTGACCGCTGCGTTGCAGGAAGCGTTGACTCGAATTGAACAACTGGAAGCCGCCGTTACGGCACTCCAGCAGTCGTAGTCCCCTTCACTAATACACAGCAGGAGAAACCATGGCTGACCGCAAAATCACAGACCTCGCGGAACTCACCTCACCAGTAGCCGCTGACCTGCTGCCCATCGTTGTCGCCGCAGAACCCACTGCCGCCAACAAGAACAAAAAGATCCAATACGGCACCTTCCTCCGCAACATTCCGAGCGGAACGGTTGGCGCACCCAGCATCGCCTGGACTGCTGACACTGGCGTCACGGGCTTCTACCGCTCAGCCGCCAACGAAATTGCCTTCACCACCAACAGCACCTTCCAAGGCAAGTTCACCACACAGGGCTTCCAACTCGGCACTGGCACCGCTGCAGCGCAACTGCATCTCTTCAGCGCCGACACGACTGATCAGGTCATCATCGAAAACACCGACGCTGGCTTGGACACAGCGCCTGATGTTGTCCTGTATCGCAACAGTGCCAGCCCTGCCAATAATGACAACCTCGGCAACCTGGAGTTTCGCGGTAAGGACAGCGCCGGCAACGATCAGACCTACGCCCAGATCCTGTCCACGATTTCAACGGTCACCAATACCTCTGAGGTCGGCATCCTTGATCTGATGACTGCCGATGCTGGTGCCAGTGCCATGCGTCTGCGGCTGAAAGGTTCCAACGTCGGCATCAGCGAGAGCAACCCGATCTTTCCGCTGCACGTCAGCAACACGGTCTCCAGCACCACCCTCCAACTGCAATGCACATTGAACGATGCCAGCAGTGGCGCAGACATCACCATGTACCGCCGGCGTGGGGCATCCACTGTCGGTCAAAACAACGACCTGCTGAGCACCATCTACTGGCGCGGTCATAACAACAATGCCACCACTGAGCAGGTGGACTACGCCGCCATCGAAGGCACCATCATTGACGTTACGAACAACGCCGAGTTTGGGCAGCTCGCCTTCAAGATTCAAAACGCTGGCACTCTGACTACTCGGCTCACCCTGCAAGCTGGCACGCTCACGCTGGCTGATGCGGTCAACATCGCCGTCAACACCACGACTGGCACCAAGATCGGCACCGCCACCACGCAAAAGCTCGGCTTCTACAACGCCACCCCCGTGGTGCAGCCTGCAGCCATCGCTGATCTGACTGTTACCGCCACCACCGGCACGCTGCCAACAGCTACGGGTTCACAGGTGATCGCTGATGCAGCGGCGCCAACTGTTGTAGAACTGCTTAAATATTGCACAGAGCTGGAAGCCAAATTAGAGGCTGCCCTGGCTCGCCTCCGTTCACTCGGTCTCATCGCAACCTAAACACTGATGCCTTGCACCAAGGAACAACTGGTCTCAGCAATCAACAGTTACGCTGCCGCCCGCGTCAGCAATGATGCAACGCTGATTCAAGTGGCAGCACAAATGCTGAGCGGTGTTGTCGACACCCTGGAATTTGCGGAGCCTGAGGCTGAGGAAGATGGCGGTCAAGAGTAAGGTCGGCGTCAAAGCCGTTCAGCATGTTCCCGGCAAGCCCAAGCGGACACGTCAGGGACAAGGGGTAAATTCTTTACCAAATCACGGGCGTAAAAAAACCCGTGGTCAAGGGCGATAACATAAAACCGTACTTGCAGACGCGCGATGTCTGACGGCGGTTTCTGGCGTGGTGTCAAACAAGAAACCATCGCTGGCATTGGCGTTGCAGCCACAATTGCTCTTGCTTCCGGTATTTTTTACCTCGTCTATACCGTGCCCACAAAGCTGGATGACGTGTTGAAAAACCAGATCAAATTTGAAGAAAAAATTGGCAAGATTGACGACCGTATCCTTGATCACGAGCAGCGGTTGATCAAGCTAGAGATCCGAAAGTAAGCTGGTAGTAGACGCTATTCCGTCATGGATCCCACCACTGCTGCCGCTCTTGCCATCCTTGTGGCTGCCGGCTCCGAAATCATTGCCATCCTGCCAATCAAGGAAAATTCCTGGGTGCAATTGATTGTCAAAGTGCTGAAGCTTGTCTTCCCAAAGCGTTGAACGCTGACGTTGTTTGGCTGTGGCGTTACGACAAACGGGATTGGCGGCATCACCTTCTGCGTGCTGCTCAACAAGCCAAGTTTCACGCGACGTTAACGCCACGGTTAGACCGTGAAATTGAAAAGGTCAATCAAGTTATTGATCTTGAAAATGAACGTCAAAAACGTCAGCCTGTAATCAAACACGAAGAACCTACGCCTGAGCAGACTGGTGAAAGCCGCTTGCTGGGCGGTCCGATGTCTATCTCATCCCCATGGAACGATGACGACCCAGAACCGCCTGCGGCTAGTTGATCTGTTCAAGTATTACAAGGAACTGCCGCATCAAACAGCGGCAATCTTTGAATTGGAAGCTGCGATATTAAAGGCGAGCCCCGGAATCTTGAATAGGGATCAAATCTGGTTCAAGACGTGGAGCCAAGCTGGCAAACAGGATCGGTTTGACAACAACTGGGACGGTGTTTATCTGGCTGCCAAAAAAGCTGGTGCCAAATTTCCTGAACTGGTAGCTGCGCAGTGGGCGCTTGAATCGGGCTACGGCAAACACGTCAGCGGTGAAAACAATTATTTCGGACTTAAGGGCACTGGCACGCTGCGTAATACCAAGGAATACATCAACGGTCGGTGGATCACAATCCAAGACACTTTCCTTGATTTCCCTGATCTTGAGACTTGCGTCTATTACTTGGTTGAGCGTTGGTACAAGGACTATCACGTCTACAAGGGTTGCAACAACGCCTCTGATAGGGAGGATGCTGCGCGTTGGCTGGTGAACGATGGCTATGCCACGGATCCGACCTACGCCGATAAGCTGATCAAACTGATGAATCAGCACGTGCAGGGCAAGCCGGCTAACGATAAGTTCACCCCTGACAAGCCGTTCAACTTCAAAATCACGCCAAACATTACCTATGGCGAGCTGACGCTGGGTGATGAAAAACGCCGCTTTCAAGTGCAGGCGCAATGCGACACCGCACTGGAGCTGTGCAAATACCTAGAGAAGGTTCGCGCTCACTTTGGTGGCAATCCGATTGTGATCACCAGTGGGTATAGACCGCCCGCTATCAATGCAAGCGTCGGTGGCGCCAGCAACAGCGAGCACTTGTACAACATGACTGGCGTAGGCGCTGTGGACTTCTACGTCAAGAACGTGGACATCTACGAAGTGCAGGAGTACTGTGACCAAACTTGGGCGTACAGCCTCGGATACGGCGCAACCAAGGGGTTCGTCCATCTGGGCATGCGGCTGGGTCGTCCACGTATTCGCTGGGATTATTAGTGTCTGTTCTTTGTGATTGGCAGATCCGTGCCCTTTGCGCTGGTGGCATGGTCACACCATTTGACGAAGAACTGCTCAACCCAGCATCGCTTGATGTGGTCTTGGGCGATCACCTGATGATCGAGGATCCCACCAACGTGGATCTGCGCAAGATCGACATTCGTGGTTGCACGCCTGATGCGCCGTATTGGCTGCGCCCTGGCGAGTTTGTGCTGGCTGAGACCCGTGAAACCTTCAACATCCCAAACAAGGTCAGCGGTCAGTTTGCTTTGAAGAGCAGCCGCGCACGGGCTGGCTATTCACATATGCTTGCGGGCTGGATCGATCCCGGTTGGCACGGTAGCAAGCTGACATTGGAATTACAAAATGCACGCAAGATGCATTCACTGCCGCTGTATCCAGGATTAAAAATTGGGCAAATAATCTTCTATTGGATGAGTTCAGAACCAAACAAAAGTTACGCTGAAACTGGTCATTACAACAACGACAAAACTGTGTCAGCTAGTAAAGTTCATCCCTGAACTGATAAATCCATTCCCAAATTGCAATCTCACTGTCAATTGCATAAAACTCTTGCGATCTATACCAAAGCGTCCATTCTGTTGATCCTTTGGATCCATTGCAGCGCAGGCATGCTGGCACTAGGTTTTCTATCACGGTCTGTCCACCACGATGTTTAGGAATCACGTGGTCTAGCGACTGCGCGTGTTCACCGCAATAGGCACATTTACCGCGAAAAGCATCAAAGATTTTTAATCTGAATCGCGCCTTTGTTTCTCTCTTTGGAATCAGACTGGTCTCGTCGATCCAAGAGTGCATGGCGCCTCCCGCGTTGCGCAAATCGTAGGAAGGATTGACAGCAAAAAGAAGAAGGAAATGCGATGTTGCCCGGTCCATTCACGCGGGAAGGTTTTGGCGCCGTCTGGGTGCGCTTTGGAGTCAGCGGATACTGGTCTGCGTGGTTTCTAAAGCAAAACACTGCGTATTACCTGCCAAGCTGCTTTGATACCGAAAGTGAGGCGGTCAATGCAGCCAAACACGCCCATGGAATGGCATCCCATTGAACGGACGCAGGAAAGCCATTTCTCAGAGGTGGCTACTGCAAAGATGTTGGAGGAGTGGCTGCATAACGGTGATATCAAGGGGATATACAACGCTGCACTGTTGCTGAACACGATGCTGCACCAGCAACGCACCATGACCAAGTGGTTAGCTGGCGAAGCCGCTAGGAACCTTGGACGCCCTGAACTTGAAAATGAGATCCTGCAGCAGGCAATCAGTCAGCCGGAGTGACCTTGGCTAACAGGTGCTCCACGTAAATCTCTGCCTGCCACAGGTCATCCGAATAGCGACAGTAGCCACCGGCGCAGCTTCTGTACAGGATGTGTGGACCGTCCTCCAGCACATCGATGTACGCTCCATCCCGCTTCGAGATTGTTGACGAAATCCGCCAGTTCCTGTGAATTGACATCGTCGTAGCCCAAGTCTTCCTCATCATCATCATCGTCATATTCCTCGTCATCTGGGGTGGCTTCAATTACCTCCAGTAAGCGATACGCCCAACACTTCAAATCAGCAATGCCTTCACGGCAGCGCATCAAATTGTCGGACGGCATTTCGCCGTTTTCCATGATTTTGGTTGACGCTGCATCAATCCAATCTTGATGCGAGTCGCACATCCAAAGCAGGATGCGGATGTGACCTTCCGTGAATTGGAAGTCTGCGTTAGGAGCAGCCATCACCGGCACCCATCTGTTTGAACGGTAGCGGGGTAGCCAAAGCGGCGCCTTCATCACGCCTTCACGTACTTGCGCCACAGACCCGTGTAAAGGCTGTGCATTGGATGTGCAGGCTTATGTCGCCCGTCAATGACGTATAGCGCATCGAGGATGTACTGACGGTTATCCATCACGTCGTAATCCTCAGCGCCGTATTTGCGCGGCTCTGTTTCAAGCATCAACGCACAGAGTTGCGTCAACTGTTTAATAGTGATGCGCTTCATTTGTCAGATCCGGTGTCAATAAACAGTTGGGCGAAATAACGTTTCATCGCGTAGTCCTCCATCATCTGCCGATCAATCTCGGGATTGGGATGTACCGGTGGCGGTGGTGGAATTAATGGCTTGAGCTTGTCGGGTTCATACCGGCGGTTGTTCAACATGGATCAAGCCTTCGTTGATGGAGAAGAAATTCGCCGCCCTTTCCCAATGATGATTTGCGTTGCTCCAGGGTGACGGTTGAGGAGAATGCGTTTCGCATCCTCTTGATCAACAGCACGGAGACAACCCCGCAGCCGACACTCGCCGGGAGTAAGCAGTTCGTAGTCAAACATGCGGGCATTAGGCGCAACGCAATAGGACATGCCCGGTCCATGATTGGGCTGAGGCTCCTCGGGGAAAAGGGCAGTGAAATCAATTGCCATTAATTAGAACGGAGGCGGACCAGAACGCTCAGGCTTCTTTGCCCACAGTTTGCCGCTGATGTAATCAGTGCCGGATTGCGAACGCTGATTCCAAGCAGAGACGGGAATTTTGATCACGGTCTTGCCGCCGTAACCATCTTCACCGGGATGAGCGGTGAGATACTCAGCCAGCTTCATGGCTTCGCTGAGTTCAATTTCAAGCGAACCGGTCTTGTCAGGTGCGCGGTCGCTCTTCTTTTCTTTCACGTCAAACAACGTGAACTTGGCGTCAAACGCCGACTCAAAATCACTCATGTTCGGGGTCGAGGATTGCGTAGTGAGATTTGATAATCTCGTTTGCGAGAGAAGAAACAGTGACCCGGTGCGGTGTGTTGTAGCGGAGTTGAACCTCACGCTCCATCAGCACTAACGCCTCCGGGTCAAGAAGCACCTGCACCCGCATTTTGTTACCTGCGGGAGTAGCCATCACTGTTTCAAGTTGGGTTTGCTGCTCAGTTCGTCAATGCAGCTTTGAAGCTGATCAACGGTCATCTGAGCGAGCTTACTGCCGCTTTCATCCAAATCCCACTTCGTCGCCTTGTCGGCGATCCAAGCGATCTGCTGCATGCGGTCAAGTTTCATCTGGATCAGATCGACGCAATTGTCAATCAGTTCCTTTTTGATGTTCTCTTCGCTGTCAGCACTTGGCGGCAGCTTTGTGGGTTCCGGCGCAGGTTTTTCAACCTTGGTGCGCTTGGGCTTGGGCGCATCCTGTTGCAGTTGAATCTCAGGTTGAGTCTCAACAGTTTCAGGGCTGGAAGTAGTGGCTACTTCTTCACGCGCCCAGAGTTCATAGGCAAGGCCAAAGAACGCAGCGGCAGCCGAACACAGACCACGACGGTGTGAATCAGCAAGATTGCGGGCGCTGATCTTGTCATGTGGGATCGGGTTGTTGCGAGCATCCGTGATGGCAAATGGCCAGATCGGGGTACTGCAGTTGCCGTTGACAAACTGAATACAGAGGTATCCGGTGCCGTCGGGAGCCTTGTGAACGAAACAGGAATCGTTGGCTGCAATCAGCTCAGGCAACCACCCATTGCAGTGGGCGTTGATGAGCTGCATCACCTTTGCCCAGGGAACGTAATCAGCGGCATAGGAGCCAGTCCCTTTCTGCTTTACGTCAGAAAGAGTGATGACTCCCGCCAGGTTGGGATAGACGGGAGCGAGGTCTGACATCAGGCGATGTTCGCCTCCACCTCATCAATGCCCTGCTCAAGGATCTGACGCATGGCGGCGGCGGCGGGCATGTTGTAGTGCTTGGCAGCGGCTTTGATGCGCACGTACAGCTCGGGGTCGAGCTGAAGCATCACGGTCTTGGTGCTGGAGGCTTTGGCGGTCAGTTGAATTGCCATGGGAAATGGCTGGAGTACCTGGGTACCATACGCCAATTCTTGGAATTGGGTTGCGTCTCAAAAAAGTTTGTTGAGACTGTGTTTGATTGCATACCGCTAGCAACTGCAGGCTTGTCACGCCTGAACTCCCGTGCTAATTTCTGCCGGTTCCCCTTGCATACCGCAATCAAAAGCAATCAAATGCCAAAGCCCATTTTCCTGCGTTTACCGGACGGAGTGGCGCAAAAACTGCTCAAAAAAAAGCCCGAATCCCTGTCCCTGACAAGCTTCTGCAGCCTTTTGCTGGAGCAGGCAGTTGACACGCCTGTTACGCTGGCGGAGCGAGCGGAAGCGAGCGTAGCCTCTACTTCTTCTTCTATTTCTATTAATCTAGAAGAAGAATTAAATACAAGTAATCAATATAAGCTGCAAAAGTCGAAAAAAAAGCGCGTAAGACCTGATTACGACGAAGCCTTTACAGCTTTTTGGAACGAGTACCAACGCGCACCGATCAAGGCGAACGCGCAGAGCAAGAACAAAGCGTTTGAGCAGTGGAAGGAAGCTACGAAGCTGGAAAGACCGGAGAGGCTCCTGGAAGCCGCTAGAAGGGCGGTTGAGCAGATCAAGCAGGCGAAGCTCCAAGACGAGTGGTGTGCGCCCCTTCCAGACGCTTTTCGGTGGCTTCGTGACGAACGGTTTGCTGTTCACCTGGAAGATCACGTCCCTGCTGGTCCGCGCATGATCAACGGCTACACGGTGTACGAATGAAGCTCTACGCACCTGAATTCGCCGGGATGTACATCTGGGCGACTGCTGACCCGAAGTCCAGCAAGGCGAGCTACGCCCCGTCCAAGAGCACCACACCACCGCCGAATGCCGTTCACGGTCACCCCATCGGTCGTTTTGATTCCGATGGCTGTTACTGGACGTTCGTGCCCATGACCGGTGACGAGGATCCCAACAGCCTCTTGTCCAGCAAGTTTGTCAAGCACCCTGGCGCCGATCAGGAAATGCAGGCGGCGATCAAAGCCAAGGTTTGGGGATCACTCAACTCATTTGGGTCTTACAAGGAGACTGAGTTCTGATGGCGATTGTTGAACTTTCCTCTGCCCTGGTTGATCAATGCAAACTGTGCGCTCAGCAACGTGATCACAACCGTCGTAATTCTGTTGATTACAGCAGTGATCGAACCGATGACAAAAGCATCTGGTCGTTTATGGGCGTGCTTGGAGAAGTTGCATTACTGATTTACTTTGAGCTTGAAATCGACTGGGAATACCTATCAACCGATAAAGGATTTTGCGGCGTTGATGTAGGCGATATCTGGGAAGTTCGGGCGATGTCCAAGTTTGGTAATCGACTGTTTCTCTGGTCGGATGAAGTTACCAAGCCCAACAAACTTTCCTACGCCTGGAGCAAAGTTGTTGTTGATCCAATTACTGGATACTGCAATGTTTGCGGATGGGCAATGGGTTACGAAATTGCGATCAATGGTGTACACAATCAATACGATTGCAAGCGCAGCTCTTATTTCTTGGACAATAATTTATTGCGGCGACATTGCAATCCAAATTGGGATCAATTTTTTGCAGCCAAGTACTACAATTTATTTAACCAAATCAATGAAACAAACTTTTGATCACGCCGCAGCGATGAAGATCCTGCGTGATGGCGTGACTAAGGGTTACTGGACTGTTGAGCAGCTCGACAACCCACCACCAGGCACAAAGATGCTCCTTAGAGAATGGTCGCGCCATCCGATGAACAAGAACCTAAAAACCGAACAACCCACCTACCGCAACTTGCTGCGTGATGCTGAAGACAATCAGGACTCTGACTTTGTTCTGTGACAGTCGTTACCCTTGACAAAAGCAGTAGCGATTGCATGCCGTTGCAGCGCCTACCACTGATTCAGCGCAATCCGGTAGGTCAGCCGCGCTACTACTGGAACGAGCAGCGTCCAGATCTTCGCTACAGCAGCATCACGTCAATTCTTTCAGCTACGCAATCAGAAGCTACAAAGATGGCGCTGCGCCGCTGGAAAGCAAAGATCATCGCTGAAGGTGGTGATCCCGATGAGACGCGTGATCAAGCCGCTCGCCGTGGTTCACAAATCCACGACTGGTTTGAGAAGTTCTTACTTCGAGAATCACCTGAGATTCCTGAGGCAATTGCTCCTTGGTGTGAGCGCATCATCGCCGCACCGATCTGGAAGGTATTGGATCACGTTGTCTGCACGGAACATCAGGTCTGCAGCGATGAAGGCATCGTGCCCTTTGCCGGCACCCTGGATGCCCTGCTGAAACTCAACGGCGAATTCGTGCTGTTCGACCTAAAGACCAAAGCCCCAAACAAAGCCAAGCCCACCAAGCAGATCAGTGATGAGGCGATGTGTCAGATGCAGGCGTATCGCCTTTGTTTATCCGAGAACTACGGCATCCAAGTGAACCGATTCCTGGCGCTGTACGTCTTCCCTGACCAGCCGGCTTACCCGGTTGCCGCCGCAGGCAAGGAGCTTGAGCGGCATGAGACGCATTGGACTCAACGAATTCAGGCGTTTGCACTGCAAAACCCTTGACACCTGCCCATAGGGGTGCAATCATCATGGTCACGGGGTTCCCAATCGTCCCCGCCACCCGCCATGAACACCAAACGCTATTACTTCGAAATCAAGGACGCCAACGTCTTTGACTTCGTCGATGCCTACAGCTTTTTTGACGCCAAGGCTCGCGCCTTCAAGGAGTACAGCCATCTCTGGAACAAGATCCAGTGGCACGACACCACTGATCCTGAACCCACTGAAGACACTTCTGAACTGCAAGAACGATGCGCTCGGTTGTTTTTCTGATCGTCTGCCTTGGCATTACAGCTTTCACCCAACTTCATCAATCGACTACAGATGGACAACTATCAGCGCATTGCCGAACAACGGTTGCACGCACTAGCCCAGCTCAAGTACGAACAGCGTGCCCTTGAGAATCAAATCAAAGACCTGCAAGCACAGCTCACGCAACACGTCCTTGCCGGCGATCTGGATCACCTTAAGACCGACGCTGACAACACCTTCAAGTTCGAGGAAATCAACTACGTCTACTCGCCTGGTCGTGTCACCTACGACTTCAGTGACTGCACGGACGTGATCGCTGCACGCGAAAACACCAAAGAGCTTGAAGACACCGCCAAGGCTCTTGGCACTGCTGTGCAAAAAGTCGGCACACCTTTCTGGACGGTGCGTGCATGACTAACCAAAAAATTATGCCACCATTTGATTTGCTGCATGAATATATTGACTACAATCCAAATACTGGTATTGGCACTTGGAAAAAACAAATAAGCAGAAATTTACAAATAGGCAAAGAAGTTGGTTCTATTACGCCAAATAATTACAGGAGTCTTCATTTTTTTGGGCAAAGATATATGGCTCATAGAGTTTTTTGGTTTATGCATTATGGTGAAGATCCATTTTTAAAACAAATTGATCATATTGACCGAAATTCATTAAACAATAAAATTGAAAATTTAAGGCTTGTTGAAGCTTGGCAAAATCATCATAATAAAAATCAAACTTTAACCAATCAAACAAAATCAAATGTAACTGGAGTTAATTTTCATAAAAATAAAAACATTTGGATAGCAAATCTTTCTGTTAACAAAAAACGTTATTATCTTGGTTGTTTTAAAAACATTGAAGATGCAATTAAAGCGAGAAAAGAAGCTGAAATAAAATATTTATCAAATATTTACAATAACTCTTTCAAATGACTACCGTTTCCACACTCACCATCTGCATTCTCACCGCTGTACTAATCGGTGCCTTGTATTTGGGTGCAAGTTAATGGCTGACTTTACTAAGGAGCAAATGGCGCAGATTCAAGCAGCCTGCGCTGAGCACATTGCCAATTGCCTTGTGCCAATGAAGCTTCCAAACATGGATGCGGTTGATGAATTTGCCATGCACTGGTGGCAAGTAGAAACTGATCAGTCAATCCAAACAGCAGTTGAAGAAGGCACCATGTCTTGTTTTGTTATTGCTGTCCTCAATCGCTTTTGTCAATCATGAACGACCCTCAACCCACCGACATCTCACTTGATAACTTGAATGTTATCGACATCGTCGCTGCATCTATCAGCAGTCAGTTCGCTTACAACTCCAAGGAACTGGCGCAACGTCAAGCCCGTGCAGCCATCGACAAGCTGTGCGACATCCTCGAAGCAGCGATGAACAACCCGAACGATCCCTTCGTTCCCGATGGCGCCACTGTGGTCAACTGCATGCGCCTGATCGCTCGTACCCCGTCTGAGTTCCTGTCCGTTTAATGTTGATGCAAGGCTCAAAATATCAACGCATTTGTACAGTTTGCGGTGGAATTTTTGACATTAAGATCATGCGAAATGGACGCCCTTCTTTACGTAAAACATGCAGCAAGCAGTGCAGCGTATTTAATCGATCAAAGCCAGCTTTATGGAGTGATTCTGAAATCGAATTCTTGACGAAGTACGCCGAAAGCGCACCTTTTCACAGACTTGTTCGGGCTTACAAAATTTGGGCTACTCAACACAACTATCCTTTTCGCTCAAACAATTCAATTAGTCACAAATTACGCAGGCTTGGTTATCGTACAAAACCGCAAATTGAATATTTTACATTTCAACGTCTTAGCGAAATACTTGGCATTTCCAAATGGACCATTGCAGGTTGGAAACGATTAACAAAAAAACCACTTCAAACATATCAACACAATGGCAAGCGGTTTGCCTTCAATTACGTTTCGCGTCTTGACTTTATTCGTTTTGCGCAATATCACCCTGAATGCTTAGGCGGTGTAAATGAAATTGGATTACAAATCATGCTTGAAGATTCAAAAAAAGCAAAAGATATTCTTCGCCAATATCCAAAACGTCGTGATCCTTTAATCAAAGCAAAACGAGTGCGATGCATTGAAACCGGCAAAATTTACAAAAGCTTGGGTGCTGCTGCGCGTGATGTTCACGTCGTTCGTCAAGGCATATCAAGAGCGATTCGTTGCGGCCATGCAGCCAATGGGTTCCATTTTGAATTAATTGATTAATGAATAATGGTCGCCGTTGCCCCAAATGTAATTACACCAAACTCAGTGTTATTGAATCATCGCCAACTTTCAATAACACAGCGCGTCGAATTAGACGACGTTGCCTTAACTGCAATCATTCTTGGACAATTTATGAAGTCACCGCTGAAATCCTTGACCACTACAGAAACTTGGAGAAAAAACTTGATAACCTAAAAACTTTTATGTTATCGCTTGATGTGCCAACAAAAAGTTGCAATGACTGTCATCAATTCACCAATGGCAAATGCTTGCTGTCACTTCCAGAAGCTGGCGGCTCTTTTGCCGAAGAATGTTCTTACTTTTTTAAACCATGAAACACACCTGTTCCGAATGCGGCTCCACGTCAATGCGTGTGGTCAAAACCTATCCCTGCGAAGATCACACCCTGCGGCATCTGAAGTGCCGTTCATGCGGCACCAACGTCTTCACGCATGAATACATCATGCAACGTGAGGAATACGCTTGGCAGGCAAAGCGTTTGATTCTGACGAACTCCTAATTTGATTCAAATTTGAAGTTATGACTGAACAACACCCAATCACCCCACCGCCGGAGCTGGTTGGAGAGTGGCTGTGTTCCGAGGACTACCTCTCGGATGCGTCCACATTTTCATCCATGACGATCACAAGCAGCAGGCTCCAAAACGTCGCCACCCGAGCCGCCCGCTGGGGCGCTGACACTGAGCTGGAAGCGTGTGCAAAAGAGGTTAGCTATTGGAGCAGTAGAAACTTAGCGGAAAGACTCCGTGATTGCCGCCGCCCCAAGCCGCAGAGCTTGAAGGAGCAGGCGTTGCTCGCCATCGACACCGCTGTCGCTGATGGCCAACTGTCTCCTGACGTAAGCAACGTTGTCCGCCGCGCACTGGAGCAGCTTGATGACTAACCCCACCCCACTGAGCCCTGCCGCGCAGGCGGTGCTGGATGCCTTTGGAAACTCGATCACAACTGAGCAGTACGCAACAACAGGTCGAATTGAGATTGCTATTGCCGCCGCCCTGCGTGCTGCTGTGGATCAGCTCACGTTTGAAGACTCGCTTGCTGGTGCTGTGATCAATCCTTGTGAACTCCGCGACATCGCCGCCGAGTTGGAGGCACTGCCAGATTCCCAATGAATCAGTCGTATTCCTGGAAGACCATCGGCATTCCTGCTCCACAAGGGAGCAAACGGCATGTCGGTGGTGGTCGCATGATTGAATCCTGCAAGGCGCTCAAACCTTGGCGAGAGGCGATTATTGCTGATGCCAAGCAGCAGAACATCACCGGTGTCATCGACACGCCTGTTGGTGTTTCGCTCGTGTTCTGTTTCCCGCGCCCCAAACGGCACTACGGCAAAAACGGCACAGTGCTCGCCACAGCGCCTACGCATAAGACCACGCGCCCAGACCTTGACAAGCTCACCCGTGGGGTGCTCGACAGCCTCGTTTACGCGGGCATGATCGCTGATGACTCGCTGGTCTACAGCATCAATGCCCACAAGCGATACTGCGTAGGGCAGGAGGAGCCTGGCGTGTTGATCACCGTCATGGACACCACGGATCTTCCGTTCAGACCATGAGGTGCTACACTGAGTTCGCGATTGGATCGCCCCGCGCTGAGGCAGTGGCTTCACCGGGGTGATTTTTTTATGCTGGTGTTACGCAGGAGGTCACATGATCGAAGCTGACATCGTCTTTGATGCTGAAAAGATCATTGGCAAAATCACTGAACTGCAGCGTGTTCAGATTCCACGGGCTGGCATGCTTGCGCTCAACAAAGCTGTATTTGAAGCGTCGCAAGAGTTGAAACGTCAAGCTGAAAAAACATTCACTCACGGTGATAAGCGACCTGTTCCGTTGACTTTGAACGCCTTCTTGTACAAGAAAGCAACGCAAGACAACTTGGAGGCAAAACTATTTATTCGCGACGATGTTCCGAAAGGCAACTCGCCTAGTCGCTACCTATTGCCGCAGATTTACGGCGGCACGCATTACCGCACACGTTTTCAGCGTGCGTTGGGGTACACGGTCAACCCCGATGACGGCGGTCCAATTCTTGCGCCTAACCGGATCATGATCCCAACAGGCTCTGCAATGGTGCGTAGAAATACTTACGGCAACATGTCGCCTGGGCAGTACACCCAAATCCTTTCCAGCCTTCGCAACGAATCCAGTGCAGGCAACCGCATTGTCAATCGCGGCAAGGGGCGCAACAAAACAGCAGGGCGTTATTTCTACGTCAGTCAAGAAATGCTTGATGATCAGTACAGAAATCTGAACTCACGTCGTCCAGGTATCTTCTTCTCAATGAATGGCAAGTTGAGCAAAGTGATGAGTGAAATTGGATTGCCTAATTACACCGGCAAGTTTGCCTTCAAGGACATCGCAACGACAACTATCAACACAGAATTCAATCGCACATTCTCCGCGTTGGTTTTGCGTTGAAGTTCTTGCGGGGTGTCGGTTTAACGGCCTCAGTTCTTGCGGCAGGTCGGTTTAGGCCAAAATGGCCAAGTTCTTGCGAGGGGTCGGTTTAGGGCGTTTTTTGTACCGAAACGAGGTCGGTTTAGGGTATAATTCACACACGGATGCAGGTTGTATTTTCCCCGATTTGAGCTGTCGGGAGTACACCTGTACTACTTGATAATGAGAATCATTCTCAACACCGAATCAGCGGGTGGGAATGGGAATCATTCTCAGAATCCTGCGCATACGGTCCGCCCTGCCGGTTCGCCCGGTTTTTCGGCGGTCCGCCTCTCTTTATATATGGGGCGCAATGGCGCGACCGTTGCCGAGGTTCGAACCCGCAGCCTGGCCGCCCTGCCACGTGCCAGACAATGCGCAACGGCTCAAACCGGCGCACCATGCCGCGCGTTGTGACAATCAAAAAATTGACCCTATTTTTGGGGTCCACCCGTTGACCCCTACTGCTAGGCGGTACACTTGCCCATGGGCGCGGTTTTTTCCGATCGCATCCGCGCCGACCCTGAAAAATGACCCTTACCGTTTTTTTCTGGCTGCTGTTGCCGTTGCTGGCCGTGGCCGCCCTGATTGACCTGGCCACCATGGGGCAGGATCGCCGCATTCGGCTGTTGCGCCGCGCCGGCCTAACCCAATCCGCCATAGCCTCACAGCTTGGCTGCAGCCGTTACCGCGTCCGCGTCGCATTGTCTGCCGCATGACAGGACCGCTCCTTCCGGGCGAATGCGCCGCCCTGATTCGCGCAACCCCAACCCCAACCCCAACTAACGCCGCCCTGCCATGCCCGCCACGCTCACCGTTCGTTGTCTCGAATCCACCCGCGACGTTACCGCCGTTTGGATTGGCGAGACGTTAGCCGTGCACCGCCCGCTTACAAAAAAAGGGGCAAGCAACGCCCCGCGTCACTGGGGCATCACGCACCGCCCGACCGGCCTATCGGTCACAACGCTTAACGTCGCCAAAAATGACGCGGTCGCCCTGGCCAAGCTGTGGGACGCCGCCGCCGCTTCGATCGATCCCAAAAATCCGCGAATGTGGCAACATCTGGCAGCATTCAGGGATGACCTCGGCCGGGTTGGCAGCCTGCCCCTAAAGGGACCGGTAACCGTTGACCCGTTGCAACGTCTCGAGAATGCTCAAACGTTCGCCGAGGTTCGCGACGCGGTCGCCGCTGCTATGGGTCACGTTGCTGTGCCCGATGATGACGCCGCCGAACCGTTCCCGGTAGCTGAAAACCTGCCGCGTGATAGGTGGCGCGATGGTGCCGACGGTCCCGAGGTTAGGTGGCGCGGCCGATGGTGGCCGGTTCCCACCATGGGAGAGGTTGAGACGTGGCTGCTGGATTCGGTCGCCGAATCACCCGACGGGCGAACCGTTGAAACTGACGCGCCGGACGCTTGGCCGGTGATTTTAGGGGTGATGTGATGTTGCCCCTACAGCCAAGCTTGGCCGATGACCGCGCCGAATCACTGGCCGAATTTATGGACGCGAACGGCCTGCCCGATGATTGGCAGCCTGACCCGGAAGACATGGACCCGTTTTTGGCGTTCGGGGTGATTCCCGATTGGCCGTAACCGTTGCGCTCCTACCGATAGGTGGTAGAATTCTTAGCAAGGACAGCATCCTGCCCCATCCAATCGCGACCCCATCATGCATTCCGTTGTTCTTTTCAAGGCCACAAACGACCGTGACGGCAACCCCTGCCGGGTCTTTTGCGCATTCGATCAACACGGCCAGTTAGTCGGCGCGTGGGATGACGGTTACAGCGGTCACCATGCTGTGCCTCCCGAGCTGCGCAACGCCGCCGCCGTTTGCCATGCCGTGGCCGTCAGCCAGTCAACCTACCGCTCCCTTCTCAAACAAGGCCAACAAGCCGCCCGTATGTCACCCGGTCGCTTCAGCGCCTAACCGTCACTCGATCCCATCGCAACCTGAACCTATGGCAACCCTGTCATCGCTCCGCTTCCATTTTTCCCGACACAGCAGCAACAGGAAAACTGGCGACCTGCCGGTCAGCACGTCATCCGCCGTCACCTGCCCAAAAACCTGCCCCTTCTATCAGGGCGGCGGCTGCTATGCGGCAAACTATCCTATGCGCCACCATTGGGATGCCGTGACCCGTGGCGAACGTGGCGAACCTCTCGCCCGTTTTTTGGCCAATATCGCCGCGCTTCCGGCTGACCAGCTATGGCGCCACAATCAGGCCGGCGACTTGCCCCACACGGCCGGCAGAATCTCCCGGCGGTTTATGCGGGCAATCATCGCCGCGAACCGTGGCCGTTTTGGCTACACGTATACCCATCACAGCCTGACTGTTGGCGAGAATCTCCAGCTATTGCGGCAGGCCAATCGGCAGGGCTTCACCGTTAACGTCTCTACCGAATCAGAATCAGCCGCCGACGCTGCCATAGCCTCCGGCCTTCCGGCTGTGCTAACCGTGCCATCGGGCGAGACGCGGACAACGTGGCAAACTGCAGCCGGGAACCGCGTCCTAGTCTGTCCCGCCCAACGGTCAGACACTAAGACGTGCGCAGACTGTCAGCTATGCCACGGTCAAAAACGCGGTCGTCGCGTCATCATCGCTTTTTTGGCGCATGGCACAGCTAAGCGCCGCGCCGAATCAGCACTAGCAGCGGCAACTTAACCCGCTTGCCCCATAACCTCACCCGCCCGGCCATCGCGCCGGGTTTTTTTGTGCCCTGACGCCGGGACCGGCCGCCCTGCAGGGGATCTGAGAATGATAACCAGAACCATTTGCGGGTCCTTCCGCCGCCGTGCGCCGCAGGTAATTTCGAAC
>Ga0315902_10003308_pt1 | contig 24237 bp, 68 predicted proteins | sample LakEriMetagenome_9_FD_203523 | JGI IMG/M metagenome (GOLD analysis project Ga0315902, IMG submission 203523) | Freshwater fungal communities from buoy surface, Lake Erie, Ohio, United States - Buoy 12 MA117 | ecosystem: Environmental > Aquatic > Freshwater > Lake > Lake biofilm | place: USA... | reverse complement strand
ATGAGTTTGTTAGGGAAGCAATTCAAAAAAAGAAATATTTAGGCAACGAAATTTCGGCTTCTGAACTATTAATTTAGGTTACATATACGGTATAATTTATGTATAATGAACATAGATTATACTGCCATAGTTGTCGCTATTTTTGCCGCTGCCGTTTCAGGCATGGGGACTGCTGTAATTGCAGGCTTGAGGGATAATAAAAAAGAAAAAATACGCAGGGCTGAGCGTGAGCAAGATCACCTTAAATTAGAACTTAAAGACCTTAAAATTGAATTATATAAAATTGAGCGGGAATTGACTGAGTGGAAAGATAAATATTATGATGCTATTCAAGAATTAATTGGGGTAAAGGCGGAACTTGAAGAAACACTCCTTAAACTATCATTCATTGACTCTCAAATAGAAAAATACCATCCTGAAGGGGAACTGGACTAGGAATTTTAAAAATAGTATACTAGTCTATATGACCTGTATAGTTGCCCTAATCCATGAAAACAAAGTCCTCCTTGGGGGAGATGCTGCTGCATCTGATGATAAGTCTGGATTAATTTTTCAAAGAACAGATCCAAAGGTTTTTAAGGTTGGTCAATTTGGCATAGGGTTTGTAGATAGTTTTAGAATGGGTCAAATTTTACAATATTCGTGGACTCCTCCTGTTTATAAACCAACTGCAGGATTTAGAAACATAGATAAGTTCATGCGTACAAGATTTGTTGAATCAGTTAAAGAAACATTTCAAGAACACGGTTATGGTAAGTTTGGTACTAGTGCTCCTGAAGATGGCGATGAAGGCGGAATTTTTATAATTGCAGTACAGGGTGCTGGAAGAATCTTTACAATGGATACAGACTTTCATATATCTGAAGTAGATGTAAACTATATGGCTGAAGGGGCTGGGCAAGAACTAGCTTTGGGTTCATTATTTTCTACACCAACAATAAAGACTCCACGCAAGCGTGTTCGTATGGCTTTAGAGGCGGCGGCTAAGTTTAATATGGCAGTTAGACCTCCCTTTACAATTATCGAAGTCTAAGATATAATAAGAATATGAAGTGGCTCAGTAGACTGTCAGCCCTGTTCTTTGGGCTTATAACACTGGGCATGATTAAAGATTTTGTTGATAAAAACAGAATCCTTATTATCAATAACGATAATGAAGACATAGAGTTTGAAGAGGAAAACTTGAGAAGCATCAAGGATCTGAAACCAGAAGATTACAGCAAGGCTATGGACCTTAGAGGTACTCCAACTCATGTCTGCCCATGTGGATGTAACATTTGGAATGTTAAGGTTATCTTTAATGATTCTGAAATTGCAACCTACTTTTTAGATATGGAATGTGCTCAATGCGGAAGCTTGGCAACAGCCCCAACACCAGTAGATTTTGGAAATGAATAATGAGAAAGTCAGACAGAATAAGATTACTTGAACTAGAAGTTTTACGACAACAATTTGAACTTGAGTATTTAAAGGCTACTCTTCATGCATTGTTGGAATCAAATTCTATGAAGTTACCAGACCTTGACGCTGGTAAATGGTATACTCCTAAAAATAATAAATAGTATTGACAGATTCTATTACATTTAGTATTATTAATAAATGAAAAAAATTATAGCGGTTGTCATATTACTGATCCCTGTTTTATCTTTACCTGCAAATGCGGTAGACGAAAAACCATCAATTGCTATTTTAGATACAGCCCTTGATACATCTTTGCCAATTTTTAATAGCAAGGTTATCCAAGAGGTATGCATACTTGACTGGCCTTCTTGCCCTAATGGTGATTACTATATGGAAGGATCTGGGTCTGCGGTTCTGGGAAATGAGATCATATCTCGTAATGGTTTTTCGCATGGGACACAAATGGCATCTGCAGTTGTTCTAACAAATCCTAATGTTAATATTGTGTTTATTAGAATAATCGCACATAATTCTAGCGGATATAGAATGCCAACTACAGAAGGAAATATCGTTGAGGCTTTAAATTGGGTGGCGGTAAATAAAGAAAAGTATAATATACAAGCAGTATCTATGTCTCAGGGACATCATAAACTACTTTATTATAAACAGTATTGCCCTATTTCCAAGTATCTTAAGCCAGCCATATCTAACTTAAAACAAATGAACATTCCAGTATTTTTCCCTACAGGAAACAATTCTGATCCAGAAAGAATAGATTGGCCTTCATGTATTCAAGATTCTATAGCAATTGGAGCAACTGATATAAGCAACAGTATTGCTACTTATAGTAACAATGACTACAATTTGGTAGACTTTTATTCTTTAGGGCAAATGAAGCTTTATACTGTAGGAAATAAAACTGGTATAGGCAGAGGAACATCGGTAGCAACTCAAGTTGCTGCTGCAAATTGGTTAGCAATTAGGTCTGCAAAACCTAATCTAACGTATCAAGAAATTTATGATTTGCTTTCACGCACATCAGTAAACACTAAAAGCAACAAGGTGCTTTTTGGTAAACTAATTAATATAGGAGCAGCAATAAATGGATGAACAAAAAACCATGACCGTGCTTGAAGAAATAATTCAAGATACATCAAAAGCTTTATTTCAGAAGTGGGCTAACGCTCTTCCTGAAGACCAAAGATCGGAAGAGAATTTAAATAATCTTTCTAAAAATGCTCATGAGTCTACATTTTTTGTAGTAAAAGTATTTATGGATAAGTTTAATGCAGCAGCAGAAGAACTAAAAGGCACACCGCCTACTATTGACCAACCGTAAATAATTTAGTACAATACATAGTATGCAAACATTTCTACCAGAGGCGGACTTTGCTGAGACTGCTAAGCATTTAGATCGCAAGCGTCTTATTAAGCAAAGCGTAGAGAACCTACAAGTACTTAAATCTTTGGCTGGTTATTATGATCAGTCTGGTGCATGGGTAAATCACCCTGCAGTTAAAATGTGGCGTGGGCACGAAGACTGGCTATTCCTTTACAATGAGTCAATCATTAAAGAAATTATTCTTCGTGGCTATAAAAATAGCACACACGCAAAATTTGATGAGATCTATGAAGAAAACTTTATGGGTCTAGAATCAGATAGGCCTTGGTGGCTTGGAGACGAAAAGCTTCATTACTCACATAAGGGCAGGTTATTTGAGAAAGATCCTGAGAAATATTATTTCTACAATGAATATTCTGATTATCGTGAACTAGGTTATACCTGTTGCGATAAATGCCAGTATTTCTGGCCTACTCATGTGGAGGCTATGTGATAATCACAGACGACACATTTGGGCAGGCTATATTAGAAAATGAATTAATCTTGGTAGACTTTTGGGCAGACTGGTGCGGTCCTTGTAAAAAGATGAATCCAATCCTAGAAGAACTCTCAAGTGAAACTGGACTCTTGATCGGCAAGTTAAATGTTGATGAAAATCCAAAAAAATCTCAGGAATACTCTGTACAATCAATACCAACTATGGTATTATTTAAGGATGGAAATCCAGTCCACACTATTGTGGGAGCAATGCCAAAGCACCGCCTTTTAAAGGAGTTGGCAGAATGGATCTAACATTTGACGAATGGATTGCGTACGGGATTGAAAAGGGTTGGTGCGGACCTCCTGTATGCTACACACACGACGGACTACCAATGTCCGAACAAGAATATGCGGAATTTGACGAAGGTCAGGATCCATGTACTCATATTGTTCGAATGTACGAAGACATTGACATGAAGAAAAGTATCGAAGAGAACCACTCTCCGTCACAATGGCGGAACTCGTACACAAACTAGAATTCCACGCTCACAAGAGGTGGATAAATTAAGGAGAATAAATTAAATGAAGTCATTTAAGAAAATCGCTCTAGCAATGGTTGCAGCCGTCGCTATGGGTACACTAGCAACACCTGCAAGTGCTGCTCCAATGGTTGTAACTTCTGTAAAGAAGAATACAGGCACAGTAGCATCGCCGACATGGACAGCACAAACTGCTGGAACAGCAGCAACAACACCAATTACAATTCCAGTCCCTACAGACAACTCTGTAGATTCCCTTGATGTAGTTGAGTTTGTAGTTACAGTTGATACTGGAACAACAGTATCAGTTTCAGCAACAAATGCCGCTGTAGTGTCAGCATTTGCAACAACTACAGCACCAGTAACAGCATCTTCAGGTTCAGCAACATGGAGCCTCAATGTTGGTACAGGAACAACAGCAACGTTTTATGTATATACTAAAACGACAGCAGTAAGCTCTGTAGCAATTACAAATCAGGGCACAACTGTGACATACTTCCTACAAGGAACATCTACTTTGATCGATAAGATCGCCGTAACAGGTGTAGATTCTGCTCCAGCAGGAACATCAGTAACAGTAACAGCAACAGCACAGGATGTATTCGGAAATAAGATTTCTGGAAAGACCCTTAATGCAATTGCTAACGGTGCAACCCTTGATACAGTAACTGTAACAACAGGTGCAACACTAACCAATTTCGGATCAGCAGACGTTAAGTTTGTTGCTCCAGCAACTGGTCCAGTGACAATCGTATTCTATGCAGCAGCAGCCGATATGGCAGCAGCAGTAACAGGATTCAGCACACCATCTGCATCATCTGTAAAGATCATCGCAGTACGTGATTTGGCTGGAGACCTTGCTGCTCTAACAACTCAACTTGCAGCAGCAAATGCCGCTAAGGCAACTGCAGAAGCAGCATTGGCAGCCGAAAAGACTGCTCGTGCAGCAGACAAGGCAGCAGCAGATGCAGCAGCAGCAAAGGCTGTTGTTGACCTAGCAAAGGCTAAGGCAGATGCAGATCTTGCTAAGGCTACATATGTCAAGGAGTTCAACGCCTTGGCAAAGAAATGGAACGCTAAGTTCCCTAAGCTTAAGGTAACACTTAAGAAGTAATTCTTTATATTGTCGTGGGGCAGGGGATACCTTGCCCCATTGACATATAAATGATAAAATAATATTATGCAAGATTACATAGACACTAAGGTAAGACAAGATATCGTAAATCAAATTAGTAATCTTGAACTTCCAGAAGACTGGAAGCCACAACAAGTGATTGATTATATAATCAGAAAGATAGATAAAGATAATGTTCGATAAATTAAAGAAATGGCTTTTCCCAGAAGAGTTTAAGTACACAACTCTTGTTTTAGAAGAGCCTGAAAGAAAGGTGGAAGTCGTGAAGAAAGCAACCAAGAAGGCAGCACCTAAGAAGAAGGCTCCTGCAAAGAAGTCTCCAGCTAAGAAGACTGCTCCAAAAAAGACCGTAAAAAAGTCTACTAAAAAGAAGTAATGTCCCAAGAAGAAAAATGTGAGGTGACGGGTTGTGGGAATACTGCAACCCGCATCACCAGCACAGAGACCAAATATATTATGGTATGCGACTCTTGCTGGGAAAATAAGTATAGAATATAAAAATGCTATAATGGTTATATGGATGGACTTCTAGACCCATCTAAATATAACCTATAGGAGTAATAAAATGGACGGATTAAATTTGAACGGCTTTAATACAACAAAGCCTGCGGGAACACACAATGTTGGAGAGCAGTATGCTGCTGATCCAAAGCCAGCTTTCCCAGCAACAGATGTTTCTAATCAAGCATCAGCACAAGGACCTAAGTAATCATGTGCGTTGAATGTGGATGCAAAGCATTTGGTAGCGAAACTGGTATTGCAAACATTCCAGGAGGCACTTTGAATGTTGCACGAGATGGAGAAGCAGGTTTAACATTAAATATGACTGCAACTCCAGAACAAAGAGAAAGATTTATTAATGAGCGATAATGGTACAGGAATGGATACTCCACCTAATAATCAACCATCAGGTGCAGTAACATCTGCAGAGGCTACTCGCAAGAAACCAAGTCAGGGAAAATTTAAGTCAGGAAAACCTTTGACAAGAATTGATACCAATAAGCATGGTATTCGAAGAGAGACCAGCCTAGTCCCTAAAAAGACTGGCAGACCTAAGAAAGTTTAATTAATTAAGAAAGGCCCCCGCTGAAAGGCGGGGGATTTTCCATGTGTAGAGAATGCGGAGATTGTACAAAAGAACATCCATATAGCATGGATGATGCTATTGACAAAGCTGAGTCTGTTGGGCTATAATTAGTAACTCAAGGAGGCGGAAATGTTCGAAGTAATATTCACAATGATTATGGTTATAACTGCATATAGGGTTGGTACTTTAAGAGCAGTTAATCAAGATATAACTAAACAGACTTCATATATGCAAGACCTAATTGATGAAGCCTACGAAAAAAGAGATCATATGAACACCTTGTGGGTAGATGCAGAAGAAAGAGCAACTGGTTGGGAAAACAGATATTGGGATCTTTATGATGAACTAAGATCTGTTGAAAACGAAAAAGAGGACGAAGAAGTTGGATCTTGAAGCAGCCGAAACGTCACATTTAAGAGACCCTAGAGACCAAATAAGTTATAGTAAAACTGTTTGGAAGTGTCCTTGTAATGGTTGTAAAAAAGCTGAAAAGAGAGAACGAGAAAGAATTGCTTCCTTAATACAAGAGCAGCATTTACTTTCAGCGTCAGGAGAATTAAGGCGGTATGGATTAAGAACAGTGGAATGCATGACCAGTACTTGTGATTGCTACGACATTATTGAAATGATCATGGAGGAAAAGAAATGAAAAAGCATATGTTCAAATGTCCAGCATGCAATACTATAATGAGTATAGAAACAGATTTAGAAGACAGCAAGATCCATATGGTTCCGCCATGTCCATGTGGTAAATCTAGAATGGACTCTATGCAATCAGATGCATATAGATATGGTCATAGAATAGGATTATGGGATTGAATAAGAAGGTGATTATTGTTGCAGGACTACTAGCAGTTATGGCTATTACAGCCGTGGTTGCTTTTAAGTCTTTAGAAGGTCTAGAAAATCTAGATCTTTCCGATCCATTTGAAGTGGATTTTGATGACGAAGAATAGATTAACTAAGATATACACAAAAACTGGCGATGAAGGATTAACTTCTATCGGTGGTAACGAGCAAGTATATAAGAGCAGCCCACTAATTGATGCCATAGGCTCAGTAGATGAGGCAAACTCTGCTATCGGAATGACAGACAGAACAGATATTATTGATATGATTCAGCAAGATCTATTTGATCTTGGAGCTGAATTGGCTGGATCACAAACAATTAAGATAACCCCAGAACGTGTTGAGTGGCTAGAGACTATTATTGATGATTACAATGAGTATCTAGAGCCACTAACGTCTTTTATCTTGCCTACAGGACCTTTACACAATGCTAGGGCGGTAGTAAGAAGGGCAGAAAGATCTGTATGGGTAGCGATAGCAGTACTTGAAATCAACGATGAAATAAAGATAAGTCGTGAGATTCCAAAATATCTAAATAGACTATCAGATCTATTATTTGTTATGGCTAGATACTATAACATGGAGAAGCTGTGGAAGTTTAATGAAAAGTAAACTATCAGTTCTTTTTATATTTGTATTAATTCTTGGCGGGGTATATGCAGTAAAACCTGCAGAGTGTGTTAATCTTTACATAGACTTTGGAGATAAAAAAGTATCTCAATGTATTACAGCAGGGAACAATACTCCTGCCTACGATATATTAGATAATGCTAAAATAAAGGTAGAAGGAACAAACAAGTACGGGCTACAGGTAATATGCAGGGTCAACGGTTTCCCATCAAGGGAAGTAGAGCCTTGCGACACAATGCCTTCAGAGAAAGCTTACTGGGCAATTATAGTTAGAGATAAAAGACATATCTTTAATTTATTTCCTAAATACGGGTGGGCTGAAGTAGGGGCAAAAGATATTACTCTAAATCCAGGCCAATCCTTTGGCTTAGTATTTGTTAAGGACGGGGAACTAAAATGGCCAGACTAGATATATTAGAAGAGATTGAAAGAAAAGCAGACGGGTATTCAGTAGCAAATATTCTATCTAATATCTGTTTACAGATCGTAGGTATATATGCTACCATAGAGATATCTACATACATATGGAGACAATTTACTGGTCATTAGACCACATAGTGAAAGCGAAAAGTGCGGCGGAAGAGAGAACATGTTCGATTATAAATCAGCCATGGAAGCAGGCCATAAGTTTAATGAGATTGTCGCTATGCGACTAAAAGAATTCGGAGTAATGGCCGAAGTGCCAGAGTTCTCATTTGCTCAATCTAAAGCAGAGATTCGTGACTATACACTTAATGATAAAGATGTTATCGTAGGAGATAATGTGATTGAGGTTAAGAGTCGAAATCTTGCCTTTACAGATGACCCATCTACATTTCCATATGATGATCTTATCGTAGACACAGTATCTGGCTATGAAGCTAAAGAGCCTAAGCCTATTGCATACGTTATGGTAAGTCAGAAGACTGGTGGAATGTTTGTCATTCCTACTGCCTTCTCAAAATCTTGGCGGGTAGAGAGAAAATATGACAGAGACAGAAAGCATGAAGATGATTTCTATCTAACTAATAAAAGATTTGGTCGACCATTTTCCCAATTAGTATCTAAATTAAAGGAGATAGCGTGAGAAGCTTTTTAGGTGATTCAACTAGAGTTAATAACTCTAAGCCACCCTTGCGATGGATCGCAAATTGGGCGGGTTCGATAGCAAGCTCAGCAATTATGAGAGTCTCATGGGCTGAAGAATATGAAAAGAATTACGGCATTAAATATAAATTTGATGGATGGCTATGGGATACTCTATGGCCAATTTACAGTAAATACGGAACCTTCTATAAGCTTAATATGGATTTGAGCGGGGAAGAATGGGATGACTATGATGCTGATGGTATTCCATATTGGGGTGAATGGGATTTTGAAGATCCAGAAACAGGCGATGCATTTAGGGTAATTAATTTTGGCGGGAAAGAATGAAATACGCTATAGGGCTTTTGATTCTACTATTTGCTATACTTAATTACTTCGCATATTTACAGGGAAAGGTTTAATATGATATATCACAAACACTTATTGGTTAATGCTAAAGTAGCTAATCCAATGAATACAGAAGAACAGGGAATTGATTTTCTTAAATTTCTAGTCGACCAGATTAATATGAAGATTATAAAAGGACCATTTGCATCCTATGTTGATGTTCCTGGAAATAGAGGTCTAACCGCAATTGTTATGATCGAAACAAGCCATATCGCATTTCATATTTGGGATGAGACAGATCCAGGGCTAATTCAATTCGATCTCTATACATGCGGAAGTCTAGACCTAGATAAGGTTATTTCAACCTTCAAGCAGTACTTTACAGTTGTAGAATTTGACTATGTCCTATTTGATAGGGAGAATGGATTTGTTGTAGAACAAAAGGGGCGGGAAGCCAATGGAGTCCAATATAACCAATACCCTAATGGTACTAATCCTAGTCAAATAGATCAAGATGCTCTATGGGCTTCACAACAATCATTTGAAGAGTAATATGATGGGATTTCTAGACAATTTAGAGGCATGGCTAGACTTTGAAGAAAATATAGACAAAGATCCAGAGTCAGGATATTCTACAGGCAAATGGTCAGATGAGGATGATAGACATCCTGTCATAACTCCTGTATTTGGACCAAATAGGTAGCTAACTCTCCACTACCCCCCACCTTTTTTCTCCCGTTATAGGGCATTCTAAGCCCTTTTAAGTGGAGTATAGTGGAGCATTGTGGAGTAAAATGGTTATCAATTTACTATCAATTATTACTAATTATTTAAATAGATATATACATGATATTGAACCATCTCATATATTAAGACGTAATCCCATTTGGCATATTTAGACAGATTTGTCAATAGCTACATATTCTGGGATTTTTGTCAACATGTCGTAAATGTCCGATTTGTCCCCCTTCTGGGGCTATAAATATGTCCCCGTAAACGGGTAAATTTGCCCACATTTTGGGAACATTTTGATCCATTTGATGTATATTTAAATAGATAATGATTTATTTAGATCCAATTTTCTCAAATTTTCTGGGATTTTTAAATGCCTGGTCGTAAAGGGGAAATTTAGCCCACTTCCCCACACGATATCCACAAAAAAATCCACAGGCTGTGGATAAACCTGTGGATAATTTGTGTTAGTTAGATTTATGGCAACTTGAGATTGTCTAACTGATTTGATGCTTTATATTTGTCTATCTGTTTATCTAGATTATAGGCAAGAGTTAGACCATGGGAGGTTCTTCCATGTTTGATTTCGTCTTCCGCCCGCCGTGCTTGCTTTTCTATAATCCACGCTACAACCTCCATGATACGGTCTATTGTCCAGAGCGGTTGCTGTGCTAGATAATGTGCCAGAGAGGCAGGATTGAACCAATGGTCCTCAACAGAGTTTGCCATTAGTTCGCCTATCTTGATTTCTTTACTATTCATGGTCCGCCTTTCTTGTAACTTTGGATTATATCAGAAGGGGCTGACTTTCGCCAGCCCCTGTCTCATTATTTGAGATTACTTCTTAGGGGTCTTCGTAGACTCAGCTACGAACTTGACACCTGACTGCTCCGCCTCTGCGAGAGCCTGCTTAGCTGCAGCTGAGAAACGGCCACGGCGGCCAACAGTAATTCCCTTTGAAGCTAGATATTCACGCTTTGTAGTCATTTGTTTGATCCTTTCTAGATCGGTTTATATTAATTATATCGGATATCCACGAATTTGTAAATACCCCCGTAAGAACTAATTTAGTCCCCTACGGTAATCAATCTATATTTAGTTGTAGATCTGCAGATGTATCATCATCTAAGAAAACATCTGTTGCTTCTATGACATCGTCCATTTCGACTCTATCCCAGTCGATTTCTGGACGAGCATTAGCTATGTCTGCTGCTTCATATTCATCTGCTGCAGAAACAATTGTGTAGAAGTCCTGGTACTTCCGTCCAAATACTCTATAGATCGGCAAGCATTTCCCTCATTTCCCATTCAGCATATGTACGGACAATAAAATCCCGTCCCAAATCATAGCAGTATTCGACGGCATCTGTCAAAGATTCTGTCTCATATATTGGGATAGATACAGGATCTATTTCAGATTTATCATAGACTTCAAATGTCCTGACTCCTCCAGGAGATACTTCATATGCAACTTCCAGGATTTCCAAGCTTGCCACGTAATTACTCATTTGTTCCCTCCTCTTCATCATCTAACCACCCGTCATTGTCTAACAAAACTAAGAAATCATTATCAATTAGCCAGTCATTGATTGATTCAACAAGCACCTCAGAACCATATTCCAGGGATAGACCAAGGCTGTCTACATCAGTCCAGAACTTATCCCAGATTGTCTTCAACTCTGTACCTTTAGGGACAGCATAGTCTTCAAAGCCTTCTGTGATAATGTCATCCCATTGACTGTTCTCAAACTTATCTCTGATTATGTCCCATGCATATGTCCATGCTAGGGAAGGGAATACAGGTAGAACGTTTAGTTTATCAATAATCTCATTGATATCACGATAAACGTTGTCCCTACGTTCTAGATCTGTAGGTAGTTCAACTTCTCTAATTGCCATTCTTCTTTGTCCTTTCTTGTATAGCAAATGCTAATTGATATGTAAGTGCATATACGTGCTCTAATGCGTCGCATTGGCCTTCCCAGTACTTCCGCTCCATAGATTCCATGGCGTCGGAGTAGTCGTTCTCCTCCTCAATGCTTTGGGCCTCCAGGAACTCCTGTTCAGCCTTGTACATCAAGTTCTTTAGTTCACCGTGCAGGATGTCTGTCCCTGTCTCGCCAAGGTCGACTAGTTTCTGCAGACGTGGCTCTAAATATGTGCTATTCACATTATCTCCTCTACATATTCAAGGATATGCATTGTAGCAGATTCTTGGCCGCTTGTGAAGTTATACTCAATATCTAATTCAGCAAACTCTTTTGAGGCGGGGTCCAGAGAATCCATTTTATTAGACAACTGAGATAGGTCCTCATTCAATGACTGTGCATGTAATTGAAGATAAGTAACCAATTGTGTCTTTCTATTTATATATTCAGTTTCCATTTATGCCTCCTCATCCCATTCAATATAGTCATCATCTTCGGGTTTCAAATCATAGAATTGATTGAACCTACCTTTGAGATAATTACTATCGCACATTTCTGCAAAACATTTATCTGCATAATATTGACCTTCATCTAAATTAGATTGAATCCAGTCATCTAGCAATTGGTCAGCAATTGCTGACATTTCTGCGTCAATAACCATTTGGTTTTCGTCTTCTAAGAAACTAGCCATTGATTTGCTCCATTCTATAACTAGGGACATGCTCGTCGTCCAAGTATATCTTATGGGTCTGACATTCTGCGACACAGTCTAGGTCTGCCTCACCCATATAATTACATTTCATGCAGATTTCTCCACAATCATTTTCACAGTATTCCAATGTGTTCTCTGAATCACAATCTCTGCATTTATTCTCATAACTAGATTCAGAAATCATTTTGCCACGAAGGAATTCACATTCCCCACCCCAACCTGTCTCTTCCTCATATGATAAAGTAAAGAGTAATTTAGGATACTGAGCAGATAGTTTTTCCATGGCAGGCATTGGCGGAGACCAAGCAGTATGGAAGTTATAATAAACTACAAGGTTCTCTCCATTTTCTGTAGGACCCTCAATATAAGTATCTGAGTATGCCTCATTGTCGCCAACAGCGACATCCCATTTGGTTCCCCAATTGCGGACATTCCATGAATACCAATCATTTGTCTTGAATTGCATTTGCTCTTCAATAGGAATATCACGAGGCGGTTGTCCAAGATAGACCTCATCAGATACACCGTCCTGAATATGATTATAGATATTATGGAATGCAAACACAGGATTTGGATAGGTAGATAACTTCTTCTCCATTTGATGAGTTTCCATATTCCAGTTATCATGGACTTGCTTATATGGTTGATTCATTTGCTCAACCAATTTATTTACTTGTTCTGGATTGCCTTCGATTGTCAATCCGTTATAACACCAATTTGGCATTTTGCTTCCTTTCGCTAATATGACCTAATTATATAACGGACCACCGACAATTGTCTATATGGTGTGGATCACACCAAAGCTTGACCAAATGGTGAGATTTTCGGGAAATATATTTGACATCCGTAAAAGACATATGCTACCCTCATTCTTTTGCGGGCAAGGAAAGATCCCCAGGTGAACAACTCCTGGGGATTTTAAAATGTAGGGCTGCTAGTCAAACGAAAGGAATTAAGTAAACCTGCTTTACTTAGCGACTTGGGAGAACTCCCTAATAGCCGCACCCTACTACTCAATGAACAGGCCATACAGGCCTATTCATATTATAGCATATTTAGTTGACCAACATTCCTTCCAGGGCATACTTCTCACAGAATGTCGAAAGGTCCATTGTGAAAATTGCCTCGTTCTTCATCCCACGCACCTTGTTATCAGTGTTTGCGAATGTGTCCTCTTCATGAAGACTAAAGATTTGTTGGTCCCAGTCAACGATAGCAATCTTGTGCTCGTTGTCTGAAATTTCATTTACATGCAGGCCATAGCCTGTCTCGTCGCTCCAATCATTACCAATAATTTGACTAATGGCAATGCGTGTAGCATATGCAGGGTCCGACCAACGTGGTCGTGCTGCGATGACAGCGTCCGCTAGTTTGCCTAGCATTTGATGTCCAGCCCAGTGCCCGTACAGCACAATTGTATTTCCGTTTGGCTGTACAAAGCCAAAGTTTGCTCTATCTCCCATGGTTATTCCGCCTTTTCTAGTATAGGTGTTTCTTCGGTTTTATTCAATTCTATCATTTCAAAGGAGACCTTGTCAAGGGCCTCTTTGTTTTTATTATAGTGGTGGCCACAAAAAGCTAGCTCACCTTCTATTAGTTTTATTAGATACATAGCTTGAGCTGAGCCACATTGGTCACAGCCAATCCATTTATTTAGATCCTCAGAGGTCATAGTCCACCGTCCCAAATTCGATTCTGTCGGCAATGTCGTCCATTACTTGTCCCTCATCGGAACTCTCTGCCCAGAGGCGGATATTAGCAATAATAACCTCTCGTGCAAATTTTACACCGTCTTCAAAACCGTCTTGGTAATCCATAACTATCTCCTCGTATATCCTGTTGGTTCATAATCAGACACATAAGTTTCTTTTAGATTATATGTATCTCTTATAGAACTTACTTTCTCAATACTACCAGTTCCAATATTGAATGTCAATGGTGATATTAGCATTGGGTCTAAGCCCATCATTTCTGCAGACCAGAAAGCCCTTTGCAGGGCAATCTGATTTGGAGCAGTCAACTCAAAATACATTACCAGTCCACGTCCGCATCTTCGACATCAAACGATTCGACAATGACGTCGCCATGGTATGAGTCTAATGTTAGATTATCTTGAGCAAAGTAACGAGCATCAAAATCTTCGACCTCGTCAAGTGGGCAGTCATATCGGATATCAAATGTGATAGTTCCTGTGATTCTGATTTCCTGCTTTGGCTCGTGGTCCAAAATTTCACAGAGTTCACGAAGAACTTCGTCTTTATCTGTGTTTGGGTTATACCACTCTTGAACAGTTAGTTTATCAATAATCTGTCGAATTGTTCCCTGTGAACGGGACAAAAAGTCTTCTAGATTCTTGATACGTTCTAACTTATACTCAAGGTCATTTACCTTGACTGTTGGATATGTTGCAACACCGTCGATAATATCCTTGTATGTTACAAGAACGTTAGCGTTGTAGGTCGTTGGGACCTCTGTAGTTGTTTCCATGTTATTCCTTTCATTAGTTGGTTGTATTGTAGCATGTTGTACTGACAATAAAGTTGGTTTACGGCCACACGGACATGTGATTTCTACCACACCAGACGGAAATCCAAATCCATCTGATGATGTTAGTTCGATTAGACAATCACAATGCTCTGGGTCGCAGGCGAATGTGTATTTAGATGAAACCAGTTCGTTTGACATGACGAGAATTATACACCCCTGGACTGACACTTGTCCAGGGATTCAGGGCATTTTTTTTGTGATCCGTAACACAAAAATTTGGCCTTTAAGTTTGCGGGCGTCTCACATATTGAGAATAAAAATCTCATTTGCGATTCGTACGGGACTTGAACCCGTGATCTCTACCGTGACAGGGTAGCGCTTTATCCAACTAAGCTAACGAACCAAATAAAAAGCGGGGGAATTTTTAGTTCCCCCGCTAGTTTAGCATTCTTAGAATGCTTTTACTAACTTGAGAATTTTATTTTTCTCAGCAGTAAGAACAGGGTCAAAGCCACTTGCGCCCGCCATTAGCGATTCGCTATTGCCACGACCAGAACGGAAATAATCAAGGCGTTCAGTTAGAGCATTGAATGCGCCCCACTTAGTTCCCTTGATATTAGCATTCGTAGGTGAGTTATGATAAAGGTCATCTAGCAAGACAACTTTATTTTCCCACTTTTTCAAAGCACCCTTAGCGTCTTTTTCAGGCTTAGGATAAATTGTTTGAATCAACTTAGAGAATTCAGCGTTAGTAATCTCTTGCTTGAAGAGTTCCTGCGCTTCTTTCTCAAATTCATCAAAGTATCCAAGAGCAAGCCCAAGAGTTTCACGAGCAACTTGAATGCGACCTTCGACAGATTGAGTATGGCGAATCTTGAATGATTGCTTAGCATTACGCATAGCAAGATTCAAAGTGTTTTGGCATACAACACGAACAGGGGTAATCGCTGCTTGAACAGCAACAGAGCCGTCGTGTGATGTCCATACGATTAGATAAAGTTTTGTTTGGTCATTAGCACCTTGTGGGTCTAATACCATAGTTCTAGGAACATCAACAGTTCCAAATACAACTTTACCTTTCTTTAGAGAGCCAGCAGATTCCCAACGGCAATCAGGATTAGCGTCGTGAATATTATCTGCGAAAGCAAATAGTTCTTCATTCTGAACAGGCTTATATCGCTTACCAACAGTAGCAAGAACATCAGTTCCGCCATTGAATGGGTTATCACGAATAACTAATTGAGCATTAGATACATCGTTCCATTCGGTAGAGATATGGTCAGTCAATGGAGATAAGCGAACATTCCAATTGGAAAGTTTTGCTTCGTCAAGCATTGTTTGAGTAGATACATCTTCATCTTGTGAGAAGATTCGATTTGCGAGATTATGCCAAGCGGGGGTTCCACGCAAAGCAAAGGCAACTTCGCTGCCATTTGTTTCTAGGTTATGAGCCATAGATTTTTCCTTTCATTGTTAGATTGAGCCTAAGTATAACAGACGCCACCGACATTGTCTAGATTAGATAGTCATTTGTCCGATTTGTCCCATGTGATCAATCTCACAGGATTCGGGAGTTATCCACAGGTCCTCGTAACGCTGTGGAAAACCCCGCACGTCTGCGGGCTCTACCTTTTAATTAATGAGCTTTTATAAAATTCATAAGCTGCAATAAAAACAGTTTTCATTTCGAATTCATCGGCCTCGGACCAGTCTAAATAAAAATATGAATCGATAACGTTTTGAATTTCTGCAGCGAGCTCCAGGGGGATCTGCAAGTAATTAGAAATTTCATGAGTAAAAATATTCATTATTTTTTACTCGCTGAAAATCGAATGTCTGCCTTGTTATAAACACATAGACCACATGACACGCATGCGCTGCCACTAGTAGAGATTAGTGGAATTTGTTTATTATTTTCAGGGCACTTAGCACCAGGCTTGCCAGTCAATTCTTTCATGACAGTTTCGGTGACAGCAAAAGTTTTGCCTAAGTATGCAAGGCGTGTACCGTGTAAGTCACGTAGTGATTGTGCAATATGCTTATTCTCATCATCCGTAGAGAAATAAAGAGATAGGTTAGGGATATCCTGCAGAATAGGTACGGCAGAATAAACACGAGTGTATACCCAAAATTGCACGTCGGTGTGACGATTGATTACAGTCTTCCAGGCATATGCGTAGGTATCATTGAAGAAATCACCGTCCCAGTGGATACGGAATAGTTTATCTGCATTTTTCTTATCGCATTCGGCCTTGAATTCGATAATCATCTCATCTAGAAGAGAGACCATTGTAGTGATATCTGCATTGCGTAGTAATTCCCAGTTATGCAGAAGAACAGCCTTTACTCCCTTGTAGACTTTTTCAAGTTTACCAGCGTAGCAAACAGTCTCACAGATAGACGTTGCACCAGGACATGAAAAATCTTTTCCTGCGGGTAATCCGAAAGTATTTGCGATTGTAGGGGTTTTTCCATTTTTAGAGACAGCATTAGCCACCTTCCTATCATTAGAGCGTTTCAATTTCATAGCGGACATTATACTACTCCCAACCGACAAGAGAAAAGAATTCCATATCCATTTGGTCAAAACATTCGGCGCATTGGTAGCCGTCATTATAGAATTCTAAATCATTATCATTGACATAAGTAGCAGTGCCACAAATCTCATAAAAATCGCAGTAAATTGTGTTCATTGTTTTCCTTTCGTTATGGGCCCCATTATAACAGGGCCCACCGACATTTACCAAGAAGAAGTGTAGTAAAAGGACAATTGGTCGAAATCGGGCAATTCGAACAAGCGGTCAAGTTTCTTGATAGTACGCTTGATATCTTCCCAATACCATTCATCGATATCATATGAGCCAAAGAAAAAGCCAGCCTGCGGTGGCAGCAAACTAGGGTCTTTAGCGAATAAGGCTTGACGGCAAGTCTCTCGCAATTCCTTTAGTTTATCTTTAGACACATAGTAATTGCCGCAGTCATCTTCACCGCCTTGTACATTATCGACAAACCATTTGTGAATTTGATTAGACTTACGCCAATAGGCAGCAGTTACTTCAACATTTACACCATAGATATCGGTAGCAATATCTTTCATGCCTGCCGTTTCTACAATATCATTCCAAAGTGGAGTAATAGCCTCATCGCTATCCATGTCAAGGTCTAAATCTCTCAATTTATTCCAGTCAATTTTTTCCACATACTTTTTAGCGTGGAGATACATATCTAAACCCATAGTTATTTCCTTTCGTTGGGATACGCAGCAATTATAGCAGTTTAGTCTGACATTTGGGGGATTTTATCGGCGTGTCGTATGTGATTTTGATCACGCCCGCAATTGTGCGGGCTTTTTAGGGGAAGGTGGGGCGGGGATCTAGATGATTACACAGTTCAAACCCGCCCCAAGCTTTTTATCCTAGAAGTTTTGTTAGTTCCGTTTTCTTAGGAATAACTTCCATTGGTAAAAACAATGCCGTTGTTTTCTTTTTCTTTAGATTATCAAAAACATAAGCACGAACATTACCAGAGAAGCGGCGGAGATTAGAAAAAACTAATTCCGTCAAATACTCTTTATCTACTTTAGTTTCAGAATAAAGAGTTAGGTCATTATCCTTTACATCATCATAGATTTCTACACGATAACGATTTTTCATTTTGCGGACACCAATCCTGCTCGGTTGAAATTTTTGGTATACATTTTGCCTGTTGGCATTGAGAGATTATAGGTTGCCTCATTTTCAGCAAAGCCCACATCTATACATCTTGCGAAAGCCTCAAACGCTTGTAGAGCGTCTGAGTATTGGTAAGTAGCGAAAATCTCGCCGTCATACAATACTACGAGTTTATACATTTTGTTCCTTTATTGCTAGTAGGGATTTAGATTATAGCATTGGGGGCTAGATTTTGTCTAGCCCCCTGCCATTATTACAAGTATCTTGCGATAGCGTTGTAAGTAGAAGTGGAAACGACTTCCTCATCGGTCATCTTGAGAATACGGATAGCGTTCTCTATTTCCTCTACCATTTCCTTATACTGCCAATCGTGAAGGCTCTCAAAGTCCTTCTCAGGTTCAGCAGGTAGTTCTAAGACATTAGCAGGAAGGTAAAAATCTACATTTATCCTTCCGTCATAACGCTTGTTTGCTGTAAGGTCTGTTGCCTTAGCGATTTGAGCAAGTGCTAACTTAGCGACTTCCTTATTCCAAGCCTTTTGAGCCTTCTCAAACTTTTCCTCGTTTGATTTTTGGTTAGCCTTATCTTTCTTGAGTTGTGCTAACTTAGTTTCCAAAGCCTTGATAACTTTGGTTGTTGCGATTTTCACGCTAATGGATTTTCCATTTCTAGCCATTTGATTTCCTTTCGTTTAGGTTAGAGAGAGATTGTAGCAGAGCCCACCGACATTTTGGTGAGCCCTGCCATTTGATTAGATAGATACGCTTGTCCAGCGTTCTGAGCCATTTACATCAAGAAGCACACGAGCCACACCTGAAGGGTGGTTATCTACTGCCTTGATTACACCGACTACACCTGATTTTTCAGTTGTGAAGGTCTGTCCGATTTCTAGCGTTGTTGCCATTTTTTTCCTTTCGTTAGGGTTGTTATTTTACCAGAAGCCACCGACAAGCGGTAGCCTCTGAAACTGTGATTTTAGTCATACTGCGGAAGCCAAGCGTCTAGGTGGTGAGCCTCTACGATAGCGGAAGCAGGTGCGGTATTTTGATCCCGCCAAGTAATTGGTGCGGGTAGTGTGATAAGTCTGTCGTAGTCCTCATCATAGTAAGCGTCAATAGCATCTATACAAGGTTCGACCATAGATAACGGAACGGGTGGGTAATGATTACTCTGTAAGTGAATACCAATAGCCCTTTCCAAGTCTAAGCCTAACTCATCTGAAGCCAAGTCATAAGCGAGATTACTTCCCATCTTTCATTACCTCATCTCTCATTGTTTCTAGTTCGTCAATAGCGTTCATTAGGTCTATGATTTGTTCCTCATTTAGTAAGACTTTCATAGCCTTATCTACTGCGAGAGAAGCAAGCATACAAGAATAAACATAAATAGATTTAGCGAATTGTTCGTTATCCAATTCTTTAGCGTGGTGGCAGAAAGCCTGAGCAAAGCCCATTACTTCCTCGTCAAAAATACTTTCTTCAGTTGCCTGAATAAGAGCGGTTGCGGTTGATAACATTTGTTTCCTTTCGTTTGTTAGTGGGCTAGATTATACACTAGCCCACCGACATTATTAGGCTAGGGCTACGATAGCCTGCGAAGCGCCTAGATTTACTGAATCTAGTTCTGCCTGCAATTCCTCACGGGAAAATTTGGCAGGATTACCGATAAGTTCAAGAATCATACGCATATTTTCCTGCGTAAATACTCCATTAGGCAGGCGTTCTACTTGCGGATAGAAAGAGCCTTTAGGGTCTAATAGAGATACGAATTCTACGCCCTCTACTGTAAAGGGATATGAAGCCCAATTTGTTGTGTCTAGCATTTGTTACCTTTCGTTTGTTTAGAGTGGAATTATAGCCGAAGCCACCGACATTTACCATTTGGCTATCGGCGTGTCCTGAATTTATTTTGTGATAAATCTCACAAAATCCAGGGCGTGTCGGACTTGACACGTAAAGAGCTTTGGGCCCCCGCTCCTTTTTGCGGGCCTGCATATTTATTCACGCAGATTTATTTTTATGCTTTCGCTTTCGTGAATAAATTTTTTTGCTAGGAATTGGAGTTGCGGCATTTGATCTCCGCAATTCCAAAACTTTTTTTATTCTTTCTTTATTAGGTAATTTCATTTTCTATTTCCTCCAAAATTTCCCAAAGAATTGGCTCTAAGTTTTTTGCCGCTTCATCTAATTTTTCTTGTAATGATTTCATTTTATTTCCTAACTTCTGAAACTTGGAATTTTATAGTTGCTCGCAGAATAAAAACGATTTGCGTCAAATCGTGGATTATCTTTTGCGAACATCTCAGCAAAATCAACAACCATTTTAGAAAAAACGGCAGGGTGAGTTTTATCAGATACATACCGCAAAATTTCTGCGGTAGCAATATAATCTTTTCTAGTCATCATTAGGCATTTACCTCCTGAACATCTAGCACATCAAAAACTTCCATATTCGCTACATAGTGTTCAGGTAGCAAATACATCAAGCCTCGCAGGTGTGTAAGAGCCTCCATATCAGTTTCAGCATCTACACGATAAGAGATGAGAATATTTTTCATTTATAGTTTTCCTTTCTAGTTTGCTTCGGGTGTTGTAAATAGAGAAACGCAAGCGCATTTCTGAATTGTTATTGTATCGCCTACCACCGACAAGGTGGCAAGCGTGTCGCAGTTGTCGCAGATAAAGATTTCCATTTTAGAAATCCTCATCTACGATTAGGTGTTCAGGATTACACTCACACCACTCAAAATCATAATCTCCGTCTGGAGATACCCACGCACCAGAGATACCGCTACCTTCGCAGATTTCGCAGGTCTGAATTGCGGTGTATAGTTCTTTCATTTTAGCCATTTTAGTTTTCCTTTCGTTCTGTTGTTGCTGGAATTGTAGCAGAAGCCACCGACAAAATAGCCTCTAAGTTTTGCGCCTTTTGCGCCTTGCGTTGCTCTATAACAAGAGCCTTGAATTCATCTAGTTTCATTTAGAGTTTTCCTTTCGTTTAGTTGATTAGATTATAGCGGAAGCCACCGACATTTTAGTAATCGGCGACCCTGACGGCTACTGTTGCCCATTCGTCATTGAAGCGACCTGTTGGGCGGTAGCGAATAGCGAAAGCCTCGTAGCCTTCTTGTAAATAAATATCCTCACGCTTTTCTGCGTGGTTGATAATTCCACCATTGAAACGGCGGGATAATGACTGAGGCGCATAGTAAGTATCTACTAGCAAATCCACAATTGAATAACTTCTCATTAGTTTTCCTTTCTTTAGAAGCCGATTATAACATTTAGCACTGACATCAAGAGGCGTAATTTTCTAGATAACACATTGAGCAGACAATTCCAAAACTCATTTCACGAGTATATTTTTTTTCTAATTTACAGATTTCACATTTTTTCATTTAGTTTTCCTTTCTTTATGTTTCACATTTTACCAAAACCCACTGACATTTTTCTACTTACTAGCGAGTAATTCCACATTTTGAGACGCTCAAGCCTTGTGAGAAAAATCACAAATTTCTCGGCGTGTCGCAGGAATTTCGGGAAATATCGTAAATCGGACATAAAGGATAAATCGCCCCCATACTTCGTGCGGGCAGCTGATCATTTTGTCAAATCAAAACGCCGCAAATATTTTTATTTTATTCGGCAGTGTCAAAATGTATTTTTACATTATCAACAATAAACGGCAAACTATTTTCTAACAATGTAGCAATATTTTCATTTAGATAATCATTATCCGTTGAATAAGTTATTGTGATTTGATAATCCATTTTTTTATTTCCTAACTTCGTGAAGTTTTATTACTGAAGCAAACTTCGTTTTACCTAATCGAACACGCTCACCTGTGAAGCAGTTAGAGCAGTAGAGCCCTTCGTGGGCTAACTCGCAAATAACGCAAGTTTTTAGATTTACTTTAGTATGCTTTACGCAAGCATTACCTTTTTCAATCTCAATGTGGCAAACATAGCAAAGCATTTTTACTTCTGCCTTAGTTAGCAAAGCAAGTTCCAAATCTAGTTTAGTAGAAGTGGAAGCATTTTCTAATGATACCCAACCAGCACCATTTTCATTTAGTTCAAAAATTTCTAACATTTAGTTTTCCTTTCTTAGTTAGGTAGAACATCTGTTCCGTAGTATTCTACGGCTTCATAGAGGCTCATCATTCCTTTATAGTCTTTACAAGAGTAGCAAAATCTATTCCACCCATCTGTAAGTGTTGAACAAAATACGCAAACTTTATCAGTAACGCAGAAATCATTTTCTACTAAGTATTCTATTATTTCATTTTTATTTAGTGTAGTCATTTTATCTGACCTACCTTTCTTTTTTTATCTTATGCCTATAGGCTACCATAGACCACTGACATTTTGACCCGTTTTTCGGGCGTGTCGCAAAACTATTTTTGTGATTTAGGTCATGTGGATAACTCACGCTCAAAATCCAGGGGTTTTCCACACCTGTGTATAAAGCTGTGGATAACGCCCGCAAAAACGTGCGGGCCAGCTGCCGATTTGTCAAATCGACACGCCGATCCTTTTTGTGATTTACCTCACACGCTTACGCTTTAGATAAAATCGGCGGGCAAGAATAAACGCTCCCGCTATTAGTAGCAGATTATAACTAATAGATAGATAAAACCAAGCGCTATCTATTGTAAATCCAAATCCGTCTAAGTGGATACCTAAGAAATCTCTATCCCACATTTTATTACTCCATTTCCATTTCGTTTAGTTCGTTTTCTTTATTTTCTAATAGTTCATCTAGAGAGAGTTCGTTTTCTTCTTCCTCTAGTTCTGCTTCATCTCCCCAATACTTAGGGGTGATAGGTTCTAAGTCTGCCTGAATAGTATCCCATTTAGTCATCATTTATTTATTTTCCTTTTACTTATATTGACTTACTGAAGTAATAGTAAGTGTAGCGTCTTTATCTAGTTTCTTTATTTCTTTTAGAAACTCTAGTGCCTCATCTGAGGTAGAGAATGACGGAACGGCTAACACTCTAGTTTTCTTACCATTCCAAATCGCAGTTTCTATTTTCATTTACTTTATTCCTTTTCTTTTAGTTCTTTATCTTGTGCCTTTAGGCTACACCCTAGCACCGACATTATCAAGCCGACACGCTAGGGCGTAGGTGTGATACTAATCACACGCTACCGCTATTGTGCGATACTTATCAGAGAGCCCGTGTGTAGGGCGGATACGGACTAGATACGCCTCAGCGTTATCATACCATACGGCTTTAGGATGCTTTTCAGCATCTACGATTACACCCTCTAGGGAACGGCTACGATAAGCCTTGCCTACTAGTAGGGATTGGACATTGTATAGATTAGCACTCATTTGGCTACCTACCTTTCATTTTGTTATATTGGAATACTATCAGAGAGAGGCGACATTATCAAGACGACACGCCGCTTAGTTAGTGTGAGTTGCCTCACACTCAGGGCTACACTTAGTAGGTAGCGAGAATAGATAACGCAAGAGAGCCTTACGCTCAGAGAAAGAAATCTCTGGGTGGTGTTGAGAAACACCGCCGTGTTGATATTCATACACGATTTTATCTAAAGTTTTTTGAGTAAGCATTTGTTATGCTCCTTTCATTAGTAGTTAGTGGGTCTTATTTGCTAGGCTCACCTTTCGGATTATTTGCTAGGCTCATACCCTTTTATTTAGTTTTTATCTTATGTCTATAACAATACACGACCCCACCGACAATTTCAAGGAGACAATTCGGACATATGGTGCGAATTGAAAAAAATCTTTGTGATTAGCATCACAATTAGCGCCAAAATGGGCGCTCTAGTAGGACAAATCGGACATTCTAAAATATGG
>Ga0315902_10003306_pt1 | contig 24238 bp, 15 predicted proteins | sample LakEriMetagenome_9_FD_203523 | JGI IMG/M metagenome (GOLD analysis project Ga0315902, IMG submission 203523) | Freshwater fungal communities from buoy surface, Lake Erie, Ohio, United States - Buoy 12 MA117 | ecosystem: Environmental > Aquatic > Freshwater > Lake > Lake biofilm | place: USA... | reverse complement strand
AAACAGAAACTGATACAAGACGTTATCAAACCAATTTCTGTTCTGACAGTTACACCAACAATTGTGGATCCAGACTATACTTACCTGCAACTGACTGTAAATGTGTTGTATGATCCAACCAAAACAAACCTAACATCTTCACAAATCAAAACAAATGTGAAGAATGCGATTGCTAATTTGGCCACAAGTCAGTTGAACACTTTCAATTCGACATTTAACATTACGAACTTCAATAATGCAGTCAATAATGTAAGTCCGGCAATTATTACAAATGAAATAAGTCTACAAGTTCAGAAGAAATTCTTCCCAATTTTAACTGTGCCGACAACATATAACTTGTATTATGGTTCATCACTGAAGAGAGGTATGTTCCAGAGTGGAATTAGTACATCACCATCTTTACAATTTAGAGATCCAGACAATCTGACAACAATTATTAGTGGTGTACAGATTGAAGAAGTTCCATCATCAACTGGCGGCATCGATTCAATTTCAATCATCAATCCAGGTTTTGGTTATCAGAGCGCACCAACAATCGAAATTCTTGGTGACGGAGTTGGTGCGACAGCAGAGGCTGTAATCGCCGCCACCGGTACACTAAAGTCGATTAATATAACCAACAAAGGTTCTGGTTATACAAGTGCAATTGTTAAGATCACACCAAAATCAAATGATACCACAGGTCAATTGGGAGCAGCAATTGCAAATCTTGAAGGTCGTTATGGCACATTAAGATCATATTATAATAATAACGAAAACGTGAAGGTCATATTGAATGGTTCTGTTGGCACAGTCGATTATAACTTAGGTGTTATCACACTTGAAAACTTCAATCCTTATGGTGTACAGAATGACCTTGGTCAACTGACAGTTTCTGCAAACCCAACAACATCGATTATCTCATCAACTTATAACAGGATCATCACAGTAGATCCATTTGATCCGAATTCGATTATTGTCAACGTAACATCTAAGTAAAATGATTCCTGATTTTCAGAAAACTTCTTTACTAATACCTTCTCAACTTCCCTCTTTTGTGAGGGAAAATCCGGACTATGACAAGTTCGTTACGTTCTTGCAGGCCTACTATGAGTGGATGGAAGAGAATGGTAATGTCACAGAGAGAAGTAAAAACATTCTCAACTATAAAGATATTGATAGAACATCAGAAGAATTTATAGAATATTTTACAAATGAGTTCCTTCAGTATTTTCCACAAGAAGTTTTAATTGACAAACGCACCGCTGTAAAGTATGCTCGCCAACTGTACTACACAAAAGGTACACCAGCATCTTATCAATTCTTATTCAGAATTTTATACGATTCCGATTTCGATATTTTCTATACAAAAGACGCGGTTCTAAAAGCTTCTGATGGTACTTGGTATGTTGCAAGAAGTTTGAAGTTGGCAACAGGCAATAAAAATTTCTTAAATGTTAATAACTATAGACTGTTTGGTGAAACAACAAAGTCGATTGCAACAATTGAAAATGCAACATCGACAGGCAATAGAGTTGAAGTGTTTGTTTCCGACATTACAAGATTGTTTCAGTCGGGTGAATTTGTTAGAGTAGTTGATACAAACAACCAAGACGTTTTGTTTAGTGGTCAACCACTCAGAGCAAAAATTGTCGGTCAAATCAGTCAGATAAGAATTGACCCAAATAGAAGAGGTTTATTGTATCAAACTGGTGATCCTGTAGTAATTTATGGTGGTCTGAACTCTGCCAATGGAGTTGGTGCATCTGCAACAGTTGGAGCAACAACATCAGGATCTATTCAACGTATCAACGTTGTTGATGGAGCTTATGGTTTTAGAACTGATCCAAATACAATTATTTCTATCACAAATGCACCCGGAGCTTCTGCTGCGGTTGGTTCCGTAGACCCAAATCCAACAAAAACTGCAAACGTTACTTTATTATCTATAGAAGCCATCAATCCAAAAAGATTTGTCACGATTGGTAACACCAATTATGGTTTCACAAATGTAGCTTCAGCAAATGCAAATACCAGATTGTCTGATGCATTTAGTTTCACTCAATTTGCAACATATCCAATATCATCCGTTCTTGTTACAAATGGTGGTGGCGGAATCAGAGCTATTCCAACAGTACAAGCAACATCGGTATATCAAAACGAATTAGGTAATTCAATTGATCTTGGTAATTTGGGTATACTCTCACCAATTCAAATTTTAAATGGTGGGCATGGTTATCAAGCAAATGATACAATCGTTTTTTCTGGTGGAACCGGTGTTGGTGCTCGAGCAAATGTCGTAGCTGTTTCCAACACAGGTTCTATTACAGATGTTGAATACGTTTATGGTCCTGTAAGAGATTATCCACTTGGTGGTCTTGGTTATTCGGAATTATCTATACCAACAGTAACTGTTCAATCAGCTAATGCACAAGCTGCAAATGCAAGTTTGTTTGTTCCTGGTGTACTTGGTAGAGGTGCAACATTCTCTGTTGTAACAGACAGAACAGGTGCAGTAACAACAATTAACATTAGTAATCCAGGTGAAGATTATGTTTCTGCACCTGGCGTTTCTTTAAAAGTTGAAGACATTTTGGTTTCCAACGTTGCGCCAGCACTAATAAATGGTGGAGATGTTATTTTCCAAGGGCCTAATGCCAACAGTTCAACATATTTGGCATACATAGAATCTCTTTCTGTATATCAATTCAATGCTGACCCAGCACAAACGATATACAACTTGCGTGTCTATAATTACAACTCAACACCAAATACTGCATTACCACTAAGAACAGAAAACAATGTTAACTTACAAATGGTTGGCGCAGCACTAGATTCGAACTACAATTCTAGCGGCGTCAGAAGATATGGTGACGGTAATGCAAGAGCCAATGCATTATTCCTGAACGGACTTGTTGTCAGTCAAGGTCAATACCTGAACTCAAGAGGTAAACCAAGTTCATCAGACGTACTGCAAAGTAAAATATATAACAACTTCACTTACATAATCAGTGTCGAAAAAGAAATTGAAAAGTATAGAGAGATATTACTGAACCTGTTACATCCAACAGGAATGAATTTCTTGGGTCGTTATGTATTAAGATCGAATACAGACTTTCAACTCGACACTTACAGTGCTGTATTCCAAGGTTATCCATTAGACCACTTTACGGGTTATACTGGTACACATGCACACATTTATACCAGTTTTACAAATGGCAGTAACAACATAGTTTATTTTGATGATCTGGCTGGTGCAAACATTGCAAACATTATATTTGCAAACACAGATACACTTGTTCTGAAACCAACAAATGGTCCATATGTAACATCAAAAGTTATTTCCGTTAATGGTGCTGCGAATACAGTAACACTCGAAAGTAATGTTTGGTTGACATATGCGAATGTTGCATTCGTATCTGGCAATTCTGGTTCGAACGTCATAAATATTAGATCATTGACCAGTGCTTATAATATTATGAACAATGGTCAGTACAGTAACACAGAGTATCCAATCAAAGATATTGTTTATGCAGGTGATAGAATACTGGTGGACAACAATACAAGTAAGGTTGTACAGAGTGTTGACTTTGAAAATGATCGAATTTATCTGACGGCCAATTTGACTTCGAATGTTGGTAACTCATACATGGCAGTTAACAGAACATTTATTGCAAACACTGCACTGAACTCAAGACAGATATTCATTTATGGTGCAGTTGGGCAAGTTTATATACCAGAACTTACAACAGAAGATGGACTTTCAATAACAACTGAAGATGGTAGAACACTTCTATTAGGATAAAAAATGTCAACAGTAAAAATTACAGACTTAGCATCAAAAACGCTGGCAACAAACACTGCAAATACAATATTTGTTGGTGTGGATTTGCCAACTGGCGTAACAGGAAAGTATACAGCCAAAAATTTAGTTGATAATCTGTATGCAAATGATCCTTTGCCCATTGGTAATACAATTGTATTTGCTGACAGTACCACACAAAACACCTCTTTCGCTGCGGCCGCATCATATGCAAATGCTGCGTTCTTAAGAGCCAATGCAGCGTACGGTTCACAGAACACAACAGGAACTTATGCCAATGCAGCATTCTTGGTGGCAAATACACCACACGCTATTGCAAACTCTGCTGCACTATATGCCAACGGCGCATTCTTACAATCAAATGCTGCATTCTTGGTAGCAAATACACCTACACATGTAGCAAACTCAGCAGCTCTCTATGCTAACGGTGCATTCGCAAAAGCAAATGCTGCACTGGCCAATACATCAGGAACATTTGCTGGTAATCTATCAATAACAGGCAATTTAAACTTATTGAATGGTTCATTATCTTCTGCTGGAAATATGTCTGTCAATGGAACCATGGTTCTCGCTAATAGTAACTTTTCAGCAACAGAATCTGCAATAACAATCAAAGCAACTGCAAATACGGCCACACCGTCAAATGATGGTTACATGTTGCATATTTCTGGCAAACAAAACGTTGCTTCACGAATCGTATTTGATTCTTATAGTGTGACTGGTAATGCATATGCCGTTGTTGCTGGTAGAACAGCAAGAGGTACAGTCGATGCACCATTAGCCGCAGCAAATGGTGATGTGTTGATGAGAGTTTCGGGTAACGGCCATGGTGGTGCAGGTGCAGGCTTCACACAGTTTGGTGTTGCACGTATTGATATCGTTGCAACAGAAAACTATTCGTCTACGAATAGAGGATCACAGATTCAATTCTGGAATTGCCCAGTAGGATCTAATACACTACAAAGAATTGCATCATTCAATGGTGATTCTGTAACTTTCACGGGTGTTGTTGAACCACAAAAAGGATTCATTTACGTACCAACGGTTCTCCCTGGTTCACAAACGGCCTTTACAATTGATTTTTCGACAACATCATTGATTAAAGCAAGTGTGGCCGCAGATTGTACAATAACACTTTCAAATTATGTGTATGGTAAAGTTGTTGAGGTTTGGATAACGAATACATCAGGACTTACAAGAACAATTACACACGGATGCACAGCAACCAATTCTAGTGAAAATTCCACCACATTTACAATGCCTCCAACAAGTTCAGCTTATCTGAAATATTTCAGTATTGATGGTGATAATGCAAATACATTTGTAGCAATCCAACACGGTTAATAAATAACTCACTATGACAAATAAAATCGTAATCACACCTGAAGCTAAGCTCTTACAAGTGCAACAGAGTTATTATGCGCCTGTTGCCGTAATCGCAGCAAAAAACAATTTGCCTGTTGAAACAAACTACTGTTTTCTTTCCAGAGTTGATCCGTGGCCAGTAGCAAATACACCACCTGTTCCAGGATTAGATCAGAAGAGTAGAAAAGAAATCTTCAAAAATATCTTTGCAGTTAAAAAAGTAAACACATCAGATATTTCTCCAGTCATTCAACGAATAAATTGGGAATCAGGAACAATTTTTGATTACTATCGTGACGACATTAATATGTTGGAACAAGATGTAAATGGAAATTTAGTTTACAATTTCTATGTTAAGAATAGATACGATCAAGTCTTTAAGTGTTTGTGGAACGGCAACGGTGTTCCAGCAACAGATGAACCAATGTTCACACCCGGCACATACGGAACAAATAACATTTATGTCGGTTCGGATGGTTACAAATGGAAATTTATCTATTCGATTGACACCGGTTTAAAAGTTAAATTCATGGATACAAAGTGGATGCCTGTTGGTGTCACCACAACTTCATTGAATGCATTAACAGCTCCAGAAGGTATTGGTGGAGTTGAAGTTATAAATGTTTACAATGGTGGTTCTGGTTACGATGCACCCAATGCAACGATTACTGTAACTGTAACTGGTGATGGCAATGGTGTAGTTGCAACGGCCAACACATCAAACGGATCTATTATAGATATTATCGTTACAAATCCTGGTGCAAATTATACGTATGCAAACGTAACTATCACATCAGCCTTAGGTAGTGGTGTTGTTGCATATGCAAATACATCACCTGTCGGTGGCCACGGTTTTGATCCAATTTCTGAACTTGGTTGTTCGCACGTTATGTATACTATTGAATTTAATGGTTCTGAAGGCGGTGAAATACCAACAGATATTGACTTTCACCAATTAGGTTTGGTGGTAAATCCAACTTCTAAACAAACAACTCCAAATCCTGCAACCGGTTCAATCTATAGAACAACGACCGATTTGGTTGTTGCTCCAGGTTTTGGTACTTTCCAAAAGGATGAAATTGTTTATCAAGGTTCTTCTTTGACTGCAGCAACATTTACTGCAAAAGTTTTAAGTTTCGATGTTGCAAGCAATGTACTTAGACTCATAAATATAACAGGCACACCAATAATTAATAGTTCCGTTTACGGAAACACATCATCAACAGCAAGAACTGTACTAACCATCAGTTATCCAAACTTTGTTTTATTCTCTGGATACTTAGCATATATAGAAAATAGAGAAAGTATTCAAAGAAGTGCTGACGGCATAGAACAATATAGATTCGTATTAGGTTACTAAAGGAAAAAAATGGCTCTGAATTTTAACGTTGATCCATATTACGATGATTTCGACCCATCAAAGAATTTTCATCGTATTCTTTTTAAACCAGGCGTTGCAGTACAGGCAAGAGAACTAACACAGTCTCAAACAATTCTGCAAAGCCAGATTTCCAAATTTGCAGACAACATTTTTTCACAGAACACACCAGTTACTGGTGGTAAAGTTACTGTCAATCAAAATTGTTATTACTTAAAACTAAATGCACAATATAATAGTGCTGACATTGTTGCTGGTGATTTCACCAATAAAATTATTCAGGATTCAACCGGTCAAATTATTGCGAAAGTAATTAAGACAGCAGAAGCAACAGGTACAGATGCTGCGGCAGGCGATCCACCAACACTGATTGTTACATATCTTTCTGGTACTCAGTTCAGTGATGGCATGGATGTTTTCCCTGCTGATGGTTCCAACTTTGCAGCAACAATTATTGGTACTCTTGGTGGTTCAACAGGCGTAGGTCTTTCTTCTGTTGCATCTATTTCTGATGGTGTTTTCTACATTGTCAACGGATATTCACAATCAAGTACACAGAATGAAGATGGTTCTTATACCAAGTATTCAATTGGCAACTTCGTATCTGTTCAACCACAAACAACAATACTGGACAAGTACAGTTCATCACCGTCCTATCGTGTCGGTTTGTCGATCCAAGAAACAATCGTAGACTATATCGATGACCCATCACTATTAGATCCGGCAGTTGGTGCATCAAACTACCAGGCACCAGGTGCAGACAGATACCAAATCAATCTGACACTCACAACATTACCATTAGAATTAGGTAATGATGATGCATTCGTTGAGTTGTTGAGAATTGAAAATGGTAATGTACAGAAACAAGTCGATAATACAGTATATTCCGTCATCGATGAATACTTTGCAAAGAGAACTTCTGAAACAAACGGTGATTATATCGTTAGTAATTTCAAGATAACACCTTCTGCAAACACGATTGACGCAAATACATACATCTTAGGCGTTGGTCCTGGTATTGCTTATGTTCAAGGTTTTAGATTAGAAAACCAGTCAACACTACAAATTACATCTGATCGTGCAAGAACGACAGACTCCATCAATAACAATAGTAACTTTATTGATTATGGAAACTACATCTACATTGATAATTTAAAAGGTCAAGGCGGTAGTTTCTTTGATGTTACAACTGGCGGACCAGTAGATTTTCACATTGTTGGCACCACAGGTGTCGATAGATCAAACACCACAAGTTACAATTCAACTCTAGCAGGCACCGGTTACATTCGTGCATTAAGTTATGTTCAGGCCTCAAACGGTTCAAACACACAAACATATACTTACAAGGCACACATCTTTGATCTTGCAAGTAAAACACTTTCAAGTAACGTTTCGGCTGCCAACACCAACTTTACAACATTATATGTTGGTACCCCTGGTCTATTGTCTAACGTAGCAAATGCATATGTTGGTTGTTCTATCACAATTAATTCTGGCACAAATGCAGGTGATGCAAGAACAGTTACCTATTATGATCCAAACAACAAGACAATTCAAACTGATGCACCGTTCACAGTTTTACCTGACGGAACATCTCAGTTCTCAATTCGTTTTGGTGTAAAAGATTTCGAAACAATTGTACAACCTGTCGCAGGTACACCTTACACATTCGAAGGCAGCGCAAGTGTTAGTACTCTTGGTAAAGTAAACAATGTTGCTTCGGGTTATACACAGTTATTCAATCCAGGAAATCCACAACTGATCTTCCCATTGGGTAACAAATTTGTTTCTGCTGTAACAGATTCTTCTTACACAACACTACAAGAATTTAGAGCACAATCTTTCGCAAGTTACCTAACTGGTTCAAGAAGATATCTGCAATTGGATCCTTCTTCTACAGGAACATTTGATTTCGTTAGAACAGGTACAACAGAATCTGCTGATGCAATCAGACAAAATTGGATAGTTGTTGTAACAAACAGACTAACCAATACCACCATAAACAATGGTGATATCATCGACTTCACAACAGGTAGCAGAAGTATTGCTGTTGATTCGGACAAGAATGGTGTTTACCTAACATGTCCGGATCTTGCACCATTCGTTGCAACAATCTATACGAAACTATCTGTTACAGATGGCAATGACACAAACTACGTACTGAAAACAAAAACACTTGTTCAAGCAAATACGACAGTTGCAAGTCCTACTGGACCAGATGGTGTTGTCAATAACACATACATCGATCTGACAAATGGTCAAATCTGGATTCCAACTGCTGGTGTATTAAGTTATGGTAACAACCAGAAGTTGTATGTTTCCGATGTTAAGAGAATTGTTAAGATTATTGACACAAACGGTCAAACACCAAACACCGAACTGTTAACAACAGGCACCGACATTACATCTTACTATACATTTAATGACGGTCAAACAGACAGTTACTATGGCCATTCTTATATCACATTGAAACCTGGTCGTCAGAAACCAGTTTCATTGTGGATACTATTCGATCACTTCAACCACTCTGGTGGTGATGGTTATTTTAGCGCACAGTCTTATACAAACGTTGGTTTCACCGATAGACCAAAATACTATGCTGGCAATGGTACACTCTATGATCTAAAAGATTGTTTAGACTTTAGACCTGCTGTGCTGAATGGCCAAGGCAACTTTGTATTCAAATACAAAATCACACCAACAAGCACAAACAATTCTGGTTTCTTTATTCCATCAGACCTGAGTGCATTTACATCCGATTATGCATACTATCTTGGAAGAAAAGATATACTTATAATTGGTAAAGACAAAGGTATAAGATTAATTGAAGGTGTTCCAGATATTAATCCTGTTTTCCCTAGTCAGCCAGAAGGTTCTATGTTGTTGGCCAAAATTTCTTTGGATCCATACACCGAATACGTGACAGGTCAAACAACAACTGGACAAGTTGCAAACATCAGTGTTCAACCAGTACTACACAAACGTTGGGCATTCAAAGACATTACAGATTTGCAAACACGTGTCAACAATCTGGAATATTATACATCACTAAATCTGTTAGAACAAAAGGCCACAAACCTACAGATACCTGACGCGAACGGATTGAATCGTTTTAAGAATGGTATTTTAGTTGATGACTTTTCAACCTTCAGTGTTGGTGACACATTCAATCCAGACTTTAGTGCCGCGATCAATACAAGATTGCAATACTTGACACCTGCATTATTGGTTAAAAATTATCCTCTACAGAACCAACAGTTGTTGAGTGTCGGTGGCTTCAAAGGTTTGTCAAATACAGCCACTACCGGACTGTCATTCAAACCAACAAACTCTGATAATTCTCCAATTTATACTTTGAAGTATACAGAGGAAATAATTGCAAGTCAACCTCTGGCAAGTAGAGCTATTTCGGTTAATCCTTTTGCTGTAGCAGATTCGGTTGGTACACTAACTCTGACTCCACCAATGGACAACTGGATTGACAATACAGCACAACCTGATTTGTTGTTCATTGATCCTAATCTGAGAATGTATCAACCATCAAGTACCTCAAACTTACTTGAAGGTAATCCAACACTGGCTGTTGGTGACTGGCAATCAATTCCAGGAACAGAAACAACAACCACACAAACAGTAACAGAAACTAGTACGGACGAATACGGTAATCAGTATTCTTCTTCTTACAATGCAAACGTTACTACTGTAGATAAACAAAACATCTACACCTACGGTTATTGGTCACAAACATATTCTGTTGAAGGTAATTATATTACCAACGTTTCTCTGTTGCCTTACATCAGAGCACAACAGATTGCTTTCAGAGCAACAGATATGTTGTTCAATACAACAGTGAACGTATTCTTTGATGAGAAACGTGTCTCGCGTATGATTAGAAAGCCAAACATCATCGAATTGAGTGGTGTAACTGGTGAATTCAAAGTTGGTGATACAATTGGTTATGTCGTGAGTTCAATCTTCACAAAGACTGGTATCATTTCCGATATTTACAAGTATGCAAACGGCAACGTTCGTCTGTATGTGATTGGTGATGTTGGCACCACAAATTATGGCGCAATTGTGAGAAACGGATTCTTTAACACATCTGGTGTATATCAAAATAGTACAGCAAGTGGCACATTGGTTACACTAACTCACTATTCAGGTGCATTTAGAGCAAATACAAATACAGCAAACACTGTAACACTTGCAACAACAGCATCTTCTAGCAACACTGCTTATGTTGGACAAGAGTTCTGGATCGTCAATGGATCGGAAGCAAGTGTGCTTTCGATACCTATCGGTCAAAAGGCAACAGTTTCAAGTTACAACGGCGTAACTAAAGTGGCAACACTGAATAGAAATATAATTGCAAAAACTGGAGAAACTTACTCCATTGGACCTATCACAACAAACGAAGTTGGTTCTGTGTCTGGTGTGTTCAACTGTCCAGGTGGTTACTTCCATGTTGGCGAAAGAACAATGAAGATTGATAACAGAATTGTTTCTGAAGGTATAACAGACTTCTTCTACAACAAAGGTACCGAAACCACTTCAGCTGAGGCAACTTTCTTTGCACAAGGTCTTTCTACAACATCTCAGCAAATTAATTACTCTGCAAGTGTATCTGGTCAAGCCAACACAGTTACAACCATCAAAACAGTTAATGATTATGTTACAAATACTCAAAGAATTGCTAGTGGTGGTGGCGGTTGCTGTGTTATCTCTACAGCAATGGCTGACATGGGTATTTGGTCGAAAGATCAGAAGTTTGATCTGATCGAATGGTGTGAAAAGTATCTACACAACAAGACACTTGGTGAATGCTTCCGCCGTGGATATCAAGTGATTGGTTCTAAGGTTGCTGTGCCGTTGTTGAGAGATCAAGGCATTATTGGTAAGATTTTAAGACCTTATGGCAATTGGGCATTCACCAACGGCACAAACATGGTTCGTGGTAAGAAGTTCTCATGGTTGTCTGTACCCAACTCTCTAGTTTGGATTGCAGGTTTCATGGCAGTTGGTGCAGTTGTTACAACAAAGTATGCAAACAAGTGCTGGAAAAAACTGTACGAATAAATTATGGGACTAAGCGTAGCTGAATATTTCGCACAAAAGGAGGCATGTGCCTCCTGTGTGGATCATGGCACCGAAGAACATTGTGTTACCACATTGTTGAGTAGAAAAGAAAATTGTTTTGTTTATAGTATTATACATAATCAAATTGGTGAGTATAAACAAGAAGAGATAGAAATGCTCAGAAAAATGAGGGAAGAATCCTCAGAAGAAGAGAATGTAATTTATTATGTTAGAGGTGAAAGAATCATCGAAAAGATGCATCTTATGGAGAAACCTTTCTATGAGCAGGTATCTTTTTTTAGTTATATTAATTTTAAATACATCAAAAGTGTTGTTGAAGCACTAGTTCAGAAACGAACAGAAGATGCAAAACGTCTAATAAATACTATGTTAGAAGTTCTTGAAAAAGAAAATAACATACCGAAGGAATTAAATGAGTTCAAGTACTATTGATCCAGTAGCGCAAACATTTATCATAGATGGTCAGAATTTTCCATCTGGAGCTTTCTTAAGTTCCGTAAATTTGTTTTTTAGAACAAAGCCATCGACCAGCGTACCTGTTCGTGTTTGCATATTACCAACTCTTAATGGTTATCCAACAGGACAACCACTACAGTATTCTATTGTTAGTTTGCCAGCCACTTCTGTTAATGTATCTGAAACACCACATTATTTAAATTCGGCAACATATACAAATTTTGCTTTTTCGTCACCTGTTTACATCAATCCGGATCAATTGTACGCAATAGTTGTACAATCGTCTTCAAATGATTACACATTGTGGTGTTCACAACAAGGTGATACTGCACTGTTGTCAACATCAAAAGCTCTACCGACTGATGCAAATCCATCTTCACCAACAAAGATTGTTACCACACCATATGTTGGTGACTTGTTCGAATCACAGAATGGATTAACTTGGACAGCTGATCTATTAAAAGATTTGATGTTTACAATTAATAGATGTAAGTTTAGTACCAATACATCACCATCAATTTCATTTGTTGTTCCGGCAGGATTACCAGAAAGAAGAAGAATCGAATCAACTACAGCTCTTGCTGTAGCCAATTCCATATACGATGCACTCAACCTATCCACAACAGACTTAACACCACCAGGAACATCTCTAACATATCAGTACACAACGACACTAGAGTCTGGTATATCCGATGGTCCATACAGTGTGGTTCCAGGAAAATATGGAACACCAAAATCAGAAGATGTTAGTCTGAATGACAACAAAGGATCAAGAGTATTAAATTATACCGCAAACGATTCATTCAAATTACAAGTCACTCTATCAACGGATAATGATGCGGTAAGTCCAGCAATTGCAGAAGATGGATTGAACCTATGGACAATTCGTTATAGAATTAATAACATGGGTATTTCTAATGATGACATTTTCTTAATTACTGGTGGTCGCGGTTACTTAGCTAATGCAAACGGAACAATTTCTTATCCGGAAATTACCGTTTCTGCACCAGATTTAGATGGTGGCGAACAAGCTTACGTTTCTGCCAACATTTATTTGGGAAATATCGTCAGTGTGTATGTCACATCAGAAGGTTCTGGATATCTGACAACACCAACAATTACTATTTCAAACACATCAAACGTGTTGGCGAACGTAATTATTGCCGGTGAAACTTCACCTTCCGGTGGAAACGGCAGAGCCAAATATATCACACAAACCGTCACGTTGGCCGAAGGTAGTGATTCTGGTGACCTGAGAGTATATACAACCGCATACAGACCAACAAATTCTGATATTCATGTGTACTATAAGATTGTGGCTAGAGATGATACACAGAAAATTGAAGACAGTGATTGGAAACTAATGACGATCACCAGTGGTGCTGGAAGATACTCGACAAGTTTCTCCGATATCGTTGAATACGAATTCTCACCAGGCACCTTAAATGTTGCAGATGAATTTGTAAGTTACACCAGTAAAGCAAATGGACTTTCTTACACTTCATTCTATCAGTTTATGATCAAGGTTGTTATGTCATCTTCTGATTCGACATTCGCACCATTCTTGGACGACATAAGAGCAATTGCTCTGCCACCAGGAACAGGACTATAAGATGTTGGTCAAAGTAGAAGGCACAAATCTGTATCGTGATACAGAAACTATGGCTTTAATTAATAGAGACACCAAAGAGAGAAACGATTATATAATGAAGACTCGCTTAATTAAGAACCAAAAAGATCAAATAAATACCGTAAAAGAAGAAATAGAAGTCATCAAGGGCGAAATGTCCGAGATTAAACAATTGATGATAAAACTACTCGAAAAAGGTTCAAATGGCTAATACAGTTACATCGTTAAGTTACGCAAACACATTTGGTGAGTGGGTTGTTGCGACTAATAGTCTTATTAGAGAGAATAATGATCTTGCGGCAAATGATTATGTTAAAAGCACAGGTACACTTTACCTGAATGAAACCACACAAAACTCACTACAGGCAAACGGAACTGTAATTGTACAGAAACAGTTACTTGTACAAGGTACAGGTTCATCTGCGACAATACAAAATAATTTAAACGTTGGTAGTCAACTGTATCTAACAAATGGTACACTAAGTTTAGTTGCTTCGGGTCAAGCAAACGTTGCTGGCCAAATTAACGGCCAAGCTTCTGGTATTGGTCTGTTCATTGCAAACAATGCACACATTGGTGGAAGTGTTGTTGCGGCTGTTAGAATGACAACAGGAGTTTTGCAAGCAAACTCTTCTGTTAATACATCAAACGCATCGATTGTAAACACATTATATACTAAAGATTTACAGGCAAATTCAACAGTTAATACAGCAACCGCTTCTGTAACTGGCACCACATTTACTAATGTATTACAAGCCAACACATCAACAAACACAAGTAATGCTTCGATTGTTGGAACGACATACACTGGTGTGTTACAAGCCAATACTTCGGCAACTGTTGGTACATTACAAGCTAATACATCCACAAATACTGCTACTGCGTCCGTAACAGGCACAACATTTACTAATGTATTGCAGGCGAATACGTCAACTAACACCGCCACTGCATCTGTAACAGGTACCACATTTACCGGTGTGTTGCAAGCCAATACATCAACAAATACGGCAACAGCATCTGTAACTGGTACCACATTTACTAATGTACTTCAAGCAAATACTTCTTCAAATACCAGAACAGCTTCTGTAACAGGAACAACATTCACTGGTTCATTGCAGGCAAACACTTCTGCAATTGTTGGAACGTTACAGGCTAATACATCGACAAATACTGCCACAGCATCTGTCACAGGCACAACATTTACGGACATTTTACAAGCGAATACGACCGCAATAGTTGGTACATTACAGGCCAACACAACTGTAATTGCACCAACATCATCCGTATCTGGTACAACATTCACCAATGTTTTACAGGCCAATTCGACCGTCAACACAGCAACAGCATCGATAACTGGTACAACATTTACAGACACTCTACAAGCGAATACAATTGCTATTGTAGATTCACTAAGAGCTAATGCTGCAGTAAATACGAACTCGTTGCTTGCAAATACTATTACTGTCAACAATATAATCAACGCTAATGCGGCCGCAGGATATTTTAATAGTCTGTCTGTTCAAGGTGGTGGATTAACAGTTGGTGGAAACTTTGTTATAACTGGTACAACTGTATATACTTCAAATACATTCGTTCTTTCTTCAAACGTTTCATCGGCAATTTCTAGTTATTTTAATGTTGATAGAGGATCTACTGGTGTAGATGCAGCGTTCCGTTGGAATGAACCCAACAAATATTGGGACATGTTGAATGTCACATCAAACACATACTATCGTGTTTTGACAGACGAATATTTGAATGATACATTAACATCTACCAGTACAACATCTGTTTCGACTGCAAATGCAGCCAACACACTAAACAATCTTTTAAATACAGCAAATACTTTCTTACAAACTGGTATTGCTTCCTCAGGATTATATGCAAACGGAGCATTCCTAAGAGCTAATGCTGCATACAATTCTCAAAATACAACTGGCACATACGCAAATAATGCATATGCACAGGCAAATACAGCAACTAATAACGCAGCTGGTGCATCACTGTATGCCAATGGTGCTTTCATACAAGCCAATGCTGCATTCTTGAGAGCTAATACACCAGATGCAATTGCAAACTCAGCTGCATTGTATGCCAACGGTGCATTTGTTCAGGCTAATGCTGGATATACACAGGCTAATACTGCAACTAATAATGCCGCAGGTGCTTCCTTATACGCGAACGGTGCTTTTACACAAGCTAATGCTGGTTACACTCAAGCGAATACTGCAACCACCAATGCGGCGACAGCCGACAGTAAAGCAGTAACAGCTGGTTCTTATGCAAACTCCGCATACGGACAAGCAAACACCGCTACGACCAATGCAGCAACAGCAGACTCTAAAGCTGTAACTGCTGGTTCTTATGCGAACTCAGCGTATGGTCAGGCTAATACCGCCACAACGAATGCATCTGTTGCAACCAACAATGCGGCTGGTGCTTCATTATATGCGAACGGTGCTTTCATACAGGCAAACGCAGCATTCTTAAGAGCCAATACACCAGACGCTATAGCAAACTCTGCAGCACTCTATGCCAACGGTGCTTTTGTACAAGCTAACGCAGCTTTCACAACAGCCAATAGTGCATTAAATGCAAGTAATCTTTCAAGTGGTACTGTTCCTCTTGCACGATTAAGTGGTATTACAACTACACAACTGAGTACAAGTGCTGGTATTATAAACGCACAATTACAAAATAGTACAATCTCTGGTGTTTCTTTAGGTGGAACTTTAGCTTCACATTCAGCTGGAACTTATTTGGTTGGCAGTGCTTATAATGGCAGTACAGGTCAAACATGGTCTGTTGATGCCACCACAACGAATACTGCAAGCAAAATTGCAGCAAGAGATAGTGCTGGTGACATATACGCAACAGTGTTCAGAGGTCTAGCAACTAGTGCCAACTACGCTGACTTGGCAGAAAAGTATTTGGCTGATCAAGAATACGAAGTTGGAACAGTTGTTGCTGTTGGTGGTGAAGCAGAAGTTACCGCTGGTTCATATGGAGATAGAGCAATCGGAGTAGTATCTGCTCATCCTGCTTATATGATGAACAGTGAACTGGAAGGTGGAACTTATATTGCACTTAAAGGTAGGGTTCCAGTAAAAGTATCTGGCACTGTGCGTAAAGGACAACGTTTGGTTGCATATAACAACGGTACAGCTGTTGCAGCAGTGCCACATGCAAATGACGTTTTCGCAATCGCACTAGAATCGAGTGATGATACTGGAGTAAAACTAATCGAAGCAGTGATTTTATAAATTTCGAAATCCTGCGTTCCGGCCCGAAAAAAATCTCGGCGCTTCCCAGGGTCCGAAAAGTCATTTTTACTTTTTGCTTATTATGATAACACTAGATGAGTTTGAAAACTTCTTGTACACAGATTTGGTATACGAACAGAAAATAATTTCTGTTATTGATGATCAGTCTAGACAAATATTAATTGATAGTGTACACCAGTTACATGAATACCCAAACTGTACCATAAAACTGGAACAGATGGAAAAATACAATGAAAGTATTTTCCAAAAGTGTCAAGGGTTGAAAGAAAAGTACTCACATCCAGGTCCGGTGACTTGTCATGCATTCCTTGCATTCAAGGGTTCTAAGAGTTTTGGTTTGCATACTGATCCAGACAATGTTATAATAGAATGTATCTTTGGTTCAAAGACACTGTATGTTGATACCAAAAATGATAGAAGACATGTGCTCAAACAAGGCGAATATATATTCATACCAGCCAACAAAGAACACGAAATCGTTAATGAAGAGAAATCATTGATATTGAGTTTTGGATTTGAAAAATTTTACACTGAGAAACTTAAATTAAATTATGGAATCGATGTTCTACCTCAAAACGACAGAAACTTGTAACTTAGACTGCCTTCACTGTTTCACTAGTGGTTCCAAAGGCGCAAAGATATACTGGAACCATGTCAAAGTCGCCGATTGGTTACAAAGACTCTCAGAAAAAACACCACACATAACACACGCACACTTTGAATTTCATGGTGGTGAACCATTTCTGGCAGATATTTCTTCGCTTCAATATGTGTACGACAACTGCCAAAATCTATGGAAAAGCCAGAGTTGGGGCGTCACAACTAACTTAACATTCAAATTAGATCAAGAAAAAATAGACTTCATAATGGGTCCTTTGGGTGGCAGAGTTGGTACCAGTTGGGATCCAGATATACGATTTGCAAATCCCAAACAGTATGATCTGTGGAGAAAAAATGTACAAACACTGATCGATCTAGGTGTTGTTATCAAGTTGTTTGTCAGTGTAACAAAAGGAACAATTGCAATTGAACCGATAGACCTACTTGAGTGGGTCAAGTCACTTGGTGTCACAGAACTTGCACTAGAGAGACTGACGATGAATGGTAGTGCAAAACAAAACTTGCATATATTTCCTACAAACATCGAACAAGACCAATGGTTTCTTAAGATGCATCAACAAATTGAAAAACATGATGCGAGAGACTGGTTTGTAAATGAATTTATGGAAACTGTATATGACAAGTTTGAAACTGGTTTTACAGGTGGGGGAACATTCTGTAGAGACTGTGAGGAGAAGTTATTCACCGTGAATGCTGATGGCACCGTATCGGGATGTCCAAATTCCGCACCAGAGTTTCAGTTCGGCACGATAGACGATGACATAGATGCATTACTATCTAATCCACAGAGATTGGAGAACATTGCATGTGAGAGAGCAAGAGATCCTAGGTGTTATACGTGTGAGGTGTTCCAGTATTGCAACAGTGATTGTCACCAGTTGGAGTGGCAAGGTGATATCTGTGGTGCACCAAAGAGTTTGATGATGGACTTGGCAAAAATAAATAAAAAACACCCAGTTTTCAACCTTCTACAGGTTTAATGTGTTAACCAGAACAAAACCATATTCGACAGCATACGAACAGTACGGTGATCCACATAAACTTGTGGAGTTCCGTATGATGGTGCTCAATCATTGTTCTATGGACTGCAAGGGTTGTTTCTATAAGAGAACTGATAACAATTTCAACGATTTCAAAAGTTCAAGGTCTTTGGCAGAAGATATGCAATCGAATGGATATCGATTGGAGACTTGTTATCTACTACCGACAGACATATTTGACAATAAAGATAACTACCTGTTATTCAACGATGAAGATTTCTCAGCAACAGTATCACAGTTTGCATATCTGGGTATCGCATCGACACTAGAAGATGGTTTTGATACCAAATTCTTTGATATTGTTTATGGTTTGAATGATGATATCAAGATCGAACTGCAAGTGAATCTTTTGGTGAGTAAATTGTTTGACATAAACTATCAAATGATACTCAAACACAATGTAAACCGAATCAAAAATCTATACAAAGATAGAATAGTAATTAATCTGGCAATCAATACTGGGTTTTCATTAGATACCAAAGAAAAAGATAAAATCAAATCAATGTTGAAATACCTTAGTGAAGATGGTATCGTAGAATTGAACTTCACTTTCCTATATAACAAGGATATTTCGGAAGAAAAGAAACAAAAGATGATGAAAGATAGCATCAGAATCATTCAAGATTTTGGTGATTTCTACCAGAAAGACGATTCGTTTGTCACTAAATACAACCAACGCACATTCTTACGCAAACCATCTTTCGTTTTCGTTGGGGAACCAAACACAATATACGTCAATCCTATAGTTCCCTTTGACGAATATGTTTACATTAAGAAAGATAGATATGTTGTTGAGTCTCCAACATACGATGGTTTTTTAAATTCTTATGGTAAAATAACTGAGATAAATACACCAGTAGTAGACGCCTGCGAATCTTGCGAACACTTGACTCACTGTATGGGTAAGTTTTACTTTGCTATATCAAATGATTTTGACTTAGGGTGTTTCTTAAATCTGAAGGAATGATGGAGAAAAAATGGCAAATTCTGGTTCATTAATTACAAAACAGAGCATAGTAGACGATTACTATTCGTATATTAGGAATCCCGCATACAATGCAGTGGTTTTTTGGAGTGGAAATAACCCTGGTCCTTCCAGAATTAACACTGGCGCTCTTGGGCCAAGAGATTTTACTGCAAATTTGGCAACAGGTAACATAACAGATACTGTCGTAACTGCAGCAACAATTGTCAATCAAGTTAGAAGTTTTGCTGCATACACAACAGCCGCAAGAAGAGCTCGTAGTGGTTATATTGTGGATAATTTTAGTCCAGATGAAGCACCATATACGATTGATGATAGAACCGATGTTTGCCGTTTAACAGACAGTTATTTAATTGGCTACACTTATGGTGGTAGTGTGAGTAATCCTGTGGGCGCACCAAACATCAATCAATTCTATACTAATATTAGATCAACTGCTCAGAATGCACAAACATCAGCAGACGTAGTAGATTTACGTGTGTGCCATAGTTCATGTCACAGTTCATGTCACGGTTCAAGAGGAAGAAGATAAATGTTTCATATTGCTAACAGAGTATATTTGGAATACGATTACAAATTCCATCAACAATACCCATATATTGTTGCATCAAGTAGATGGAAAGATCATCCAGTAACCATATCGAAAAGTGAACTGGTTGCTCAGGTACCAAGTTTCGAAGAACTGTTATCTGAGAGATATAATAATAACATCGAAACTTTTTGGTCAGCATTGTTATCTGAAACCAGAAAACTTGTTGTTTTCGTTGATCCGGAAACTATGGCAAAGTTGCAGTTTCAATATTGGAAAAGTATTTTCAAAGATGGCGTAAAGGCTGAAGACTTACACAAGTTACATGCCAGTTCTATAGAAAGTAACAGATTATCCAGTTACTACGCTTTAACTGGTTCATGGGACAGAGGCACAAATTCTTGGACCAAATCCAATGCATTCACCGAGCTGACGATACCAACTTTGGCAGATTCTACCAAACTGTTTAATGAAACTGTCGCATCGAATGCTATCAAATCGATGAACAAATCATCTGTCAGTATTGAATATTTGATGGCTGATTTCTTCTATAACAATACTTCCAGTTACAAACAAGAACTACTAAAGAGAATTGAGTTTCTAACTTGGGATAACTGGTTGGATGAACTAGAGCATTTGAAATATGAAATCATTTCTGGCAACATCGATGCTGGTAAATTAGATACATCTTTAAATATGAGTATCGGCAACATCGAAAGTGAACTGGCGAAAAGTGACTTGTTAAAATGGACTGTAGATCCAGCTTTCACCAATGATGCGGAGTATATCAAAGCAAATTATGATCCTCAAATTTTCGTTGACTGTTACATCAAATTAGCAGAAGTTTGGCAACATGAATATGATGACATGTCAGAACTCAGTAGACTAATTAATGAAGAACAATATGAAGAGTTGTTGAATAGAGATATTAACAGAAACTATGGTTGTTCTTATACACGCACACGATTCTTTGAAAAATCCAATCATGTGTTTGCTACATGGTGTTATGACTTGAAGAGAAAAGGTCAAACTTCTCAGTTGTCATCATTCGTTCTACGTTGATGTAGTACTTCACTTTTCGTGAGTGTTTAATTATAATATGTATTCGGTATTCTCAAAAGAATTTAATGTCGTTTACCTTAGGGTGGTGCAGGGGTGCAACTTAAATTGTACACATTGTTTCACTCTAGGTAATAAAGATCCTATCATGTTCACAGAATTGTCCGTTTTGGAAAAATTCTTAACATCCATACGAAACAATGTAAATCCGCAGAAGGCGACCTTTTACATTCATGGTGGCGAAACATTTTTAGCTCCACTAGAATATCTATCAAGTGTAAACGATCTAATTCGGGAAAAGTTTCCTGATATAAAGATGGATATAATACCACAAACAAACTTAATCTACAAGGTAGACCAAGAGTTTGTGGAGTTTATCAAAAAAGAATACAGAGGCACGATAGGTGTTAGTTGGGATGCCGACATACGATTTGGTTCGGTAGCCATCAATAAAAAATCGGAACAAGAAGAAGTGTTCTTTAAGAACCTCCGATATCTGATCGACAATGGCATCAAAGTACACATTGCCATTACTGCACAAAAGAATTTACTGAACTATGATCCGATAGAGATCGTAGAAAAATTTGACGGTGTTGATAGTATAGACTTTGAATTGTTGACCACGTTCGATGATCAAACAAGAAGTCTGCGACCAAACAATTTGAAATGGGCAAACTGGTTGGATAAACTTGTCACGTATTATGAGAACAATGAAACAACTTGGTGTCTGCCACAAATTGATCTGTTTACAAAGACATTGATGACAGGCAAGATGTTTGATTGTAAATGTAACTGTTGTGATAAGCGAACATTCACCTTGAATCCAAACGGAACTGTTGGTCTGTGTCCAGACATGACTTATGTTGAACCATTCAGTACAGTGGATGAAATGTCAACGGATTGGTCAACGTTCGAATCCAAATCTTTGGACCTGATTGTAAAGAAGATCACCGCACAACAAGAACATGAGATGTGTTTCAAGTGTGAACACTACGACATTTGTGGTGGTAATTGTGACGCTTCATTATTTGATGACACAGAAGAATGCCCTCTGAGCAAGAAGGTTATTAGTCGCATAAGAGGCAACATAAATAATTTTATTCGACTTTATGAACAAAAAGCCAAATCTAATTTGACAGAACTGAGAGAAAATTATGAATAAGATCCGAGAAACTGTGGCACCTCTGCCAATTGAAACAATCAAAGAATATTTCCACGACAAAGAAATTTCTTTCTTGGTTGATTACGAAAACTCCAAGATTGCGGATAAAATTTTCTTAACATATGTTTCTAACCTAGACATACCACTAGATATCAAGTTGAGAAAAGACTTTCCCAAAGAAAAATTGTTTTCTCTAATTGATGCATACATGGATGTAAAAACTATTTGCAATGTTGAAACATTGACTATGATGGTTGTACACATTCTACTCAAAGCAATCGGTGTAAACACAAAAGAATCACTGACAAATACCTTTATGTCTGAAGAATTGGTCGATGAATTCATTGAAACAAGAAAAGAAAAAGTTTCAAAGTGGGCTCACTTTCTAGATTCTTCAATGTTGTTTCTGATCTACTCATACAAAGATTTGAATGAGAAGGTAAAGGTTGAGGAATCTTTCCCGAAAATAGAAGATGCAAATTATGTCGGTTTGAATATCGTAAACCTATTCAGTGTTCCTGGGTTTATGAATTGTTATTTCGGTGCAGGTCCAACTCCAAATATGAGTTTCTTCACTGAACAATTCACCAAGTATATGTTCAAAGGTAAAAACCTATTTGATTATTTCAACAACGAAGAGAATATGTTTGTACCATTATTGATCGGTCTTGTTGAAAAGAAGTTGGAGATGGATCCAAGAGAACAATTCAAAGATGATTTGAATCTGGAAGTAAAGTAAAATGGACGCTTATTTGGCATCAGGTAGTCTTAAAGACTCCTTCAATTTTTACTTCAACTTAAACTTTGAATTCTTAAATGGATGCCAGTTTAGTTGCAAGGGTTGCCACGTAAATAAAAATGGTGCTCAAGCTTTCGATGACGACAGTTATGCACAACTGAAAAAAATTATGGATAGTTTCAATGAAGGAAACTCATACAAACCATTCATTGCATTCATTGCACCCACAGATTTCTTAAGTGCGACCAATACCGAATCCGTATTGTCTGATCCCCGTGTGATAGAAATCTTAAACAAATTCAAACGCATCAGTTTACAGACAACATACTTGGACATAAACAGAGCCGAGAGTATTGGCAACATTTTACGCAAGCACTATTCGAATATGGAATTGGAAATCAATGTAATCATTGAACCAGAAAAAATTGAAAATGAAAAATATCTTTCGGTGTTAAAGCGAAATCAAGGTTATGTAATCAGAAAAATGAACTGGCCAACACCAGTCAGAAGTTTTGGTATAATGAATGTATATGACTATGATACAACAAAGGTGGCAGAGTTATTAAGAGACTATGATTTCTTGCATAAAAAAGTGGAACACCTTTTCGAAACCACAATCGATTTCAATTTCAGTTTGGGTAGAAAAGATGAACAGTTAACTTCAGAAGAATTTTTCTCTGCTGCAAAAAAGATCAAAGACATGTTCAACGACAGTGTTGTTTCAGAAGAAAAGGGACAATACCTGAGATTCAGTTTTGGAAGATTGAATGATTCTTTGATTGAGAAACAGTACAACTGGAAAAATGGAGAGTTCTACTACAGTCCACTTCTCTATGAAAGATATGTAAGTTTCGTAAGTGGTCTAAAAATACCAATCAAAGACTTTAACTTTAAAGAATTTGAAGAGTATGAAGAACAAATACAACTTAGCCAGTACACTAATGTGGATGACAAGACAGAATGTGGAGACTGTCCATTACTAGGTTCATGTGTTGACCGAGGCATTCTTCATCTTATGGACATTCACGGCATTAAGGATTGCTTAGTAGCCAAAAATGCCATGGATGTTGTCAATGCTATGGGAACACTAC
>Ga0315902_10003305_pt1 | contig 24249 bp, 21 predicted proteins | sample LakEriMetagenome_9_FD_203523 | JGI IMG/M metagenome (GOLD analysis project Ga0315902, IMG submission 203523) | Freshwater fungal communities from buoy surface, Lake Erie, Ohio, United States - Buoy 12 MA117 | ecosystem: Environmental > Aquatic > Freshwater > Lake > Lake biofilm | place: USA... | reverse complement strand
GCGCATGATGGCGGACGTCTGACGCTGCGCGACCCCGCCACCGGCACCAGCATTGCGCTGGAGTCTTTCGGCCCCACCAATACCGCCGTCTTCGCCCGGCTTCTGAGATAGGGCCTACCCATGAACACGCCGAAAGCCATCGTCATAGGCAGCGGCTTCGGCGGACTGGCAGCCGCCATTCGCCTGTCCTGCAAAGGCTACGACGTGCAGGTGCTGGAGAAGCTCGACGCGCCCGGCGGACGCGCCTATGTGCACCGTCAGGATGGCTTCACCTTCGATGGCGGACCCACCATCATCACCGCGCCGCAGCTACTGGAAGAGCTATGGACGCTATGCGGCAAGCAGATGTCCGATGACATCACCTTGAAACCGATGGAGCCCTTCTACCGGATACGCTTCGACGATGGCAGCTGGTTCGACTACAGCGGCGACGAAGCCACCATGCGCCGCGAAGTCGAACGCTTCTGCCCTGCCGACCTGCCCGGATTCGATCGGTTCATCGCAGCCGCTGATCAGGCGTGCAAGCTGGGTTTTGAAGATCTGGGCGGCATGCCCTTCAATAGTTTCTCCGATCTGCTGGCCGCGCTGCCCAGCATGGTGAAGATGATGGCCTGGGAGAGTTTGTACACACTGGTCTCACGCCATATCAGCGATCCCAAACTGCGTATTGTGTTCAGCTTTCATCCGCTACTCATCGGCGGCAATCCTTTCGCCGTCACGCGCGTTTACAGCCTGATCAATACGCTGGAGCGTCGCTGGGGCGTGCACTGGGCCATGGGCGGCACCGGCGCGCTAGTCAAGGGACTGGTGAATTTGCTGAGCGAGCGTGGTGTCACGGTTCGCTGCAATGCGCCGGTCACTCGCATCAACATCGAACAGGGCTGCGCGCGCGGCGTCACACTAGAGAATGGCGAGCGGCTCGATGCCGATATCGTGGTCTCGAATGGCGATCCGGCATGGACCTATCGTTATCTCGTCGATGCCCAACACCGACGCCACTGGACCGATCGCAAAATCGCCCGTGGCAAATACTCGATGAGCCTGTTCGTCTGGTATTTCGGCACTAATCGCCGCTATCACGATGTGCCACATCACATGATCATGCTGGGACCGCGCTACCGCGAGCTGCTCGACGATATCTTCAAACATCATCATCTGGCCGATGATTACAGCCTGTACCTGCACCGCCCCAGCGCCAGCGATCCCAGCGTTGCGCCAGCTGATTGCGATGCCTTCTATGTACTTGCGCCCGTGCCCCATTTGGGCAGCGGTACCGACTGGTCGCGCGATACTGAACGATTCCGGCAATCGATTCAGCGTCATCTCGAAAACACCGTCATGCCCGGACTGGGTGAGCATGTCATCACCAGCAAGCTGATGACGCCACAGGATTTTCAGGACCGTCTGTGGTCATATCAGGGCGCGGCCTTCGGGCTGGAGCCCATCTTGCTGCAAAGCGCGTGGTTCCGGCCGCATAACCGCAGCGAAGATGTTGAGGGACTTTACATGGTGGGTGCCGGCACCCACCCCGGCGCTGGTGTACCCGGCGTGCTGATGTCGGCCAAGGCGATGTCCACGGTGGTGCCCGATGCCTGATCCCATGCACCCACCGAAAGGACCGGCGCGTCCGCCACCGCTCGATCTCGCCGCTTGCGAGGAACTGATGCGCGGTGGATCCAAATCCTTTTTCGCCGCGAGTAGCTTGCTGCCTCAGCATGTACGCATGCCGTCTATTGCGCTCTACGCATTCTGCCGTGTGGCCGATGATGCAATCGACGAGAACACCGATGACCCGCTGGCGATGGACAAACTGCGTGCGCGCCTGGATGCCATCTATCAGGGCAAGCCGGGCGAGATTATTGAGGACCGCGCGATGGCGATGGTCGTGCACCGCTACCATCTGCCGCGCGAACTGCCCGAGGCCTTGCTCGAGGGCTTTGCGTGGGATGCCGATGGCCGCCGCTATGACACCCTGGACGACCTGCATCACTACTGCGCACGCGTGGCGGGCAGCGTGGGCGCGATGATGGCCATCATCATGGGCGTGCGCGATCCTCATGCACTGGCGCGCGCTTGCGAGCTGGGCAATGCGATGCAGCTGACGAACATCGCGCGCGATGTGGGTGAAGATGCGCGCAATGGACGGTTGTACCTGCCACGACAGTGGATGCGCGACGCCGGGATCGACCCAGATCAGTGGCTACGACAGCCCGTTTTCAATGAAGCCCTGGGGCATGTGATCGGCAAACTACTGCTGGAAGCGGATGCGCTGTACCAGCGCGGCAGCACGGGCATCGCCCACCTGCCTCGCGATTGCCGTGGCGCGATACTAGCGGCAGCGACCATCTATGCCGAGATAGGACGCGTAGTGTCTGATCGCAGCATGGATTCCGTCAATGAGCGCGCCGTCGTCGGCAACGCGCGCAAGCTGACCCTGCTGTGTCTGGCCAAAGCCCGAGCGCAGCTTCCACAGCGTTGCGATACATCCGAGGCTTTGCCCGCGATTGCGTTTCTGGTCAATGCCTGCCAACAGCGACCGCGTCGCGCGCCGGGTAATGGCGAAGCGCGGAATTTCGACGAGCGCTGCGAGTGGGTGATTGACCTGTTCGAGCGCTTATCGACGCCGGGCCGGCAGTTTTGATCAGGAAGAAGGCGATCCTGAAGGTGGCATCGCGGTGGTGGTCGTGGTAGTCGTTGTGTTGGTCGCCGTGTCGGTGGTCGTCGTTGCCGTCACCGTCTCTGTGCCTTGCTTCTCTTGCTCCCGGATGGACAGCTCGACCTCTGTCATGATCGTTTCAAATTCATTGCGGTTAGAAGATAATCGGAATATCTCTTGTGCGATCAATGCCCCAGGATCCGCAATACCTGAAGTTCCACTTGGGTCGAAGGCTCTTCCCGCTTTCTGAAGATAGCTCGGGTCACTCGCCAAGGCCTTGTTACGGGCCATCAGGTCCTCTATCGTATCCCGCAAGTCGTCACTCAACAAAGAGCCCGCATCTTTAACGGCAAACGTGATCAGCGATGTGTTTTTTGCCAAAGAAACTGTCACGGCCTTAAAAGCTTCATCCGACTGCAAGCCGGTAGTAAGCGCTAATTCCTTCAACGTGCGGTTCGTTTCTAACAGGCGGCACAATTTTTCAGGGTTTTCTTGTACGTAGCCCGATGCCCGAACGCACAACTCGCGCAGCGCATGATTGTTCATCAACCCGCTGATGATCGCATCAATATCCGGCTGTGGATCAAGCCCGCCTTTGATGACTGTCAGCGTCTGTAATGTCGGATTGTCGGTGAGCAGCGTTCGGTATCCACTCTCCGAAGTCGTCAGCAAAGGTGTCCCGATCATCTGAAGCAAGATGACTGAACGATTTTTACGCATGCCTTCGACAAAATGCTTTCCTTGGGAATCGCCGAAGCCGCAGTAACGAAGCGTCAGAGCGGCAAGATGGCTACTCTTTCCCAGCGATTCAGCGAACTCCTGCTCACACCGATCACTGATGGGACTGTTGTAGATGAAGAGCTGATCCCCAACCTTCCCCAAGATTGGCGCCATCGCTTCGAGTTGATCAGCGGACAGCGCATCCAATACAAGTGAGTTGACGTGACCCTCTGCTATCAAACGTAAGATCTCGCTCATCACGTCGGCGTCTTGTCCGAGCAAAGAGAGATCTAATTTCAAACTGCGGTGATTCGAACAATGCTGGACAAGCAATGCCACCGTCTCATTGTCCATCCTCATTCTGGTCAAATCGAGCAAGGTTTTGGCAGGGTCTCTGCCTGATTCGCGCCACAGAAAGTCTAGGGCTGCCGTTTCTCCCCAGTGTAAACAAGAAAGCACTGTGCTGTTAAATTCCTGATCACATAGAGGGTATGAGTCTGCAGGTTGATACTTACCCCCCGGAATTTTTCCGAGGATCAGAAAATCCAGCGCTGGAGTTTTTTGGTACTGAGAGAGTTGTTCATAGTCCTGCTTTGTGTAAGGCAAACTGCCTTTCACTGGCGGCAGTTCCGAACTTCTCGCCGTGGCGGCGGAGATCTCTTCAGGCGCAGATGGTGGCTCGACCGGCGCGCTGCTTGTTGTTGTGGGTGAATTAGAAGGTGTCATCAGCACCTCCCTATCAAGTCAAAAAAGCGCTCGAGGCGCGGTCTACACAAAGCCATCGAAACGTAAGCCCACGGGTCGACAGGCAATTTGAAAAGTCCACTGAATTACCTGCCCTTTTCACTCTGTGCTTATGCTGCAAGAGGGTGACGATGGTAAAACACACATCACGGTTGTGTGTGTCGAGATACAGACACACGCCTGACAAGCTGCCGCCATTGTAATCAGGACAAAGACGATCCTGGAGACGCTGGCGTCGTTGTCGTCGTTGTCGTGGTGGTGGTAGTGTTGGTAGCCGCCGCATCCGTGGTCAGCGTTGTGGTGACTGCTGGCTGCGCATTCGTCTCCCTTGCCCGCCTCTCTTGCTCCCTGAGGGATAGCTCAACCTCTGCCATGATCGTTTCAAATTCACGACGGCTTGAGGAGAACGTGAATGCATGTTGTGCTATCAATGCCGCGGGATCTCGCATGCCTGAATTCCCGCTGGGATCAAAGCCTCGCCCCGCTTTCTGCAGATAACTCGGATCATTCGCCAGGGCGCGGTTTCGAGTCATCAGATCGTCAACCACAGTCTCAAAATCATAGGCAGAGGGCGAGGCGTCATGGACGATGAACGTCGTCAGCGAGGTATTTTTTGCCAATGAGGCCGTCACAGCTTGATAGGCTTTGTCCGAGTTCAAGCCAGCGGGAAAAGACAGTCTTGTCAGCGTACGATTCTTCTCTAATAGATTGCATAATTTTTGAGGATTTTCTTGTGTGTACCCTGATGCCTGAACATGCAATGTACGCAGCGCTTGATTATTCAGCAGCCCACTGAAGATGGCATCGATATCAGGCAAAGGCTGCAACCCCCACTGCAGAACAGTCAACTTCTGCAATATCGGATTATCAGCAAGGAGCGCTCTGTAGCCGCTTTCTGACGTCGTCGGCAACGGCGTGTTATTCACCTCAAGCTCCGTGATTGAATGATTTTTACGCATTCCTTCAATAAAGTACTTTCCCTGCGAATCGCTGAAACTACATTGAATTAGCCCTAAAGTTGCAAGGCTCTCACTCTGCCGCAAGGCTTCCGCAAACGCCTGTTCGCACCGAACACTCATGGGGATATTGTGTAGTGACAGTGCATTGCCTATTTTTCCCACGACAGGTGCAAGTTGTTCCATTCTCTCTGCCGGCAAGCCAGACAGCAAAAGACGGTTGACTTTTCCCTCCGCTACCAGCATCGCGATTTCTTCTATGACATCGGCATGGTGACCACGCAAACAAAGATCCACTTTCAAGTTTTTTTGATCGTTACAATGTTTGACGAGCGCAGCGACCGTGTCTCTGTCCATACTCATGCTGGTCAGATCAACCGCCGTTTTTGCAGGGTCTCTACCAGATTCACGCCACAGAAAATTCAGCGCTTCTGTCTCACCGGCGATCAGACAGTGCATCACCGTGCGCTCAAAATCTCTATTACTGGGCAAAGGCGGATCAGCAGGATTTTGTTTGCCGCCTGGGATTTTTCCGAGAATTAAAAAATCCAGCTCAGGGGTTTTTTCGTGCTCAAGCAGTTGTTCATAATCTTGCCTTGCATAAGGCAAACTGCCCATAACTGGCGGCAGTTTCGGACCGCTGGTAAAAGCGGCGGAGGTAGATTCAGGCGCTACGGGTTCGGCGGGTCCGCTGCTCGTTGTTGTTGAGGGTGAATTGGAAGGTATCATCAGCATATCCCCAAAAAAGTCAGCAAAGTGCTTGCTGCGCTGTCTGGATAAGACTGTTGATACGTAACTTCACCGACCAGCGGGTGCTTTGAAAGTTTCGTCAAATTAGCTGTCGCTTGTACTATGTGCTTGCACTACACCGGAGTGACGATCGCGAAACACACACCACAGCCACTCGAAGCAGCCGCGAGATTAGCCTCGCCAAGTACTTGTCCGTCCGAGGTGCGCTGACAACGGCGTGAAATCCCCGTCAAACCAGCGTCAAGTCATGTGCGACTGACGCAGAACCGGAAATCAAGCCCAGCGCGGCATCCTGAACGGAAGCATGCGCTGCACGACAGGCGACACCAGCCTCGGCACATTCAATGTTTCATGCACGCTGATGACATCCTCGCCAAACAAGCGACTCTTGAGCACGGATCGCTCATAGAAAGGCGTGTCTTCCAGCATATCGATCACGCGTACCGGCGCACTACCTTCACTGCGCATGCGACGAGGGATGCGCCAGCCGGTCAGCTCTAACGCTTGTCGCGGTGGTGGCGCAAATTCGTCGATGCGTCCATTGGGCATGAACCGCAGCCCCAGAAGACGATCTTCCCCCTGCTTCTGCTGCACGTCGTAGATCACCGCTGCCGAGCCGTCAGACAGCAGCGAGCGTGACCAGTCCCATTCGCGGAAAGGCTCGCTGATAGGTTCATCGCCTTCGTTGGAATCCAGATAGGCATGACCGCTCCAGCGCATCGAGGGATTCTGCATCTCGACTTCAACGCGTGCGCACGCGGCCAGCGGGCCCCAGCGATGGCGCGCGCCATCATCCAGCGGCACGCTGAAGGTGGAGAGGGACGAGGGATACACGCGCACCTTGCCGCGCACCGGCAAAGGCAGCGGCATGCCGACTTCGCAGATATCGATCTCCAGATGATCGCCATGCCATTGCAGGCTGCTGGGGCCGATGGTGAATTGGCGGGCATCGCGCTGCATGCTTTGCTGACCCCGCTCGGTCATGGTCCAGCGACGATGGCGTCCGTAGAGCGCAACATTCAATGCGCAATGGTTTTCCGGATCAGCAGCACTGCGTTTCAAAGCGCTGCGGTAGTACGGCGAGAAAACGCTACCGACAAACGCAATGAGAGTCAGTCCATGCTGGCCGTCATCGCTGAGCGCATCGACATACCACCAGAGATAACCACCCGACGGGACCGGCTGGTCGAATCGAGGTGCGCCATCAGCGTCGCGGCCGCCAGCTGGCCGGACATCGCGGCCATCGGTACGCCCGGGCCCGGGTGCACGCTCCCGCCCGCCAGAAACAGCCCCGGTATCCGACTCTTCGCTCCCGATCTCGCAAACGCCGACATCCAGCCGTGCGTCGCCATCCCGTACAGCGCTCCTCCACTCCCCGGAAACATCTGATGAAAATCGCCCGGGGTGGTTCGCAAGCAGTTCTGCGGCGTGCGATTGATAGTCAGACCGCAGCGGGCCAGATGGGAAAAGGAATGGCTCTCGCATTCGGCTATCTCCGATTCGGTGAGTGTGCGGCTGCTCTCTGCAGGAGCGTTGACCAGCACGAGTAAACGATCCCTTTCGGGCGCGGCATCGTCGATGCCACGGTCTTGCGCGCAGACATAGACAGTCGGTGTCTGCGGCAGACGGCCGCGGGAAAAAATGTCGGTAAATTCGCTTCGGTAATCTGACTGAAAAAACACGTTATGACGCTCCAGCGGAAAGCCGGATGTCTCGGCGTTGATACTCCAGGTCAGTGCGGAGAGGGAACGTTTTCCGGAAGAGAGCGCGGGCGCCGCGCGGCGTACTTTCGGTCCCAGCAGGTTCTGAGAAAGCGCGGACACATCGCCGTTAAAGACCACACTGTCCGCGGCAATTCGTTCGCCATTGGCTAACCTCACGCCGGACACGCGCTCGCCTTCCCTCTCGATCTCGCTGCAAGGAGAGCGATAGCGAATTTCCACGCCGCGCTGCTGGGCAAGACTCGCCAGTGACTGTGCGAGTGCATGCATACCACCTTGTACCGACCACACACCATCAAGCTCGACTTGCGTCACCAGCATCAGCGTCGCCGGCGATTGCCACGGCGATGAGCCGCAGTAGGTGGCGTAGCGGGCGAACAGCTGCCGCAGACGGCTATCATGAAAATGCTGGCCGAGTGAGTCCCAGAGGTTGCTCATCGGGCCCAGTGACGCCAGTACGGCAAGGCCTTTCATACCCAGATCGCCCGCCATGCTCACCAGCGTCGGCGACTGCGAACGAATGAACGGGCCTTCCAGCGTGTCGTACACTTCGCGCGCCTGCCGGCAAAACTGCATGAAGCGCGCCGCCTCCGAAGGCCCGGCAAAGTGGGCGATTGCCTCACGCGAAGCATTCGGATCAGCAAACAGATCCATACGCTCGCGAGCATTCCATGCGTGCCGCGCCAATACCGGCAATGAGGTCAGCGTGAGCTCTTCATCCAGCCTGCGACCCGCGCTTTCATAAATCTGTTCGAAGATCCAGCGCATCGTGAACACGGTTGGCCCGCTGTCGATCGGTGCGCCATCAACAAGAGGTTGGCGCATCTTGCCACCCGGTGCATCCATGGCTTCGACCAGCGTGACCTGCAGGTCGCGCTGCGCGAGCTGCAGCGCGGCCACCAGACCGCCGATACCCGCACCAATCACGACTACGCGATGATCGCGTCCTGTGCGAGTGGTGGCGCTCGCGCTAGTCATACACACGCCCCTTCCACTGCCCCTGCAAACGCAGCGGCACGAAGCGAACGAACATGGATTCAGAGAAGAACTGGTGCTTCCATGCCGCGCGTATGGCGTCGAGATGCGCGCCGGTACGCGCATAGGCATCCATCGCTGCGGTGTTTTGCCATAGGCTGAAGGTCGCTTGCCGCAACAGGGGTGCTTCGCCCATGCCTGTCGCCAGCTCGCAGCCTTCCGCTGAGCTCAGATCACGCTGTGCGGCGGGTGCGTGGCGCCAGAATGCTGCAGCTGCGGATGCGCGGATAGACGCCCGCGTGAGTGTCGCCACAGGAGCATCAGCCGGCAGGGTCGCGGTCGGTGCAAGCGTTATCCCATCCCATGAGCCACGCACACTGGCCGCGCGCAAAGTAGCGATGAACAGTTCTTCGCTGCGCTGGCGGTAGCGGTCAATCAATGTCGAATGAGCGATGAAATCGCTGGCAGAGTGCTCGGAATCGAATACGCAGAACATCGCCTGATGCGAAGGGCTGGGCATGAGCCCAAAACCACCACCGATGCCGCTTCCCAATGATTTGATAAATTTCAATCCTGGCGTGCGCTGTGGCAGCCAGCTGCCGAACGCTGTGCGATGCCAGCCCCAAGGCCAGTACATCGCGTGAAGTCGCGAGAGAATCAGAACTACCGTGCCGTCCACGGTATGAATGACGCGGCTGCGTGTCTGCTCGCTTTGTGCGAGTCCATCAGGCGGCATGCCCTCTGCGGGGGTCTTGCTGATGGTGCGACCTGCGGTCATGGTGACTCCGCAAAAAAGTTGCGGGTGATACGAATGGAGGCTCTGAAGAATCTGGGGAAAAGGATCCCGGCACATGCCGGGATCCGATGCTACGTGGTCACTTCACACTTCAGGCGTCTGCAACAACTCAAGATCTACTCACTTCGCCGCCACCTGTTTCGGCGCGACGAGTTCCGGATGGTCCTTGATCATCGGGAAGCCATACAGCGGCTTGTACGCACCCTGGTGGCAGGTGGCACAGTTCACCTTGGCCACATCACCGAGTGCACCCTTGCGCTCCACCGGGAAAGTATCGGTCAGTGGCACCATGTACTCCTTGTTCACATCACGCGCCATCCGTATGCCATGCCATGCTGTGATGCGTTGAGGCGGGCTTTCGTTCCAGCTCTGGAAGGAGCGCGAGTTGTGGCAATAGGTACAGTTGACGCCGAGCGAATTCGACATGTGCGTCATCAGGCCATAGGTCCACTCCGCCTGCTTGATCGACTGACGATTGCCCGAGGGCAGAGGCGTCGGACCGTTCACGCGGATCGGCTTGTCTTCCAGCAGGAAGGGCGTCAGCGGATCGGTCGGCAGCGACGACAGGTTCACATACTGCCCAGGCGTGTTCTGACCAGCGTTATCGCCGATGAAGTCTGCGCCCTTGTGTTGCGGCGGCAGCGTGAACCACACTTGCGTGGGCACCGGATTGCCGCGGTGGCAGGTGTAGCAGGTGACGCCTGTATTGTTGACATGCTGCTGCCAGTTGCTATTGATGTGACGCGTCATCTCGATCATCTTGCGCGCGACGACCTTGGTGTATTTAGAGTCCTCGGCCAGGTTCTGCAAGTTGTGGCAGTACGCACAGCCTTCTTTCGGCGATACCCAAGTAGTAATGGCTGTCATCAGGCGGATGAACTGTCCCGCAGAGAGATCTCCGAGTACCTGCACGTTCTGATACGACTGCTTCGCGGTGGGTCCGCCATCTGGCACGGCGGGCAATGCGGGCGGCGCAGTGTTCAGCGCATCCTGCTTCTCGAGTATGCGCGGGTTGTACACCTGCACCATGCCCGTGCCGCGATAGCCATGCTGCACGCTGTCCATCGGTATGCGCTCGACCGGCGGCTCCTTGCAGCCGGCGAGCATCACGAGCCCCAGCGCAAGCGCAGAGGCGAGTTTAAGGCTTCGGTTGATCATGGCTTGGCTCCCTGCAGGGTGGCGGGATCCACGATCGGGCCCCACACTTGCGGATAAGGCGGGGCAACGCCATGCTTGACGGCCCACAGATACCAGTTGTCGACCACCGTGCCGGTCAGCAGGATGCCGATGCCACCGGTCAGCGGGCACAGCACAGCAAACCACCAGGCCCAGCGGTGAATCGATTCCATCGTGGCGTTAAAACCCATGGTCCAGCGCCAGAACAAGGCAGCGCGCTCGGTGGCGGTACCGCGATCGATAATCTGCTCGATTTCGCGCTCACCACCGTAGCGACCCACAGCGAGAATCGTCGCGCCGTGCATCGCAAACAGCAGCGCCGAGCCGTACAGGAAGGCGATCGACAGCGCATGGAAGGGGTTGTAGAACAGATTGCCGTAACGCAGTGAGAACGCGGCAGTCCAGTCGAGATGGGGGAATATCCCGAAAGGCACCGCCTCGCCCCACGTGCCCATTAATACCGGACGGAACAAGCCGAGCACGAGGAACAGCCAGATCGCGGCGGCGAATGCCCACGCGACATGCGTGCCCATGCCGAGCGCGCGAGCGCGGCGATACACATTCGCCCACCAGAGCAGGATGGACACCGTCAGGCACATGCCGGCAATCTGCCACCAGCCGCCCTGGTTCAACGGCGCGAGACCCAGGCCATGCCCGGGCGCAGGCGGATCGAGTGACAGCCAGAACAGCTGGCGCACGAACTGCACCGGATCCCAGCCGACCGAGGCCAGCATGTTGAACCCAATGATCACGAACGCGAACGTGCCGAACATGATGGACATGATGCCCAAGCCACCGAGATAGATCGGTCCGATTTGCGCATTGCCCAGTCGACCTGCGAGATGCCAGAGCCAAGGCTCGCCGGTGCGCGGACTGAGCGCATTTTTTTGCTCGATGCCGTGATGCAGCGGGCCGGTCACCTGCACGGCAGTAAAGAGATTCTGATATTCAGCCATTGCTGTCTCCTGCCTCGGTTAGTGCCAGATCGGCATGTTGAGCCACCAGCTCCACCACTCGGGCCAGCCGCGGCTCCAGAACGGTCCGGAGATCACGATGCACAGCGCGGAGAACAGCACCGCAGCCAGCGCAAGGAACAGTCCCAGACGGTGGATGCCCAGCGTGCCGACCGAGTAACCGATCAGGTCGCGGAAATACGTGTCTTCATGATCCGGCGTCTTGACGACCTCGCCCTTGGGCGGGTTAGTCGCGGAAAGCACCAGACCGCCATGCATGGACAGCGCCAGCGTGGTGGTGAAGAAGAAGGTAATCGCCAGCATGTGCGCCGGGTTGTAGTGGAAGTGCAGATACTGATAGCCGACGTTCGAGACCCAGTCGAGGTGAGCGAAGATCCCGTAAGGGAAGCCATGACCCCACGCACCCATCAGGATGGGGCGAATCACGTTCAGCGTGACATAGGCAAGGATCGCGATCGAGAACGCGAACGGCACGTGATAACCCATGCCGAGCTTGCGGCAGATCTCTACCTCGCGCAGCGCCCATGAACCGAAGGCACCGATCGCGCACACCGTGATCAGCTGCCACAGCCCTCCCTGCAACAGCGGCGCCATACGCAGCCCGTAAGAGAGGTCTGGCGGAGCGATGTTGATCTGCCAGACATTCCAGGTCGGCCCTTGCGAGGCACCCCAAAGAATCAGCGCAGTGCCGAGGAAGGCAAAGAACACCGTCGTGACCCCGAAGAAGCCCATGTAGAACGGGCCAATCCAGAAATCAAACAGGTCACCTCCCACCAAGGTGCCTCCGCGTACGCGGTATTTTTTTTCAAACGTCAGCATGCCCATGATCGAGCCCTCCTGCCGGGGACGCGTATCGTCATCCCCTGAAAATTCCGTTGAGGGCAGGTGCAGCCGGTCAGCGTCCGCCTGCGCCCGCCCACCACCGTGACGGTGGATTTACGATGATGCTTTCGGCATCGGTGCGTTCTGAGCGGTGGCGGCAGGTTTCGCGCCATCCATCCAGTTGAACTTGTTCGTCGACAGCAAAATGAGATGAATCATCGCTGCGAGTCCGAACAAAAAGATCCCCTGAACCACCATGGCTCGCAAAGGATCGTAAAGGCGCCATATTCTCCACATGGTTCCTACTCCCTAAAGTGTGTGTGACATGAACGAGTAGACCGCAGCCTGCACACCGCCGAACAGCGACTTGCAGCTTTCAGCACCGGGCAGCCAGCTGCGCCATGGCATGCCAGTCAGCGAACTGACCAGTGCTATGACGAAAACGATGGCAAAACCGAGCGCGAAGACCATCCGAAAGGCGATGCCCATATCCTTCATCGGTCTGTCCTGATACAGATGTGTGTGTGCCATGGTGATACTCCTTTCGTTAGCGACTGACCTAGATCAGGTGATCCAGGGACGCCATGCCCATACGAGGATGTGTGCGATCACGGCGATCGCCGTGAAACCCACCAGCCCCTGCATGTAGTACGCATGGAATTCCTGAGCCTCGTCATCGGTCAGGCCGGAAATACTTTTCCTTTCAGCCATGAGAACGCTCCTTCAAATTGGCCTTGCAGCCAGTGGTGCGCACCGCCCCGCAACCTCGGGCATCCGCAGCGAACTGCCACGACATTCTTTTCATGCTGGCTCTCCCACGCGCAGGGCATCGTGCGCGCGCGTTACCTGCGCAACGGACACGCTGGCCTCGCCCGCGCGGCGCGCATCGCGCTCGGCGCGGTCGCGCAACTGCTTGGCCGCAGAGATCTGCACCAGCACCGGCTCGGCAGCAATGAATTCATTCAGCAGGGCCTGCGCATCGTCATCCCAGGCAATCTGCGCGCGTGCTGGCGTCGGATCGACACGATCCATCTCGGTACCCAGGGGCAGGATGTTGAACAGCGCGTCGAACAGGCAGTTGCAGAATTCCTGAATCAGATAGGTCGCGCCTGCATAGCCCATGAACGGCGTACCTGTGTGGCGCCGAATGACTGCGCCCGGGAACGATGCCGGGATGAACGACGATTTCATCGGCGATGCAGCGCCGCCTTCGGCGAGATACATGCGCTCGTTGTAGCTGCCGTACATGACCAGCGGGGGCTTGTCGCGCACCAGCTGGCGTATGGTTTCGCTGTCGGTCTTTTCGCCCGGCTTGCGAGCGATCGCAAAATTGCAGGGCAAGCCCATTTCTTCTTCAAAGAATTTGCGCAGGCCACGGGTATACGTTTCATTCGCCACGACGGCAAAGCTTGCGGTGCCAAAGAAATCCTGTGTCACCGAGCGCCACAGATCCCAGACCGGCTTGATCGTGGTGTGCTTCTCACGCTCAATGAAAGGCTCAGGATCGAGGTGCAGCAATTCGCCCAGCGTGCGCAAGAATTTAGTGGTGCTGTGGAGTCCGATCGGCGCCTGCAGGTACGGACGATCCAGCGCCTCGCACAGCATGCGGCCGAATTCGCGGTATATGCAAATGTTTACATCAGCTTCGACCAGTCGCGACACATCGGCCAGATGACTGCCGAGCGGGAAAACCATGTTCACTTCCGCACCGATACCTTCTACCAGACGGCGGATCTCGGCCAGGTCACTCGGCATGTTGAAGGTGCCGTAGCTGGGGCCGATGATGTTCACGCGCGGCTTTTCGCTGGGTGCGCGCTCAGCAAATGGCTTGCGCGCGGGCACGTGACGCATCCCGTATTCATTCCACAGCCACAGCATCGCGCGGTTCGCGCACTGCCACTGATCTTCGTCGATCGTGCGTGGCAAAAACCGCAGGATGCCAGTGCCTTCAGGTGTCACACCACCGCCGATCATTTCGGCGATCGAACCGGTAACCACGACAGCGGGAAGATCGGGATCGAGCACACCGTGCGCGCGCTTCATCGCGCCTTCGGTACCTTCGCGACCGAGTTGCTCCTCTGCGAGCCCCGTCACGACGATAGGCAATTCATGCGGCGGCAGCGCATCGGTGTAATGCAGCACCGAGGTCACAGGCAGGTTCTCGCAACCGACCGGGCCATCAATGATGACTTGCAGTCCCTTGATCGCGGTGAACACATACACCGCACCCCAGTAGCCGCCCGCGCGATCGTGGTCGATGATGTTCATATCATCTCCTCCGCTTTGCGCTTCTTCGCCGCTTTCTCCAGCTTGCGGCGCACCTCGGCGCGGAATTCCGGATGCGGTACCGGCACGCCTTCCCACACACCCGCACGATCACCTTCTCCGGTGTTGCCGAAGAAGGCTTTCATTTCATCCATGCGCGGCTTGTTGTTGATGGCCGCATTGATCACGGTCGCCAGCGAACCTGCGCCTGCCGGACCCATGAGCGGACGCGCAGAGATCAGGTTGGTGAAATACAGCGACGGTATCGACAGTTCTTTGGCGGCCTGCACGACCGGCGTGGTGCCGATCGCGAGATCAGGCTTGAATTCATTGACCGCCGCAATATCCTGCTCCAGCGATGCGCGATACTGGACTTGTACGCCACGCGCCTGCAGCCATTCGCGGTCAGCTTCGCTCATCGCGGTTTGCGGGCAAGCGCTGCCGACATAGCGCAAATCGGCGCCGCTCTCGACCAGCAGCCGCGCGACCAGGAGCTCCGAGCCTTCATAGCCCGAGAGCGTGATGCGACCTTTGATCGGCATTGCGGCGAGCGCCGCTTTGATCGCGGGCAGCATCTTGTTCTTGGCGGCGTCGATCTTTGCCTGCTCGACGTTGCACGCGTTGCCAATGGACTGCAGCCAGGCTTCGGTACCATCGTGACCCACCGGCGCTGAACCTACTGCGACGCGCCCTGCGGCGTCGAATTCGCGCAGGCTGGCGGTGTAGAAAGGATGAATTGCAGCGACTGCTGCGCAATCGAGTGCGGAATACAGCTCGCGCCATTCGCGCGTGGGCACCACCGGTCCGGCGGCGAGGTCGAGCATCTGCAGCATGCCGCCGATGATCATCGGGTCAGCAGGGAACATCTCACCTAGCAAGGTGACGGTCGGTTTGTCGGTGACCCGATTGGCCGGGGCGGCAACCGGTCCGGCCTGCACTTCATTGCGTGCGTAGCGCAGCATGGCCGCCGCCAGCACGTCTTTCGCTTCGGCATGCGTGGGTACGCCAAAACCCGGGACATCGATGCCGATCACGCGCACACCATTGATCTCTTTCGGCAGGATCTGCAGTGGTACGCCCGACGCAGTCGGCACGCAGAGATTGATGATCACGATGGCGTCATAGCGCTCGGGATCGGCATAGGCGTGCACGGAATCGCGGATATCTTCGAACAGCTTACCCGTCACCAGCGATTCGGAATTGAACGGCACATAACCAACGCTGCGACGCGCGCCATAAAAATGCGAGGTGAAGGTCAGTCCGTACACACAACAAGCTGAGCCCGACAGAATGGTTGCAGTGCGCTTCATGCGCAAACCAACGCGCAACGAACCAAAGGCCGGGCACATGCTCTGCGGCTGATCGTGCGGACCCTTCGGATAATCCTGTGCGTATTGATCCAGCGTGTCGCTCTTGCCGGCAGCGCGCGCAGCGGCTTGCATCTGATCCTTGCCCGAGTGGCAGCCGACACCATCTACCTTCAGGGCATCCGGGTTCGCAACGATCGGGATCACAGGATGTGTCATGGTGTTCAAGCCTCGTCGTAGATCACTTCGAGGGAAGGCTTCACGACTTCGTCGCGGCCCATCATGTCGGCGATGGTGGCTGGCTCCAGCACGACGTTCCGACCCACGGTATCCGCTGAGAACAGTCCGAGCAGCGCTTCCTGCGACATCGGCTTGGGTCGCACCGGCGGCGCATCGGCAACGTTCTGCGCGAGCGTGGCGAACAGTTCGCCCCACTGGCTTTCTGGACGGCCGATGATTTCGTAGCTGGCGCTCTTGCGGCGAATGTCTTCATTCGCGGGGATGGCTGCAAGCACCGGAATGCCTGCGTTCTGCGCAAAGGCCTGCGCTTCGCCCGTGCCATCGTCCTTGTTGATCACCATGCCGGCGACGCCGACATTACCGCCGAGCTTGCGGAAGTACTCCACCGCCGAACAGACATTGTTCGCCACATACAGCGACTGCAAATCATTGCTGCCCACGACAATCACCTTCTGGCACATGTCACGCGCGATCGGCAGACCAAAACCACCGCACACCACATCGCCCAAAAAGTCGAGCAAAACATAATCAAAACCCCAGTCATGAAAACCGAGTTTTTCCAGCAGCTCGAAGCCGTGGATGATCCCGCGTCCGCCGCAGCCGCGGCCGACTTCCGGTCCGCCCAGCTCCATCGCATAAACGCCATCACGCTTGAAGCAGACATCACTGATCGTGACCGGATCGCCGGCGAGTTTTTTCTTGGATGAGGTCTCGATGATGGTCGGGCAGGCCTTGCCGCCGAACAGCAGCGAGGTCGTGTCGCTCTTAGGATCGCAACCGATCAGCAGTACCTTCTTGCCTTGCTGCGCCATCATGTAAGAGAGGTTGGCCAGCGTGAAGCTCTTGCCTATGCCGCCCTTGCCATAGATCGCGATGATCTGCGTCTCTTTCGTGACTTCGCCAGTGGCGGGTGCCTCTGGCTCAATCGCCGCTTCGGCGCGCAAGCGCTCTTTCTGCATGAAATGCACGGGCGCTGCCTGGTGTTCGGTGGGCTTGCTCATTGTGCGTTTCTCCAGTCGAGGATCATCTTCAAACAAGTGGGGTCTTCAAAGGCCGTGCGGTACGCTGCCTCGGCGTTTTGCGGATTACTGCGATGCGTGATCAATTCGTCGAGAGACAACTGGCCGCTCTCGGCGAGATCACGTACTGCGGTAAGTTCGGCGGGTTTCCATTGGGCAGCTACGCGAATGCGTGCCTCGCGCAGGAAAGCGGGCGCGAAAGAGAAGCACATCGACTGATCGTAAAAACCGGCAAGCACGATGTCGCAGTTGGCTGCGCCGCGCGCGATCAGTGAATCGAGAATGGAAGGATCGCCACTGACATCGCAGATGCAGCGGTAATTGGCGCGCGAGTCATCTTTCGGATCGACGACCTCATAACCCATCGCACCAGTGCGGCGCTCGGGGTTGGTCTCCCAGACCACGGGCTTGCCGCCTGCGAGCACTGTCAGTCGCGCAATCATGCGACCCAGCACGCCATGGCCGACGATCAGCTCTGGTTTGCTCGCCCCGGCGGCGACGTGCGCGTGATACGCGGTGGCTGCCAGTGCGAGCAGCGTGCCTTTCTCACCCAAGTGTTCAGAGACACGTAGGGCGCGCAGCGCGGGGATCACCACGCGTGAAGCCGCGCCGCCAAACAGGCCTTTCACCTCGCCGAAGCAGGCCGCTCCGGGTACGAAGACCAACTCTCCGATGTCGTAATTCGTGCTTTTGCCGGCCTGGGCAACACGACCGACCGATTCATAACCGGGTACCAGCGGATAGCCCATGCCGGGAAAGGTCGGCATGCGGCCTGACCAGAGCAGTTTTTCGGTACCCGTTGAAATGCCGCTCCAGCAGATATCGACCACCAGATCATTGTCAGTTGGCTCGACCAGCGCGAGCTCACGTAGCTGGAGCTTGAGCGGCTGCTCGACCACGACGGCGTGCGCATTCATGCCCACCTCCTCTGGGACAGGTACTGCGCGCTTGTCTCATGGTGCAGGTTGTTCATTGCAAACCTGTCTCGCTGTTGTGGGCGGCATTCGCCACGGTTCTTAGAGGTGCCCCGCACGGCGCGCGTGATCCGCGCCTTTACAGGTCGTCGTGTCATTCTATTCTGACGCACAGTACTGTCAAGTAATATTTACAAATGCAGAGTTCATTCCAGATTGACATCCTATGAGCGAGAGTTGCCATTCCGGCAGCAGTGAAGTGGCGCTGCGTCCAAGAGACTCGAGCCCGCCGGTAACCATGCGCGGCAATGTGAGAGCGTCCCCCTACAAAGTGAGTGTCCCTTTGTAAAAAGCCTCTTACAAAGGGACACTCACTTTGTTACAAAGGGACACTCACTTTGTACGGCTACACTGCCTCCGCCACGAGCATTCGTACCTGTAGCGGGATGCGGGTAGGCAGCATCCGAACCTTCCCGAAACCGCAGGCTTGAAGCAACGCGCTCAGTTGCTCGGCCGTGCGCGCTTGTCCGCGTCCCATCGCGAGCAGGTAAAAGCCGAAATACGCGTCGCCCATCGCTTCCGCGCCGGGTGTGCCGGACATGGGCTCGGCCAATACCAGCGTGCCTCCGGCGGGCAATGCACGGCGTATCGATGTCAGGATCGTGGTGGCGCGAGCATCATCGTGGTCATGAATCACCCTCACCAGCGAAGCGATATCAGCACCGCGTGGCAGCTCATCGGCAAGGAAGTTGCCGCCCACAGCTTCAGCTCGATCAGCAATGCCGGCGGACTGAAACCGCTGCCGCGCATTCGACGCGACGGGCGGCAAATCGAATAGCGTCATCTTGAGTTGCGGCGTGCGCTCGGAGACGCTGACCAGAAAACGCCCCTCGCCACCGCCGACATCCAGCAAATGGCGATAGCCATTGAATGAAAACGCATCGAGAATTTCAGCGGCGACCAGCGGCTGCGAAGCTGACATCAGCCGCGAATAGCTGGCGACTTTCTCTGGTGAGATCTCTGCCGCGCGCGTGGATGCCTCGTCTGCGGTGTAAGGATAGTAGTCAGACAGCGAAGGTGGCGGCCCGCTGCCTCTGAGCAGCGCGAGCGGGTCGGCGAGATCGGCGTAGAGCACGGCGTGATGCTCGACCATGGCAATCACGGCTTCGTTGCCGACCAGCGGCGCGCCAAGCCGGCCTAGTCCATAGCGTGGCTCGCCCGAGGCATCGACACCTCTTTGCTCGACTAGCTTCAGTGATTGCGCGGCGGCGAGCAATCGTCCTGCCGCCTCGTTGCTCATCTCGAATCGCTTGGCCAGCGCCGAGAGTGACTGCGGGCCGTGGGACAAGGTCCGTAAGAGATCCAGCTTCACGCATGCCGCCAGCACCTGCGAGTAAACAAAACCGGCGACCAGATCAAAGACCTCGCGCGCATGACGATGCGCCAAGGGGCGCGTCAGCGGAAATCCAGACGCCGCGCGATGAAAGGCAGGACTGGAAAGCAGCCGGTCGCGCCAGCCAAGCAGCCAGTCAGTCCATGAGAGCGTCGCCGCAGCCATCAGGCATTCACGCGGGTGACGCTGGGCGCGACGCGGCGGGTCAGCTCGACCGGCACCAGTCGCTTCGATTCTTGTCGCAGCAGCGTACGCAACTGCGCCGAACCCCGGCAAGCCGGTATCGATGCGCTCGCATAGGAAATCAGCTGATCAAAATGCTGAATCGCGCCGGAGAGTCCGAGTTCTGCTGCGGAGCTGGGTCGGCCGTGTTTGGCATCTTGCCCTGCCGGCTTGCCAAGTGATTCAGGATCGGCCGCGACATCACGAATATCATCCGCGACCTGGTACGCCTCGCCCAGCCATTCGCCCAATGCACGCCACGGCTCTGCGGCAGCCCCCGCCGCTTGCGCGCCAGAGACCGTGGCCGCAACGAACAAGGCGCCCGTCTTGGCTCTCTGATACTCGGTCAGCGCTACGCGCGGCTCGCACTCCCAAGCCTGACCCGCGACGATGCCACTCGGCGCAGCCACGCCGGCTGCCAAGGTCGACAGCAAGGGCCCAAGCCGTTGCGGATGGCTGCAGCCGGCTGCCCCCAGACTCTGAAAAGCGCTGACGATCAGCGCATCGCCGGCCAGCACTGCCAGTCGTTCGCCATACGCAGCAAATACCGAGGGACGGCCGCGACGCGTCGCTGCATTGTCAAAGCATGGCAGGTCGTCATGCACCAGCGATGCGCAATGCATCAGCTCGATCGCCGCGCCAGCAGCCGCCGCCAGCTGAAGATCGTCCGCGCCGCAAGCCTGTGCGACGGCCAGCGTCAGGTGGGGGCGAATGCGGGCGCCGCCGGGGAACACGGCATGCCGTATCGCCGCTGCCAGCCGTGGGGGTCCGCCGTCGCCCTCTTGAGCGGCGAGCGCCGCATCCAGAGCTGCCTCGATGCGCTGAGTATTGTCCATGTCTACCTCCTGCCGGCATTGTCATTCTTGTCATTTCCCGCCCTGATGTCAGCTGACATTGACGGATCTTTGTGTAACTTAAGCTTGTCATGGGCAAGTGTCAAGATAAATGGACACAGATCCCGATCGCTGAACGGTTTGTCCGTGCATAAGCGGGGTTGATTGAAGCCCCGTCACCCGCCTCAGGGCTTGTGGCCCCTCAAGGAGAGGTCAGTTCAGTCGCCTAAGGTCTCGCATGTCTGATGCGCAGCATCAGGCGACCGGGACAACCACAGGGAGAGAACATGGGGGAAGTTTTTTTCGGAGGCCGCTCGCCCTTGGCGCGCGCTCGCACGGCACGGCCATGGCTGCTGGCCGCAGCAGTGGCGACACTGGCCGGCTGTGGCGGCGGTAGCGGTGACGATAAGCAACTGCTCACCAGCGCGGGCAGCAGTGCCGACACAGACATGAGCTGCCCCGCTGCCGACATGCAGTGCAGCGGTGGCACGATCCTGCGCGTGGAGAATGGCATCGGCCTGACCAGCTTCGGCGTGCAAACCTACGCCACTTCGATGAACGACCTCTTGCCGAACAACCCGGCTCCCGGCAGTGCGATGGGATTGCTGCCCGCAACGGGCGGCATTGCCGATGTGCGTGTGACCCGCACGACCAATGGCGATACGACAGCGGTCGCACTGCTGCTGTCCAAACTGGGGATCTCATGGGACGGCAAGACGGATCGCCCGCTGATCATCGAGACTTTTGAAAAGCGTCAGGGACGGGTGCAGCTCGACAGCAAAGGACTGGTCACCTTGGGCACGCTGCCCCCACCCAGCGATCTGGATTTTTACGACTACGGAAAAAAAGGCGCACTCGGCACCCAAGCCAACTACGCCAACAACATCTACTTTCCCCGCACTGATTGCGCCGCATCGGGCGACTGCGCCAGCGTCGAGACGGATGGCATCCATGCGAACGAAGGCGACTGGCGCCGGGGCGGAATCGTCCCTGACAATCTCTGGGTGACGCGGCTGCATGAAGATGGCGCAACGCAGGCTGGCCTGGGCCAGGATGCAAATGGCAATTTGATTCTGCTACCCACTGCCGACCGGGTCGGCGTGCCCTACCCTGGCTTCAAGGGCTACCGCGACTATCGCCAGTGGAGCTACGCGCACGTCAATCTGAGCAGCTGGATCACGCAAGACACCGTGATGATCAGTGAATGGTCGAGGGGCGCCGGCTATGAGCACAACAAAATGCGCCGAGGCTTTGTCGCCTTTGGCGCAGTCACCCGCCCCGCATTGATACCGACCACGGGTACGGTGCGCTATGCCGGCACGCTGCGCGGCTGGTTCAGCTACAAGAAAAGCGAAGACTCGTACCCGATCGCGGGGCAAGCAGACGCCGTGGTGGACTTCGCCAAGCGAACCATCACCCTCAGCTTGAGCGGCACGCGCATCGATGAAGGCACTTTGGATCCGATACCAGTGTCACTGACCCGGACGATTACTTTGAACAGCACTAACTACGCAACCAGCGCCGCAGCCAACGATGCGCTCGCCGGTGGCGTGAGTGCGCGTTTCTTTGGTGGCGTGGGAACGGACAGCAGCGGCAAAGGGCCAGCAGAGCTGGGCGGGGTTTTTCAGCTGCAGGCGCAAGGCGATGGGCCTTCTTCGATTGGCGGGTTTTTGTTGAAGCGGCTGTGAGCGTTCGTATGAGATCAAATCAAGAAAGTCACATCAGCTAGCCTGCGCTGAGCGCGAGCATCACCTCGTCCGCCAGCGCAGCACACTGTGCCGGGCTCTCCTCATGCGCGAGGTGGCCCAGCATGGGCCACAGCACGATGCGGGGATTTTGTAAACGACGCGCAACCAGCGATGCCTGTGCAGGCGGCACGGTGAGATCATTTTCTGCAGCGACCAGCCATACCGGCAAGGCGAGCGCAGGCAGTGAATGCTCCAGCGGCACAAGATCCCAGTGCGCCATCATCGCCAATGCGCCGGACACATGGCCGGCATTCCTTACCAGTTGGGTATACAGCCGCATGCCAGCGGCATCGAGCACGGAGCCGGTGCTGCGTACTAATTTGTCGACGATCGCCGGGTCTTGCGCCTGCCACGCAAAAAAACGCGATGCGAAAGAGCCGGCGGCGAGCAGGCGCGCAATCGGTGAAAACAACTGACCGGCGAGACCGCCAAAACCCACGAAGGCGCCATTCAGGCTGATGATCGCGCGCGGTGCGATGGATTGGTCAAGGGCCATCTGCGCCGCGATGGCGGCGCCCGCCGAATGTCCGATCACCAGCTGCGGCGAGAATGACACGACCTTTAGCAAAGCGGCCAGCTTGCGCGACATCGATGTCAGCGATTGCTCCGCAGGCTGCGGCATCGACGTAAATCCATGACCCGGAAGATCCAGCGACAGAACACGGTAGCGCTTTGCGAGCACAGGCGCGACATCGCGCCATGAGTGCGAGGAGGAACCGGTACCGTGGATCAGAAGTACCCGCTGCGCGCCCACAGGTAAGCCGGCATCGTCGAATTGCTGCACATGCCAGTCCAACCCAGCCGCCGATATGAAATGACTGTGACTACGGTTCGGCCAGTCGCGACCGTCCGTCTCCCAGACCAGCCGTGCGCTCAATTCAGCGCGCTCCGTTGCGAGCCGCGTCGCGCGTCACCTCACGACTCACCTCGCGCACAGCCTGCGACACCACCGCCGCACCCGCATGCGGCAGAGGCAGATAGCGCGCGCGCATCGCCAGCGCCAGCTCGGCGGCTAGCGACTGCGGCTTCGGTGAGGTATCGATGAACAGCACCGACACACCCATCGCAGCCAGCTGACGCGAAGCCTGCAAGGCTTCGGAGTGAGCAAGTTCACGACCGCCACTGCCGTTACGCGCGACATTCGCGCGGCCGTCAGTGAGCATCACGATCAGTGGCGACAGTCCGCGTCGCTGCAATCCTTGCGCCATCACGACCGCCGCATCGATGGCCGTCGCCAGTGGTGTGCCGCCGCCGCCAGGCAAGCCGGCCAGGCTGCGCTTGGCGCGCACGAGTGAACGCGTCGGCGGCAGCAGCAATTCGGCCTGCTGCCCACGAAAAGCCATCAGCGCCACTTGATCACGCCGCACATAACAATCCGCGAGCAGGAGCTCGACCGCGCCCTTTGCCTCGGCCAGTCGGTGCAAGGCTGAGGATCCCGATGCATCGACCACAAACAGCGTGGCAGTGGATGTCTTTTGCTTGATGCGTGCGACATGAAAATCTTCGGCGCGCACCTGAATACGCGAACCGCTGCGCCGCATCGCTGCTGTGTTCGGTGCGCTCGATGCAGTTGATGCCTGCGATCCCCTGGATACCGTCGATTGTCGCAATCGCTGCCAAGGCGCAGCCGCGCGCAGGGTATCGATCAGATGCAAGCGGCTGCCTTGCACCGGTCGCGCCCGGCGCGATCCGGCGGGCCGACCGCGCAGGCCGGCTTTCACGGCCGCGCCAGACTTGCCCGCATGGCCGCGCTTGAGCGCACCTGCATCCAGCATCTGCATCAGCAGTCCCGCAGGCAGCGCGGCTTTGGCGGCATCGAGCACGCGATCCTCCAGTGGCGCTTGCTCTTGCGCTGACTGCGCCGATGACTGATCGTCATTCTGCTGATCCGGTGGTTCGGTGTGCGCCTCGGGTTCGGGGGCCTCGGCTTCCTCGGATACGGGCGGCAAGCGGGTGGCACGCGGCGCCAGCACCAGTGAGGCTGCCACTCGCGCATCATCTTCTGTCACTTGGTCATT
>Ga0315902_10003302_pt1 | contig 24259 bp, 19 predicted proteins | sample LakEriMetagenome_9_FD_203523 | JGI IMG/M metagenome (GOLD analysis project Ga0315902, IMG submission 203523) | Freshwater fungal communities from buoy surface, Lake Erie, Ohio, United States - Buoy 12 MA117 | ecosystem: Environmental > Aquatic > Freshwater > Lake > Lake biofilm | place: USA... | reverse complement strand
GGTGAGTTGGTGAGTTGGTGAGTTGGTGAGTTGGTGAGTTGGTGAGTTGGTGAGTTGGTGAGTTGGTGAGTTGGTGAGTTGGTGAGTTGGTGAGTTGGTGAGTTGGTGAGTTGGTGAGTTGGTGAGTTGGTGAGTCGGTGAGTTTTCCGCCACATGGCACTCACTTTCTAGAGGCAAGCGGCTCGCGCATAGAACACTACAGGTCCAGCACATCCTTTCGGGCCGCCCCATCCATGAGATATCGCTCGCCCAAAGCGTTTTTCTGCTTACCCTCCACTAAACGCCAGCGCCAGGAAGCGGTCCTGGCCCGCTCCGCGTGACGTTACCTGCGCGGGTATTCCTCTCTCTCCGCCGTGCCCCCCTGCCCTACCTTCCATCCACCCGCTTTCATCAAGTCCGATGATTGCTCCACCGCGTGCCTTGTTTTTGATTGGCGAGCAGATATGTACCGCCCTTCCCCAGAACAACACACTGCACGCCACTTCTCTATGAGCTTTTCCCTTACTCATTCTGCCACCTCGAGCTTTCTATCTAGCTCCGGAGATCCCAATATCGGGCAGGGGATCCGGCTGGTGGCATCGTATTCCCATCGCAGAGAATTTCTCTCGTAGCGCCTAGTGGGAAGGTGAATCGATTGTTGCTAGCAATGGTATTTTCATCACGGTCTTTGGTGATCGAAACCTACGCCGCGGTAGAAGTCGTCGAAATGCGATGGCATCTCAAGCAGAAGTTGCATCTTCCATAGAACAGTCTCGGAATACGCTGTCTAAATCCTCCGTCTCGTTCTATGTTGGTACGGGCTCTTCCATCTTCTTGCTGGGGCCTGCCAGCAATACTCTGCAGGAAGCGCAAAACTGCTGCAAATCGTGCCGCGATGGAACCTTCATCAACTGCAATTTGGACTACCGAGAGTCATTCACCTGATAAGCTCCTGCCCCGCGTAAGGATTGGTTTTTCATATTGAGAGCGATCGGCTAGAAGTCCATGTGGCACCCCGTGGAGTATTGAGGATCATGCCGGAGGACTTGGTTGCGCTGAGTAAATTCCTAAGCCTGGTCTTGCGCCATAAGCCGGAGGAAATTGGGCTTGCCCTAGATGACCACGGTTGGGCGGATGTTGAGGAACTGATTCGCTTGGTCTGTCAAAGCGGCAGACCGATCACTCGAGAGTTCCTGGACCAACTGGTGGTGGAAAATGACAAGCGCAGATTCGCATTCAGTGAAGATGGTCGCCGGATCCGAGCAAACCAGGGGCATTCTGTTGTTGTCGATTTGGGATTAGCAGCAGAGGAGCCTCCAGAAAGACTGTATCACGGGACAGCATCGCGGTTCCTTGAGTCGATCCGTGCTGAAGGCCTTCATGCCGCGAGCCGTCAACATGTTCATCTGTCACAGGACGTTGGTACTGCGACGCGTACTGGCCAAAGGCATGGCCGTCCAGTCGTTTTGGTGGTGCTTGCCAGAGCGATGCATCATGCAGGGTTCTCATTCTTTCTGTCGGCCAATGGGGTTTGGCTGACTGAGAGCGTTCCGTCGCAATATCTCGTCTTCCCAGAGCCCTCCGGCCAGTAGGTGATAGCGGATTGCTGAGGCACATCGGGGATGTTTGCATGATTCAACTCAAAACAAATCGGGATCTCTACGTTGCAATCCAAGACCTTTGCCGCACTCACAAGACGCAAGTTCCTGATGAGGTGGACACCAACCTGCTAACGAGGGCCTGGAGGTTTCTGACAGGTCAGACAAAAAATGGAGGCAAAAAGTTTCATTCACGCGACTTGGAGGAATACCTAAGGGCGTTGTGGCAGGGGGCTGGCCGTTTTCGCGATCAGAATTCGCTGTCCTTAGATGAGTTCTATGGATTGATCGCTTCGGCTTACACTGATCCTGCACCTCCGTTCCGTGAGTCGTGGCGGTCTTCTCAAGCAACGATCGGCACCAACGACCTTGCAGCTTGTCTTGAAGTAAAGATGGGCTTGAAGGCTCCAACTCTCGAAGACGAGGACGACGAAGTCTGTCGGTTCGAAGAGTGGGAACGCTTTTTGATCGGGCAAATTGTCGACCTTCGCGAGATGTCCGAGCAAGGGATTTTGGAGCAGGATGGGATTTGGGGAGGAGTCGAATCACCACGAGGTCACAGCTGGTACAACTTTTCCACTCCCTCCTATCTGGAATGCGCGACGCAAGGTTCTTTCGGAGGCTGGATCTCCGGGGAAGATGAGGGGCGAATACTTACCCTTGGCCCCTCTGTCGCGGCCCCACGGAACCCTGTCGTTGACTTGAGTGAGATCCGCTGGGAGGACTTCCAACTCTTTCTTGCATGCGGCCAGTACTACGAATAGAACTTCCGCTTGCGAGTCGAAGGGCTGCCGTTTTCGTAAAAAAGCAATCGATGGACGATCCGTCCGTGGACATCGGTGAGTCGAAGGGAGTTTCTGGTGAAGGTTAATTTTCGCGATGCATTCGGCCGCTGGCTACGAAGAATGGATCGAGCATCAGCAGATTGCAAACCATCGGCATTCCTGCCTGGGGTGAGTCGAAGAAGGCCATGTCGATCGACTGACGCGAACTTTTACCCGAGGACCTCCTGACATAACTGAAAAGATCTCAGGTAGACGCAAGATGGTCTGCTAAGGTTTCTGAATCCCCGGAGGCAAAGAGCCGGGATGTCAGTGCTATTTGGAACTTAGGAAATACTCTTGCTGGCTGCGACTCCTCGGGTTGTCCGACGACTTGCGAGAGCGGTAGCATGACGGGAGTGCAATCGTTTGATCGCACCACTCTTTTCTTCTCCTTTATTGGGTCGCGGCCCAACGATCGGCGAGGCGTCAGATGAATCGAATAGAGATGCGACCTGCTGCAGCTTGGCTTACCTTCGGATGGCTTTTCCTGCTGGCGTCCTTCGCATGGGGACAGCAAGCGGCAACCACCAGGATGGGATGGCCTCTGCCTCCCTCCAGCGAAACCTGCTGGGAGACGATGCCGCAGTCTGCCGATGGGGCGAAGCCTCCCCTGCCCTCCTGGATCCGCATGGTGGCGCGGGAGATGCCCAAGACGGCAGCCGCCTTCCTGGAGCTCGATTATGCCCATCGGGTGCTGGGGCCGGTCGATAGAAAACTGCGAGCTGCGATGCGATGGACGACAGCCAAGGCGAATGGCAGCCTGTACGCGATGGAGATTGCAACGCTGGATGCGGAGCGAGCTGGAGTGGACGCTTCCCGCTGGAAAGCCTTCACCGAGGGGGACCGATCGGTCTGGGGTGAGGGTGAGCGGGCGGCCATCGAGTTCGCTCGTGGGATGACGCTGGATTCAGACGCCGTGACAGATGAGCAGTTTTCCGAGCTGGTTCGTTTGTTCGATGATCGGACTGCAGCTGCGATGGTCCTGCATCAAGCCTACGCCAATTTTCAGGATCGTCTTTTGATCTGCCTGGGGATTGAGACTCAGGAAGGGGAACCGATGGCGCCGGTGGCGGTGCGGTTTTCTCCCGATTCGCTGGTGCGGGCAGCCCAGGCACCTTCGAACAAAACACCGCCTCAGGTGGGTAGCCCAGAAGCGCAGCCCAAGGACATCATCGAGGAACAGGAGCAGCATACTTGGCTGCCCTACGAGCGATTGCAGGAGCGGTTGCAGACGCAGCGGGCGAGGAAGACTCGGCTGAGGGTGCCCGACTGGCAGGAGTTTGCAGCCAAGCTGCCCGAGGGTCTGATGCCATCGGCCAGCGACATCGTCTGGTACAAGGTTTCGTTCGGCTACGCGCATGAGCTGGCGGTGCCCTTTGAAATCTACCTTCGCGCGGCCGGCTCGGAGATCTCTCAGAACTGGGATCGTCCGTTCGGCAATTGTCTTTTCTGGATGGTCACCGATGCCGTCAAGTGTCCTTATTGCATGGGACATTGCGAGATGAACTGGGAGGTGACGGGATTGAGCAAAGAGAAGATTGCTGATCTGAGTCGTCAGCTGGCGGGCAATGACTGGTCTGCGTTCAGCCAAGCCGAACAGAAGGCACTCGACCTTGCCCGTCAGCTGACACGTTCGGCTCGATCGCTCACCAAGGAGCAGGTGGATGCGCTGCGAAGTGGATTCGGAGATCAACGCGCATTTTTTATGCTGGTCAACATCAGTCGCTACAACTACATGACGCGAATCAGCAACGGTTTCCAACTGACGCTGGAGACGGGTAATCCCTTTTATCAGTACTACAACATGAAGCCCAAGGGGCAGGAAGAAGTGGCCAGCAAGCCGCGGCCGACACCGGTCGATCGGGAGACAACCAAGCGGTTGCTGGAGGAGATGAAGGAGCGACGGGCGCGAGTGGAGTTGCCGCCGGTCACGGAGGAAGAGCGATCGCAGAATGACGCACGAGGCCTCAGCTACGAATCGCGACTGACCCGGCTGTTCCTGCCTGGCGGCTCGGGCGCCCGTGGCTATCTAAACTTCGGTGGGATGCCACCGCAAGCGCGGCTGCCCAGTGACAATCGGCCGGTTCAGGAACCCGACCCAGCACTTACACTCGATTACGGATTCAAAACGAGGCTCTTCTGGATCGCATCGCGCGTCAACAATTGCCAATACTGCCTGGGGCATCAGGAATCGAAGTTGCAGTCGGTCGGGATGACCGACGATCAGATCGCCGCGCTGGACCTCGACTGGTCGCAGTTTCCCCCATCGGAGCAGGCGGCCTTTGGCTTGGCTAGGCGATTGACTCGGGAACCACATCGACTAGTCGACTCAGACGTCGACGCATGTAGGAAGGATTTCACCGATCTGCAGATTCTGGAGATGATCTTGTCGGTGGCGGGCAACAACGCCATCAATCGCTGGAAGGAAGGAGTTGGCGTACCGCAATCAAAGACAGGTGGCAACTTCGGTGCTTCGAACACCGAGGAACACAGCTATCTGACGGCTACCAACCCAATTCTGGCCAAGAAGAAATCGGTCCTGTTGGCAGACGATCTTTTGGATGCCTCGTCGGAGGTAGTGGAGACGCGAGGAAGACAGGAAGCCGACGTGGCAGCGCTTTCGGTGGAGGAGGGATTGCGATTGGCCAGGGACCGCAAGGCGCGGTTTCCGCTTCCATCAGTCGAACAGACGCGAGTGGTGTTCGGCGATCTGGAGATACCGGAAAAGGTCCCCAACTGGATACGGTTGCTAGCGAATTTCCCGGTCGCTGGCAAACGGCAGGTGGCAGCGTTGCTGGCGGTCGAGCAGCAGTTGGATTTGAGCGATTTGACTCGAGCGCGCCTTGCCTGGGTGATCGCGCGTCAGAACGGCGCCTGGTATGCGCTGGCTGAAGCACAAAGTCGTTTAGAATCGCTAGGACAAAGCGGCGAACAGATCGCCGAATTGGAGCGTTTTGAATTGGTTGATTCGGAGAGGAATTTGACCGCCAGGGACCGAGCGTTGCTGACGGTGGCCAAGCAGCTGGCGGCCTCCCCGGTGCAACTGACCGACGCACAGGCGCAGTGGGCGATCGAGTTGGCGGGGCCTCGCGAGTTCGTCCAGGCGGTTCATTACACAGCGATGCGATCGCTGTTGGATCGCTTTACGGAAGCCAGCGGCTTGCCGATCGACTGAGCCTGCAAATACCTGTGGGAGAAATTGCGGGGTCAGTCCCTGGGAGGGATGGGGCTGGCCCACTGGCCTTGTTTCCGATGGAGCTCTGCAACCGGTTTGTCATTTTCCAGGAAGCGAACTAGGTCGAAGGAGCCTTTGGGGATGCGCAGCTGTAGCCAGTGTTTCTCCTGGGAGCTGGCGGGATCTTTTGGCGGTTGAAAGCTGAAGGACAATTCCAGTGTGTTATCGCGCTGCATCAATGACTTCACCTGCATGATCTTACTTCGATCGCCGCTGGCGGGGATGACGCGACCCACGACGAGGATGCATTCCTTCTGGAAGAGATCGTGGGGAGGAGCGAATGGTTTTCTGTTGCCCTGAAAAGCTGCGGCACCGAATAAGTTCTCGTACTGCTCTGGAGACTCGACCAATGCCACGAGGATTGGATTTTTGGCGTCGTCCCAATTCTTGAGGAAGTTCTGGTAGGTCTCCATTTCGATGCGCTGAAAAGGAACTTGGATTTCATCTTGCCGCGACTGGGCGGCAGCCGGAAGTTGGCTCAGGAGGGCTACAAGCAGACTGAGGAAAACGATTCGAGTTGATTGAAGTCGTGTTGGGTAGAGCATAGGAGTCTGCTTGAAGCCAGTGAGACGAGAACGGGTAGAGAATGGAGACGGAGAGAGGGGTGAGCGTGGAGGCTGGCCGCGGGGAGTCAGATTTCCGAAATGATGGGGGAGCCAGCGGGGGTCACTTGTCCATCCTCAAGTCGTTCGAGGTAGGCGCCTAGGTCGCGGAATTTCTCGTAGCGATTTTCTACCAGCTGCTCGATGGGAGTGCGGCGAAGTTGATCGAGGGAACGGGAGAGGTAGCCTTTCAGTCGTGAGGCCATCTGGTGGTGATCGCGATGAGCGCCCCCAAGCGGTTCTTCCAGGACATCGTCGACGACCTTCAGCTGGGCCAAGTGCTTGGAGGTGAAACGGAGTGCATCAGCAGCTTTCGGTGCATGCTGGTGGCTTTTCCAGAGGATCCCGGCGCAGCCTTCCGGGGAGATGACAGAGTAGTAGGCATACTGAAGGATTGCGATCCGGTCGCCCACTCCGATGCCAAGAGCCCCTCCCGAACCACCTTCGCCGATGACGACACAGATGATCGGAGTCTTCAGGCGGCTCATCAGGAACATACTTTCAGCAATCACCTGCGCCTGGCCCCGTTCTTCAGCGCCGACTCCTGGATAGGCGCCTGGAGTATCGATGAAGCAGACGATGGGCATCCCATACTTTTCCGCCAGCTTCATTTTGATCATCGCCTTGCGGTAGCCTTCCGGATGAGCGCAGCCGAAGTGGCACGCCGCGCGTTCCTTGTAGGTTCGTCCTTTCTGGTGTCCGACCACCATGACCTTGTGCCGGCCCAGTTTGGCAAATCCGGTAAGGATCGCGCGATCGTCGCCGAAGAACTTGTCGCCGTGCAGTTCGATGAAATCATCGAAGGCCAGATCGAGGTAGTCCCGGGTGTAGGGCCGATCGCGATGGCGGCTGACCTGCACGATCTGCCAGGGGGAAAGATTCCCGTAGATCTGCGAGGTGGTTTCGTTCCACTGCTTCTGAAGTTGGCGAATCGCATCCTGGACTTCGGGGGTGGGCGCGGACTGTTCCAGCAGTTCGATCTGCTTTTCGATTTGGAGCATCGGGAGTTCGAATTCGAATCCCGGCGGGGCTTGCACTTCCATCCTGAAAACGCCTCAAGTGTCGAGGAATTGGACCAAGAACAGATCGGGTTTTACCAAAAGTGAGAATCGGGTGCGATGGAACAACCGATCAGGACTGGGTGGGGGGTTGCTGAGATGCCGCTTTCTGAGCTTCGGCCTGTTGCTGAGCGGTCTGGGGTGCTTCAACCCGGCCACCGGTTGGGAATTCGTCGAAGATGGAACGGTCCGGAATACGAGGAGGTTTCTTGAAGACCTTGGTAGCACGCACCAGTTTCAGCACATCCCACATCGATTGGGGTCGCTGATCCGGCCTTTTGGCCATCATGGAACGGACCATGTTGGCGTACTCCGGCGTGACGTTTTCGTTGCCGACGATGGGATTGGGGATCGAAGCGGACAGGTGTTTGTTCAGCAGATCATTGGGGCTTTCTCCGGTGAAGGGAGGTTTGCCGACCACCAGTTCGTAGAGAACGCATCCCAGGCTGTAGATATCGGCTTTAGCGTCGAGCGATTCACCGCGGATCTGTTCGGGGGACATGTAACTGCGGGTTCCCTGGATCGCCTTGGAGCGACGGCGAAACAGTTTGCCCAGTCCACTAGTCATTTTCTGAGAAATCGTGAAGTCGATCAGTTTGACTTCGCCTTCCCGGCTGACCAGGAAGTTATCGGGTTTGACGTCGCAGTGGACGTAGCCCTTGCTGTGCAGGTAATAGAGCGATTCGACGCACTGTTCGAGAATTTTATCCAGCATGAAAGCGAGCGAATCGGGGCCGCGTCGGAGGGCCTGCTTCATGTTCAATTCGCTGAACAGTTCGAGAACCAGAAAGGGAGTTTCGGCGTCGGTGACGAATTGGTGGATCTTGATCAGATTCTTGTGCGCCAGCGAGTTGGCGACTTCAAATTCGTGCTTCAGTGCTGCAATTTCATCTTTGTTGGTGCGCTGGTCCATGCGGAGCACTTTCAGCGCATAGCGTTTGCCGCTGGTCGCTTCGATCGCTTCCCACACCTGGCAGGTACTTCCCATTCGGATCAGACGGGCCAGTCGGTAGGGGCCCAGGAAATTGGGGACCTTCGTCATGCGGCATGAGCTCCAGGAGGTTGCAAATGGCTTCGGCCTGTCCGTCCCGGCTTCCACCTACTGGTCATCATAGGCCAAGAGAGACTCCCATAAAAGGAAGGGGGTTCTGTGGTGGGCAGTTGTTCCTTACTTCCTGAGGGGCGTGGAGGCCGTGGGGCCGACGAGGCGATCGAGCCATTGCTGGTAGAGGCTACGGATCTGGGCCGTCATCTGCCGGTGGTCGAATTGCCGAGAGCAACGATTTTTCCCCTCGTTACCCCAGGCTTCCCGCAAGTCAGATCGTTTGGCAAGCTCCACAATCGCTTCCGCCAGACCTGGGACATCTTCGGGCGCGATCAATCTGCCGGTAACGCGATCGAAGACGACTTCACGTGCGCCATCGATATCGAAACTGATGGCTGGGATACCGCACAGGAGCGCCTGAGGGAGGGCTCGTGCGAGGCCTTCACGAAGGCTGCAGTGGGCAAGGATATCGCAGGTGCTCAGGTAGCGGGGCATCTGTTCGGGAGGGACCAGACCTGCGAAAAGGAAATGGTGTCTCAGTCCGGCAGCATCGATCTGCGACTCCAGTTCCGACTTGAGAATGCCGTCCCCCATCAGCAGGAACTTCAACTGCGGCTGACTCTGGACGGCGATGCGTGCGGCTTCGATCAGCAGGGAGTGCCCTTTCAGGTGAAACAGTCGAGCGACTTTGCCGACGACGATATCCTGCGGATGGAATCCCAATTGCTGCCTCATCGATTCACGATGGCTCTTCGCCTCCAGGAAAGGCTCAATCTCCATCCCGCTGTAGATGGTCGTGAATGACGTAGCGGGTGCGACGTTGGCTTGAACCAACGCATCGGTCATGGCGTCGGCGACACAGATCATATGGTGGCAACGCTTGGCCGCCCAGCGTTCGCATGCGATGAAAAAGTTCCTCGAGGCTGACGACTGATAGCGATGAAAAGGAGCGCCGTGGACCGTGTGGATCACCAAGGGTGGTCGCTGATGGCGAGGCAGTCGACGCGAACCGTCGGAACGGAGTCCCATGAGATCCGGCAGCGACCATGCAGCCGCGCGGCCCAGCAGTCCTGCTTTGGCGCTATGCGTATGAACGACCTCAGGCTGAAACTCCTTCAGCACCCGCATCAGATGACGATAGGCGAAGGCATCCCGGATCGGATGGATCGACCGACGCAGGGAGGGGATTTCGATTACCTGCAGTCCTCGCCCCCTACCCTGCTCCAGCAACCGACCTTCCGGACCCTGGGTTGGGCCTGTGATCAGGACCACTTGGTCGTCGAATTGCTCCTGCAGATCCAGACAGTTGTACAGGGTGTTTTCCTGGGCGCCGCCAACAATCATGCGCGTGATCAGATGAGCGATGCGCATCGATGGGTCCTTTGAATTCCGATTGGGAGGGGAGCCGGCAGCAGGGAAACGGGGGAGATCCATCCAGAGCGATCATGATCCTCGCCCACGCGACTGTTGGCCAGTTGGAGTTCCAGGGACAATGGAACAATGCCCCCCGCCCGTGGCAGTTTTTCCAGATTACCGAGGAAGGAAAAGGAATGCACCGTTCGACTTCCGAGTGGATGCATACTACTATTTAGGAGGGGATAGCGACTTGTCGAGCCGCTTGCGGGCATTCGACGGCCGGTTCTCCTACACAAAAGCATTGGGAGGAACTGGATTCAGGAACTCCACTGCTGCCAAGCCATTTCGAGGCTTGGCAGCTGCTATCAATAGACTTCCACAAGTTGTTGGATCCGACTCCGACGACTCGTGGGACCGGCATCGCCAGGAATTCCCTCCCATAAGAATCGATAGTTGGATGGTTTGTCGCTGGGGAATTCCGGAAGCTGAAAATACAATGGCTGGGATGATCGCCAGGGAGCCGATTGTTCCTTCCATCACTGAGACCTGTTGATCAGGAGCCATTGGACGATGAACAAACAACCTAATAGCCGCTGGTTTCGATGGCCCACCAAGCAGCCGGTACGTTCGATAGCTGAGGCAATTGCGAGTCTTCGCACGGGTGGAGTCCGAAGGCAGGAATCTCGGAAGCGTCTGGCGACAGTTCAGCGTCGAGCCCTTTGTGAGGGGTTGGAACCGAGGACGGTGTTCGATGCTTCTTATCATTTGCTGAGCGGTGGTGCTTTCCTTCAGGACTGGACCAACAGTTCGTTGATCACCGTCAATGATCAGTGGGCATCGGTTCCTTCCATCATCGGATATCGGGGCGATGGCATGGCGAGTTCAGGAGCCAATCCTGCGACGGTGCTCGGCAACGATGCCGCACCGATCGTCCATGTGCTCGCCAACCAGGTTAGTCCCAACACCTTGATCACTGGAGGGGTGGCGGAATTTGCGATCGCCGATCCGGTGGTGGCATTGCGAGGCAGCACGAATGCGGACGCACCCTATTTGCTGGTTCGACTGAATACGACCGGTTCGGGGAACGTAGCCGTTTCGTATCGAGTCCGGGATATCGATTCCAGTTCGCGCAATGCACCGCAGGCCGTAGCGCTCCAGTACCGCATCGGTGAATCGGGAGCGTTCACGAACGTCCCAGCGGCCTACGTGGCGGACGCGACGACTGGTCCTGGAGCTACGATGGAGACGCTGGTTTCGGCTGTTCTGCCTGCTGCGGTGAACAATCAGTCAAAGTTGCAGCTTCGCATTCTGACGGCCGATACTTTGGTTGAAGACGAATGGGTCGGTATCGATTCGATCTCGGTAACAGCAGGATCAATTCCTGCTTTGACGGCTTCCAATGGAGCGGTCTCTGGTAAGGTACTGACGGTATTGAGCAATTCAGGTACTTGGTCGGATGCCGACGGGGATGACGTGACGCTGACTGCTTCCTTGGGCTCGGTGATCAAGAATTCCAACGGTACCTGGACTTGGTCGATGACACCTTCTCAGGCGTACTACTCCGAGCCGGTGGTGATCACGGCTACTGATATCCACGGTGGAATATCGACGATTTCGTTTGCGATGGATGCCACACCTACTGTTTTGACCCCCGTCGTGTACTATGCGCAATCGGGTTTTGAGACGGCGCCGGGGGGCAGCTATGTCAACGCGATGGATCCGAGTCGCTTGGTGGTGGAAAGTGGACCTGCGCCGATCAAACTGACCCACGCTAGTGTGGTGCCGTATATGCATGGGATCACCGGGCTTGTTTTGGACATTCCGGGCCTAGCGTCCGATGAACTGACGGCGACGGAGTTCAGCTTTCGTGTCGGCACGACCGAAACTCCCAGCACCTGGGCCAACGCTCCCAATCCCTCTTCGATCACCGTGATACCGGGTAATGCGACAACGGCGGCGCGAGTCCGACTGCAGTGGCCCAACGGTTCGATCACAAATACTTGGTTGCAGGTGATCGTTCAGAACAATGCGGTCACGGGGTTGCTGGACCGACAGGTTTTCTACGTTGGCAGTGCAGTGGGTGACGTCATCCATCCAAACGTTGCCTCGGACTTCCTGCGCGTCACATCGCTCGACATGGCAGAGGTGAAAAATGCTGTCTCTCCCTCGCTGACGTCCGTCACCAACTTGAGAGACCTCAATAAGGACCGACGAGTCACCGCGCTCGACATGGCGCTCGCTCAGAACCTAGTCAGTTCGGCCGTCGTGCTCCGTCTGATCACGATCCCTGCTGAGGGAGATACAGCAGAGGGAGAGGGATCTGGGGCCGGAGGATTGGGATGGAGTGCTTTGGGAGGCGGGGGTGCACCAAGCGGAATCAGCATCGGCACCCCGGGTCTCAAGGGGCGACTTACCGATCGGGTCTACACCGTGCTGCGTCCTACAGCTCCCACGGTGGATTCCGCGGAAAGCTCTCCGTTGTCCGATCGCCTGGGGACGACTGGTCCCATAGCGGAAACCCCGAAGGACGATCAAACCGCCACCACCGAGTCTTTGGATGAGTACTTCCGACGACTGGCTCTGCGGACCATCCGACTGTAGGATCAAGCGAGAGGGATTGGTTTGTCGGCAGCAGCCTCGGACGGTTTCCCTCCCAATGCCTTCATGGCGGTCGCTGACAAGGGCGACGGGCGCCGACGACCAAGGGCCTGGTGCTGGATCGGATACATCGGCTATGGCGACTGACAGCGATCGGAACCTGATCTCACCCAGTGAGTGGGCTCACTTTTTTCACCGCCATGGAATGCGGAAGCTTCTGTTGTCGATCGCCCTGTTGCTCCCTCATCCTGCACTGGCGCAGTCGACAGGCTTTGAAGAGGATCCCCTTTTGACCGAAGCGCAGAAGAGAGTGCTTCGAGGATCGCAGGAACTGGCCGACAAGTGGATAGCCCTGAGGAGTTCGGTGGGGCCAAACCATCCCGCGATTCGCAATCTTCAGAGCCGTCTTGCGATCTCCGGCGATTCGTCCTCTGCTGCTTTGGAGGATGCGGAGCTACGGGAGGCGGCTGAGGAGCTGACGATTCGCAGGAAGTACTACGGCCCGAGGCACCCGTATGTCCGCCAGGCCCAGGCCCGATGGGACCAACTGAGTTCCCGAATTGCCGGCAAGCGAGATCCTGCGGAGGCCAGGTGGCAACAAAAGCAGCGAGAGCTGGCGTTATGGAGCCAGTGGTTTGGAGTCGAGCATCCACGGGTGCGCCAGTTGCGGATGGAGATCGAAGTGGGGCTGGGTCGGGAGGCTCTAGGGTGGGTGGCACCCGAACAGCTCGATTTGGAGCGAGTCGAGTGGCGGGACGAGATTGTTTCGATGCGGGCTTCTGCGGCGATGCTGGGAGAGAGGATGGGGAGCGCCCACCCAACGGTGGAAATACTCCGTCGAAAACTGGAGCAGCGCCAGCAACGATATCTGGAGAGATACGGGACTGCCGACTGGGAGCCCGCACGCGACGTGGACCGCAAGGAGCCAGCGCCTCGCTTTGTCGAACCTCAGGGAATGGGGAACAAGGAGCGGCTGGTGGAAATCTCCCAGCAATCGCGCCTTCGACTGGAAGAGGCGCAAGAGATCGCAGACCAGTGGCTGTTGACCCCAGAGGCCCAGTTGCAGCAGCGCCAACGGCTTCTCGAACGGCTCCGGTCGGCAGTGGAGCAGATGGTGTTTCTACAGCAGCAGGCCAGTTGGTGGATCATCGACGACAAACGGGAGCAGTTGGATCAACTGGAACGGCAACAAAGTTCCAACGGCACTGTCGAAAAGGAGGCGGAGCCACTGGAGGAAAGCATCCGGAGACTGCGAGTAGAGATTCAGCGCCTGGAGTCGCAGGCGATGGAGCGGCAGTGGCAGGAGCCGCAGTTGGTGGAGCGATGGATCCGACAACTGCTGAAAAGCGACATCCAGTAGCACGCTGAGCCGTGCGGCGCCCTGTCGCAGACGAAGATTTCGCCGCCTGCAGATGGGTTCCAGCCGCGGGCTTACTTATTCGATCGATTGGCTCGCCGATAGTCCCAGGGCGGCTGCGGCATGGCTTCGTCCCACAGCCCAAGCTTGGCCTTCTTGGCCACCTGTTGGGCATTGGAGAAGGACTCTTCTTTGTTGTACTGCGCGTAATGCCAAGCAGCACCTTTCTCAATCATCCATAGATTGATGTTGCGGTCTTCGTGGAAGACCCAGCCCAGCTTTCGCTTGTAGTTGTCTTCCTTTTCCCACTGGATCGAGACATCTTTCTTGAGCAGTTTCTCGGAGAGAAGCTCCTTGGATTCCTTCCCGAAGGGCTGCTGGAATTCCGGCGCGTCGATTCCCTCCAACTGCACTTCGATCGATTGTTCCTTGTCGTCCTGGATCACGATGGAATCGCCATCGATGACCTTGATCACTTTGCCTTGGATCGTCTTGGCGTCGCTGCCCATGCGGGGATCGTCCGCACCGGATTGCCAGGCAACGATCGTATCGGACGGCAGCATCACCATGAGGCTTACTAACACCAACTGGGGTAATCGGATCATGCGAGAGACTCCTCAGGTCATCCAGAGAGCAGCCATGAGACTTCCTGGCATCCTAGCCGGATTGTTTTCGGCGAGAAAGTACCGGGCAACCGACACCCTAAGGTGGCTCAGGGAACTGGCGCGAGGGGATCCGCGAGAAAGACTTCCGGAGGGTAATCGACTTGCAGCAAGCAAAGTCCATGCGCCGGGGCCGTCATGGCCGGTGCGCCGCGGTCGCGCCGGTGGAGCGCTTGTTCCATCCATTCCGGCGGGAAGCGACCGGTGCCAATAGCGACCAGAGCGCCCACGATGTTGCGCACCATGTTGTAGAGAAATCCGTTCGCCTCGATCTCGATATCCAATCGTTTGCCATCGGGTGCGGGGAGCACCTGAAGAGTCAGATCGTGCACGATGCGCACCGTCGATCGACGCGGCGATCCCAGCTTTTGGAAGCTTGCGAAATCCTTCTCCCCGATCAGAAACCGGCAGGCTTCCTGCATCCGATGGGGCTGGAGAGGGATGGGAAGGTGCCATTGGAGGTGGCGACGCAGGGGATCCGACACAGGGCTGGCCAGGATCGTATAGCGATAGCGTTTTCGCACCGCATCCCGCAGGGCGTGGAAACCTGGGATGGTGTCTTTGCAGGAGCGGACGATGATGTCTTCGGGTAGCCGACGGTTGATGGCAGGGACAAGGCGATCGGCCGGTGCCCGCCATTGCTCTAGCGAGAAACTGGCGACCTGGCCCATGGCATGAACTCCCGCATCCGTCCTGCCGCTGGCAACTGTTTTGACGCGGACTCCTTCGATCGCTCTCAGTGCATCTTCCAGCTTTTGCTGGATGCTGATGGAATTGGGTTGGATCTGCCAACCGCCATAGCGTGAGCCATCATAGGCCAGCATGCAGAAAAAAGTGCGCGGCATCTCATCAGCTACCCATGGAGGGGGAGACGGATTGGAGAGGCAGGTAGAGGCCCGTTTCGTCCTTCTTGCCTTGAATCGTCGATGGAGGATCGACGATGAACCACTCCTCTGGCTCCCCTTCCAATGGTTCGATCTGGTAGTACTCCAGTGTGGAGAGCAGTTGCAACGACGCGCTTTCAGTGGCTGCGGAGGTACGTAGGTAGTACTCGATGCGGATCGGCTGCAGCCAGGACGACTCCTCTCGCGACAACGTCAGCCGGATATCGGTTGGAAGGAAGGCAACAGTGGAAGCCAGTTGGCCGTCGACGGCCGCAATCGGTGGCGGGCCGGACTGACCGGGATGCAGGGATCCCAAAAGCTGCCAGACTTTCACCGGGGCGTCTTTGGAGTCCGAAGCATCCAGCCTCGACACCAGTTGTCCGCTCCAGACCTGCCGCCATGCATATTGCATGTAGAGAGAACGCAACACCTCGGGCACCCCACCGATGGCGATGGCCAGAGAGGATTCCGGCCGCTCCCGATCCCGCACCACCTCGCGTCCCAGGCCGGCGCGGACTTGATCGAGCATCACACCACGAAGCGCCTGACCTCGCCCAAGGCTGGTCCAGAGCAGGCGTCCATCGCTTACTTGCTGGATCTCCTGGACGGCCGAGCCGATCGTTTGCCGGCAGTGAGAGCGAAACTTTCCACTCCCCCGCCCTGCGTGGTAGTAGGTCCCTTGAGTGACGATCGATTCCCCGAACTGGTCGGTTTGCTGCCGAACCTTGCAGAAGAAACCGGCTCCCCAAACACTCTGGCGCACCGCCAGCAGCAGAAGCTGCGGCGCGGAAACCCCACCCGTTCCAGGCGAACCAACTTCCGGCACCCCGTTCTGCGATGGGGAAGAGGCCCAAAGCGTTTTTTGGGGGGGATCGGTTTGGAAAAGCGTTGGGAGCAGGAAAAGGGCCAGGAGTAGGCAGGGGACTGCGAAGACAACGCGATTGCGTCGACTTTGCAGCCTTTCGGTGTCGGTTTTGGGTGGTCGGGATCGAAGAATCGTCAACGTCATGCGAGGGTTGTAGCGATTTTGTCAAAGAATGGATCGGTGCCGGACCGAACATACAGAAGGAGACGAAGCCTTCCGTCCCTGTGAGGGGAGGGTTGAATCCGCTGGAATCATCGAAAAGTGTTCGGAAGAAAGGATCCCGCGAGGACCTTTCCGCCGACGCTTTCGCGGCGATTCTAGGGATCTGCCTGTGGTGGAGTCCAGAGCGAAAGGAGCGGTCCGGGGAACCGAATCGGACCCGAAAGATTGGACCGAAGGAGTTCACGGAACCGCGAAGGCAAGAAGGCTTGCGATCGAGTCGGATGGCCAGGCGGCATACCCAACAAGGATTCATGGGGGAATCAAGGATGAGACTGCGAAAGTTCATGTGGGTGTCGGCGGCCGCCAGCGGACTTCTGGCCACAGCCGACACCGTGGATGCCGGTGACCCGGGGATGGGGATTCGGCACAACCTACCCCCTGCCCAGCGGCTGATGGAGCCTGGTCCCATGGTCGGTGGACCAGGTCCAGGTGTGCTGATGCCCGAGACGCTGCCTGCGGGGGGCGGGGCTGGCGGGATGGGAATGCTCGGCGGGCCTCCCGTCCAAGTTCTCTTCGACCGTCCACAGTCGATGCAGCTGCAGTATGACAGCATTGGCGACAACACCTTTCAGAGCGATCCGCTGGTGGCCCCAGCTCGGCTGGAGTTTGGCCCAGGCGGAATCTACCGCCTGAAGCTGACCAACATCCAGGGACGCGAAGGAGTCGAGCTGTATCCAACTTTGGAGATTGCGCCGGGCACCGCGCGAACTGGCGCCTACCTGGCTCACAATGCCATTCCGATCCAGTTCACGGAAGAAGATTTCGAGCAGGCGATCAGCGGGAACTTCGTCACCAAGGTGATCTACCTTCCCGATCCGGCATTCCAGGGAGATGCCCTGGCTGGGATCGATACGCTGGTCAGCACGCGGCTAGAACCGGGCTTGGATCCGATTGTCGAGGCAGATCGACGCGGTTCCATCCTGGCGATCATTCGCCTTGGAAACAAGGATGTCGAGATGTCCGGCCCGTCGGTAGCGGGGGCGGGCTTCTATGGACCTGGTGGTTACGGTCCGGGTGGTTACGGTCCGGGCGGTTATGGTCCTGGCGGGATGCAAGGGATTGGGCCTGACGGCATGCCTTGTGGTCCGGGTGCCGGGATGGGAGGCGCTGGAGCCTGCGGACCAGGTGGTTCGTGCATGGGAGGCGGAGGGTTGCTGCCTTATGGAACACCAGCGAATCCTTATGGGAATCCTCCCAACATGGTCGCAGGTGTCACCGCCCCTCAGTATGGGTTGACTCATAGCGGGACTCCGATTGGACTGCCTGGCCCTCCTCATATCCCATTGGGAGTTCCTGCTGGCTTGCAGCAGCATGTGATGAAGAACCATACGCACATGCATATTCCCGATCCGGTGGAAAAGATGAAGATGCATGTTCGGTCGATTCCTGGACAGAGCTATCCTGAGCCACCCAGTCGGATGCATCTGAGGGAGCAGAACATTCATCCCGGTTACCCAACCGGTCGTCCGCTCCATCTGCATCACAGTCAGGCGGTTGGTTCCGGAGAGCAGTACGGTGGAGCTCCTGCCACCTACGGTGCCAATGCGGGCGGTGGCGATGCCTACTGCCCACCGACGGAGATTCGTTGATCGGTCGGTCCCCGCCGGTCCCATGGAAGGGAAGGTGGTGGACGACCTGAAATTGGCAACCTCCTGCGTGATCGAAGCGCAGGAGGTTGATTCTGGACCTGGCAGCGCGGGTGAAGCAGGAAGACCAAGGATGGCCTCCATGAACAGCGGCGTCTCATGCTGCCCGAGTGCTTCCGCGACATGCCACAGGGCCGATGGTCCTGGCCTGGAGCGGCGGCAGTTTCGGGGCCCAAGGGGATGGCTTGTCCAGATGGCGATCGGGATCGCCTGGCTGTCGATTGCCTGCTCTCTGGCCGTCGCTCAGGGAATCTCTACCTCCCCCGTTCCACGCCACGGATTGCGGCACGACGGGATGGCTCCCGGCTTGATCGGTGGGCATCAAGTGCAGCAGAAACCGCATCTGCGTGGTTACTTCCAACCTGTGGAAGTGGTGGCTCCTGCGCGCACCAGAATCTCCGTCGCCTGCGACGGTCAGTTTCCCGATGGGTGCCAGGGACCTTGGCGGGGGGCTTTGCTGGTGGGGGCGGTTTATCGCTTGATGGTCACCGGCTGGGGGGACGACCCTTCCGCGGCGGTTTATCCAACGATCGAGGTGATCGATCGACTTTATCCGCTTCCCGAGCGCGAGCACCGATTTCCGATTCCGATCGCCATCGATCCGGAGGATTTGGAGCGGGCATTGGAGGGGGAGTTGGTGACCCGAGTGATCTACCTGGAGGACTCGGAGTATGCCGAACCGGTGCAGGATGGCCCGAGAACGCAGCGGGTGCATGACATTGGGTTGGGAGAAGATGCGTTGTCGGTGGCCGATCAGATGGGCCGACCGGTGGCGATCTTAAGGATTGGATCGCGGGTTCCCACCAACGATCTGGCCCTGGAGCCGGAGTTCCTCTTCGGTTCGCCTCCATGGCTTGCCATCAAGTCGATTCCGAATAAGGCGGAGATGGTGGAGCAAGGGCGCTGGCCGCGGATGGAAATCGTTCCGGCTCCATCGCCAGCCGTTTCCCCCAGCGATCTTCCGACTTTGGAGGAACCCGTCGGGGGTGTGGGCACCCAGGGGAGCGATGTTCCCCGTGCGATTCCGATTCTCCAGGGCGCTGCCTCGCAACGCATAGAAGGCTGAAGGAAGGCTGATGGGCAACAAAGCGAGCAGAACGATGCGAGGTCAGATTCGGCAGGAGCGATCGGCCAAGATGGCTTGGATGGCGATGGCCGCCGGACTTTGTTCCATGGGCCTGACCGGTTGCCAGGGAGGACCTCAAGGGCGCGGCATGTCGCCCGCTAGCATGCATCCCGGTGGCATGGCATCGCGCGCCCAAGAGCCGGTTGCACCGTCGGCAGCCGCAGCATCTTCCGCCCACCAAGGCAGGGTGTCCCATGGCGAGGTGGCAGGTGGGGCAATGCCCTCCGCACCGATCGTTCCCGTAGCCTATGAAAACGCGATGTCGGTTCCGACCGCAGGGGCAGTCGAGACCATGTATCCGGTTGCTGTGCCGCAGCCAGTCGCTCAAGAAGCCTGTGGATGCTGCGGGCCTCGGCACGACGGAGTGTACCGTCCGATCCTGGGTCGGCTGTGCGCGTCGCATGGAGCTGGCTCCTTGGGATCGGCCTGTGGACCGACCGATGCGCAGGGAGATACCTGCCAGCCCTTGGCGGCGCCGGTGTTGATGCGGGATCCGCAGGAGTACATTTTCGATGGCGGCGATCGCTGGCCGAAGGTAGTGATCCAGGAAGGAGAGCGGGTGGCGGGCTTGCAACCGGAAGACACCGTCGCCTACTACCAGGCCGATGGCGGCTGCATCCTGGTGGAGCCGGCATGTCGCGCGGCAATTTATGCACCGCGATTTGCAGCGGTGCGCCGGATCGATGGTCCCCAGCAGCAAGATCATCGGGTCGCGGCGCAGGCGGCCCTGCTGCCAGAGAACGCTTCCTCACTTCGTGAACGACTACCGGCTCCCGCCATGCGTCAACCGCTTCGAGCGGTGGCGGAAGACGGAGTATTGCCGGTGGAGGCCTACCGGGATCGCAATCGGGGCGTTCCGGTCGATCGGGTTTTGCCGGTGGTGCTGATCGTCGATGCGCTGCTGCCTTTTGAAGACCTGCAGCTGATTCGCACCGGCAAACAGATCGAAACGGACGGCCCGCGATTGCAGCGTGGCGCCCTGGCGGCTCAGGCCTGGGCGTCTGAAGAGCCGCTTCTGGTGATGATCGACCAGCAACAGGCGATCGAATTGGACCACTTAACCCAGACGGCGACGACCACCTTCGCTGTCGAAGGGGAGCCATGGATTCGTATCTGCAAGGTCGCCTCCGAGGCGATGGCAGCTCCGGGTGATGAGGTGCATTTCACTATCCGAATCGACAACGTCGGTACCAAAGCAGCTCGTCAGGTCGTGGTTCTCGATTCGCTCCCTCCCCGACTGGAGTGGATCGAAGGGAGTCAGCAGGCAAGCATTCCAGTGGAGTTTGATACCTTGGAAAACGAAGCCGGTTCCCACACCCTACGCTGGCGTCTGAAGGAAGACCTTCCCGCTGGTGAAGGAGGAATCATTCGGTTCCGCTGCAAAGTCCGGTAAGGAAGGCTTTTCCGATTCGATGGAATGCGGCCGGCCTGTGTCGCCACAGGAGTCCTTCTTGGCCCTCGGGAGAACTTCCCTGCGATTCGTCGGGGAATTTTTCAAGCCGCATCCAGGCAAAATCCGCTAAGTGAAAGAGGAAGAACCGACAGGTCTCTTCTTGGCGTGGGGTGGGAGTGGATGAGTTTCCCAAGGGTTGGGGCGAAAGCCGCACCCTGCTGCTGCCCCGCGTGGTCCCTACTCAATTGTCTTCGAAGGTTTGTCAATCGCATGGCGCTGGAAGGATACAATCCCGAGGATCGCCCTGCGCATCCAAGTAGCTCACCAACCTTCCCAGCGTCGGTCAGCGATTCGGGGACCTCTTGGCGCATCGACCCGGCTCACGAATTCCATCAGCGATGGGACCGCGTCGTCATCAGTCGACAAAGGGCGGGTGCAATTCAGGGGGGGTTGTTGGGATCGGTCTGCGGCGAGTGGTTCGGCTTGCCTAGGAATGGGCTTTCCCGCCGACTGGCTCTCTCCCTTTTCGGACGAAGTACCGAAGGTTCCTGGCAGATCCCAGCATCTGGACTGCAATGCCTGCAACCGTCTTTGGCCACGGCGCTCTACGACGCGGTGCTGGAATCGCAAGCCGATGGAAAGAGATTCGAACACCGGTACGCTCGGAACTTCCGATGGCTCCGCTTGGCCGCGCCGTCCGTGGCCGGCCAGCGTGTCCGAAGCCCGATTGGCACCAACCCGTCCGCTCACGCAGCACCCCAGCGACAGCCCCTTGCCGTTCTCCCTCAGTGTGTGCTACTGGCCAGCGTTGCCCAGGGCAGCGGCATCGATGGCACCCTTTGGGCTCACACAATGGCTGCGACGGCCGGCGGTGACCGGCGAACAAACCTTGCCGCCGTCCTGTTGGCCGAGGTCTGTCTTCTGGCGATGCAGCAGGAACAGCACACGTCGCTGGTTCCTTCCGTCTGCCAGATTGCGGAAAAACTGCTGCGACGCACTTCCTCAGAAGCTTGGATGGCTGCATGGTCCCATGGCGTCCGACGTGGAGACAGCCCCGGCAATATCGCTCGATCTCTCGGCTGGACTGAGGAAATACCGGTCGATGGGATCGCCATCGGCTTGATGTCGATCGCCACCTGGCTCAAGCATCGGGGCGATCTGCCACGCACCGTTCACTCGGCAATCCATCTAGGGGGGCCCAGTGCGATTCTCGGGTCGCTCAGCGGGGCTTTGGCAGGGCTTGGCGGGATCCCCGCGCAGCTTCCAAACCCCTGGATTCCTGCGGTTCGCAAATCGCGATTGAGCGGGAGGATGGCCCGTCGTCTGACCGACTGGCCACATGGGGTAAACGATCTACAGCTACGATGGTCGATGCCGATTGTGCCATGGCCTCAGTTTTTGCGAAGTGGCTTGTCGGCAATTCCCAGAACCCTTCAGACCTCCGCCTGGACCATCGCTAGGTTGTCACGAGGGGCAGGACATCGGCCGCAAACCGGCTGAAAACCGAGGATTTTCCTGCGGGCAGTCTTCCTTTTTGGGCCATGCTTGCCAGTTTCGAAGAGACCGCCTCCCCAAGCAGTCATCGCATCGCCGAGCGGGAAGCATGGGAGGTCCCTCAGGGCAGCCCCCGATCCCTCTTGCGGCCTGAGGCAATAGTTGACAATTCTGCAAAGGCCCATTAACTTTGCAGGATTCCCGAACGCTGGCCAAGCGGCTGGAACTCCCTCCTGGGCGGGGGGAGCTCGGAAGTCCTCGTCGGAAACGTTTTCATAGTCTGGACGCATGAATCCACAAGAATTGCTACGGATCGTCGATTCGCTGCACCGCGAGAAAAACATCGACACGGAACTGGTGCTCCAGGCGATCGAAGCTGCGCTGGTGATGGCAGCCAAGAAGCAATTCGGTGAGGAAGCAGATATTGACGTGCAGATCGCAAGAGATGGTGGTGCGATCCGCGCTACCTGCGATGGCCGGGAGCTGAACCAGGAAGAGATCGGTCGTATCGGGGCTCAAACCGCCAAGCAGGTGATCATCCAAAAGATCCGGGAAGCGGAGCGAGATGCACGGTTGGATGAGTTCCAGGATCAGGTCGGACAACTAGTCACTGGGATCGTGCAGAGAACCGAACGAGGCTTGACCATCGTCCAGCTTGGGGCGGTCGAGGCCATCCTGCCACGTGGCGAGCAGATCCCTGGTGAGACGTACCACAATGGCGAGCGGGTTCGAGCGGTCATTTACGAGGTGAAGGCATCGGGCAACCGAGTGAAGATCATCCTTTCTCGCACCAAACCGCAATTGGTGCAGAGACTGTTTGAGCAAGAGATACCGGAGATCGCCGAAGGGGTGATCGAAATCCGAGCGATCAGCCGGGAACCGGGTTATCGATCGAAAGTGGCGGTCTCCAGCAGCGATCAGCGAGTGGACTGCGTCGGGGCCTGCGTTGGCTTGCGAGGCAATCGAATCAAGAACGTTACCAGCGAACTGGCCGGTGAGCGGATCGATATCGTTCGCTGGAGCGATGATCCGATGGTATTGATCCCCAATGCCCTGCAGCCGGCAGAGGTCGAGCAGGTGTTGCTCTGCGATATGATTGGTCGAGCCATCGCGCTGGTCAGCGAGGAGCACCTCTCGCAGGCGATCGGTCGCTACGGTCAGAACGTACGACTGGCCAGCAAGCTTTGCGGCTGGGATATCGAGATCATGACGGCCGATGAGCTGGAGCAGCAAATCGACCGCGCGATGAAGGGCTTCCTGGAAATCGAAGGGATGACCGAGGAATTGGCCCAGCGACTGGTGGAACAGGGGTATCTGTCGTACGACGATTTGTCGGTGATCGAACCCGATGTGCTGATGGAGATGGGTGGGCTGAGCGCCGAGCAGGTGGATGCGATTGTCGAGCAGGCGGACGACCTGGCGGCTCAGCAGGAAGAAGAAGAGAAAGAACGCAAGCGGATCGAACGAGAAGAGAAAGAGCGACGAGCGACCGAAGCGGAACTGCTTCGCGAGCGACAGGGGGGTGCCGGGAACGCATCGTCCGCCGCCGCTGGCAGTACCGGATCGAGCGACATAGCATCGAGTCCTCAGGGGTTGTCGCCTGAGGAGAAGGCCACAGGGGAGGAGTCAGCGGCAGAGCATTCCAATGAATGATTCCTCAGGGAATCGAGCGGATGCTCTTCAAGGTCTCTTGGGGAGCATCGCACTGGCGCGTCGAGTGGTAGCTTAGGCGCGCCGACCCAAGGTCGGAGAGAAGGAAAACTTCTTGCCCGACAGGTCACCGACCCCATGCCAGACATCCATCCCATCCGCTTCGCCACAAGCCCGCGGCCTTCCATCACTTCAGGAACATCGCCCAGTGCCAGTTAGAATTTATACGCTCGCCAAAGACCTCAAGCTCGACAGCAAGGAATTGGTCGATCTTTGCAACAAGATTGGAATCACCGGCAAAGGGAGCGCCCTTGCCAGCCTTGAAGATGAGGAGGTGCTTCGGATCAAAAAGCACCTGGAGAGTGCTTCGGCCGCTAAGACGGAAGAGCGTCCTGCTCCATCCCAAGCCCCAGCAACTCCTGCCGCACCTGTGCGTGGTTCGGGCTTTGTCGGACGACCACAGATCATTCCTCCGCGCCGCAAGCCTACCTCAACCAGCGTTGAAGAATCGGCTCCAGCGGAAATTGTCGATACCGTAGAACCGGTCGTAGGGGAGGTCCAGGATCCCACCCCAGCATCGATCGATGTCCAGACGCCCATCGCGGCCGAACCTGTGCCAAGCGAACCGGAGGTAACGGTCTCTGCCGTCGATACCACCACGGAAG
>Ga0315902_10003298_pt1 | contig 24265 bp, 18 predicted proteins | sample LakEriMetagenome_9_FD_203523 | JGI IMG/M metagenome (GOLD analysis project Ga0315902, IMG submission 203523) | Freshwater fungal communities from buoy surface, Lake Erie, Ohio, United States - Buoy 12 MA117 | ecosystem: Environmental > Aquatic > Freshwater > Lake > Lake biofilm | place: USA... | reverse complement strand
CGCGCGAAGGCCTGTGGCCGAAAAATATGCCCACCTTTGACACCAGCGATCCCTATCCTCGATCCGCGCCGGTGGGTTCGTTCCCCGTCGAGTTGCACGGCCTCTACGACATCTCCGGCAATGTGGCTGAGTGGGTGAACGACAGCGCGGCAGATCCCATGAACATGAAGCCCATGGAGGCCCGGCAAAGTTTCCATCTGCGTGGACCGGCTTTCAGTGACGGAATGCCCGCCGCCGTTCGCTACTCCCATCAGCGCCTCATCCTGCCGGGAAAACGTTTTGTGAACGCCGGCTTCCGCATGGTGCTGGAGTGGCAGTAGCGCCTCAGCGTCCGCGAATCTCGCGAAACTGCCGACTGCGCACAATCATCTCCACCAGCGTGCCAAAGCGCAAATCGCTCTTCATCATCTGCTCGATCAGCGGCTTGTCGGAGAGCTGAACGCTTCTTCCGAGAGCGTATCCGAGCAATTTGCGGCAAAACTGGCGCGTGAAGTCATCGCGGCGTTTCGTGAGAAGGTAGTTTCGGAGATCAGTGAGGCCATCGACGGATGTTCCATCGGGCAAAACGGTCTTTGTATCGGCTTTACGAGCGCGACCGATGGCATCGAAGCCTTCCAAAGCGAAGCCGTAAGGGTCGATGCGTTTGTGGCAGCCCATGCAGTTCTCATCGCGGCTGTGTCGCTCGATCAGTTGGCGTTCGGTTAGGTTGGCGGGAGCTTCCTCGGGCAAGATGGGCACGCCTTTCGGCGGTATGGGTAGCTTTTCGCCGAGCACGACCTCCGTGAGCCATGTGCCGCGCAAGATGGCACTGGTGCGGGAGGCTCCAGCTTGCTTGGCAAGTGTTGCCGCGAAGCCGAGGATGCCACCGCGGCCATGAGCGTGAAGGCCGCTGATTCGCTGCCACTCCACTTTCGATTCGAGGCCGTAATGCTTCGCCAGTTCCGCATTCACAAACGTGTGATCCGCATCCAGAAGGCTCAAAATGCTACGGTTGTTTTGGATGAGGTCGGTGAAGAAGCGGGTGACTTCTTCCTGCATGTCGTCGCGGAGGTCGAGGAAGGTGGGGAAGTGGCGTTCGCTCTTTTCTTCGAGCGTGGCGACATCGCGGACGTGAAGGTATTGGCAGCCGAACTCGAGGGCGAGGCGACGCACCTTGTCGCTCTTCAACATTCGGCGAGTCTGGTCAATAAGGTCATCAAGGTCACTGGATCGCAGTTCCTCATCCGGCGCGGAAGACCACAAGAAGTAGCTGAGCCTCGTCGCAAGCTCCTGCTCGTTCACAGGCGCGGTTTTGGCCGGCACTTTCTCGCCGCGATACAAAAAAGCCGGTGAGGTGAGCACGCGGACGAGCATGAGACGCGGATCGAAAGTGCGCAGGCCGGTGATCTCCTTTTCGGTGAGTGGCCGTCGCCACGCTTTCTCAGCGAAAGCGAGCACAGCGGCCTTTTGAGGCTCGATGGCGGCTTTTTGCTGCTTTTTGAACTTCGCTGCCGCTTTCAGGATCGGCTCGCGCATCGGTTCGAAGGCGCTGGGTTTGGCATCTTGAGTGGCGAACTGGAAAAGCTGCTCAAAGACATCCACCTGCTTCAGCGGGGCTTCGCTGACGAATCGCAACTCATCCCACAAGCGGTCGAGTTCGCGCGATTCGGCCTCGGAGAGCATCAAACGGCGCAAAGCTTCGTCCTCGCGATGAAACAGTGTCAGCGTGACCACCTCGTCCACCGGCACAATCTTGGTGTAACAGAGCGCGATGGGGAAAAGAGCGCGGAAGTCGTCGAAAGCAGCCTCAAAGCGTGCACGATGTTCGCTGGCGTCATTCACGATGATCGGGGCGCTGTGCTGCGTGACGAGGTTGTTGTCGCTCCACTGGCCGCTTTTGACCGCCGACTCCGATTTGCCAGCGACGAGGCTCACGCTGGCATCCGGCTTTTGCGTGAGCACCTGCATCTGCACGCTGCCATGGGTATTGGAGGCCAGTTTGCCAGTGACGACGAATTCCGTGCCGTTCGCGAGCGCGGCGGGGATTTTCACTTCCACCACGGAAGGCGCTTTCGCGGTGAGATCAGACGGATCCGTCCGATCCGACCGATCATTCAAGAATGCACGCAGCAGCGGTGAGTTCAGCGGAAAATCCTTCTCCAAAAACTGCCGCACCTTCACCGCTAGCTCTGTCGAAGGCTTCTTCCGCCATTCGGCAATCACCGCAGGCACATCAGGCGCGGCTTCGAGAGTCGCAGGTTGGCTGAGGAAGTGCCACGCGCCATGTGGATTGCCTTGGAGGATATTCGGCGAGACGTCCTTCGCGAGATCCCAGGTCTTCGAGCCATCGCTGAGCGTGAGGTTGATGGCGGTGAGGTCGCAAACGTGGCTGCCTTCGCGCGGACCGATGACCAAAGCGACGACTTGGCCGGGCTCGATGCGCACGTTTTCAAACGGACCCATTGGCAAAACGGTCGCGCCTTTGGTCACGCCGCTGGCGAGCACCTCACTGGTGTGGCCGCGACGCACTTCGAGTGTCCAAGTGACGCCATTTCCACATTCGGGATGCGCGTCCGAGACATCGCCGTGAATGCGGAGCGTGCCTGCTCTCTCACAACGCCAAGCGATGACCGAGGCACGAGTCGGCGAAGGATGCGTGGCGATGCTGTTCGCCTTCATCACACCCGGCGTGCGCACGGAGGTGTCAGAGGAGTTCGCCATCACGCTCAGTGCCTGCTCGCCCTGCCAGCCTTGGATGAAAGCGTAGTCCGGGATGCTCTTGAGCTGCTTCGTGAGCAACGGTTCGAGCTTGGTGGTGCCGTAGCCGAGGTATTCACGCCACGCGGTCATCAAAGCGGCATCGGCATCGTCTTTACCCGTCGCGATGGCATTCAGGCATTGCTCGGTGCTCGCGATGATCTTGGCGCGTTGGGCTTCGAGATGCTTCACCAACGCGGGAAGGCCGTTGATCGGCAGATCAGGCCTGCCGGGAGCAACAAGGCGCGGATTTTGCCAGATGACTTCATCGCCCTCGCTGCCATCGCCTGCATCGGTGGTGGTCAGATAGAGCGTCACATCGCGATCCGAGGTGAGTTTGACTCGCATCTCGTGTTTCGGCACGAGCGGCGTCACTGGCTCCTGCCAGGCCTTCGGGCCGTTTTGCTTGCCGATGTGGCCGACGTTGGCGAATCGCCACAAAACTTGCTGCCAGGGCGCGATGTCGGCTGCGGTGAGCTTTTTCTCGCGAAACTTTGCCCGCAGCGGATCGAGCAAGATAGATGGTTTGGTGCTCGTGAGCGCATCGCGGAGGATTTGGAGGTATTTCGGGCTCAAACCATCGGCGCTGCCGCGGCCTTGAAGCGAATCGAGATACTTGGCTAGGGGCAAACGACCGCCGCCCGTGCCGGTGTCGAGCTTGATGCCTTGTGCGACGGTCTGCGTGCCTGCCGCCGTGGCCGTGTGGCGTGAGTAGATGGCGCGGATGCTTGCCAAAGATTCATCCGTCCAATCCTGCGCCGAGGTGCTGGCGGACCAGCGCATGCCATGCGGCGTGAAGACCGCATGCGCCGCGACTTCCTTCGCGGCATCGAGATACTTCGTCAGCAATGCAGGCGACATGACGAGCGCCGCGCCTGCATTCGTGAATCCTTCACCTGCCGCGCCATCGACGGGAAACTCCTTCGCGGGATCGAGCGACTCGATGCCGGTCAAATCGCGCAGCGTGTAGGTGTATTCCATGTTCGACAGCCGCCGCAGCACGACGGGGCCGGGATCGCCGGCATTCGCGAGGGCGATTTGATCCAACGTGCCACGCACCAAGTCCGTGAGCTGCTTTTTCTCCGTTGGGGAGAACTGCTTTTCCTTCTTCGGCGGCATTTCGCCCATCTCGATCTGCTCCAGCACATTTTCCCAGATGTGCGGCTCCTTTTGAATGTCGGAGGCTTCGAGATCGAGGTCGCCCTTCTGCTTTTCAGTGGAGTGGCAGTTGAGGCAGTGGGTTTGAAGGAGGGCGCGCGGTTCGATGGCACGAGCGGATGAAATCAGCACACAAAGCGCCCCTGCAGTGGCTGCTCGAGAAAGAATGTCTATGGTGATGTTCATGGTTGGAAAGTTTGGATGGCCCTTGTGCCTTTGTGGAATCAGCGTGTTGCCTTCGGCAGGTGCGGCAGCAGCTTGTCGAAGAGGTCCTGCTGCTCGTTGACCGCGGCGAGGTGATCCTGCTTATCGGCGAGGTTCTTGCGTTCGAGCGGATCACTCTGGTAGTCGTAGAGTTCGACGGACTCGATTTGAGCCGTGATGCGGGGCGTTTCGGTGCTGAGGTCGGCACGGCGCCATTCGATGTAGCGGTAGCGCGGTGTGCGTAGCGCCCAACCCATGATGCCATCCTTGGCTGATCGTGGAGCCATTTGGCTGATCGCAGCCTCATGCAGTGTGTGGGTCTCGCCGCGCATCAACGGCACCAGGCTTTTGCCTTCCACATGTTGTGGCACGGGTAAATTGGCGAGTTCGCAGAGAGTGGGATAGATGTCGAGGAACTCCACGATCTTGGTGACGCGTAGCGACTGCTTTTGATGCGGCGTGGCGATGATCAGCGGAGCGCGGGTTGCGTCCTCGTAGTTGGTGACTTTTCCCCAATGACCGTGCTCACCCAGATGGAAGCCATGATCGCCCCAGAGGCAGATGATGGTATTGTCGGCTATGCCCGTCTCTTCGAGCGTCTTCATCAGCAGACCCACCTGCGCGTCAATGTAGGAGACGCAGGCCGCGTAGCCGTGGATGAGCTCGCGCTGCTGTGATTCGGAAATCGGGCCGGTCTTCGGCACATCGGAGTAAGCGCGTAGCTCACCCGAGTGGCTGTAAAACGCGAGGTCGTGCGGGCTGGCCTTCGGCAGGTTTTGCACCGGAGCGAGCGGAAGCGAGGCGCGATCGTAGAGGTCCCAGTATTTCTTCGGCGCGATGAATGGCAGATGCGGCTTTACAAAACCGACCGCGAGAAAAAAGGGTTGGCCTTGCTCTTCGAACTCTCGGATGCGTTTGGCCGCGGTAAAGGCCACGCCGCCGTCGTGATAGGCGTTGTTAGCGATGTCGCAAGCCTCCGTCGCCGGTCCTGCGACTGGCTTGCCCTGCGAGGCAGACTCGGCCAGTCGCGCCTTTGTCGCCGGGTCCTGATAACCGCCCGGCGCGGGCTTCTCACCGGGTGCCATCTCCCACGGGCCATAACGCACGCTCCACGATGCGAGGTCGTGCCCCGCATCCACCGTGCGCCCATCGAAGACCTTGTGCAGCGGATGAGTGATGTAGCCGTGATTCCTGAACTGCTGCGGCAGCGTGACGAGATCCGGGAAGCGGGTGCGCAGGATGTCTTGCGGTTGCGTGGGATTAAAAAACACGCGCGTCGAGTCGGGCCGAAGCCCGGTGAGCACGCTCATCCGCGATGGAGCGCAGAATGACACCTGGCAATAGCTCGAGGTGAACAGCGTGCCACGCGCCGCGATCCGGTCGATGTTCGGCGACTTGATCCACGAAGTGCCGTAGCAGCCCAGCAGCGGCTTCAAGTCATCAACGACGATGAATAGGACGTTGGGCTTTTTCGGCGGTGCATCAGCGTGCAGTGCGACGAGCGGAGCAAGCGCCAGCACCTTGAGGACAGAACGACAAAAAGATTGGAGACAGAAAAATAGGTTTCTGTTCTTCATCTTTTTACCTCCAATCTTTTTGTCGTTTGAGACCGCATCCTCACATTTCCTCCAACATGAGTTTCGCATCACCGAAGGTCTTCGGGCGCACGTCCATCTTGTCCATCATCGACATGAAGAGGCGGCAGAGCTGGCGGTCGGGCTTGTCCTTGTAGTCGAGGGTGCGACCGGTCTTGAGCCTGCCGCCGGCACCGCCGAGCACGATCACGGGAAGCTGATCATTGTCGTGCTTGGCTCCGGCCATCATGCTGGAGCAGTGCATGAGCATGGTGTTGTCCAGTAGTGTGCGCTCGCCTTCGCGAACGCTGTCCATCTTCCGCGCAAGGTAAGCGAGCTGCTGCATGAAGAGCTGGTTCACCTTGAGATAGTCCTCGCCGTCGCTGTGGCTGAGGAGGTGGTGGATCATGTAATCGATCCCGTGGCCGGGCTGCTGCACGCTCGGCAGATTCGGGAAACGCAGGGCGCTGTGGTCGTTGTTGAGCTTCAGCGTGGTGATGCGCGTGGTGTCGGTCTGGAAGCCGAGCACCAAGATGTCGCACATGAGCTTCATGTGCTCGCCGATGTCCTGTGGGATGCCATCGGCTGGGCGTTGCATATTGGGTTTATCCAAAGTGGGTCGCCAGCCTTGCAGTTCGCCGCGTTTACCGGCGTTTGCGATGCGTTTCTCCACCTCGCGCACGCTGTCGAGATACTCATCGAGCTTCCGCTGGTCGCTGGCGCTGATGTCGCGGCGCAGATCCTGCGCATCGGCCAGGACGGCATCCAGCACGCTTTTGTCGGCTGGCGAGGCGTCGTCTTTGAAGAGACGATCAAACGCCAGCGCGGGGTAGAGCTCCAGCGGAGTCGGTGTGGTCGGTGAACTCCACGAAATGTGCGAGCTGTAGAGCATCGAGTAGTTTTTGTGCACCGACGGATTCGACTTCTCGCAGGCCAAAACCAGGCTCGGCACCTTCGTGGAGCTTCCGTAGGTCTGTGCGAGCATTTGATCGAAGCTCGTGCCGCTGCGGATCTCGCCGCCGCTGGCGATGGGAGCACCGGAAAGCATGTTGCCGGTCTGCGAGGAGTGGATGTTGCCTTTGCGGGCCTCCTCATGATACAAACCGCGAACAAAGAGCAGGCGCTCGCGAAAGTCCTTCAGAGGCTCCAGCACGCGTCCGAGCTCCATCGCTTTGCCTTCGCCCTTGGCCCACCATTCCTTCGATTGGAAGCCGTTGCCGGAGAAGGTGACGCACAAGCGCACCGGAGCCTCGCTGGCCGGTTTGTTTTTCTTCGGCTCATCGCCCCAAACATTGACGGACTCCATCCATGGCAGCGCCATGGTGACACCTGCTCCGCGCAGGAAGGCTCGACGATTGAATCGGTGGGTGTTCATGATGGTATCGCTAGGGGTCTAATTTCATTCATTCTCAGCCAAGACGGGCAACCACTCTCGCCAGCCGAGGATGTGTTGACGCATGATGCGCTCGCATTCCGCAGGTGATTGCGTGCGGAAGCCCTGCACGATGGCGGTGTGAGCGGCGATGGTTTCACGCTGGGTTTCGCTTGTCTGGAACTGATGGCGGCGATGAAGACGTCCGAGCCACAGTTCCAGCTCAGCACGCATCGAAGACCAAAGCTTTAGCAGTCGAGTATTGCCAGATGCAGTGAGAATGATCTCATGAAAGTCCAAATCGAGCCGTGTCACCTGCTGAACGGTCTTCGAGCGTTGTGTGGCAGCGATGTTTCGCTCTAGCGCATCGGTAGCGGCGCGAAGTCGAGTCGCGGCAAGGCGTGATGCAAGCGGTTCCAAGGCCAGGCGCATCACGAACAGCTCCTCGAAGTCCGCCGGAGCGAGCCGCTTCACATAAGCGCGGCCTGTTTCGCTGAACTCGACGAGGCCGTCACGCTCCAAATCAAACAGCGCCTCGCGCACCGGGACGCGACTCACCCCCAAACGCCGGGCAACCGCCGATTCGGCGAGCAAATCCCCTGGAGCGGCAAGGCCGTCAAGAATCTCCCGCCGCAGCTTTTCGGATGCAGAGTCGGTGCGTGAGGATGATGAGACAGAAGTCGTGGCCATGATGGTATACCGTTTCGCGAAAAGTAAATCGGTATACCGTTTGGAAATCTATCGGCAAAAAGTTCAAAGAATCTCTTTTTAGCAGCCTGTGGCTCAGAATTTGGGGTCGTCAGGCCAGAATCTCCTTCACGAGGTTTCCATAGACATCGGTGAGTCGGTAATCGCGGCCGAGGTGACGCCAGGTGAGTTTTTCGTGATCGAGGCCGAGTTGATGCAGGATCGTGGCGTGCAAATCATGCAGGTGGACTTTGCCGGAGACAGGGCGGAAGCCGAACTCGTCGGTCTCGCCGAAGGTGAGGCCGGGTTTGATGCCGCCACCGGCGAGCCAGGTGCAAAAGCTCTCGGGTTGATGCTCGCGGCCGTGTTTTTCGATGGGCGAGGTGCCGCTGAGGTCCTGGCTCCACGGCGTGCGGCCAAACTCGCCGCTCCAGATGACGAGCGTGTCTTCGAGCAGCCCTCGTGACTTGAGATCTTTGATGAGCGCGGCGCAGGGCTGGTCCGTGCCCGCGCAGCTTTTTGGCAATGCATTGCGGATGTCGCCGTGATGATCCCAGCCGCCCATGGTGACCTGCACGAAGCGCACGCCAGCCTCGCTCAATCGCCGCGCGAGAAGGCAGGCGCGGGCGTTCTTGTCGCAGTCTTTGTTGCCAACACCATACAGCTTCTTCGTCGCCTCGGACTCGCTGGAGATGTCCATGAGCTCCGGCGTGGCCGTTTGCATGCGAAAGGCGATCTCCATGCTCTCGATCATGCCTTCCATACGTGCATCGGCGGGAACTTGATCGAGCAGGCGACGATTCATGCGCTGCGTGAAGTCGATGCGAGCACGCTGCGACTTCGCATCGCCGGAAATGTCGGCGAGGTAGTCGATGGGCGATTGTTTGGCGTCCTGCGGCACGGTCACTTTCGTGCCCTGATGCGCGGCGGGGAGGAAGCCGGAGCCGTAGAGCCGTGTGTCGCTGTCCGGGTGGATGGTGATGAAGCTCGGCAGGCTCTGATTCTCCGTGCCGAGACCGTAGCTGACCCATGAGCCCAGCGAGGGACGCACATCGGCGGTGATGCCGGTGTGAAATTGCAGCGAGGCGGGTTGGTGCTGGTTGTTGTCCGAATGCATCGCCCGCAGGAGGCAGATCTCGTCCGCGATGCTCGCGGTGTGCGGCAGCAAATCGGAGATCATCATGCCGCTCTGCCCACGCGGCTTTACCTCGCCATGCGTCGCCAGTGCGAGGAACCTGTCCGTGCCCACGCGCAGCTCGTTCTTGTCGATCGGCGCATGGATCGTCTGGCCGTGCATGCGCTTGATGTAGCTCTTTGGATCAAAGAGATCGGGCTGCGAAGGTCCGCCAGACATGAAGAGGAAGATCACGCGCTTCGCTTTTGCGGGCATTCGAGGCGCACGCAGCGCGAGCGGACTCGACGCGGCCTGCACGAGGTCGTGCAACGCGAGTGCGCCGAAGCCACAAGCGGTGTTTTGAAGCCAGGCGCGGCGGGATGGGTGTGAAGCATTCATCAGGCGAGCGGGGTGGATTCGCGTTGGGCAAACATGGGCGCGTCAGCGTTTTGGAGTGCTCCAGCCCTCTGGAGCTTTTCGAAGGCCTTGAGGCACTCGAAAGCGCCGGAGGACCGGCGCACTCCAGGACGCTCGCGCGAGACTCGGCTATGGCATCTTGATTTCATAAGCGGAGAAGAAACTCGTTCGAGGCGAGCAGGGCATGAGTCAGCTCGATCCACGCTTTGTCGGCGGGGAGCGATTCGAGGAAGGCATTCGCCTCATCGCGCTCGGTGCTGGTGATGGGGCGGCTGAGGACGCGGAGCCAGAGGGCTTCGAGGCGTGCACCGGGGTTTGGTTCGGCCTGCGTGATGAGCTTGGCGATGTCAGTGGCGCGGGCGCGGACGAGATCGCTGTTGATGAGGAAGAGTGATTGCGTGGGCACGGCGGTTTCGGCGCGTTTTCCGGCGATCTGCGCGGGCTGGGTGAAGTCGAAGACATCGCGCAGGCGTGCGGAGCCGGGTTGGGCGGCCGTGCGGATCACGGGCTGGTAGATCGTGCGCTCGAACTCCTGGATGGGGCGCGTCTTTTTGAAACTGAACGCCGGTGGGTTCACCGCGCCGGGATTGAGGCTGCTGACATTCTCCGGAAACTCGAGCGGGAGTGCCATGCCGCCGCTGGATGGCATCAAACGACCGCTGATGGCCAGCATGGCATCTCGGATGGCTTCGGCATCGAGACGCGGGCGATTCATGCGTGTGAGCAGACGATTTTCGTCCGTGGACGAGGTCTGGCTCGACTGGCGATAGGTGCGTGAGAGCACGAGCTCCCGAAGGAGGCGTTTTTGTGACCAGCCTTGCTTCATGAATTGCGCGGCTAGATGATCGAGGAGTTCTGGGTGCGTGGGTTTTTCGCCGCGGGTGCCGAAGTAGTCCACGGCGCGCACGAGGCCCTCGCCGAAGAGTTTTTGCCAGATGCGATTCACGGTGACGCGAGCGGTGAGCGGATTGCGCGAGTCGGTGAGCCAATCGGCGAGTTGGACGCGACCGCTTTGATTCGGCGGGATTGGTGGAAAGTCGGCCCAGTTCGCGACTTGGAGCGTGCCGCGTTTCACGGGCTCGCCGAGCGCATATGGGTTTCCGCGGATGGTGATGCGCATGTCGGCTGGTTTTTCGACGTCGTGCACGGCGAAGGCCTTCGGAGCGTTGGGCGCGAAAAACTTCGCGTGCTCGATTTGGGCCTTCAGAGCCTTTGTATCGGCTTTCTCGGCTGTTTTGACCTTCAATTCGGCTTCGAGAGCTTTGAGGCGTGATTCGTGATGCGTGAGCTGTTTTTCGCGGGCGGCTCGTTGCGCGGCTGTTTCGGGCAGATCGGCTTTGTGGACGCTGCTCCAAACGCCGTTGTCGGTTTTGTAAGTGCTGCTGGTGCTGCGGAACATGCCCGCGAGCGCGTAGTAGTCGGTCTGTGCGATGGGATCGAACTTGTGATCGTGGCAGCGCACGCAGCCGAGCGTCATGCCGAGGAAGGCGGTGCCGATCTTGCTGACCTGCTGATCGACGAGGTCATGCTCCATCTTCAACTTGTCCACCGCGACGATTTCGACGTCACCGAGCACGAGGAAGCCCGTCGCGGTGATGCTGTCCGCCGTCGGCGCGATGAGATCCCCGGCGATTTGTTCGCGGATGAACTGATCGAAGGGTTTGTCGCTGTTGAAGGCGCGGATGACGTAGTCGCGATAACGCCACGCATGCTCGGCGAAGACGTTGTTCGACGTGCCGATCTGGTCGGCGTAGCCGGTGAGGTCGAGCCAGTGACGCGCCCAGCGTTCGCCGAAGGCGGGAGAGGCGAGGAGTTTGTCCACGACGGCCTCAAATGACGAATGATGAGTGACGAATGACGAAATGTCCTCCGGCGTCGGCGGCAGGCCGGTGACGTCGAGATAGACGCGGCGCAGCCAAGTGTGAGCATCGGCGTCCGGTGCGGGTGTGAGGCCTGCGGATTCTTGTTTGGCCAAAATGAAGTGATCGACGTCATTCACGGGCCAGTTCGTGTTTTTGACCGCAGGCGGCTGCGAGTCATGCACGGGCTGGAAGGCCCAAAACTGCTTTCCGGCTTCGATGTTGATGCCGGTCGCTTTGGCGACAGCACCTGAACGTGGGTCTGGTGCGCCCATCGCGACCCACTTTTCGAGCACTTCGATCTCGCTGGCGGCGAGCTTGCCCTTGGGCGGCATTTCCATGTCCGGGTTCGTGTAGCGAACGGCTTCTACGAGGAGGCTTTTCGAGACGTTTCCGGGCGTGATGGCCGCGCCGTGATCGCCACCGGTCTGCCAGCCAGATTTGGAGTCGAGCGCGAGGCCGCCTTTGATCTTGGATTCGTGCGAATGGCATTCGTAGCAGCGCTGCTTCAAAATGGGCAGCACTTGCTGATCGAAGAATGACTCGGATGCCGTCGCTGAGGATAAAGCGGCGAAAGCCAGGAGGGCTGGGAGGCGGTGAGTCATGCGACTGCACCATTACGCGGAGTGGCGGGCCGGGTTTTCGAAGCGGAGGCTCGTTGGGCAGCGTCTGCGAAACGCGGAGCGCGGAAAGTGGTGCCGATGGCCGGACTCGAACCGGCAAGGGAGTTGCCTCCCAGCGGATTTTAAGTCCGCTGTGTTTACCATTTCACCACATCGGCGCGGAGAAACCTGCGCCGGTATCTACACGAAGGCCGGGAAGGCCTCAATAGCTGAAAAGCTCGCCGTGATGGAAGAAGCGCTCGAGCTCGATGGCCGCTGCTTCGGGAGAATCGGAGGCGTGGACGACGTTGGTCATCTTGTCGTCGCCGAAGTCGCCGCGGATGGTGCCTTTCGGCGCGGTCTTGGAATCCGTGGGGCCGAGGAGGTCACGCACGTGGGCGATGACGTTGTCACCGGTGAGGGCGATGGCGATCACCGGCTTGCTCTTCATGAAATCAGCCACCGTGGGGAAGAACGGACGGTCGGCGATGTGCGCGTAGTGCTCCTTGAGCAGCTCGTCGGTGAGCTTGATCATCTTGCAGCCACGGATGCGGAAGCCTTCGTCTTCGAAACGCTTGATGACGGTTCCGTTGATACCTTTGGCAACACAGTCGGGCTTGAGCAGAATGAGGGTGGTTTCTTGGGGCATGAAAATGAGGGTTGGGGGAAGGGGCGGGCATACTGCCGCCCACGTCGCTCACGTCAAGCTCTGGATGCCTGCGAAGAATGCCCGCAAAGTGTCTTACTTGCGCGGTGTTTTGGCGGGGGCCGCATCGCGCGGCGTGGCCCAGCCGTACACTTTGTCGCCCTTCATGAGCGGGTGATGCCGCGGTGTGATGCCGCCGTAGTCGGCCACCGTGCCAGCGCGCTCCACATTGGTCACGCGGAGGTTTGCATACACATCGCCCTCTTCGTAGAGGACATGAAGAGGATCATTGGCATTCAAGCGCACGCCTTGGTGCGGGCGGACGATGGCGAACTTCCAGAGATCGTTGATGAAGGCGATGGAGCCGACTTCCTGATAAACGAGCGCTTTCGGCACGTGAGCGAGGTCGGCGAGCACTGCGGGCGCGTTTTGCTCCGCATTCAGGCGAATGGGATCGTAGCCGGGGCTGGCGGGATTGGCGTAGTCGCTGGCAAAGTGTGGATTGTTTTCCGGACGGACGTGCGGGCGGAGTTCCGAGGGGCTTTGAGTGGCAGGGAAGCCGTGCACGACCGGTTTGGGGTCCACGCGGTCCACGATGCGGGGGACGAGGCCGAAGAGCTCGCTGACACGGCCGTAGTGATTGATGGGCCAAGAGTCGATGAGCTCGGAATTCGACACACGGGTCTTTTTCACGGTGAGCCGGTGCTCGGAGCCCATGGAGAAGAGATTGAAGCTGAGGAGGTAGTCGAGATCGTCGTCGAGTCGCTCGGCATGCACGGCATCGCCCGGTTTGGAGAGCGTCTGGGTGCCGGTGGTGGTTTCGGTCGTGCTGAGATTGAAGACACGCACCTGACCGCGGCGGAGGAGTGCGGTGGTGAGGCTGTCCGCGAGCGCACGGCCAAGGTCTGGACGCCGGACACCATCGACGGTGACGTCCTCGGCGAAGACGGCCATGCGGGGCTTCACGGCCTTGGCGATGCTCCAGTCGCCATCAGCAAGGGCGAGGGAAGTGAAGGCCACGAGGGCCGCCAGGGTGCGCAGTGTGAGTGAGTTCTTCATGGCACGGGCTTGGTGTGGGCGGGCATGCTAGAGGTTCAAATTCCAGATGGGAAGTAAAAATTCTGTCGCAAGGATGCGACGGTAGGGGGATTAAGCCGCTGCAGAGGCAAATCGGGTGTTCTTCGGGCTTGGCGGAGCGAGCGGGCGATGCTCTGTGAGCGCGCATGACTCCACGTCGAACCGTCCGCAGCCATTCCGGTGCCAAGATCACCCCACGCAAGAGCATGGGGCAGAATTTCCTGATCGATCCGGGTATCTCACGCTGGATCGCCGACCAGATCCAGCCGGACGGCGCTGACATCGTGGTCGAGGTCGGGCCGGGCATGGGAGCGCTCACGGAGCATCTGCTGGGTCGGCCAAAGAAGCTCGTTTTGATCGAAAAAGACCGTCAGCTCGCGCCGGAACTACAGCAGCGATTTGCTGGCCGTGAGGACGTGGAAGTGATCGAGCAGGACGCGACGCGGGTCGATTTGCGATCCTGGTTCCGACTGGGGCCGCTGAAGCTGATCGGAAACCTGCCCTACAGCGTGGGCGGGGAGATTCTGCGTCATTGGCTGACACCGCCGTCGCCAGTGGGCGAGGCCGTTTTCATGCTGCAAAAGGAAGTGTGCCAGCGACTGGCCGCGCGCTGTGGCGATGACAGCTTTGGCGGGCTCTCCTTGCTGGTGCAAAAAGACTGGCAGGTGGAAATGCTGCGCACCGTGCCGCCGGAGGTCTTCCAACCGCGGCCGAAGGTGGATTCCGCCGTCGTGCGGCTCACGCCGCGTCATCCTTCGACGCTGCCGGTGTTTGATCACAGTCTCTTTGACCGTCTGGTGCGCATGGGCTTTTCCCAGCGGCGCAAGCAGCTCAAAAATTTGCTGCCGGAGCCCCCACAAGGCTGGGCGGCGTTCGTGGAAAGCCTCGGCGTGGCCGCGACGGTGCGCGCGGAGGAACTGTCGCTGGAAAAATGGGTGCAGGTCGCGCGCTGGTATGAAAACCGCGCCAGCGCCGATGCCGGACAAAAAGCCAGCGAGGTCTTTGATCTCGTGAACGAGCGCAATGAGGTCATCGGTCAGCTCACTCGCGGCGAAATTCACGCGAAGCGACTCCTTCACCGCGCCGTGCACATTTTTGTGATCAACTCGCGGGGCAAAATCTACCTGCAACTGCGCTCTCACTTGAAGGATGTGTCGCCGTTGAAGTGGGACAGCAGCGCTGCCGGCCATCTCGATGCCGGCGAGGGCTATGAGGTCGCTGCGCTGCGCGAAATCGAGGAGGAAATCGGATTGCGCGTGCCCGCGACGGAACTCGCCGCTGAGATCCCGGCCGGTGAAGGCACGGACAATGAGTTTGTGCAGTTGCGCGTCGCGCGGCATGACGGCCCGATCCGCTGTCTGCCGGAGGAGATCGCCTGTGGCCAGTGGTTTTCTCCTGAGGACATCGACGCGTGGGTGAGTGCACGTCCGCAAGACTTTGCGCGTGGCTTTGTCACGTGCTGGAAGGCCTGGCGTGCGGTGAATTCGGCTGCTGCGGTTTAGTTCCGAGCATGCGCCGCCCTTTGATTAAAATGGCGGACAGGGAGGGATTCGAACCCTCGGTACCGGATTAGGGTACACACGCTTTCCAGGCGTGCTCATTAGACCACTCTGACACCTGTCCTTGAGCTATCGCCACCCAGGTCCGGGAAGCGAGGCGCGGAGTCTGGCGCAGCACGGCGTTGTGGCAAGATGTTTTTGGCCCTGCACACCGGGTTTGTTCACTTCTTTTCGCCCTGCTCATCACCGAGCCGGAGATCGGGCACGAGGTAGCCCTGCACGTAGTCGCGCACGGCCTCGGCGAGCGGGGTGATTTCCGTTTGGAAACCGCTGCCGCGCAGCTTGGTGATGTCGGCGCAGGTGTAGTACTGGTATTTGCCGCGCAGATGCTCCGGCATGTCGATGAATTCGATGACGGGCTCTTTGCCGAGAGCACTGAAGATGGCGGTGGCGAGCTCGATCCAGGTGTGCGCCTCACCAGAGCCGAGGTTGAAGAGGCCGCCTGCATCTTTTTGCTCCGCGAGGTGCAGCGTCATGCGAATGGCGTCCTTCACGTAGAGGAAATCGCGCTTCTGCTCGCCGTGCTGGTAGTCGGGGCGGTGGGACTTGAAGAGCTGCACTTTGCCGGTGGCGAGGATCTGGCCGCAGGCCTTGTGCACCAGGCTGCGCATGTCGGCTTTGTGATCTTCGTTCGGGCCATAGACGTTGAAGTATTTCAATCCGACGATCTTCGGCAGCCAGCCGAGGCTCTTGGCATGCAGATCGAAGAGGTGCTTCGAGTAGCCGTACATGTTTAGCGGGCGCAGTTTGGAAATGTCCTCGTCGAGGTCGCTCATGCCGTGTGCGCCGTCGCCATACGTGGCGGCGGAGGAGGCATAGACAAAGCGCGTGTCTTTCGCCAGAGCCCACTGGCAGAGCTGCTTGGTGAATTCGAAGTTGTTCCGCATCAGGTAGTCGGCATCACGCTCAGTGGTCGCGGAGCACGCACCGAGATGAAGGATGATGTCAAAGCGGCCGAGCTTTTCCGGGGATTCCACCACGGCACGCAGAAGATCATTTCCGTCGATGTAGTCCGCGTAGCGCAAAGGGACGAGGTTTTTCCATTTCTCGTCCGTGCTGAGGCGGTCGCAGACGACGATGTTTTCGCAGCCGCGGCGGTTCAGTTCCCAAACGAGGGCGCTGCCGATGAATCCGGCTCCGCCGGTGACGAGGATGCGACTGTCGGTGTTTTTCATGAGGGCCGTGCCGATAGCGGCAGGACGGCGCGGATTCAAGCCACAGTCATGGTGCCCGGGCGGCGCTTACTCCGAGGAAAGCCCGGCCCAATTTGCGTCCGCGATGATCGACGGGGCAGGCAGGGCGATTGATTCGCGCCACAAGGCCGGATGAAGGAAAAGATTTCGCGCATCGCCGGTCCAAGGGCCCGCGCAGCCGACGATCGCCTCCAGAAGCGTGGGATTTGGGCAATGAATGGCTGGATAGAGGAACTGCTGCCCCCCGATCATGAGCCGCGGCAGCAGAGACTGGCCGTGGAGCTCGATTTCCCAGCTCAAAAGCAGCGGTTCCTCGTCGGAGCAGGCTTCAAGACCGCCTTCGGGTTCCAGCGCGCCGAGCACGCCCTGACCTTGCAGGTGATCCCAGACCTCCAGTTGCTCAAGGTCGATCCGGGCCACAAAACCAGTTGTTTGGGCGTTCGCCGCATTCGCTGGGTTACGCGTGACCAAGCCGAAAACGAGGCGATCCGGGCACTCGGAGGGCACGATGTCCACTTGGAAGCTGAAACGGGCCGAAAACTCAGGGACAATGAGGTGACCGAGGCTTTCCAGCTGGTATTCCGCGAAAAGCGGGTCCTGGGAGACGAGAGCGGTGGGCGAGTTCATGGTTTTTTGGAAATAGAGAGCTTGAAGCGAGATTTTACCAAAATTTCCACAAATTTCAAAATTAATCAGCAAATTTTAACTATTTCTAGGATCAAACTTTCGCCTGAAATCCTCTTTTTTGAGAATTTGGGCCATTTAGGGCCCTCGGGCCTCCCCGGGGATAAAAGCCGGGCTTGTCGGGAAAGGCGAATCAGCGTAGTTTCCGCCCCCTCTCCCTCAACCATCATGTTTGAATCCATTCGCCGGGCCAGACTCCAACGTGAGGGACTTTCCTGCGGAAAGACCCGGCGGAAGCATCAGGAAGGGGATCTCTTTGATGAGCTCCGCACGCACCCGGGCGCTTCCGTGGGCGTTTACGTGCTCTTCTTCATCGGACTGGCCGTGGTGATGCAAATCGGCCGCTCGGTCGGCGGTGCGGCCTTTGCCACGACCATTCTCGACTGGCTGGGCGTCTCCGCACTCGGCCTGGCGCTCGTCGTTCACCAACGCGTGGCCCTGCGAGGTGAGCTGGAGGAGAACACCATGTTGCTCCTCACGCTCGGCACGATGCTGGTGCATCTCGGGCTCGCCACGCTGGCGCTGCACTACACGCGCGGCACGCTGGGCTTCCTACCGGTAATGGCGATGCCGCACTACTTCGCGCCCTTGGTGCTCTCGGTCATCCTCGGTCGGAAAATCGGCCTGCTGGGAGCCATTTACGCCACGCTGTTTGGCGCGCTGACCTTCAGCGGCATCATTGATCCCGTGATGTATGTGTCCGCGTCCGCCTTGCTCGGCGTTTTGGTCGTCGTCTTCACGAACCGCGTGCGGAAGCGCAACCGCCTCTTCAGCGCGGGGCTCTTCACGGGTGCGGCGGCGGCGCTTTTCTCCCTCATGCTGCACGGCGCGGCAGGTGCGCTTGCCACGGCGAGCCTCGGGGCCGTTTTGGGCATCCCTTTTGTCATCGGTGTGCTCACCGGCATGGTCGTCGGCGGCTTTCTGCCCGTGCTGGAGCAAATCTTTGGCGTCACCACCGATGTGACGTGGCTGGAGCTCGCGGACCTGAACCACCCGCTCATGCGTCGGCTCTCCATCGAGGCTCCCGGCACCTACCATCACAGCCTCGTCGTCGCGAATCTCGCCGAGGCCGCCGCGGAGGCCATTGGTGCCAGCGCCACCATGTGCCGCGTGTGTTCCTACTTCCATGACATCGGCAAGCTCAGCAAACCAGAGTACTTCGTCGAAAACATGGACCCCTCCGCGAATCCGCACGAGGACCTCACCGCGCGCATGAGCGCCCTCGTCATCATCGCGCATGTGAAGGACGGCGTGGACCTCGCCATCAAGCACAACCTCAACTGCCGCATCATCGATGTCATCGAGCAGCATCACGGCACCTCGCTGGCTTGGTATTTCTACCGTCAGGCGCTCGATCAAAAGGCGGAGATGATCCGCCTCGTCGAGCAGCAAAAGGCCAAGGAAGACGACGTGCCGCAGGTGAGTGAGGAAGTTTTCCGCTATCCGGGGCCGAGACCGCAGTTCAAAGAGTCCGCCATCATCTCCCTCGCGGACGCCGTGGAGAGCGCCTCCCGCACGCTCGACAAGCCAAACGCCTCCCGCATCGAGACCATGGTCGATGAGATCGTCCAGGCGCGCATGCTCGACGGCCAGCTCGACGAATGCGACCTCACCATCGCCGAACTCGCCCGCGTGAAGGCCAGCTTCTGCAAAACGCTGCTCAGCATGATGCACGGCCGCATCAAGTATCAGAAGCTCACCGATCCGCCCACCTCCGCGATCTCCCGCGAGGAGCCGAAGGCGGCTTTGATCACCGAATCCTCCTCCGAGGCCCGGGAGCCGCACACCACCACCTCGATGAAAATCGTCGAGGCCTCCTTTGCTGGCCCCGATGCTCAGGCCACGGTCAAAAAGCGCACCTCGCGTCGGAAATCGCCCCCCGCAGCCGCTTGAGGCTCGATTCGCACTGCGTGAAAACCGCGATCCGCCTCTTCAACCGTCAGAAAGCGCACGCACTGCCTCTGCCATGGCTCCGTCGCGTCATGAAGCACGCGCTGCCGCTTTGCCTCGCCGCCGCCAAACCGGGCGACGAGTGCGTGTTGCCCGCGCTGCCGGAAATCGAGGCCACACTCATCGACGACGCCGAAATCGCGCGCGTGCATGGCGAGTTTTTGGAAGACCCGACGCCCACGGATGTCATCACCTTTCACCACGGCGAAATCCTCGTCAGCGTCGAAACCGCCGCACGTCAGGCCCCCGACCACGGAGCCGATTTCGAGCACGAAGTGGCCCTCTACCTCATCCACGGCCTCCTCCACCTCGCCGGCTGGCACGACCACGATCCCGCCGAAGCCGCGCAGATGGCCGAAACGCAGCAACGCATCCTCCAGCAGTGCTTGCTCGGTGTGGGGCGATGATTCGCGAGGCATTTCCCCTAGCTCGAGTTGGTTCGTGACTCTCGCTGGGTGAAGATCGACCGGCCCTCTCGGTTTCAGCTGAAGATATTTGCGTAGCGATCAACTGAGACGCTGGCGTCAAATGTGACGGCAAACTAAGTGCGGAGAGTTAATCTGCTGCATTTATGAATTCTGAATCACAGCGGTCCATTTTCGGGGCGAGCAAATTGTCAAGATTTGCCCCACCTTTGACGCCATTTGCTTGTGGCTCAGGTAGGATTCCTGTTTGATAAAACAAAGGTCGTATCAAAGTATGTACTCTGAGATTTACGCAAATTATGCACCCAATTAAACTGCCAATCACTCTCACGTGTTTGTTTTTTGTCTTATCATTAAATGCCGAAGACCTAACGTTGCTAAATGGCAAAATGCTGAAGGGAGTGCAGGTGACAAAAGTAGAGCCTGATGGCCTGCGAGTAATGCACCAAGACGGTCTTTCCAAAATTCCCTTTGAATCACTGCCTCCAGAGTGGAAAGCGCGATATCCCTTCGATATCAACAAGGCTGAGGCCTACCGCAAGGATACCGCAGCGGAGCAGCAGAGTATTCGGGCCAAAATGAAAGAAGAGAAAGAGAAGCTAAGGGAGATGGAGTTGGCTCCGATGAAAAAAGCCAAAGAAGAGGCCGCCCGAACGCCTAGACTGACTGACGCAAGTAGCATCAAAAGCTATTGGATACGCTCGCTACCACAACCCGTCAGCTTAGATAGAGACTATAGCCGCAAGCTTAAATTTGCAGCTTACATGACGCAACAAATCCAATCGGGCATCTATGATTTGGACGCAGAGACCACGGCGCTTGAATGGAACTTCAGAGAATACACACGAATTGGTGAATTGGAGCGAGCCAAACTGTTGTCAGATCAACTCATCGGAATTAAACAACAAATCTCAGAACGGAATAGGCTTAGACAAGAAGTTGAACTCAAAGAGCGAGAATTTGCCCTTAAACAACAAGAGTTAGGTCTTCAGGCCATGGGCATATCTACCATGCAAGATGTATCCACAGCTCTTAATCGTATCGCATTCCAAATGCTCATTGGAAATGTTATCAGTGCTGATGCAAATGGAATGACTCTACAATACTGGGAAATTACTCGATGATACCTTTTCGTTTTTAACTGCATTCGACTTTTCCTTCAATCTGACCCTCAGGAGTTAGTAGCTCGTGTGTGCCCCCCCCCAAAAAAAAATGTGTGGCTCCCCTTGAAGTGGGCCTAGCTCTTCGATGTTCATGAAGCTTGGTGAGTGGCACAGGGAATATCGGTTTGGCGCGGTGTGGTGTGCATGAGTCTGCAGCCTCGGCAAGCAGCCTTGAAGTGATCGGCTTCGCGGTGTAATCGCGGTTCCTCTCCCATGCTCGAAATTTCTGATCATCCGTTTGAAGGCTACATTTTTGATTGCGACGGCACGCTCGTCGATTCCATGCCGCTGCACTACATCGCTTGGTGTGAGGCGTTGAAGGCGCATGGTGCGCCGTTTGAGTTCACGGAGGAGTTTTTCTACGGGCACGCCGGGGTGAAGGAGCAGGATTGCGTCCGCATTCTCAATGCGCAGCACGGCACGGACCTCGATCCGGTCGCGGTGGATGAAACGAAGGCGGTGATCTTCCGCCAGCGCATCCCGGAGGTGCAGGCGGTGCGTCCGGTAGCGGAGTTTGCGCGCTCGATTCACGGTCGGTTCCCGATGGCGGTGGCCTCCGGCAGTGAGGAGAGCACGGTGCGCGCCTGTCTGGCCTCCACGGGCCTGCTGGAGCTTTTTTCGATCATCATCACGCCGAAGGACGTGCAGCACGGCAAGCCCGCGCCGGACATGTTCCTGCTCGCGGCGGAAAAAATGAGCATCGCGCCTGCTGCGTGCCTCGTGCTCGAAGACGGCGCGAGCGGCATCCGCGCCGCCGAGGCCGCTGGCATGCGCCACGTCTTCATCCCGCGCACGCTGCGCTAACCCGAAACCGAGAACTGCGAACCGAGAACGCTTCATGGAAACTCCCACCATCGAAACCCGCGAGGAAATCATGTTTTTCGACACCGATTGCGGCGGCGTCGTGCACAACATCGCCTACCTGCGCATGATCGAGACCGCGCGCACGCGTCTCGCGGCGAAACTCGGCATGAAACTGCGCGAGATGGCCGAAACACAGCTCTACCCGGTCGTCACGCGCACGGAGATCGATTACCGCAAGCCTGCGAAGCTCGGCGATGAGATCATTATCCGTGGAAAGCTCGAAACCGTCGAAAAAGCGCGCTTCTGGTGCTCCTTCGAGGTTTTCAGGGCAGGGGACGAGCGGCTGCTCATCACCTGCCGCCAGTGCCTCGCGCTCGTGCAGATGCCGCAGGGCCGTCCGGCGCGCCTGCCGGCCGATTGGAAGGAAAAATACGCGCACCTCATGAAGGCCGCCGCGGCTGCAAATGACGCCGAGGGCTGATTTGACATTCGGTCGTTCCAGTCCACGAATTCGTCACATGCCGGACACACCACGCCCCCTCCTCACACAGGCCCAGATGGCCGGAGGCATCGAGGATTTGGCGAATGCGATCGCCCAGGTGCATGCAGGCGCGTCGGAGATCGCCCTCGTCGGCATCCACACGCGCGGGGTGCCGCTCGCCCGCCGCATCGCGGCCGCTTTGGAGAAAAAAGGCGGCCTGAAGGTCCATTTTGGCACCATCGACATCACGCAGTATCGCGATGACCTCAGCACCTTCCAGATGGTGCCAAAGCTGGAGGGCTCCGACATCAGCTTTGACGTGAATGATATCGACGTCGTGCTTTGCGACGAGGTGATCTACACCGGCCGCAGCGTGCGCGCCGCGCTGGATGAACTGCTGAACTATGGCCGCCCGCGCCGCGTGCAGCTCGCCGTGCTCGTGGACCGCTGCGGACGCGAATTGCCCGTGCAGCCGGATTATTCCGCGCTCAAAGTCACCCTCCAGCCCGGAGAGCGCGTCGCCGTGCGCTTTGCCGAGGTGGACGCCTCCGGCGACTCCTGCACCATCGAAACCCAGCCTGCCAGCCGATGACCCTCACGCCCCGCAAAGACCTCCTCGACATCGCCTCCCTCACGGATGACGAAATCAAGTTCGTGCTGGATAACGCGGTGCAGTTCAAAGACCTCTTCAAGCGCAGCGTGAAGAAAGTGCCGCCTCTGCGCGGCCAGACCGTCCTTACGCTCTTTTACGAGCCCTCCACGCGCACGCGCTCCAGCTTTGAAGTCGCCGCCAGCCGCCTCAGCGCGGACGTCACCCACTTCGACATCGAAAGCAGCAGCGTCGTGAAAGGCGAGAGCGTGCTCGACACCGTGGAGACGCTGGAGGCCATGCGCGTCGATTACATCGTCGTCCGGCACAAGCAGGCGGGCATTCCCAGCCTCATCGCCAAAAACACCCGCGCCAGCGTCATCAACGCCGGCGATGGCTGGCACGCGCATCCCACGCAGGCGCTTCTGGATGCCTTCACGCTCAAAGAAATCCACAATGACCTCACCGGCTGCCGCGCGCTCATCGTCGGCGATATCCAGCACAGCCGCGTCGCCCGAAGCACCAGCCTCATTTTCCGCCGCCTCGGCATGCAGGTGGCCTACCTCGCGCCTGGCTCCATGATGCCGCGCGAGGTGCCCGCCGAGATCACGCAGTTCGGCAACTGGACCGACGCGCTCGATTGGAAACCGGACGTCATCTACCTCCTCCGCGTGCAGAGCGAGCGTCTCGACGAGCCCTTCTTCCCCAGCGCTGCCGAGTATCACAAGAACTACGGCCTCACCGACGCGCGTGTCAGCATCGTGCGCGAGCGCGGCCTCCACGTCATGCACCCCGGCCCCGTGAACCGCGGCGTCGAGATCACCGATGCCGGCATGAACTACGAAAAGAGCCTCATCAATCAGCAGGTGGAAAACGGCATCGCCGCCCGCATGAGCGTCCTCTACTGGCTGCGGCCGGGCGCGGGGCTGTGAGCTCTGAGCGCGCTGAATCTCTCCCGCGCCTCGTTTTCAGCAAAAAAACCGAAAGGCCGGACCTGCTCGCGCACTTCTAGCAGGCACCATGTCTGATTCTCCCCTCTCTGAACGCCAGGTCGTCGAATTGCTCTCCACCGCGCGTCAGCGACTCTTTACGGAAGTCGGCAAGGTCATCGTCGGGCAGCAGCATGTGGTGGATGAAATGCTCATCGCGCTTTTGGCGGGCGGTCACTGCCTCATCACCGGCGCACCGGGCCTCGCGAAGACCTTGCTCATCAAAACCGTCGCCGATGTCTGCCACCTGAGCTTCCAGCGCATCCAGTTCACGCCCGACTTGATGCCTTCGGACATCACCGGCACCGAAATCCTCGAAGACACGCCGGAAGGCCGCAAACTCGTCTTCAGCCGAGGCCCCGTGTTCGCGAACATGATCCTCGCCGACGAAATCAACCGCACGCCGCCCAAAACGCAGGCCGCCTTGCTCGAAGCCATGCAGGAGCATCAAGTCACCGTGAACGGCAAAACGATGCCGCTGCCGGAGCCCTTCTTCGTCCTCGCCACGCAGAACCCCATCGAGCAAGAAGGCACCTACCCGCTCCCGGAGGCCCAGCTCGACCGCTTCATGCTGAACATCGTCATCGATTACCTTAGCGAGGACGATGAAGTCGCCGTCGTCACCCGCACCACGAGTGGCAAAGGCGAACCCGTGCAGCGCCTCTTCACCGGCGAGCAACTCCTCGCCTTCCAGCAAGTCGTCCGCAAAGTCCCCATCGCCGAAGACGTCGCCCGCTACGCCGTGCGCCTCTCCGCTGCCTCACGTCCCGGTCGCGACGGCGCGCCCGACTTCGTCAATCAATGGATCAGTTGGGGCGCTGGCACCCGCGCCAGCCAAAACCTCGTCCTCGGTGCCAAAACTCGCTGCCTTCTCCACAACCGCACCCACGTCAACGCCGACGACATCCGCGCCATGGCATTGCCCGTGCTCCGCCACCGCATCCTCGTGAACTACAAAGCCGAGGCGGAAGGCGTGACGGTG
>Ga0315902_10003295_pt1 | contig 24287 bp, 40 predicted proteins | sample LakEriMetagenome_9_FD_203523 | JGI IMG/M metagenome (GOLD analysis project Ga0315902, IMG submission 203523) | Freshwater fungal communities from buoy surface, Lake Erie, Ohio, United States - Buoy 12 MA117 | ecosystem: Environmental > Aquatic > Freshwater > Lake > Lake biofilm | place: USA... | reverse complement strand
GCTACGCTTTATCTAATGGTATTACCTTAACCAAAGAAGAAGAGACTTCTTTCAGAGATAAGCTTCTTGCCAAGGTAGTAGACAAGGATGAAGTCCAGTATCAGATTCGCCTTAAGTCTATTGAGAAGTATCAGTTAGAAACTGTTAAGCCAGACATTGCTCGTGCAATGAAAGCAGGTCTTGACTTCGATAGAGCTGCTGCTGACTATATCCAGACTTATACCAAAAACTTTAATATGGCTGCTTCACAGTTCTCTGTGAATGATCCTTTATTCCAGCAACTATTAACTAAGTCTACAAACCTTGCAGACTTTGAAAAGGGTATCCGCAAGACAGATAAGTATCTGTCTCAGCCACAGGTTCAACAACAGATCAATTCAAATAAGTTGATGGTGCAGACTAAGTATCGTCAGTATGGTCTATCTATTACTGATGAAGCAGCAACTAATCTTGCCAAGAATGTTTTCCTTGGAGATTCCAGTAATGAGCAGATTGATGAGAATCTTCGTCAACAGGCTGTTGCAGCTTTCCCTGCTTTCCGTGATCGAATCCTTAATGGAGAATCTCCGTTGGCTATTGCCAGCCCATACATCCAAGCAATGGTTCGTATTCTGGAAATCCCGGAGGGTGGTATAGATCTTGAAGATCCTACAATCCGCAAGGCTATGCAGGGTAAGGCGATTACAGATGCTAAAGGTACTGCAACCTCTTATGAGACAGTTCCTTTATGGATGTTTGAACAAAGCTTGTTCAAAGATAATCGTTGGCAGTTTACATCTAATGCTCGTGGTAAGGCAGACACAATTACATTACAACTCAAGGATATGTTAGGACTATAACATGGCAGAAAAAGTAAAAGTTAAAAGTGGTCAAACGCTTTCTAGTATAGCTAAAGCAAATAATACTACGGTCTCTGCTTTGCTTGATGCCAACCCTAAACTAACCACAGAAGCTAAATATAATGATGGTAGAACCTTATTCTCGGGAACAACAATTAAAATTCCAGATGCACCAAAATCAAAAATAGTTTCTGATTCAGCAGGTACTACCCCAGCAAGTACAGCAGGTAATATTCCAACAGGAAGTCCATTTACTACCCCAGCACCAGAAGGTGGGCAATTTACTGGCCCAATACCAGTCGGTGCAACTAGAACAGAAACTGGTTATACAACAGCAGATGGCGAAACAGTAACGCCAACTGCACCATATACATATGATCCAGTATCTGGAACATTTAAGTCAAACTTTCCTGAAGATAAACCCGGTAAAAAAGAAGTATCTCGTGTTAAAAATCCTGATGGCACATTCACAGTTACCTATGATGATGGAACTACTGAGATTGTTGGTACTCCAACAGGTAAAACTGTTACAAGAACCGAGATTCTTGGATCTGGTGCCAATCGTGTAATTCGTACTTATTACAGCGATGGAACATATACAGATACTCCAGCACCGGATACTTCACAACAAGGAATGACCCCAGAAGATGTGCAGAAGGCTATCGATGCAGCCCTTGCAAAATCAATGGCTAGTTTCCAAGCACAACTTACTGCCCAACAGAAAGCTGCTGAACAAGCAAAACTTGAGCAGTTAGCTAAAGAACGCAAGTCTGCATATGACATTATCACAGAACGATTCACTCAGATGGGTGTTCCAGAGTTCGGTAAAGTAATCTCTGATATTTTTAAGGGAGAAGGCGTAGACCGAAGTGGTAAGAAGTTTGATGAGATACCTACAACCACAGAAGGTTTCTATCTACAACTGATCCAAACAGCACCTTACTATGAAAGATTCGGTAAGGTTAATGAAGCTCGTATTAAGGCTGGATATCGTTCATTAGATGAAAAGACTATTGTTGGTATGGAAGATGAATACCAAAAGGTTCTTACTTCCTATAATGCACCAAAAGGTTTCTACGATCAAACAAGTGATTTCCAAACATTCCTACAAAACAACTATACAAATGTTGATGTAGCAAATGTATTCCAAGCATATAGAGATTTCGTGCAATCAACTAATCCAGCAATCCGTGATCAACTTAAGAGTCTTTATGGGATTACTGATGATATGACTACTGCCTACATGATTGATCCAGCAAGAGGTCAATCAATTCTTGAGGGTATTGCAGGTAAGAACCTTAATACAGCAGCAGCCCTTCTTGAGGGCTTAACCAAAGAGCAAGCAGATATTGCACAGCAATACGGTGCAGGATCACTTGCCTATGGAACTCAGAGACAGAAGTTCTCACAGGTTGCTAAAAACATTCAGCAGTATGGAGATCTTGCTTCAATCTATGGCGAAAACTTTGGAGCCAAAGAAGCTATCGCTGCCGAGTTCGGTGGAGATGTCGGAGCCACAGAAACCATGGGTAGATTAAGAGCTACAAACCTTGCACAATTCTCTGGAACAACCGGAGTTGGGCAGAGAGCATTAAGAACAAGAACCGTTTAATCGGTCGGGTGACTGGCAGTCATTCAGGTTCAAGACCTGAACACCCACTCCATCTCTAGATATACCGGAGCTTGAGATGAGTATTAACCCGGCAGTTGGAGCCAAGTAGATTCCCCGATCTATTTGAGGCCAGCGACAAACATAGAAAAAGGGAGTAGGACAAATGTCCAATTACGAAGATGATGAGGAAGATTTCGAATTAGATTCGAATGATGCATTTTCTCAACTACGCAAAGCTAATAAGCAAAAAGAAAAGCAACTGAAAGAAATTCAGGTAGAGCTTTCCGAACTGCGTAAAGAAAAACGAGATAGAACCATCAAAGAAACCCTCACCTCTCGTGGTGTGAATCCGAAAATAGCGGCATTCATTCCACAGGACATCGACCTCACGGAGGAATCGTTGTCGACTTGGCTTTCTGAATACGGAGATGTTTTCGGAATCGAAAGTCAATCAACCAACCAAGCAAGCTCTAACTTGCCAGAAGGTTTCAAAGAAAATTACATGAAGGCTCAATCAACTATGGATGCCGGCATGACAGCCGACAGAGAAAAGTTGATTCAATCTCAAATGGATGAAGCTGCTGCCAAAGGCCCAGAAGCCTTAAAGCAGCTCTTTGCAGATCTTGGTAAGCAGGGCTATTAACCAAGAAATAAGGAGGTAGTGCCTAATGGCAACTACACAAATCTCTGGTCTTGGCAACCTCGTAGTCAATGCATATGACACATATGTTCGTGCTGCACTCCGCTCACTTCCTGTTATGCGTTCTGTTGCAGACCTACGACCAGTTTCAATGACCAACCCGGGTACATCTCTCAAGTTTGCAGTTTATGCTAACTTGACTGCTGCTACCACAGCTCTAACCGAAACATCCGATATTACACCGGTTGCTTTGGCAAACCCATCTCAAGTAAGCGTAACTGTTACCGAATACGGTAATGCAGTTGAGCAAACTGAGAAGGTAAACTTCGCTGCATTCTCCGACATTGATACAATGATTGGTGATGCTATTGCATTCAACGCTGCCGATACTCTCGACAAGCTTGTTGCAACCGTTCTCGTTGGTGGAACTGCTGTTAAGTACGGTGGAACTCGTACCTCAACAGCAACCCTTACAGCATCTGATGTTCTTTCAACAACAATGCTTCGTAAGGCTCAGACCACACTTCTAGAGGCTTCAGCACAACCTCGTGTTGGAGATCTCTACACTCTGTTTATTCACCCACGCCAAGCTTTCGACCTTCGTGCCGAAACTGGATCAGGTGGATTCGTTGACATTCACAAGTACACAACTGAGAATGTTGGCAACCTATTGACTGGCACCATCGGTGTTCTTGAAGGATTCCAAGTTGTTCAGACAACTCGTGTACCTTCAGGTGCAGACGGTGCATCATCTGCAACTGTCTACAAGGCTGTTGCAGTTGGTAAGGAAGCTCTTCTTGAGGCTAATGTCTATGATGTACAAACCGTCATTGCACCTCAGATCGACATCCTTCGCCGTAAGTCAGCACTCGGCTGGAAGTACTTTGGCGGATGGGGCATCTTCCGTGATGATGCCGTTGTTCGTTTGGAAACCGGTGCATCAGCTCTTTAATCTGAGCTAATTAGTTGAGGGGGTGGGGTAACTCACCCCCTCTCTACAAAGGAGAAATATGGCTACTTATACTTTTTATCCACCGCAGGTAATGGAGGGTTATCCATTGCGAGACAAATGGTGGAGAAGAGTCGTATCTCCAAGGGGTGTGGCAGTCCTAATAGATGGAGCTACAGTCACCACATCTCGGGCAGTAACAGAAGATGAGTTAAATGAATATCAGTATGTCTTTCTTGGCGGAAGAGAGCATGTCGTAACCGAAGCGGTTAAAGATGTTTTAGTGGGTCTAGGGTATACAATAAAGACTCAAGGTGAAGCTGATGCCGCATCTGATGAAGCACATAATGGATTTTTAGTATTGAGGTCATAATGGCATGTAGGACAGGTTGCCCCACTCAGGATCATGCTAACTGGGGAGAATGCCTTAGAGATTCAGGATTACAAGTTAATACAGGAGATGCTAATAGCAGAAGGGTAATGTCTCAGAAGTCTTGGGATAGTGAACTCAATGCTTACAAGTCAGCGATAGACCAAGGCATTGAACCAGCAACAACTAATATGAAAGATATCCGAGGGGCTGTTGAGCTATCGAATATGGCTGGTAAAGCCTTCGATGCCAACACCAATAGTTTTAAGGACTGATAATGACTACCATCGTTGGAATCCAAGGTAAAGGCTGGGGCCTTATAGCAGCAGATTCCTTGATGGTTTCAGGTAGTCAAAAGTTTATAGCCAATGGCATGGATAAAGTCATTGAAAAAGGCGAGTATGTCTTTGCCTTTGCTGGCGATGCTATCGCCGGGGATATTGCCAACTTCTGTTGGATCCCACCAAAACTACCAAAGGTAGTTAATTTAGATAAGTTTATGATGACAGATCTAATGCCATCACTTAGACAAGCTTTTACCGACTATGGATACGATCCTTCTCCAAAGAAGGAAGATGGTATGCCTAACGAGGATGCAGGGTTTGATGCCTTAATATGTATCCGTGGAAAGATATATCAGATAGATAATGATTTCTCTTGGTGCAGAGATGATCGTGGAGTATATGCAGTTGGATCCGGTGGATCCTATGCACTTGGCTCTTTATCAAGAGCTAACATTTCCCCAACAAGCACCAAAGTTGCAGTAAATGAAGCAAAGAAAGCAATAGAGATTTCTGCCTCGTTTGATATAAACACAGGTGGGAAAACCAAAATAATCACACAAAGGGGTAAGGATATGCCAAAGGTAGGAAAGAAAGAATACGCATATACCGCTAAAGGTATGGCAATGGCTAAGGCAGATGCTAAGAAGTCTGGTAAGAAAATGGTAATGAAGAAAGCAAAGAAGCGTGGCGGAAAAAAGAAGTAAGGCAGATCCTCGACTTAAGAGAGCAGGGGTATCTGGGTTTAATAAACCTAAGAGAACCCCTTCTCACCCTACCAAGTCTCATGTTGTCGTAGCCAAAGAAGGATCACAGGTTAAGACAATTAGGTTTGGTCAACAGGGTGTCACAGGCGATCGTCAACCAACTAAACGACAGAAGTCATTTAAGGCTCGTCATGCAAAAAATATTTCTAAAGGAAAGATGTCAGCCGCATACTGGGCAGATAAGGTGAAATGGTGAAAAAGAAAAAAGCATTCTGGGATACAAAAAACCCAAAGAAAAAATCTACGAAACTAACACCTGCACAGAAAACTCAGGCAAAAGCTAGAGCAAAAGCTGCTGGTCGCAAGTATCCAAACCTTGTAGATAACGCAGCAGTATTAAGGAAGAAGGGCAAGTAATGGCACTAGGCACTAATGGCAGTACCTTTACAGCAGAACTTAATCGTCTTGCTAATGGTGGTACTTATCCTGCTATACAGGATTATGTTGATGATGCAAAAGCAGCAAACACTTTTGCCGGCACAACCGGCCTTGATGTTGTTGGTGCCTTGAATGTCAAAGCTGGTAACACAAGACCTAACTATAAGGATCTTCGTGGTGTATGTAATCAATTAGGTGGCACAACCGATAAGGCTCCTGCTGCTGCCCTAAGAGCAAGGTCTACTTAATGTCAACTACCTTTGGTCAGCTTATAGATAAAGTAATGTCTAATATTCAAAGTGGTTCTGCTCAATTAGAAACAGCTACTTGGATTAATCAAGCAGGTGGAATTACTGCTAATGCCACCTCATTTATAGTTAATGAAACTAATCAAATGGGTCGTGGTCTTATTGAAATTGGTGATGAACTTATCTATCTTGATAAGGTTGATAACCTTACTAAGACAGTAACAGTTACTCCATGGGGCAGAGGATTTCGTGGCACTACAGCAGCAACTGCTGCTAATAATGCAAAAGTAATTGTTGCACCTATTTATCCTAGAAGTCTTGTTAAGCAAACAATTAATGACACAATTCAAGCTTCTTACCCAGAACTATTTGCAGTAGGAACACACACTTTCTCCTTTAACTCTGCTGTAACTACTTACTCTCTTCCTGCTGCTATGGAATATGTTCTTGATGTAAAGTGGCAGACTATTGGATCAACTAAAGAATGGCTAAATGTAAGAAGATATAACACAGATAAAGTAGCCAACACAACATCATTTCCTAATGGTAAAACTATTAACATATTTGATTCTATTGATCCGGGTAGAACCGTTCAAATTACTTTTGCCAAAGCACCTACCATATTGACATCAGATAGTGATGTATATGAAACTGTTACTGGTTTCCCATCAAGTTCTGTTGATGCAATTATGTATGGAACCATAGCTCGTCTGCTTATGAATAGCGATGCAGCAAAGATTCCATTCCAAAGCGTAGAAGCGGATATGCTCGACCAGTCGAAGCCGGTCGGCTCAGGTGCTTCTACAGCTCGTTTCTATCTTGGTCTGTATACGCAGCGACTCCAACAAGAAGCTGCATCACTCCGAGATCTATACCCTCCCCGACTCCACTATAAGAGGTAACGAATGGCACAAACACGATACTACGCCTCTACGGCAAAGCAAGCCTCTCTATCATCTTCAATCGATGGTGTTGTTACATCGATTACTTTAGACTTAACGACAGGCTTCCCAACTAACTATCCTTACTCGTTAGTTATTGATCCAGATACTAACAAGGAAGAGATCATCACCGTTGGTTCCTCTGGTGGTGGAACAACTCTTAATGTTACTCGTGGAGAAGATGGAACTACCAATGTTGCCCACTCTGCTGGTGCAACTGTTCGTCACATTATTTCTGGTCGTGACTTCAATGAGTTCTCTGCACATATTGGTTCTTCTGGAACCCCGACTACATCTGGTATTCATGGCATTACTGGAAATGTTGTAGGCACTACAGATTCACAAACACTTTCAGCAAAAATTTTATCTGGTGCAGTTATTGCATCTGGTGGAATTGATTTTGAGGGTACAACTACCGATGCTTTTAATACAACATTAACTGTTACTGATCCAACAGCAAACAGAACAATTACTCTTCCTAACGCCACAGGTACTGTAACCCTTGATGGCGTTGCATCTACCCTGACATCTAAGAATCTATCTAGTGCAACTCTTACTACTGATCTTGCTGCTGGTGGATTTAAGGTGACTGGTCTTGCTACACCTTCTGCCAATACAGATGCAGCAACTAAAGCTTATGTAGATACTCAGGTATCTAACTTAGTCGATGCAGCTCCGGGTGCTTTAGATACCCTTAATGAACTTGCTGCTGCCATCAATGATGATGCAAGCTTCTCAACCACAGTAACCAACTCGATTGCTACCAAGGTTGCCAAGGCTGGCGACAGCATGACTGGTGCCTTGTCAATGGGTAACAACAAGATCACCGATCTTGGCAGCCCATCAGCATCTACCGATGCTGTGCCTAAGTCTTATATCGATACAGTATTTGGATCGACTTCTTCGGCAGAAACCTCGGCTACATCAGCCGCCAACTCGGCGATTGCAGCAGCGAGTTCTGCAACTGCTGCATCTACAAGTGCAACTTCAGCAGCTAACTCTGCTAGTGCAGCATCAACTTCTGCTACTTCTGCTTCTAACTCTGCAACTTCAGCAGCTAATAGTTTAACCTCGATTACTGGTCTAACAGGTGCTGGCATTGTCCGTGATATGGGATCAATTACCGTTGCAGATACAACAACAACGACTTATATCAACATCTCAACCATTGCAGCCAATGCTGCTACTTCTGCTGCTAATGCAGCAACCTCTGCAAGTTCTGCTGCAACAAGTGCAACATCGGCTGCTACTTCAGCTTCTAGTGCATCTACTTCTGCATCCTCTGCCCTGACCTCTGCTAACTCAGCAGCTACTTCTGCTACATCTGCCGCCAACTCGGCAACAGCTTTAGGATCTGCCCTTCTGGCTACATCGTTCAATGCCAAGGGTGATATATTTGTAGCAAGTGCAAACGATACTGCTGCCGTACTTTCAGTAGGTTCAGACGGATATCTACTAACAGCTTCTTCTACAGCCACCAATGGAATTACTTGGGCAGCAGCCCCTGTAAGCCTTCCAAGCCAAACTGGCAATGGTGGTAAATACTTAACCACCGATGGATCGACAGCATCTTGGGCAACCATTGTTACTGATCCATTGACAGATATATTTATGATGATGGGAGCATAAGATGTCGTCATTTGCAATACAACTGCGTAGGGGTACAACAGCCCAACACGCATCATTTACAGGCTTAGTCGGTGAAGTAACAGTTGATACCGACAAAGACACTATCGTAGTTCACGATGGTGTAACGGCTGGAGGGTATCCTTTAGCCAAAGCATCAGAAGTCACCGCAGGTGGCTTAGATCCGTTTCTACTCATGGGAGCATAAAACATGGCATACAAAGTACTGGGTCGTAAGGCAGCCGCTGCAACAACTGCGGAAGAACTTTACGCAACCCCTTCATCTTCAGCAGCGGTAGTATCAACTATTGTTGTTGCTAATCGTGCAGCATCAGCAAAGACATACCGTATTGCAGTTAAGCCAGCTACAGGAACTACATTGGCTAACGAACACTATCTTGCATACGATGTTACTATCGCTGCAAACGACTCAACAGCATTAACTCTTGGAATTACACTTGCTGCTGGCAATGTAATTGTTACATACGCTTCGACTGCTGATCTTACATTCACAGCATTTGGTTCTGAATTAGCCGCTTAATCTAACCGTTAGGATTACCACTATGGCAATATCACGCTTTTCTAATTCACGCTTTAGCGAGGGGTTTCCTAAGTATGCACAACTAACACCAGTTGTAACTGTTAACTACCTAGTTGTAGCAGGCGGTGGTGGTGGTGGGAACGGTGGTGCTGGCGGTGGTGCTGGGGGACTTCGCTCTACTATTGAACTTACTGGTGGGCGTGGTTCGTTAGAAACCCCATTATCATTAAGAACAGGAACTACTTATACGGTAACTGTTGGCCAAGGTGGTGCTGGTGGTGTTGCAACTCGTTTAAGAGGCGGTGCTGGCGGAAATTCATCTATTTCAGGAACTGGTATCACAACTGTTACTTCAACAGGTGGTGGTAGTGGTGCTGGGTTTAATGATAATACTGGATCTAATTTAAATGGTGGATGCGGTGGCGGTAACATAAACTCTGCCGGACTTGCACAATGGATTAACGGTGGAACTGGCACAAGCAATGAAGGTTATGCTGGTGGTGCTGGATACAGAACCAGTAGCGGTAGTTACAATGCAGGTGGTGGCGGTGGTGGTGCTGCAAGCCAAGGACATGATGGTTCAGGGTCAAGTTCAAGCCCAGTTGCTGGCGAAGGTGGTGCTGGAATACCAAATTCTATAACTGGTTCAATAGTTGTTTATTCAAAAGGTGGTAAAGGCGGTATAGAAAGTGGTTCAAATGCTACTGGTGCTAGTGGTACTGCCAATACAGGTACTGGTGGTAGCGGTGGAACTGGTCCTGATTTAAATTCTAATGGCGGTGCTGGTGGTTCAGGCGTAGTTATACTTCGTGCTACACAAGCAGCAGCAGCAACTACTGGATCGCCAACCTATACCACATCAGGTATTTACCACATTTACAAATTTACTGGGGATGGGAGTATTACCTACTAATGGCTATTCGTAAATTTTCAAGTGCTTCAATTTCAAGGGGAGTTAGAGCTTCTGAGTTTTGGGACCAAACAAGTTTTGCTGGTGTTACTGTTGACTTTTTAGTTGTTGGCGGTGGGGCAAGTGGAACTGGAACCAATGCTGGCGGGGGTGCTGGTGGTGTTCGTTCAAGCGTTACTGCAACTGGCGGTGGCGGAACTTTAGAAACAGCATTAACTTTAAAAACAGGAACAACATACACAATTACTGTTGGTGCAGGCGGTGCTGCTGGTGGAAACATTGGAGTTGCTTCAAATAGTTTTGAAGGCAATTATTCATCAATAAGCGGTGCTTACATTAACGCCATAACATCTTATGGTGGTGGCGTTGCTGGATTATACGGAACAACACAAGGCAGAAATGGTCGCCCTGGTGGATGTGGTGGCGGTGGTGGTTATAGTGATGGCGGTTCAAGTTATAGCACTACTGGTGGTGTAGGAACAACTGGTCAAGGTTATGCTGGTGGAAACGGTGCTGGTAATGGCTCAGGCGGTGGCGGTGGTGCAGGTGCTGCTGGCGGAAATGGCACACACTCAGGTCTTGTAGGCGGTGCTGGTGGTAACGGCGTAGCAGTAGAAATAACTGGTTCATCTGTTACTTATGGTGGCGGTGGTGGTGGTGGTTCTGAAGGTTCTAATGAAGGTGCTGGTGGTACTGGTGGTGGCGGAAAAGGCGCTGATAGAACTAATGTTATTGCAGCCGTATCAGGCTCTACTAATACTGGTGGTGGCGGGGGTGGTGGGTCAAACCTTCCACAAGTACCGGGTGCTGGTGGTTCAGGCGTAGTAATTGTTCGTGCATTACAAGCAGCAAGTTCTACAACAGGTTCCCCAACATACACAACATCAGGAAGTTATCACATTTACAAATTTAATGGTGATGGGTCAATTACTTACTAAGGAGAAAAATGGCACACTTTGCAAAACTAGATGAAAACAATAATGTAATTGCGGTGCATGTTGTAAACAATGATGTTATTACTGTTAATGGAAATGAGTCAGAACAAGCAGGTATTGACTTTTTAACATCATTACATGGACACTCCTTGTGGAAACAAACTTCATACAATGGAAACTTCCGCAAAAATTATGCAGGAGTAGGCATGTATTTTGACCCTGCAAAAGATGCGTTTATTACTCCAAAACCTTTTGCTTCTTGGATTTTAAATGAAACAACTTGCAAATGGGAAGCACCTGTTGCCTACCCATCAGATGGAAAATTGTATGTGTGGGATGAAACTCAAACATCTTGGATTGAATTAACTAAAGATTTTTCAGAAGTAACTGATACCCAACCTAACATTGAAACAGAGGCAGTTTAGAGGGTGTCCTCGCCTAATGTCGTAAGTAAGAACCCTTATCAATCTTTCTAGCTCAAGGAGTCTGGCGTGGTATTAAAGATCTCTAAATCACCGGATATTACCGAGACAGTTATTGTCGACCTTACTGGTCGTACATCTCAGTACTACGATCCAGATACCTATGCCTTTGATGTTGCTATTGGTGGTTTGCCATTCCTCTATAACATCACAGATACGATTCCTTATCGCAGATCTACTGCCCGATGGAAATATGAGCGTGTTGACCAAGCTCGTGAACCGGGTGAGCAAACCCTTGACTCAGGTCTATGGGTTAGATCTCAGACATCATGGCACCTTGGTGCAGGTATCCAGTTCCAAGAAGCTCTTGAGGGTAATGCTGATCTTCTTCGTTTCCGTTACTTCACATCCACAGGTATTGATCCTTGGACTCCCGGTGAACTTTCTCTTCTTAAAGACACCTCTAAAATCTACAATGTTACAAGCACTTCTGCTACCGCAAAGACTATAGCCTTATCAGCAAGTTATGGTGGCACAGATTATGTCCTTGCTATTAACACAGAGGCAACTGCTGCATCCACAACTGCGGTTCGAGTATCCCTTGTTACTTCAGCCGGTACTGCTAGTACTCTTGTTACTGGTGCAACGATTTCTAAAAAGATTCTTGCTGCTGAAACAGATGGAACAGAACTTTATTTAGCTACCGAAGATTATATCTACCATGGAAACTTTACTGGTGGATCACTTAGCCTTCACCAGCATTACCAAATCAATACAGCCAACGCTGTTAATGTAGTTCTTAAGTTTGTAAAGAATCGTATTGTGGCTGGCATTAGTTATGTTGCAGGAACTACACCTCATGCTGCTGCATATTCATTACCATTTAGTGAAAGTCATTCAAGTACACATAATATTTCTGGTGTCACACCCATAACAAATACAACCACAGTACCTATCGGATGGATCTGGTCAGATATTGCAGAGGGTCGTGGAGCTATCTACCTCTCTGGTTATGCCGGTGATAAGTCTGCAATCTTTAAGGTGCAGCCCGATGCTGCTACCGGTGCTTTAGGAGCTGCTATCTCTGTAGCAGATATACCTCGTGGTGAAACCGTGACTGCATTGTTTGGATATCTTGGAACTTTTCTTGCCATTGGAACATCTCGTGGTGTTCGTATTGCTGCTATTGCAGATGATGCAACCATTGTTTATGGCCCTATAATCTTTGAGACTACTAGCCCTGTGCTTTGCTTTGCAGCTCGTGATTCATACATATGGGCAGGTGTTAAAGCAGGTGTTGGTGGTGCATCTGGTGCCTATCGAATCTACCTTGGAACCCTACTTGACGATGGTGCTTATCCTTTTGCTACAGATATATCTGCTACTGGAACTACAGGAATAGTAGACTCTATAGGCTTCTTCCCAACAAGTGGTCAGCTATTCTTTTCAATCACAGCAAGTGGTATTCATTTAGAACATGCAACTCAATTAGTTGCTGAAGGAACTTTAGACACAGGTATTGTCAACTGGGGTACATTAGAAAAGAAAGCATGGAAAAGGGTTCGTGTTGAGACCGATACTCTTCTTGGAAAAATTGAAGTCTATGCTAACTCCAACGAAGGTAGATCACAGATCGTTACCTTGACTGAAGGTACTGAATATAATACCGACTTCGATTTATCTTCTGCCTATCTATCACCACAGGTTAATGGTCAATTAACATTTACTCTTTATCGTGGTGCATCAGATGCTACTAAAGGTGCATTACTTCGTGGTTATGCAATAAAGGCTATCCCTTCACCTACTAGATCTAGGCTTATTCAGATGCCTTTGATGTGTTATGACTTTGAAACAGATAGAAGAGGCGTTCGTTTCGGTACACAAGATGGAGCTAAGTTCCGAGTAGCAGCGTTAGAGTCCTTAGAATCTAGTGGTTCTACTGTTCTCGTACAGGATTTCACCTCTGGTGAAAACTTCGATACCGTAATCGAAGAAATTTCATTCACTCGCATGACCCCACCAAGTAGCAATAGCGATAACTTCGGAGGGATCATCACTATCACTATGAGAACGGTTGTATAATGAACTACCTTGACTGGGCCGGACTAGCGGTCGCAATAATAACAATCCTTTCCGCATTAGCCGGTGGAGTTAGATGGTTAGTCAAACATTACTTAGCAGAACTTAAGCCTAATGGTGGAACAAGTTTGCGTGACGAGGTCAATAGACTATCTTCAAAACTAGACAGATTGTATGAGATATTAATACAGAAGTGAGCTATCCAAATTGGTTTGCTTCTTACGCCATTGCGTATTTCGATAAACATCTAGCAAGATTCAAAGACAAAGAAGATCTACGATTCTTACAAGTCGGTGCCTTTACTGGTGATGCCAGCCTATGGTTGATCCAAAACATCCTGACCCAGAAGAGTTCAGTCCTTGTTGATGTGGATACTTGGCAGGGATCTGATGAAGAAGCTCATCATAAAATGGATTTTCTTGATGTCGAAAAGACCTACGACTGGAAGCTTAAAGATTACCCACGAGTAATAAAGGTCAAGTCAACCAGCCTAGAGTTCTATGCTCGGCTGCCCGAAGATGAGATCTATGACTTCATCTATATCGATGGAGACCATACAGCCCAAGGGGTCTGGCAAGATGCCAGCCTTGGCTGGAAAGCCCTTAGAAAGGGCGGAATCATGGCCTTTGATGATTACCTATGGGGGGATGGATTACCCTTTGAAAAGCGACCACAGCCAGCTATAGACCTATTTCTGACCCTTCTTAAGGAAGAGATCGAACTACTAGATACAGGATCCCAAGTATGGATAAGGAAGCTATAAATGAAACCTGTTGCCAAGAGAGCCACACCTGCTGCCCTTGCTGTTCTGCGACAAGCAACCAAACTTTTTCCGAAACGCAACAAGGCCAGCGATGGGCTCCTGCCTTCTGCTGCCCACCTAAAAGCCAGCCCTAATTCTGATCACAACACAGGACACGCAGTCGATTTAACCCATGACCCAAAGTCTGGGATAGACTGTCATGAACTGTTTCAGAAGTTTAAGGATGACAAAAGGGTTGCCTACTTAATCTTCGATAGCAAGATCTGGACTCGTGCCAGAGCAAGTGAGGGAGACCGCCGGTATACCGGATCAAACCCACACTCAAAACATATGCACATCTCCATCGATCCAAAGCATGAGAACGATAAAAGCTCTTGGTTCCCTTGGACAAAAAAGAAAGTGTTCTCTTCTCCAGATGCTGTCATTCAAAGTCTGAAGAATCGGAACCCACAGAAATGTGAAGTACCAAGTCCAAAGGAGGACTAAATGGAAAAGATCAAATCATTAATTCATCGTCACCCTGCTAGAGTTGCAGCGTTTGTATCTTCAGCAGTTGCTTTAATCGTTACTTTAATATCACCAGATATTCCAGCAGAGCAAGCAGTTATTTTTGTCTTGTCTGCATTGGGTCTAGGTGAGTATGCACAGCGTGTAGAAAACGATAAGACAGAAGCAGCTCTCTGGACAGATCCAGAGGATATTGACGAAGAGTAATAACTCTTACAAGAAATGGGGCCACCTTCGGGTGGCCCTCTTTTTTTATGCCTAAAAACTACACCGGTAGAAGAGCTTTAAGAAATGCCCCCCCACCCCCCATAAAAAACTTATGGTTGGTCAGGTGCTACACCGTATAGTGTCGCCTTGAAGTTTCTGCCCCACCTCTTTCGAGGTAGGCCAACAATATCACGACACGCCGAAATCCCACAATTTGTCATACCCTTGTGTCACACTTATTCCATGACAGAAAAGCTGATCGAGGTAAACAACATCTATGCACAGATGGCTGAGTTATCCGATTCTTCACTCCGCCCTCATCCATGGGTCATGGGGTTTTCATATGGCAGGGATGGTGGTATATCTATCTGGTGGGATCATGCATATGAATCCAGCCAGTACCTATTGGGCAAGCTAGATCTTGTTGATTGGTTCCATGAAGGGTTCTTCATTGCTGATCGCATGGTTCAACTTGTTCCATTACCAGAAGAAAAGAATCTAATTCTTCCGGGAATAATGATCGTATGGCGACCAGTCGATGGAGAAGCGAAGATCTCTAAGTTGGTAGAGGATTACATTAAGGGATACCAAAATGTTACTTAAAGATTTTTATATTGATCAGTTTTGCAAGAAGCTTGCAAAGGCAGAACCACTACCTGATACTGAATACAAACAAGGTTTAGTTGATGGACTTGAATACGCAATAACAGTTCTACAAAAGGAAAGGTCACAAGATGGGCAAGCCCAAGAAAGGCAGGGGTAGTGGTGTTAGAAATACGAACCGGCGAAACGGTAAAGCTTCCAAGAAGAACCCAAAGCAACCCAAAGCCAAGAAGCCTAATGTTAATGGAAGGTCTCTTGAAGATCACAAGAAGAGAGAAGCTTGGAAAGCGTGGAAGGCTAACCAAGCTGATACTGCAAAGATTCCACATTGGAAGGAGTGGCAAGTAGATGCCGCATAGTAGTAAGGAAACTTTATCTGTTGGCTGGTGTGACAATGGCATGACTGATGGCAAGTTCACAGAGGGCTTGCTATACACAACACTTACATCTGCAAAGCATGGGATATTTTTTAATAATGCAATTCGTGTCCAAGGTAATCAAATTGCCAGACAGCGTATGGATCTTCTAGAACTATGGGCTGATCATGTGGGAACAGACTGGCTACTGTGGGTAGATTCAGATGTGGTTCTAACATCAGACATATTAAAGAAGCTTTGGGATGCTGCCGATAAGATCTCACGGCCTGTCGTATCTGGGGTGTACTTTGTATCTAAAGGAATGGAGGCCAGCCTAATGACACCTATGCCGGCTATATTCTTAGACAAAGAAGGAGATGAGTTCAATATGGAATTTATCCACCCACTTCCAGTAGATTCACTAATTAAAGTTGATAGTGCAGGTATGGGATTAGTTCTTATGCACAAGTCAATAGTTCCAAAATTGAGAGAGAAGTTTCCGGATCAATCATTCTTTGCTGAGAAAGATTTAGGTAAGGATAAGTTTGTCGGTGAAGATATTATTTTCTTTAGGAAACTAAAGGAATGTGGAATCAAAGTTCATGCACACACCGGTGCATTGGCTCAACATATGAAGCGATTCAGTTTTGATGTCGCTTACTATGGACTCTACTGGCAAGAATATGCAAGACAAATGAAGATAAAGGAAGAAGAAGCCAATGCAGGAAATTAAAGATGTGTTGATTGATATCCTCAAGAAGAAAGATGCTTCAAGAGGTAGATCAACTCAGACACAAGTAGGGCCATCAGAACTTGGTGGTTGCCCACGCAAGGTTTGGTACAGGTTGAATCAACAACCTGAGACCAATAGCAATGAGTTAAAGCTTGCTGCTATTATGGGTACTGCAATTCACGGAGCTATAGAACAGGCTCTTGCATTGCACGATCCAAAGCAGGAAGAATATCTTGTTGAAACTGAGGTCGAAGCAGATGGAATGAAAGCCCATGTCGACCTCTATATTAAATCATCTGGTGCTGTTGTCGATTGGAAAACTGTTAAGATTAAGAACCTTAATTTCTTTCCATCAAGGCAACAAATCTGGCAGGTTCAAACCTATGGTTATCTTTTAGCCAAGAATGGCTATGAAGTTAAAACTGTAAATCTTGTGGGCATACCACGAGATGGGGATGAACGAGATATCAAAGTACACTCTGAAGCATACGATCCAAGTATTGCCGAAGAAGCTCTCAACTGGTTACGCAATATTGAGTTTGCAGATGAGGCACCACCACCAGCGAAGGATGCTAGTTACTGTCAGTTCTACTGCAAGTACTATGATCCAAGTGGTGAAGTGGGGTGTACTGGATTAAAAAAAGGCGGTATAACACCGGCGGAGATTCTTCTTGATGATCCACAGGTGGATATGAATGCCTTGGAATATCTACAAGTTAATAACGAAATCAAAAAGTTAGAAACAAAATCTGATTCTTTGAAGTCTACTTTCGAAGGTATCTTCGGGAGAACATTGTCTGGCGTAGAGATAAGCTGGACAACTGTGGCACCTCGTCAATCCGTTGATGAGGAACAGGTTAAAGAGAAGATAGGTTTTGTACCAAAGAAAACAACCGGAAAAGAATCAGTACGGTTGAACATCAAACACACGGAGGAAAAATAAGATGGCTGAACTCGGCTTTCAAGTATCTACAAAGACAAACGATGGAACAATCTTTGTAATTGCAGATGCAACATATACAGGCTTTGCACAGAAATTGTCTGAAGCTCTAGATCAGAGTGGTGCTGAGGCACTACTCCAAGCAATGGCTAATGCGTTTGCACAGCCAATGTCTACCCAACAGATAGCGAATGCTTTGGGTGGAACTGTTATTACTACTGATAAGTGGAATGCACCAGCACAACCTAATACTCCAGTTGCAAGCATTGGCGTAGAAGCGTTGAAGGATCGCTATGGAAACGAGTGGACTTATGGTCTGCCTGATGCACCACCACTACCTGATGGTCGTGGCTTCTATGCCAAAAAGCGTGGAATATCCAAGGCCGGAAAATCTTATGTCGGTTGGTTTGATCCAGTAAAGGGCCCGAAGCCTTTCAGTAAAGGAGTGGCTGAGGCCGAAACTATTTGGATTAAGTAACTCATGAGGTCACAACACCAAAAGTTTTTAGTCCAACTGGTGGAGCCGGATACACCTCAGTATCCGGCCTTCACCGGCAAGGAAGCTTGTGCAACTGTAGGATCAGAGATGTTCTGTACAGATGAAAAAGACTTCAGTCACTACGAGGTTCTGCGAGGGATCTGTAGTCAATGTCCACTCTTAAAAGATTGTTTTAACTGGGCATTACATAACGAGGACTTCCACTATTGGGGAGCTTCCTCTGCACATGATAGAAAGTTTATCCGAAGATTTTACAACATAGAAAGAAAGCGAACCATAGCAGCCTAATGTTGAACTTACTTCAAGCAGTACACAGTACAAACTCTTCAGCGAAACCATTGCCCGATGTGTGGGAATCATTGAAGCTTAATGGGATGAGGTTCCGTCATTCACAACTATGCCTAATCGCTGGGCAACCAAACTCCGGTAAGAGTCTTATGGCTTTGGTATATGCACTTAAAAGTCAGGTACCAACTTTGTATTTCTCTGCCGATACGGATCCAATAACACAGATGTTTCGTACTGTCGCTGCTTTAAGTGGGATTCCGCAACAACAAGTGGAGACCTATCTTGATCAGGACTCACACTATTTCGATTCAATGCTGTCTGAGAAAGGCTCACATATCAAGTGGGTCTTTGATCCGTCACCAGATATAGACAGCATTGAACTTGAAATCCTTGCCTATGGTGAGGTGTATGGCATGGCACCGGCACTTGTCGTGATAGATAACTTGATGAATTGCGTGTCCGTTACCGGGGAAGAATGGTCAGGCATTCGGGCAATCATGTCCGAACTTCATCATGTAGCTAGAAAGACAGGTGCCTGTGTCCTTGCTCTTACACATATGTCGGAGCAAAGAGATTACGATGCAGACAAACCAGCACCACGCCGAGCCATACTTGGTAAGGCATCACAGTTGCCTTCGATGATCCTATCGATTGCAATGAATCCAGAGTATGGAGAGTTTAGAGTTGCTGCTGTTAAGAACCGATTTGGTGAACACTCTGCTGATGGAACTAAGTATTCTACTCTTCTTATCGATCCATCAAGAGTACAGATAGCTGATGCTAATGCACAGGGTAGAGCAGACATGAGACCGGGAGTAATAAACTTTGGATACCAAAACATCACGAGCCAACAAACGCAAGGGTACGCAATGGGAAGTAGATCTAATTGATTACTTCCGAAGTAAAGAATTAATAGCAGAAAGATTAAGACTCTCTGGCAACTACGATGAAGGCGATCTCTGGTTCTTAAACAGACAGGTCTACTTCGTAGTAGAAGCCAAGAATGAAAAAGGTTTCAAGCCCGGGCCTTGGACACAAGAAGCGGTGCTTGAAAGGGATAACTGGAAGAAGAGAAGAAAGAACAATGGTCGAGTTATTCCACTTGTCATTGCCAAGCGAAGGCAAAGCAATGTCAGTAAAGCATTTGTAATTATCCAACTAGACGAATTTATGGAGCTAATAAATGAATGAGACACTAGCACTAATCCTGTCTGTTACAGCAGGTGTTGCCCTTTACCACTTCCTTGAGTGGGCTTACTACAAAGTTGCAGATGAGATCTACTGGAGCAAACGCAAGGATGATCCAAACCATTTCCTTAACTTTGCTAAGTTGATTGATGAAGAAGTTAAGACAGTAAAAAAGAAAACTACTGCGAAGAAGAAATAATTATGGCAGCCGATCCTGAACTACTTAAAGCTGTAGTTAAGCACTACGGTGGAGAGACTAGAGACGGCTACTCAAAGGCAGTCCGGTGTTGTTTCCATGACGACACTAGAAGATCTGCGGTTATGTCTACTGATGGAGACAGAGCCGGACTGTACTTCTGTCATACCTGTGGTATTGGTGGAGATGCGTATTCATTGTTGATGTGGAAAGAAGGGATAGATTTTCGTGTTGCTATCGATAGAGCGGTTGACATTGCTAAAAGAGCTGGCTACGACTTATCAGACAAAGATAAACGAAGAGACGGTGGCTTACTTACAGGGGCGAGGGTTCAGTCAAGAGCTGGCAGAAACTCATCTACTCGGCACCGTACCAGTAGATTGTGATCCTAGCCATGTGCAATTTATCGGTTGGCTATCCATCCCATACAGAGTTGTCCATGGGGTGGCAGGATTCAAGTTCCGAAGAGTCGATGGATCTCCGGGCCCTAAATACATGGCTCCAATGCATCAGCCAGCCCGACTCTACAATGCAGTCGATCTACAAAAACCTTCAGATGTTGTTGCAATCTGCGAGGGAGAACTCGATGCAGCTATTGCCAGCCAACTGTTGCCTTCAGTTGGAGTACCGGGTGTCAAAGCTTGGAGACCACACTTCAACAGATTATTCGGGGGATACAAACGAGTACTTGTCCTTGCAGATAATGACGAGACAAAGAAAGATGGTAGCAATCCGGGTATGGAACTCGCCGAAAAGGTATTACAAGAAGTCGAACATGCAGAACTGATATCATTACCGCAAGGATCTGATGTTAACTCAGTAGTTATAGATGAAGGACTCAAAGGATTAAGGAAGAGGTTAGGGTTGGATGAGTGACAGCAGATACGAAGATGAGCTTGGAAAATATGGAGACGATAGAGACTTTGAAAAGATTGTTGGAGTCTCAGGGTTTCAAAGTAATCGAGATAATAAATCTGCCTTCGGGCCTAGAGATAAGAGTTCGAGTTCCGCCGATCCGGAGATGAACCAGTTCGTTACTGATGTCTGGGATATCATCGATGAGCTTGGTAATCTTTTAATAAGTAAGCAGAGGGATTACGGCCCCGGCAATATCAACAACGCCTTCGGTGGCCCAATGAACGGACTGCTTGTCCGTATGGGTGACAAGTTTGAACGCTTGAAGAACCTGTTTACATTCGGTGATGGTAACCCACAACACGAACCTATCGAAGATTCATTCAAGGATCTTGCCAACTACGCCATCATTGCCATGATGGTCAAGCGTGGAAAGTGGCCTAAGAATAAACTATGAAAAAAGTTTTCTTTTTTTTAATTCCAATTCTTGTAATTACAGCATTGTATTTTGCCATTAGATTTTTAATCGACACCATCATAGAGATGGATGATGAGGGTAGTGTCGGTGAGTGAAAGAGCTAAAGACCACATCAATGATCTAATCAATGTATCCGCTTTAACCATCTACCGAAGGTTCATTGGATATGTAGAGTATAAGGATCTGATACAAGAGCTAAACATCTATGTGCTTCAGCGACCCAAGCTTGAAGAAGATCTTGATGAATCTTATACCGTCTCAAAGGATGAGACGAAATGGGTAGCTCGAAAGATTATGGCTCGGTTCCGCCGGCATATAGAAAAGTATTCTCGTAAAGAAAAGGCAGCCAAGGTTGGATACTCAACCGGTGATGAGTTCTTCTATAACACAGTAACAATCGCATCTATCTTACCTGTTGCATTGCAGTTTGATGTGCAAGGGGCAACCCTTATTGACAAGGTAGATGATGGACAACCAAGAAAATCTCCAGCACCTAACGAAGGTGGCAACCTCATGGCTATGGCTATCGATGTTAAGTCTGCTGTTGAACTGTTAGACAAAGATGAACAATACATAATCGATCTAAGATATGGAGCTTCCCCAATGACCCTATCGGATATAGCAAAAGAGTTAGGACTCTCTGATTCAACTGTAGATAGGAGAGTGCAAAGAATTTTACGAAAGATAATTGATCATCTCGGAGGGCCTACGCCATGGGCCTAAAGATAAACCTTGAAAGATATGAGGTTGTGATGGCAGTTAACACGGCAGTTGAAAGATATGTAAGCACGATGAAGAACCAACAGATGAGAGGGTTAGGCGACCTTGATCCATGGCAAAGAATACTTCTTGATGTTGATGGATGTGGTGCAGAAATCGCTGTTGCTAAGTATCTTGGAGTTTATTGGGGTGGTGCCTTCGGTCAAGGCGGTGTAGATATAGAACCCAACATAGATGTTAAATACACCAAGCATGAGCAGGGTAGATTACTTGTAAGACCTGAAGCTAGAGATGATATTAAGTTTGTTTTAGTTCGTGGTGGTATGCCGAACTATGAGTTAATCGGTTGGATCATGGGTAAAGATGCTAAGAATCCTGAGTGGTTAGATAAACCTGATTGGAAAAGACCAGAGATCTACTGTGTACCAGAAGAGAGTCTACGAAAGTTTAGAGGAAGCTATAGTAATTAATGGCTAGTTATGATTATGAATGCCCGGGTGATGGCGAGATTATTGTTATCGAAAGACCTATCTCTGAACCCGAAGGTGAATATGCTTGTCCTACCTGTGGTGCAAAGCTTCGAAGAGTTTATTCCGCCAACCCCACGATCTTCAAGGCTCAAGGTTTCTACTCAACAGATAACTTTAGAAAGTGAAAAGCCCCCGGCCTACAGTCCGAGGGCTTTTCTGTTAGTTGGTGTCTATTCCAACTAAACTGATCGTATCATACAAATCGCTGTTAGCATTGACAAGTTACCTTCCATACTCTTCCTTTAGGAACTTGCCACAGTAAGGCCAAGGCTTGGCCCCACGATCTGCATAGATATGAAGAGCTACATGGAACTGCTCTTTGAGTGTCGCTTTCTTCGGCGGAGTATCGCTGTCACCGCCATGAGCAACCCAAGTTCTAGGGTATTCAATCTGGAATGCCCCTTGAAATTGTTTCTTAGTGCCGCTTACAGCATTAAGTCTGCCATTAGATTCACACTTGGCTAATTCTTGCCAAGCTAAAGGAAGGTCGGTAAGTGTCATTTCATAAACGACAGGAACTTCAATCCTTTCAGCAACGATAACTTCCTTAGTAGGTAATTCCTTCGGGGCTAGTATGAAACCAGCCCCGAAAGCGATTACTCCAATTAGTAATCGAGTAGTCATTGAACCTCATTTCCGAACAGAATAGCCCCGATCCAAACCGCAATCGGAATAGCCACCAGCAAGGGAGAATCCTCTGCCAGCCCTAGCGGAACTGTAAAGAAAGTCAAGAAGAACAGAATGAATCCCAGTTTCATGCCGATTCCACCTCAATACTTTCAATAGTCCAGCCGTCAATTAGATTAGAGAAGCCTTCGTAAAGGCTCAACGCATCTAACCAATACCAAACCTTGTCGTCATTAGGCAAAGCTTGGGTATCACCTTCGAATCCCAAGGGCAGAATACCGATTCTTCTTTTCTCGGTTGCTTCCTGCCCAGAGAATCGAATCTCACAATCGAAGAATCTCGGAGAACTTTTAACAGCCTTCTCCAAAGAATCTTCATGCTTCTCTATGTCATTGAGAGTTCTTCTCATGTAGCCAATCTTCTCAGCCAGTTCATCTTCTAAGGCAAAGTGAATCGGCTCTCTTGACCAGCCTACTTGGTCGTAGTCAATCGCAGACCAATCAGGGGCGTAGGTCTTACCATCAAGGCGGTTGCCTTCTTGATCTGTATCCCACTCCCACTCTCTTGTTTCGGTGTCATAAGTCAGAATAAAAGAGTGCTTACTCATGAAGTCACCGCCATTTCCTGTGCTTGAGTATCTGTCTGACCTTCTTTAATACAGCCAGCACATACATACCAACCGCCATCAATCTGTATGAAGTCGGCAACGCCTTCGCAATAAACACACTCTTCAAACATTACGCCACCGCCTCTTCACAATCGTATTCGGATTTAGATTTATCAGGGCAATCAAACACAAAGCACTCAAGGTCTTTATGTCTATCGCAATCACGCCAGCAGTTCTCATGATTTTCTCCATGTTGATAACTCACTTGCCCTCCCCCTCTTGAATAAGTTTTACTATTTCAAGCCAATAATTCCACGCTTCCTCCGATAACTTATAGGAAGCATATTCACCACCAATTACTAAAGAGATTTCTCTAAGTAATTCCTTGTTGTCAGTTATCTTATTCACTTGCTTACTCCTATACACTCAAAGCAGACCTTGACTTCATTACTATTGATCTTGGTTGCTACTGTCTGAACTCCATAAGCAAAGCATATGTCGCAGGTAATCACGCTTTCACCTCTCCTTCAAGCCAGCCCCAAGAAACCTTGTGACCTGCTTTTTCATAGGCTTCTACTGTTGATCCGATAGGGATAGTCAATGGAAGTCTTGCCATTTCTTTTCCTGTTTCTTTATTGAAGATTATGAATCC
>Ga0315902_10003294_pt1 | contig 24303 bp, 23 predicted proteins | sample LakEriMetagenome_9_FD_203523 | JGI IMG/M metagenome (GOLD analysis project Ga0315902, IMG submission 203523) | Freshwater fungal communities from buoy surface, Lake Erie, Ohio, United States - Buoy 12 MA117 | ecosystem: Environmental > Aquatic > Freshwater > Lake > Lake biofilm | place: USA... | reverse complement strand
ACCGAGTGGACCGCCGGGCCCAGCCTCTCGAGCCTCGAGCACTACGCGACGCGCGCCAAGCCTGCACCGGTGAAGTAGCGGCTCAGCGCGCGCGTACGGGGTCGCGCGCTCAGCGCGCGCGTACGGGAATCTTCGCGGCGATCTTCGCGCCCCACTCGGCGGGGCCGGTCTGGTGCACCGACTCGCCGCGGGCATCCACCGCCACGGTGACCGGCATGTCCTGCACGGTGAACTCGTAGATCGCCTCCATCCCGAGGTCCTCGAACGCGACCACGCGTGAGGCGCGGATGGCTTTCGAGACGAGATAGGCTGCACCGCCGACGGCCATCAGGTAGGCCGCCTTGTGCTTGCGGATCGCCTCGATGCCGACCGGACCGCGCTCGGCCTTGCCGATCATGGCGATGAGCCCGGTCTTCTCGAGCATCATCTCGGTGAACTTGTCCATGCGCGTGGCGGTGGTGGGACCCGCCGGTCCCACGACCTCGTCGCGCACCGGATCGACCGGGCCGACGTAGTAGATCACGCGGTTGCGCAGGTCGACACCGGGCGGCAGGCCCTCGCCGCGCGCGAACAGGTCGGCGATGCGCTTGTGGGCGGCGTCGCGGCCGGTGAGCATGCGGCCCGAGAGCAGCAGCCGCTCACCGGGCTTCCAAGCGGCGACCTGCTCCGGGGTCAATGCATCGAGGTCGACGCGGCGCGCTTCGGGCGAGGGCTTCCAGTCGACCTTGGGCCAGCGCGAGAGGTCGGGCGGCTCGAGCCGCGCCGGTCCGCTGCCGTCGAGCGTGAAGTGCACATGCCGGGTGGCCGCGCAGTTCGGGATCATGGCGATGGGCTTCGAGGCCGCGTGGGTCGGGAAATCGAGGATCTTGACGTCGAGCACCGTCGAGAGTCCGCCCAAGCCCTGCGCGCCGATGCCGAGCGCGTTGACCTTGTCGTAGAGCTCGATGCGCAGCTCCTCGAGCTTGTCCTTGGGGCCGCGCGCCTTGAGCTCGGCCATATCGATGGTCTGCATCAAGGATTCTTTGGCGAGCACCATCGCCTTCTCGGCGGACCCGCCGATGCCGATGCCGAGCATGCCGGGCGGGCACCAGCCGGCGCCCATCGTCGGCACGGTCTTCAGCACCCAGTCGACGATGGAATCCGAGGGGTTGAGCATCGCGAACTTGGCCTTGTTCTCGGAGCCGCCGCCCTTCGCCGAGACGTCGACCTCCACCTCGTCGCCCTCGACCATCTCGACATGCACCACCGCCGGCGTGTTGTCGCGGGTGTTGCGGCGCGTGAAGGCGGGGTCGGCGACGATGCTGGCGCGCAGCTTGTTGTCCGGATCGAGGTAGGCCCTGCGCACGCCTTCGTCGACCATCTGTTGCAGCGTGAGCTTGGAGTCCCAACGCACGCCCATCCCCACCTTCACGAAGGCCACGACGATGCCGGTGTCCTGGCAGATCGGGCGGTGCCCCTCGGCGCACATGCGCGAGTTGGTGAGGATCTGCGCGATGGCGTCCTTCGCCGCCGGCGATTCCTCGAGCTCATAGGCCCGGCCCAAGGACTCGATGTAGTCCATCGGGTGGTAGTAGGAGATGTACTGCAGGGCGTCGGCGACGCTCTGGACGAAGTGCTCTTGGGTGATGACGCTCATGGCGCCAGTTTACCCGGGCGCGCGGTGTCCGGCGCAGGCGACCTGCCAGCGGCGAGCGGGATCGTCGAGCGAGACCGCCGTGAGCGCGCCGCCCCACACGCAGCCCGTGTCGAGCGCGAGCAGGTCCGGTCGGTCGATGAGCCCCAGCGTCGACCAGTGGCCCATGATGACGCGCGCCGTGGCGCTGCGGCGGCCCGGCGCCTCGAACCACGGCAACCAGCCTGCGGGTGCCGCGGCGGGTGCGCCCTTGAGCTTCAGGTCCACGCGGCCGTCGTGATCGACGAAGCGCATGCGGGTCAGCGCGTTGATCGCGAAGCGCAGCCGGTCGTGGCCCACGAGCGCGTCGTCCCAGCGGTCCGGCTTGTCGCCGTACATGGCGGCGAACAGGGCCGGAGCATCGGCGCGCAGCGCGGCCTCGACCTCCGCCGCGATCCGCAGCGTGTCCGCGACGCTCCATTGCGGCGGCACGCCCGCGTGCACCATCAGATCAGGGCGCAGGTCTCCGCGCGCGCCGCTGTCCGCCGGCGAGTGCACCGCGAGCGGTCGCGTCTGCAGCCAGTCGAGCAGGGCTTCGCGGTCCGGTGCGGCGAGGACCTCGTCCAGCGTATCGTCCTTGCGCAGACGCCGGACGCCCGCGCTGCGCGCCACCGCGAGCAGGTGCAGGTCGTGGTTGCCTAGCACCACGCGGGCGTTGTCGCCGAGGTCGCGCACGAAGCGCAGCACGCCGAGCGAGTCGGGCCCGCGGTTGACGAGGTCGCCGACGAACCACAGCTCGTCGCGGTCCGCGGAGAAACGCGCCGTGCGCAGCAGCTCGCGCAGTTCGTCGTGGCAGCCCTGGATGTCGCCGATGGCGATGCGGGCCATCGCTCAGGCCTCGTCCGGCGGTGACGGCATCGACACCGGCGCAGAGACCGGCACCGCCTGCGCGAGCGCGGAATAGGCCGCGGGCGGCAGCGTCTCGGCGCGCGCGCCGGGGTCGATGCCGCAGGCCTCGATGGCGGACGCGTCGAGCAGGTTGCGTAGGGCGTTGCGCAGCGTCTTGCGGCGCTGCGAGAACGCGGCGGCCACCACGCGCCCGTAGCGCGCATCCACCGGGAAGGCGGGCGCCTCGCGCATGGTGAGCCGCGCCACCGCCGACCAGACGCGCGGCGGCGGGTTGAAAGCGCCCGGGCCGACATCGAACAGGTGCTCGGCCCGCATCCACGGTGCGAGCATCACGGTGAGCCGGCCGTAGTCGTCGCTGCCCGGCTCGGCGCAGATGCGGTCGATGACCTCTTTCTGCAGCATGATGTGCAGGTCGCGGATCGCGGCCGGCGTCGCGAGCAGGTGGAACAGCAGAGGCGTCGAGATGTTGTAGGGCAGGTTGCCCACCACGCGCAGCCGCTGGCCACGGGCGGCGGCGAGCGCCGCGAAGTCGAAACGCAGCGCATCGGCGCCGTGCAGCGTCAGGACCTGCGCGCTGTACCGCTCACGGAGCGTCGCGGCGAGGTCGCGGTCGATCTCGATGGCATCGAGGCGACCGGCGGCTGCGAGCAGCGGCGCGGTGAGCGCGCCATGGCCGGGGCCGATCTCCACCAGCGCGTCGCCGGGCCGCGGTCCGATGGCCTCGACGATGCGGTCGATGATCCGCGCGTCGTGCAGGAAATGCTGGCCGAAACGCTTGCGGGCGAACACCATCTGCGGTCAGCCGCCGCGGCGGGCACGGCCATGCCCGTCGTCCGCGCCGGGGATGTCGGCGGACCGTCTGCGCCGTCGGACGAGGTCAGCGGCGAGCGCGACGGCGGCACGCAGGCTGCCGGGGTCGGCGCGGCCCGTGCCGGCGAGCGTGAGCGCGGTGCCGTGGTCGACCGAGGTGCGCAGCACGGGAAGGCCCAGCGTGACGTTCACCGCGTGCCCGAAGCCCGCGTGCTTCAACACCGGCAAGCCCTGGTCGTGGTACATCGCGAGCACCGCGTCCGCACCCGCGAGCGAGCGCGGCGTGAACGCGGTGTCGGCGGGCACCGGTCCGTGCGCGAGGATGCCCTCCGCGCGCGCCGCTTCGATGGCGGGCGCGATCACCGCGCGGTCCTCGTGGCCGAGCAACCCGTCCTCGCCGGCGTGGGGGTTGAGGCCGCAGACCGCGATGCGCGGCGCGGTGAGCGCGAAATTGTCGCGCAGATCGCCGTGCATGATCCGCAGGATGTCGAGCAGCCCCCGCGTGGTCACCGCATCCGGTACGGCGCGCAACGGCAGGTGCGTGGTGGCGAGCGCGACCCGCAGCTCGCCGGCCACCAGCATCATCACCGGCAGCGGTGTGCCGCAGCGCTCGGCGAGATGTTCGGTGTGGCCGCTGAACTTGACGCCCGAGGCGGCGATGGTGGATTTCTGCACCGGCGCCGTGACCATCGCGTCCCAGCGACCCGCGCGCACGCCGTCGAGCGCCGCGTGGAGCAGTCCGAGCACATAGGGCGCGTTGCGCGGATCCGGATGCCCGGCGATGCACGGCGCACGCAAGGGATGGTGGTCGATGGTCAGCGCGGACGGATCGATGCCCGCCGCGCGGGCCCGGTCGGCGATCAGGTCGCGGTCGCCGAGCAGCGTCAGCTCACAGCCTTCGGGCGCGTCGCCGAGGAGGAGGGCGCAGATCTCCGGGCCGATGCCCGCCGGTTCGCCCGAGGTGATGACGAGCCGGACGGGATCAGGTCTTGACGTCGACATACGCCTCGTCGCGCAGCCGCCGCAGCCAGAGCTCGACCTCTTCGTCGGCCTTGCTCTCGCGCAGCTGCATGAAGGCGCGTTGACGCTGCAGCTCCTCGGTGTTGTCGAACTGGCGCTTGCCGAGCAGCTGCACGATGTGCCAACCGAACTGCGTGCGGAAGGGCTGGCTGATCTCGTTCTCCTTGAGGGCGGCCAGCGCCTTGTCGAACTCGGGCACGAAGGTGCCGGGCACGGTCCAGCCGAGATCCCCGCCGTCGACCGCCGAGCCCGGATCCTCGGACAGCGTCTTGGCGAGACCGGCGAAGTCCTCGCCCTTGAGGATGCGCGCGCGCACATCGCGCAGGCGCTGTTCCACGGTGGCGTCGTCCTGCACCTCGGTGGGCTTGAGCAGGATGTGGCGCGCGTGGGTCTGCTCGACGACGCCCTGACCGGCCTCGCCGCGCATCTCGTTGAGGCGCACGATGTGGTAGCCGGTCGGGGTGCGCAGCGGCTCGCTGGTCTCGCCGGCTTTGAGGCGCACCACGATGTCGGCGAGCACGGTGGGGATCTCCGGGCCGCGGCGCCAACCGAGGGCGCCGCCCTCGAGCGCGGTCTGGCTGTTGGAGTTGGCGATCGCGAGCTGCGCGAAGTCCTCGCCGGAGCGCGCGCGGCGGCTGACGTCCTCGGCGCGTCTTGCGGCCTCCTCGAGCTGACGCGGCGTCGGGTCCTGCGGCACGGCGATGAGGATGTGGGAGATGTTGTACTCGCTCGACTCGGACGGACGGTTCCTCTGCTTGGCGAGGAACTGCTCGATCTCGCGCGGCGAGACGTTGATGCGCTGCAGCACATCGCGTTGGCGCAGCACCTGCATGGTCATCTCGCGCCGTACGCTCTCGCGATAGGAGGGGTAGTCGACCCCCTGCGCGGCGAGCGCCTGCGGCAGTTCGGAGAGCGTCAGGTTGTTGCGTTGCGCCACATCGCCGAGCGCCTGGTTCAGGGATTCGTCGTTGATGAGGATGCCGGCGCGCTTGGCGCGCTGCATCTGGATCTCCTGCACGATGAGCCGCTCGAGCACCTGCTGACGCAGGACCTGCGCCGGCGGCATCTCCATGTTCTGCGCTTTCATGCGTCCGCTGATCTCGGCGATCTGCTCTTCGAGCTCGCTGTTCAACACCACGCCGTCGTTCACCACCGCGGCCACCCGGTCGAGCATCTCACCGCGGTCCGAGAGCGAGCGCGTCTGCGTGTGGGCCGTCCCGCCGAGCGTGGCGCAGACCAGGGCGAGGGCGAACGCTGCGGTCGGGGCGGACGGGGCGCGGGAGGAGGGTTTCATGGGCATCTGGTATCCGAAAACCGGTGGAAAGTCAGCGGCTTGCGCCTGCACGCGAGTATCCCCGAATTGCCTCCTCGAGGAAAGCATCGGCTCCGCTACCGACACTCGAAAGCCCGTTGAGTTCCAATTGCAGGTAGAACTGCGTGTCCTGCGCACCGGTACGGTCCGAGACGAAGCGCCTCGCCACCGCCCGCAGCCGCCAGCAACAGGACTTGTATTCGAGCCCGGCGAAGCGCTCGAGTCCATCGCGGCCCTCGAGGTCGTAGACCATCTTGCCGAACACCCCCCAGCGCTGGCCGATCGGCCACGCACCGGAGAACTCCGCCTGGTCGACGCCGTCGCGCTGGAAGTTCCAGCCGAGGTTGAGCGCGCGCTCGGCATCGGGACGCCAGCTCAACCGCACATCGCTGCGCTCGCGCCGTTCGTCGCGGGTGTTCCATTGCAGGCCGAGGTCGACGGTCCAGTCCTGCCAAGCCGACACTCCGAGCTGCGCGACGAGGTCCGATTCCCGCCGTCGCTCGGCGGGCTCCCACGGCAGGCGCACGCGCGGCTGCGCGAAGTAGCGGGTCTGTCCGACGGTGGCCCACAGCAGCTGCCGACCGGTGGCATCGTAGACGCGGCCGGTCACGCCGAGGCTGAGTTGATCGGCATCTGCGACGCGGTCGGCGCCGACATATCGCGTGGTGCGGAAGAGCTGCACATAGTCGAGGTCGGGCACCGCGGTGTCGAACACCGGCAGGGCGTCCTGATCGCGGTACGGCGTCCAAAGATAGAGCAGCCGCGGTTCGAGCGTGACCCGCGCGGCGCCGCCCGCAGCGGTGGCGCGCTCGAGCCGCAGCCCGGCGTCCATCCAAGCGGAGGGCAGCGAGCGGGTCGGCTTGGACGGACCTGTCGCGTCCGAGAGGTCGTAGCGGGTGTAGCGCCAGGACGCGCCCGGCTTCGCGTACCAGCCCGCGCGGTCGAACTCGAACTCCACACGCGGCGCGGCGTCGAAACGCCAGCCGGTGACCCCGACCTCGCGGTCGAAGCGCGCGAGCTCCGCATCGACCCCGAGACGCAGGTTGCGCTCGGCGCCGCGCGCGAAGTCGCCGCGCAGCTCGAGGCGCGGCAGGGTCGCATAAGGGCGGTCGTCATCGGCGAGCGCGCGGTCGATGACCTGGAAATCGCGCAGCTCGCCGCGCAGCAGCCAATGCTCGTCGGCCCAGGACGCGCGGGCGAGGCGCTGCAGGAAGGTCGTGCTCGCATCCGAGACGCCGCTGCCGAAGTCCTCGAAGTACTCCGCATCGCTGACATCCTGCGCATCGAGCTCGACGCGCCAGCCGGTGCCGAAGCCGCCGCGATGCGCGATCCGCAACCAATGCCGCTCTGCGCTCTTCAGCGAGTCCTGGGGCAGCACGCGCGCCTGCAGCTCGCCGCGATGGGCTGGGGTCAGGTAGCGGAATCGGCCGCCGACCTCGATGCCGCGCCGCCCGTACAGCACCGGCTCGAGCGTCAGGTCGTAGTTGGGAGCGAGGTCGAGGTAGTAGGGCACCTCGAGCTGCAGACCGCTGCGCGAGCCGTAGCCGACGTTGGGGAACAGGAAGCCGCTCTTGCGCTGTGAGCCCACGGGGAACGAGAGCCACGGGGAGTAGAGGATGGGCACGCCCATGAACTCGACGGCGGCATCGCGCGCCGTGCCGTTGCGCGTCACGGGGTCGATGTCGATGCTGCGCGCACGGATGCGCCAATCGGGCTCGGCGGCGGGGCAGGTGCTGAACCACACGCCTTCGAGACCGAGCTTGCCGTCCGAGGACAGCGTCAGCCGTTCCGCCGCGCCGCGCGCCGGGCGCTCCGGCAGTTCGAAGGCGGCATCGTCGAAGGCCGCGCCGCCTTTCGGGTCGAAGTCGCCGCCGCGTCCCGAGATCTGCAGCGCGGGATCGGCGTAGCGCACCTCGCCCTTGACCTCGAACACGCCGGTCCGCGAGTCGTACTTCACATCTTGGGCCGAGAGCGTGCGATCGCCCTGCGTGATCCTGACATCGCCTTCGAGCACCGCGTCCCCGTCGACGCCGAGCGTCGCCGAGTCGCTGCTCATCTCGACGACGGGGTCGCCGCGCGGCGCGTCCGCAGGCGCTGCGGCGGCGGAATCGCTCGACGGCGGTGTCGGTCTGCGGGCCGCGGAGGGGTCCTCGGCGAGCAGTGCATCGCGCACCGCGCTCGGTGCAGGGCAGCGCAGCGGCGCGGGCGCAGGCGGCGCTGGCGCAGGCGGCGCTGGCGCAGACGCAGGCGGCGCGGGCTGCGCCGGGAGCCGCATCGGCAGGACCGCCAGGCATGCGATGAGCAGCAGCGCGCGCGGACCGGCGGGGCAGGGCGACGGCGACATGGTTGCAGCCATTATAATGGTCGCCCCTCTCCGCGCCCTGCGTTCAGCATGACACCGCCCGATCCGCGTCTGGAATCGCTCACGCGCTGGCTGGCCGAGGATCTCGGCCTGCGCCCGCTGCGGGTCGCGGTCGCCTCGGCGGACGCCAGTTTCCGCCGCTATTTCCGCGCGTCGCTGCCCGACGGCAGCACCCGCGTCGTGATGGACGCGCCTCCGGAGCATGAGGACATCGGTCCCTATCTGCGCGTCGCCGGCCTGCTGCGGGACATCGGCGTGCATGTCCCGGCGGTCCACGCCGTCGACGAGGCGCGCGGGTTCATCCTGCTGGAGGACCTCGGCTCGACCCCTTATCTCGGCGTGCTGCGCGAGGCCGGGCGCGCCGATGGCCTGTACGGCGAAGCCCTGCGTGCGCTCGTCGCCATCCAATCGCGGGGCGCCGCCGCGGCGGCCACGCTCGCGCCCTACGACGCGGCCGTGCTGCAGCGCGAGATGCGGCTGATGCCCGAGTGGTTCGCGGACCGGCATCTCGGTCTCACGCTCTCGGCCGCCGACCGCGGCCTGATCGACGACGCGTTCACGCGTCTCGCCGCCGCGGTGCTCGAGCAGCCGGTGGTGTTCGTGCACCGCGACTACCACTCCCGCAACCTGATGGTCCTGCCCGAGGGCGGACCCGGCATCATCGATTTCCAGGATGCGCTGGCCGGCCCGGTCGCCTACGACCCGGTCTCGCTGCTCAAAGATTGCTACATCCGTTGGCCGCGCGCGCAGGTCGAGTCCTGGCTGCGCGGCTACCGCGGGCTGCTGTGCGCCTCCGGCGCCGCATCGCTCGCCGGTGCCGGCGACGAGGAGTTCCTGCGCTGGTTCGATCTCGCCGGCGCGCAGCGCCACCTGAAGGTGCTCGGCATCTTCGCGCGGCTCTGCTGGCGCGACGGCAAGGCGGGCTACCTCGACGACCTGCCGCTCACCCTCGACTACCTGCTCGACGCCTGCGTGCGTCTGCCGGAGCTCGCTGCGCTCGGTGACTGGCTGCGGCGCGAGGCCGCGCCGCGTCTGGCCGCGGCGAACGCCCGTGCGCGCGCCGCCGCCGCCCCGCGATGACGCACGCCCTGACGCGCCCGGATCCGCGTCCGATGCCGGCCATGATCCTCGCCGCCGGCCGCGGTGAACGCATGCGCCCGCTCACCGACCGGCTGCCGAAGCCGTTGCTCGAGGTGGGCGGCCGATCGCTCATCGAGTGGCACCTGCTCGCGCTCGCGCGCGCGGGCATCACCGACATCGTGATCAACCTCTCCTGGCAGGCGGAGCGCATCCCGGAGGCGCTCGGCGACGGCGCGCGCTTCGGCGTGTCGCTGCGCTACAGCGACGAGGGGCCGGTGGCGCTCGAGACCGGCGGTGGCATCTTCAGGGCGTTGCCGCTGCTCGGCGCTGGGCCGTTCCTGGTGGTCAACGGCGATGTCTGGACGGACTACGATTTCGCACAGCGCCCGGCGCTCGATGCCGACGCGCTCGCCGCCCTGGTGCTGGTGCCGAACCCGCCGCAGCACCCGCGCGGCGATTTCGCGCTGCGTCCGCGCGTCCGTGAAGCCGCGGCCGGCGACGTCGCCGCCGCCGGACCGCTCGCCGATGTCATCACCGACCCGGCGTCGCTCGAGGCGCCGGATGCGCCGCCGCGCCACACCTACTCCGGCATCGGCGTCTACCGCCCGGAATTCTTCGAGGGCTGCGTCGACGGGCGCTTCCCGCTGCTGCCGCTGCTGCGCCGTGCCGGGGCGGCCGGTCGGCTGCGCGGAACGCTCTACCAAGGGCTCTGGTCGGATGTCGGCACGCCGGAGCGGTTGCGGGATCTCGACGACCGGCTGGCCGGCGGCGCGCTCGGCTGATCGGTCCGCGTACAGCCCGTTCGCGTAGACTTGGCGTCATGGACGAGCAGTCTCCGGGCGGGAAGCCCGCCAGCGGCCAGAAGTACCGCACCCCGCAGGGGTTCACGGCGATCCGCGACGGCATCAAGGCCGCCGCCACAGCGCCGGTGCGTGTGCCCGGCGGCAAGCCGCGCTGGCTCAAGGCGCCGCTCGCCGGCGGCGCGAACTACGAAGCCGTGCGCCGCACCGTGCGCGAGCATCGCCTTGCGACGGTCTGTGAAGAGGCCAAGTGCCCGAACATCGGCGAGTGCTGGAACGCCGGCACCGCGACGCTGATGCTGATGGGCGAGGTCTGCACCCGTGCCTGCCGTTTCTGCGCGGTGGACACCGGCAACCCCCGCGGATGGCTCGACCCCGAGGAGCCGCGCAACGCCGCGCGCACCGTGCAGCTGATGGGTCTGCGCTATGTCGTGCTGACCTCCGTCAACCGCGACGACCTGCCGGACGGCGGCGCGGCGCATTTCGCCGCCACGGTGCGGGCCATCAAGGACCTGATGCCGCAGACCGCGGTCGAGGCCCTGGTCCCTGATTTCCAGGGCATCGCGGCCGACATCGAGACCGTGGTCGACTCCGGGCTCGAGGTCTTCGCGCAGAACATCGAGACGGTGCGTCGGCTCACCCATCCGGTGCGCGATGCCCGCGCGGGCTACGAGCAGACGCTGCGTGTGCTGGCGCACGCCAAGCGTCACCGCGCGGATGTGTTGACCAAGTCCAGCCTGATGCTGGGTCTCGGCGAGACCGAGGACGAGATCCGCGAGACGATGGACGACCTGCGTGCGCATGAGGTCGACCTGCTGACGCTCGGCCAGTACCTGCGTCCGACGGTCAACCATCTGCCGGTGGAGCGCTTCGTCACGCCCGAGGAGTTCGACCGCTACCGTGGCTGGGCGCTCGAGCGCGGCTTCCGCGAATGCGTATCGGGTCCGCTCGTGCGCTCGAGTTATCGCGCCGAGCAGGCGCTGGCCGGCGACAACGCCGGCCTCGACAACCGCGCCCTCGCGGCGGGAGCCGGTCATCCTCGTCCGTGAGCTGGGCCGCGTCGGGTACCTCGAGACCTGGCGCGCGATGCAGGACTTCACCGATCGGCGCGATGCGGCGACGCCGGACGAGATCTGGGTTCTGGAGCACGATCCGGTGTTCACGCTCGGGATGAACGCCGATCCCGCGCATCTGCGCGATCCCGGCGACATCCCGGTGGTCAAGGTCGACCGCGGCGGGCAGGTCACCTACCACGGGCCGGGGCAGCTCGTGGTCTACCCGCTGATCGATCTGCGCCGCGCGGGGCTCGGCGTGCGCGATCTCGTCACGGCGCTCGAGCAGGCGGTGATCGCGACCGCGGCTCGTTGGGGCATCTCGGCCGCTACGCGGCCGGGCGCGCCCGGGGTGTATGTGGCCGGGGCTAAATTGGCGAGCGTGGGCATACGGATCCGCCGCGGCGCGAGTTATCATGGGGTGTCAGTCAATGTTGACATGGACCTCGCACCGTTCGGGCGCATCAACCCCTGCGGCTACGAGGGCCTGGCGATGACCCAGGTGGCGGCTCTCGGCGGGCCACATGAAGTCGGAGCCGTGGCGGGGGTGTTCGTGCCGGAACTGCGCCGATCTTTGGAGACCCGAGCCCATGCCCATGAACAGACACAAGGCCCCGAACCCGCCCGCGGCGACGCCCGCCCACACGCCTGAGGACATCGCCGCGGTCCGTCGGCTGCTCGCCTACATCGGCGAGGATCCCGACCGTGAAGGCCTGCTCGAGACCCCGGTGCGTTTCCTGAAGGCCTGGGAGGAATACACCCGCGGCTATCGCATGAACCCGGAGGAGATCCTCAAGTCGTTCGAGGACGGCGCGCAGGCGGTCGACGAGATGGTCATCGTGCGCGACATCCCCGTGTACTCGCTCTGCGAGCACCACCTCGCGCCGTTCTTCGGCAAGGCCTATGTCGGCTATGTGCCGCGCAAGCGCATCCTCGGCCTGTCGAAGATCTCGCGCCTCGTGGAGATCTTCGGCCGCCGGCTGCAGGTGCAGGAGCGGCTGACCAACCAGATCGCCGATGCGCTCGATACCCACCTCAAGCCGCTCGGTGTCGCGGTGGTCATCGAGTGCCGTCACATGTGCATGGAGTCCCGCGGCGTGCGCCATACCGGCACCGCCACCGTGACCTCGGCGCTGCGCGGCAGCATCAAGGCGAACGCCGACACGCGGCGCGAGTTCCTGTCGCTCATCGGGCGCTGAACGCACCGACGCCGTCGCGTGCGGCGATGCCGCGCGCGCGGCTCAGATCACCATCAGCACGCCTTCGGTGGCGACCAGCGCACCCACCAGCGCGGTGACCTGCTCGCGGCTCTGCGCCACGATGACATAGGTGATGGCGGTGAAGTTGCCGGCGCCGCTCGCGCGCTCGCTGACCTGCGCCGGGTCGAGGTCCGGCACATGCTGCTGCACCACGAGATCGATGCGTAGCCGCAGTTCGCGGCTCGTCCGGCCGACCACCTTGATGGGGTAATCGGTCGGGAACTGCAGCGGGCTCAGCGCCGGGTCGATGCCGTCCTCGTTCACCAGGGCTGCCCGGCGAGTTCGACCTGCAGGTCGTTGAAGGCCTGCCACATGCGCTTCCAGTGCGGACCCGGCACACCGGCGCCGACCGGGGCGCCGTCGATGCGGGTGACCGAGGAGACATTGCGGGTCGCCGAGGCGAGCCACACCTCGTCGGCGGCGCGCAGTTCCGCCTCGGTGACCTCCCGCGTCTCCCGCGGCAGTCGGATGCGGTCGGCGAGTTCTTCGACGGCGCTGCGGGTGGTGCCGGGCAGGATGCGGGTCGAGTCGGGCGGTGTGATCAGCCGGTCTCCCTTGACGATGTGCACCGTCGAGGCGCTCGCCTCCATCAGCAGACCGTCGCGCAGCAGGATGGTCTCGTGGCCGCCGGCATCCACGGACAGCTGGCGCAGCAGCACATTGGCGAGCAGTGCGGTGGACTTGATGTCGCAGCGCGCCCAGCGCGTATCGGCGGCGGTGACGCAGGACAGCCCTTGCGCGAGCAGCTGAGGCGTCGGCGGCGGCAACGGCGCGCAGAACGCGAACACGGTCGGCGGGATGTCGGGCAGCGGTGCATGGTTGCGGCCGTTCTCGGCGCCGCGCGACACCTGCACATAGACATACATGCGGCCGCCGCCATTGCGCACCATCAGCTCGCGCACCAGCGCCCGCCAGGCGTCGCGCGTGTGTGGATCGCGCATCCGTACCGCAGCGAGGCTGCGCGAGAGCCGGTCGAAGTGCTCCGCGAAGCGGAACGGGCGCCCCTCGAACACCGGCACGACCTCGTACACGCCGTCGCCGAACAGGAAGCTGCGATCGAGCGGCGAGATGCGCGCCTCGGCGAGCGGCAAGAACTCGCCGTTCAGGTGGCAGATCGGAAGGGGGGCGGCCATGGAGCTACCTCACTGGAACCAGAGCAGGATGGTGTCGCGCAGGCGCGCCCAGAGTCCGCCCTCGGGCACCGCCGTCTTCGCGACCAAAGGCACGCGTTGCACGATGCGGTCGCCGTCGAGCACCCGTATCTCACCGACGCGCTGTCCGGCCTTGATCGGCGCCACCAAAGGTCCGTCCACGGTGGTGGCGGTGCGCAGCGCGGCGGCGCGACCGCGCTGCACCGTCGTCGCGACATCCGTCGCCGGCACGATCTCGATCTGCTCCACGCCGCCCTTGAAGACCCGTGGCCGCAGCACCGTGTCGCCCGCCTTGCGCAGCCGTACGGTCTCGAAGTTCCGGAAACCGTGTTCGAGGAGCAGCATGCTCGCCTCCTCGCGCTTCCTGGGCGACTCGGAACCGAGCACCACCGAGACGAAACGGGTGCCCGCACGCATCGCCGAGCTGGCGAGGCAGTAGCCCGCGCTCGCGGTATGGCCCGTCTTGAGGCCGTCGACGCCGGCATCGCGTGCCAACAAGCCGTTGCGGTTCGGCTGCCGGATGCCGCCGAACTCGTACTCGCGCAGCGAGTACCAAGAGTAGAACTGCGGGTAGTCGCGGATGATCGCGCGCGACAGCGTCGCGATGTCGCGCGCCGTGCTGTAGAGCTGCGGGTCCGGCAGCCCCGTGGCGTTGGCGAAGCGCGTGCCGCGCATGCCGAGCCGCTGCGCTTCGGCGTTCATGAGGTCGGCGAAGGCCTGCTCCGACCCGCCGACGCGCTCGGCGAGCGCGATCGCGGCGTCGTTCCCCGACTGCACGATCATGCCCTTGATGAGCACCTCCACCGGGATCTGCTTGCCGACCTCGACGAAGGTCCTCGAGCCTTCCGCGCGCCAAGCGCGCTCGCTGATCGTGACCGGTTCGTCGAGACGCAGCCGCTTCTCGCCCAGCGCCTTGAAGACGACATATGCGGTCATGAGCTTGGTGATGCTGGCCGGTTCCGCCCGCTGGTCCTCGCCCTGCGCTGCGAGCGTCTGCCCGGTGGCTTGGTCGACGAGGATGAACTGGCGCGCCGCGACCGGTCCCGGTAGCGCCGCTGCGGCCCGAAGGTCGGACGCGACGGCTGCCACGGGCGCGGTGGACGCGGCCGGCGTCGCCGCGGAGGAGGGTAGCGTAAGGAGGGCGAGCAGCGCCGCGAGGCCGCAGCGGTGGTGGTTCGTCATCGAGGCTCCGAGAGGTGTACGGGTGCGGCGTCGCGCATCGATCGCCGCGGAAGCGCGCATTGTAGCCGCTCGCATCGGCTGAGCGGCGCGTCTCAATCCAGCGCGGGACGCGCGTCGGGGATGCCGAACGCGCGCAGACGGTCGGCGAGCTGCGTCGCCTGCTCGGCATCGGCGACCGGTCCGACACGCACGCGGAACACGGTGCGGCCGCCGACGCTCGCCTCGCTCACCGAGGCGCCGCCGATGCCTGAAGCCTGCAGTCGGCTCACGAGCGCGTCGGCGTTGGCGCGCGAGCCGAAGGCGCCGACCTGCAGCAGACGACCGCCGCCTGCCGCCGGCGCCGCGATCGGCGCGGCGACGGGCGCCGCGGGCATCGCTGCGGCGACCACCGGCGGCGGCGGTGCGCGGCGTCCGGGTTCGAGCACGCGGATCTCCACCTTCGCGGTGCCGGCCCGGAGCATGTCGAGCTTCCAGGCCGCGGTGTAGGAGAGGTCGATGATGCGGTCACCCACGAAGGGTCCGCGGTCGTTCACGCGCACGACCACCGACCGTCCGTTCTCCAGATTGGTGACCCGGACGAAGCAGGGGATCGGCAGCGTCTTGTGCGCCGCCGTCATCGCGTACATGTCGTAGGGTTCGCCGCTCGAAGTGCGCTCGGCATGGAAACCCGGGCCGTACCAGGACGCGAGACCGCGTTCGACATGGCCCTTGGAGGACTTCATCACCCGGTACTTGCGGCCGAAGACCTCGTAGGTCTCGGGGTTGCCGTAACGGCTGCGCGGTTCGTCGCGCGGGACCGCATCGGGGATCGCGGCGAGGTCGCGGGGCGGCGCCGGAACGCCGGCACCGGGCGAGGGCGCTTCCGGTCCGCGCCGCAGCAGGCTGCAGCCCGGCAGCGCCAGCAGCGCTACGAGCAGCAGCACCCGGGCGGCGCGCATCAGCGCGGCTCGGCGGCCACCCGCGCGCGCACCGCTTCGGCGATGTCGTGCACCGCCATCGCGTAGAGGATGCTGCGGTTGTAGCGGGTGATGACGCGGAAGTTGGTGAAGCCGAGCCGTACGCCCGGCCCGTCGCGACGCTCCGCCGGGATCAGCAGCACGCGCTCATCGGCGGGCACGGTGGCGTCGAACTGCACGCCCCGCGCGCGCAGCGCGCCCGCCGTCGAGTTGAGGTCCAGGTTGCGTCGGTCGAGTCCGGCGATGACCTCGGCGGGGGCGGTCGCCTCGGCGAGCACCCGGCCGCCTCGCTGCCAGCCGCTCGCCACGAAGTAGTTGGCGACGCTGGCGAGCACATCGTCCCAGTCGGTGAAGAGGTCGCGCCGGCCGTCGCCCGAACCGTCCACCGCCAGACGCCGGTAGCTCGACGGGATGAACTGGGGCGCGCCCATGGCGCCGGCGTAGGAACCGAGCGTGCTGCGCGGGTCGAGCTTCTCCTCGCGGGCGAGCAGCACGAACTGCTCGAGTTCGCCGCGGAAGAAGTTCGCGCGCGGCGGGTAGTCGAACCCGAGCGTCATCAGCGCGTCGAGCACGCGCCAGGTCCCGGCTCCCCGGCCGTAGGAGGTCTCGATGCCGACGATGGCGACGAGATAGGCCGGGTCGACGCCGGTACGCGCGCTGATGGCTTCGAGCCGCGTGCGGTGTTCCCGCCAGAACTGCACGCCCTGTGCGATGCGCGTCTCGCTGACGAGACGGTCGGAGTACTGCCACCAGGCGAGCACGCTCTCCGCCGGTCGGGTCATCGCGGCGATGATGCGCGGCTGGCTGCGGCCATCGGCGAGCAGCGCGCGGACCTCGCCCGTCGGGATGCCGTGCCGCGCCGAGATCTCCTTGATCCAGCCGTCGATCTCCGGTCGGGACAGATCGAACGGTGTGGGCGGCGGTGTCGGTGCGGGGGTCGCAGCGGCGGTCGGCGCCGCGGCGGGAGCGGTCGCTGCGGCAGGTTTGGGCGTCGCGGCGGGTGACGGTTGGGCCACGCTGCGCCCTGCGGTGCAGGCGGCGAGGGCGAGGGCGAGCGACGCGATGGACAGCAGGCGTGTGTGGACCTTCATCAGGCGGCGAGCTTCCGGTTGGCGTGCAACGACATGAGCATACCGAAGCCCGCCAACAGGGTCACCATCGAGGTGCCGCCGTAGCTGACGAGCGGCAGCGGCACGCCGACCACCGGCAGCAGACCGCTCACCATGCCGGCGTTGATGAACACATAGACGAAGAAGATCGCCGCCAGGCTGCCGGAGAGCAGGCGTGCGAAGGTGTCGCGCATCTGCGTGGCGAGATGCAGCGCGCGCAGCACGACGAAGAGATAGAGGCCGATGAGCAGCAGCGCGCCGAGCAGTCCGAACTCCTCGCCGATGACGGCGAACACGAAGTCGGTGGTGCGCTCGGGCAGGAACTCGAGCTGTCCCTGTGTACCGCGCAGAAAGCCTTTGCCGGTGACGCCGCCCGAGCCGATGGCGATGGTCGACTGGATGATGTGGTAGCCCGCGCCGAGCGGATCGGCCTGCGGATCGAGGAAGGTGAGCACGCGCTGGCGTTGGTAGTCGTGCAGCAGGTACCAGCCGCCCCAAGCGGCCGCGGCGGACGCGACGCCCAACAGTCCGATGATCCAGGCCTGCAGCCCCGCGAACAGCACCACCAGCGCACCGGCCATCAGGATCAGCAGGCCCGTGCCGAGGTCTGGCTGGACGATGGTCAGCGCCGTCGGCAGCAGGATCATCGCGGCGAGCGCCAGCAGGGTGCGCCAGTCGGGCGGCAGCGGCCGCTCGTGCAGATACCACGCGCAGGCCATGGGCACCGCGAGCTTCATGATCTCAGAGGGCTGGAAGCGCACGAAGCCGAGGTCCAGCCAGCGCTGCGCGCCCTTGCCGATGTAGCCGACGAGATCGACGATGACCAGCAGCACGAACCCGACGATGTACAGCCACGGCGAGATGCGGCGCAGGAACCCCGGCTTGAGCTGGGCGCAGACCAGCATCAGCGCCGCGCCGATCGCGAGCCTCGTCGTGCCGCGCGCCACCGCGCCCCAGTCCCCGCCCGAGGAACTGTAGAGCACGATCTGTCCGTAGAGCGCGATCAGCGCGAGTCCGACCAGCAACGGACCGTCCAGTCGCAGCGCCGACAGCAGCTGCGCCGTGCGTGTAAGGGTACGGCGTGCGGTGCCGTCGACCTCCTCGCGGATCATTCGCCGCCCCCCACGACCGCCGGCGGTACCACGACCGCGCCATCCTCGCCCGGCGGCGGCGGGAACTGCCGCAGCAGGTAGGCGTCCATCACCGCGCGGGCGATCGGCGCCGCGGTACCGCTGCCGCTGCGCCCGTTCTCGACCAGAACGGCCACCGCGATGCGCGGATCCTCGACCGGCGCGAAGGCGATGAACCAGGCGTGGTCGCGCAACCGCTCGCTGATGGTCGATTCGTCGTAGCGCGCGTCCTGGGCCACCGTGAACACCTGCGCCGTGCCGGTCTTGCCTGCGATGGAGTAGGGTGCACCGAGCGCCGAGCGCGACGCCGTGCCGCCCTGCATGACGGCGACCATGCTCCCGATCGCCTCATCCCAGTGCGATGCGTCCGCCACGGTCGCCGACGGCAACGGCGCGGGCGGGATGCTCGTCACGGTCTGGGTGGCGGGATCGCGCAGCGCACGGACGAGACGCGGCCGATAGTTCTCGCCGCGCATCGCGAGCACCGCCGTCATGTGCGCGAGCTGCAGCGGCGTGCTCGTCATGTAGCCCTGGCCGATGCCGAAGATGACCGTCTCGCCGGGGAACCAGACCTGCTGCGAGGCGCGCTTGAAGGCGCCCTTCTTCCATTCAGGCGACGGCAGGATGCCCGACCGCTCGCCGCCGATGTCGATGCCCGTCGGGGCGCCGAGGCCGAAGCGCGCCAGGAAGTCGTGCAGCCGCTGCACCCCGAGGTCGCGCGCGAGGTCGTAGAAGTAGACGTCGCAGGACTGGGCCACCGCCTGCTCCATCGAGACGCGGCCATGACCGCTCCGGCGCCAATCACGGAAGCGGTGCGAGCTGCCGGGCAGCGAGAACCAGCCTTGGCAGGCGATGGCGGTGTCCGGCGTGGTGACGCCGTACTCGAGCCCGGCGAGGGCCACCACCGGCTTGATGGTGGACCCGGGCGGGTAGGTGCCGCGCAGCGCGCGGTTGAAGAGCGGGCGGTCGATGCTTTCGTTGAGCGCCGCGAACTCGGCGCGCGTCAGCCCGCGGGCGAAGCCGTTGGGGTCGAAACCCGGCGTGCTGACGAGCGTGATGACATCGCCGTTGCGCGGGTCGAGCGCGACCACGGCTGCGCGCTGGCCGCGCACCAGCTGCTCGGCGACCCGCTGCACCTCGAGGTCGAGCGTGAGGAAGAGATCCGCTCCGGGCCGCCCCGGCCTGTTGCGCAACGCCGTCTGCAGCGACCCGAGACGCTCCACCGAGCGTCCCTGTGCGTTGACCATGATCTCGCGCGCGCCGTTCTTGCCGCGCAGCACATCCTCGAAGGCGTATTCGACGCCCGTCTTGCCGATGGTCGAGGTGCCGGCGTAATCCTCGCGGTCGATGCGCGCGAGGTCCGCCTCCGAGATCGTGCCGACATAGCCGAGCGCGTGCACCGCGGTCTCGCCCTCGGGATAGCGTCTCGCCAGACGCGTGCGGATGTCGACGCCAGGGAAGTCGAAGCGGTGCAGCGCGAATCGCGCCATGTCCTCCTCGTCGAGCCGCAGCCGGATCGGCACGCCGTCGAACGGGCGCCGCGAACGGATCGTGCGCCGCACGGCGTCGAGGTTTTCCTCCTCGAGCAGACCGATGCGCACCAGTCCGCGCAGCGTCGCCTCGAGGTCGGGCACCTGCTCGCGGACGAGCTCGAGCTGGTAGGCCGGCCGGTTCTCGGCGAGGATCACGCCCTTGCGGTCGTAGATCGCGCCGCGCGCCGCGGGCAGCGGCTCGGTGCGTACGCGGTTGCCTTGCGCGAGCGCCGTGTACTCATCGTGTTTCCTGACCTGCAACCAGCCGAGCCGTGCGACCAGCACCGCCGCCAACAGGCAGACGACGACGACCGCGGCGATGGAACGCTGCTCGAACAGGCGCTGCTCGCGCCACAGGTCCTTGATGCGGCCGCGCGCGCCCATGTCAGCGCGAGGGCGGAGCGAACCGGTCCATCACATGGGCGGCGACCGGCCACAGCACCGCGCCGACCATGACCGGCACCCAGGCGCGCCAGCCGTCGCCGCTCTGCCCGGTCCACAGGTCGATGAGCCATACCACGCCCTGCCACAGCACGAGCAGGGCCAGCATGAACAAAGATTGTTCGAGGGCGGGTTTGTGCCGCACCAGCAGATGTTGCCGCACGGCCACGAAGGCGACCAGCGCCGTGGCGAGCGCGTGCTGGCCGAGCACGGCGCCGCGCACCACATCGAGCGCGAGCCCGGCGAGGAAGCCCGCGCCGATGCCGCCGAGGCGCGGCATGACGAGCGACCACCACGCCACGGCCAGCACGAGGAAAGGGGGGCGGAACAGCGCCAGACCCGCGGGCAGCGGTGCCACCTGCAGCAGGAACGCGACGATCAGTGTGAGCGTCAGACGGACCCGGTTCACGGCGCGGTCCTCGAGGTTGCGGCGGTCGGCGCGGTGGTCGGCGCAGTGGTCGGCGCGGTGGTCGGCGCGACGGTCGGCGCGGTGGTCGGCGCGGTGGCCGGTGCGGCCGTGGCCATGGGCGTGGCCTTGGGGTCGCCGCCCTCTGCGGCCGCGGGGTCGACCGGCTTCGCGGGGTGGGACGGGTCGAACCAGACGAAGCCGACGATGCGGTCGCGGTCGATGCCCCCCTTCGCGCGCGCCCGGACCTGTGCCAGCGGCGAATTGCCGTCACGGCGCACCTCGACGACCTCCGCGACCGGGTAACCGGCCGGGAAGACGCCGCCGAGACCCGACGACACCAGTTGGTCGCCGACCTTGATGTCCGACTGCATCGGCAGGTAGGGCAAGGTCAGCGCATCGGCTGCGCCGGCGCCGATGGCGAGGGTCCGCAGGCCGTTGCGCGCCACCTGCACAGGGATGCCGTGCTCGGGGTCGGACAAGAGGATGACCTCGGTGCTCCACGGGCCGACCCGCAGACTCTGGCCGATGATGCCGTCGCCGGCGACGACCGCCTGCCCCTTGAAGACACCGTTGCGGGCGCCGCGGTCGACCACGATGCGCTGCCGCTGGCCGTCCGAATCGTGCGCGATCACCTGCGCCGGCAGCCAGCGCTCCGCGACCGACGGCAGCTTCACGCGCAGCCCGCGCAGCTCCGCGTTCTCGCGTTCCAAAGATTCACGGCGCATCGACAGCAGCTGCTGGGCGCGCAGCGCCTCGCGCAGGCGGCGGTTCTCGTCCTGCAGCACGGCGCGGCTCTCGAAGATCTCCCGCGTCCAGCGCCAGGCCGCGGCGGGCGACTGCAGCGCGATGCGCAACGGGTAGGCGGCGGCCTCGAAGCCGTAGCGCACGCGGTCGAGCACGCCGCCGCGCTGGTCGAGGTACATGAGGCCGAGCGCGAGCAGCGCGTACCCGAGGAAGCGCAGCTCCGGAGACGCGCCGCGCTGCGGCCGGTCGCGGCTGGCGGAGAGGCTATTCAAGCCCGAAGTTGCCGGGCCCGAGCTCGTCCATCAGTTCGAGGATGCGACCGCCGCCGCGCGCGACGCAGGTGAGCGGATCCTCGGCGATCACGGTCGGTACGCCGGTCTCCTCGGTGATGAGCTTGTCGATGTCGCGCAGCAGCGCGCCGCCGCCGGTGACCACGATGCCGCGCTCGGCGACGTCCGAGCCGAGTTCGGGCGGGGTCTGCTCGAGCGCCTGTTTCACGGCGCTGACGATGCCCTGCAGCGGTTCCTGCAGCGCTTCGAGGATCTCGTTGCTGTTGAGCGTGAACGCGCGCGGCACGCCCTCGGAGAGGTTGCGTCCCTTCACCGACAGCTCGCGCACCGTCTGCCCGGGGTAGGCCGAGCCGATCTCGATCTTGATGCGCTCGGCGGTGGTCTCGCCGATGAGGATGCCGTAGTTGCGGCGCACATAGTTCATGATCGCTTCGTCGAAGCGGTCGCCGCCGATGCGCGCCGACTGCGCGTAGACGATGCCGTTCAAAGATATCACCGCGACCTCGGAGGTGCCGCCGCCGATGTCGAGCACCATCGAGCCGCGCGCCTCCTGCACCGGGAGACCCGCGCCGACCGCCGCGGCCATCGGCTCGCTGACGATGGCGACGGTGCGCGCGCCGGCGCCTTCGGCGGACTCGCGGATGGCGCGGCGCTCGACCTGCGTCGAGCCGACCGGCACGCAGACCAGCACGCGCGGCGACGGCTTGAGCATGCGGTTGTCGTGCACCTTGCCGATGAAGTACTGCAGCATCTTCTCGGTGTAGGTGAAATCGGCGATCACGCCGTCCTTCATCGGGCGCACGGCGGTGATGTGCCCCGGCGTGCGGCCGAGCATGTTCTTGGCCTCGGCGCCCACGGCGACGATGACCTTGCCGCCGCGGCTGTAGTCCTCCTGCACCGCGACGACCGAGGGCTCGTTGAGCACGATGCCGCGGTCGCGGACATAGATGAGGGTGTTGGCCGTCCCCAGGTCGATGGAGAGGTCGCTGGAGAAATAGCCGCGCAGACGCTTGAACATCGGTGGGTGCCGCGATCCGGAGGAGGATGGGGAAAGGGCGGGAAATCTACCAATCCGCGCGACCTTCCACAAGGCGACGGTGTATGATTCGCGGTCCGGCCAAGGCCGGTTTTCCCGTGTATTCCGCGGACCGCCGTATGAGCCTGACCCGTACCGACATCGAGAACATCGCCCGCCTCGCGCGCCTGGAGCTCACCGAGGCCGAGATACCGGTCTATGTCGACTCCCTGTCGCGCATCTTCGCCTTCGTGGGCGAACTCGACCGGGCGCCGACCGAGGGCATCGCCCCGATGGCCCACCCCCTGCCGGGGCTGTCGCAGCGCCTGCGGCCCGACGAGGTCACCGAGACCGACCGTCGCGACCTCTACCAGCGCAATGCGCCCCGGGTGGAGGCCGGCCTCTACCTCGTCCCGAAGGTGATCGAATGACCGCCCCGCCGTCCCTGCCGGCCCCGACCGTCGCCGGGCTCGCCCGCGGCCTCGCCCGGGGCGAGTACTCCAGCGTGGAGCTCACACAGGCCTGCCTCGCTCGTATCGCGGCCGGGCAGCCCGCCCTGAATGCCTTCGTCACGGTCACCGGCGAGGCCGCCTTCGCGGCCGCGGCGGCGGCGGATGCCGCTCGCGCGTCCGGGCGCGCCGGGGCGCTCACCGGCGTCCCGATCGCCCACAAGGACATCTTCTGCACCGAGGGGGTGAAGACCACCTGCGGCTCCAAGATGCTCGCCGACTTCGTCTCGCCCTACGACGCGACCGTGGTGAAGGGCCTTAAGGCCGCCGGCACCGTGATGCTCGGCAAGCTCAACATGGACGAGTTCGCCATGGGCTCGTCGAACGAGACCAGCTTCTTCGGCCCGGTCCGCAACCCCTGGGACCCGACCAAGGTTCCGGGCGGCTCCTCGGGCGGCTCGGCCGCCGCCGTCGCGGCGCGGCTCGCGCCTGCCGCCACCGCCACCGACACCGGCGGCTCGATCCGCCAGCCTGCCGCGCTCTGCGGCATCACCGGCATCAAGCCCACCTACGGTCGCGTCAGCCGCTACGGCATGATCGCCTTCGCCTCGAGCCTCGATCAGGCGGGCCTGATCACCGTCAGCGCCGAGGACGCCGCGCTGCTGCTCGGCCCGATGTCGGGCTTCGACCCGCGCGACTCGACCAGCGTCGAGTCGGCCGTGCCCGACTACACCGCGACGCTCGGCGACCGGTTGGACGGCCTCACCATCGGCCTGGTCCGCGAGTTCTTCGACAAGGGCCTCGACGGCGACTGCGGGCAGCGCGTGCGCGAGGCGATCGCGGTCTACGAAAAACTGGGCGCCAAGGTGCGCGAGGTGAGCTGCCCGAACCTGCCGCTCTCCGTGCCCACCTACTATGTGGTCGCGCCCGCCGAGTGCTCCTCGAACCTCGCGCGCTTCGACGGCGTCCGCTTCGGCCACCGCTGCGACTCGCCGCGCAACCTCGCCGACCTCTACTGCCGCTCGCGCGGCGAGGGCTTCGGAGCCGAGGTCAAGCGCCGCATCATGACCGGCACCTATGTGCTGTCCGCGGGCTACTTCGACGCCTACTACCTGAAGGCGCAGCGCGTGCGGCAGCTCATCAGCGCCGATTTCGCGCGTGCGTTCGGCGAGTGCGACCTCTTGCTCGGGCCCACCGCGCCGACCACCGCGTTCGGCATCGGCGAGAAGAACGACGACCCGATCACCATGTACCTCAACGACATCTACACCATCGGCGCGAACCTCGCGGGCCTGCCGGCGATGTCCATCCCCTGCGGCTTCGCGGGCGGTCTGCCGGTCGGGCTGCAGCTGATCGGCCCGCATTTCTCGGAGGCGCGCATGCTCAACGCCGCGCACCGCTATCAGCAGGAGACCGACTGGCATCTGCGCGTGCCGTCGGCCTGGGCCTGAGGACGACCGCCATGGAATGGGAAACCGTCATCGGTCTCGAGATCCATGCGCAGCTCGCCACGCGCTCGAAGATCTTCTCCGGTTCCGCCACCGCCTACGGCGCCGAGCCGAACACCCAGGCCGACCTCGTCGACCTCGGCTATCCGGGCGTGCTGCCGGTGTTGAACGGCGAAGCCGTGCGCATGGCCGTGCGTTTCGGTCTCGCCATCGGCGCGCGCATCGCGCCGC
>Ga0315902_10003293_pt1 | contig 24304 bp, 15 predicted proteins | sample LakEriMetagenome_9_FD_203523 | JGI IMG/M metagenome (GOLD analysis project Ga0315902, IMG submission 203523) | Freshwater fungal communities from buoy surface, Lake Erie, Ohio, United States - Buoy 12 MA117 | ecosystem: Environmental > Aquatic > Freshwater > Lake > Lake biofilm | place: USA... | reverse complement strand
GCGAGGGCTGCCGGGGGATGGATCTCGGCCAGCACCTGCAGCAGTTTCAGCCGGTCGGCCCTGGCGGTCTGCTTGTTGCCCATGGCCTGCAGCGCCTCCTGGAGGGCAGTGGCATCTCCCTGTCGGACCCGCAGTGCGAGCGAACCGCCGCCGGCCCTGGCGATGGCGGTGACGAGTTCTTCCGGCAGTCCCACCAGAGGACGTCCTTCGAACGCCTTTTCGAAACCGGCGAGCAATTGCCGGGCCTGGTCGGCCTTGGGGGCCAGCGTCAGCAATTGGGCACACGCGAGCAGGTCCCTGCGGGTTCCCGCCGTGGCGTAGCGCCGCATCACACGTTCGAGAATCGTGCCGGTGACGAGTTTTTGATTCCAGGCGGCCGGCTCACGGAACAGGGCGATCACACCGTCGCGATCACTCTCGGACTTCGCTTCGATCGCCCACCACAGGAGGAGTGGAATATGGATGTCGCCGGCATCGTCATCGCGGGTCAGCATGGTGGCCACGAGGGGGAGGGCCGTGGCGGAGGGGAGCCGGCGGACGGAACAGGCCAACTGGCTGCGGACTTCGGGGTGCCCCTCACGTGCCGCCAAAGCCTGCAGCCCCTCGGCAAAGGCCGGGGAGACCTGGTTCTGGTCGCACACCAGGCGGACTGTCCACAGGCGGACGAACGGATTGGTGTGTGACAGCAACTGGACGGCCAGGGAATCATCGAGGCCATGCAGTTGGTAGAGTGCCCAGAGCAGCGTGATGGCCGAGTCATCGGACTCGGCCATCAGGCGCTCCTTCAGGACGGGAACAGCATTCGCCGGTTGCTTCCAGGCGAGTACCTGCAGGGCGGTCTGCCGGAACCACTTGTTGGCATCCTGCAGCCGGTTGATGAGTTCGTCGGTGGAGGCGCGGGTCAGGTCGAAGCGGGCAGCGGGGGTTCCCCCGCGGCGTTTGAGTCGCCAGATGCGTCCCCGGTCCCGGTCGATGCGTCCCTGGTAGTGGCTCGCGTGGTCGATCCGCTGCTCGTACAGGTCGGCGATGTAGATGGCACCATCGGGACCGACCTGGATATCGACCGGGCGGAACCAGGTGTCGCTGGTGGTGAGAGGGTGATCGACATCCTTCGTCTTGAGGGAGGAACGGTCGGGGAAGACATCACTGCGGACGACATGGCCCTGCAGCGGACCGACCCCAAACAGCTGGCCGTGGTACTGCACGGGCAGCGACGACTCGCCCGAGTTGCTGCGGGCCCCCTCATAGATGATGAACTGGTGGGTGAAGCGGGGCACATTGTCGTGCGTCATGTGCTCGAAGAAACCGAACGCATACGGATTCGACAGCGACCCATGCTTCTCGAACCCCTTGCGGTAGTAGCCCCCCTGAACATAGTGGAACCCGCGGGTGTTGCCGCCATTGTGTCCCGAGAAGGCCCGGCCATGGTTGTCGAACTCGAGGCCAAACGAGTTGCCTCCCCCTTCACCAAAAAACTCGTAGCGTTTCGAGACCGGGTGATAGCGCCAGACCCCCTGCCCCAGCGAGCGGACCGCCTGCTCAACGGGAGTTCCCGGGGCGCGGATGACACCGGTCACCGTGCTTCCCTGGGCTCCGTAGAGCCAGCCATCGGGACCGAATCGCAGGCTGTTGGCGATCGAGTGCGAGTCTTCCATCCCGAATCCCTCGAGATGCACGACCGGGTCGCCATCCGGCTTGTCGTCGTGATCGCGGTCGGGATAGAAGAGGAGGTAGGGGGGCTGGAGGACCCAGACGCCATCGCGATCGAAGGCGAACGAACTCGTGAGGCTGAGTCCCTCGACGAAGACGCCGTGCGACTCGTACTTCCCGTCGCCGTCATTGTCGGCATGCCACGAGATGCGATCGAGCCCGGGGAAATGGTTGGGAGGGGGCGGAGGAACCTTGTCGTAGACCGACCGCAGGAACTTGTCGCGGGCGACCATTTTCAGGCCGGCGGGGTCGGGATACTGGATGAACTCGCAGACCCACAACCGGCCCCGGGGATCCCACTTGATGCTGAGGGGCTGCCGGATGTCGGGCTCGCTGAGGGCCAGTTCGATCTCCAGGTCGTCGGGAATCCGGAACTGCTTCAGGGCTTCGGCCGGCGTCTGCGGACCGGCGTCGTCGATTCGCTTGAGGGACTTCGCCACCTCGGCGGCATCTTCGAGCCGGGTCGCCAGGGCGATTCCTTCGGGAACCTGCCGCTCGTCGTACTGGGCGAACACCGGATTGTCCCCCGGGCGGAACTGCCAGGCTCCCGCCAGGCGCAGGGCGTGCTGCCGGCCAAAGAGCACGGGGGCAGCGACGTTGAAGCCGGTCCGTCCCTCCTGGTTGTAGACCCGCAGGGCGACGACGTTGGGGGCGTCGGTCCGAACGCTGTCGGCAGCGATCAAGAAGCGGTCCTTGCCCCCCAGACCACTGCGGAAGAACGGCGGGAATTCACCGGCCTGTCCCACCTTCCTGCCATTGAAGTAGACCTCGTGCGCCACATCGACCGGCTCGACGAACAGCTCGAGATCGGTTCCCTTCCAGTCAGCCGGGGGCTGTACGAACCCGCGAAACCATGACAGGTTGTCTTCACCCGCGGGGGGGTTCTTCCAGACGTCGGGGACCTTGACCGTGGTCCAGGCGGCCTTGTCTTGCGCGACGACCGGGACAGCCATTGCCGCCACGAGGGTCGCTATGACAACAAGCGCCCGTCCGGGCAGGGGCCGCGGGCACGGGCGAGAGGGAAGACTGGGGCCGGCAGTTGGCATGGCGCACGCTGCTTTCGCGGGGAAGGGACCGCGGAAGAGACGCACCCGCTCTTCGGCGGCAACGCGTGGGGGTGGGAGCTGAGATTCGCCGGCGGGACAGTCCGGGGGAGGAATTCATTCCCCCGGACCGCCAGCGGGAGTTCTCACTCGGTCGCGAGGTAGTTGAGGTTGTAGTAGGCCTGCTTGTGCAGCAGGGGAAGCCCCTGTTCCGAACGGACGCCGTCGGCATTCAGTTCGTGAATGTGCCCTTCGCGCAAACCGGCGATCTTGAGCCGGACACTCTTGCGGTCGGCCGAGACAGTGGCCTGTTCAACCTTGGCGGTCGCCTGGTCGACAACCGGGCTGCCATACGACGCCTGGAAAATGTAGGTGTAGGTCTCGAGCTTGTACGACTCGGGATTTCCAGCCATCTGGGTATCGACGGGCTGAGTGAAGGTCAGCTCGAAGCCATCGGGCTTGGCCCGCATGGTCTGGATCTCGAAGGGAACCTTGCCGGTCCAGTCGAGTCGTTCGACGGCGAAGGGCTTGTTGCCGCGTGAGCCCCAGCCCCGATTCGTACCACCCACAAACAGGCTGCCATTGGCGGTCAGCTCGAGCCCGAGCGAGCCCGAGCCAAAGCCTTCACGGAACGGGAAACAGGCCCCCTGGTAGTGTCCCTGCACCTTTTCGAGGTCACACCGCATGACGGTGCTGAAGGTCTGGTCTCCCACGAAGAGTTGACCGGCGAAGGGACCAAATTTCCCCTCCGAGGCGTCGACAGCAACCCCTGAGGCCGACTGGCCCATCTTTCCGTAGGGAAACAAGATGGCGGGGGGTTCGTACTGGGGGATCTTCTTCGCCTCAACGATGAAGCGACTGCCGCTCTCGGGTTCGCGGGGGGCCTTGCCGATGAATGGTTCGGCGAGGTTGTACCACTTGAAGCCACCGGGGTGGCCGACGAACTTGCCGGGGGAGAGGTGCTTGAGGCCGCAGGTGCCGTTCCAGGGTCCCTGGTTGTCGGTGTAGAACATGTCGCCGGCGAGATTGGCCCCAATGCCGCCGGGCGAACGGATGCCGCTGGTGGTCGGGATCAGCCGGCCATCAGGGGTGATCCGCACGCACCAGCCACGGTACTTGACGTCGCTGGAGAACGAACCGGTGAGGCAGAGGACGACCCACAGGTTTCCCTCGGCATCGAACTTCGAGCCGAAGGCGTACTCGTGATAATCGCCGGAGATTTCCCACTCGTCATTGACGACCTCGAAGATGTCGGCGACGCCATCGCCGTCGCTGTCCTTGATGCGGGAGACGTCGCTGCGCTGGACGAGGTAGAGCCAGCCATCGCGCTCGGCGAGGCTGAGCACTTCGTGCAGCCCATGGGCGAACCGCTTGAACTGTGTCGCCTTGATCTCGCCCGCAAACGGATTCGACACCATCCAGATCTCGCCGCGTCGTGAGGCGACCGCGAGTTGGCCATTGGGCATCAACTGGAAGGCCGACGCCTCCAGCACCACGTCCTTCGGGACTTCGAAGGTGGTGATCTTGTAATAGTCGGCCTCGACGGGGGGCTTGTCTTCCGCCCGCACGAGGGAGGGGATGAGGCCGCACACGAGGGCCGACAGACCGAGAACACGCCAGAGCGTCATGGAAACCTCCACAGGGAGGGATGGAAAAGCGAAAGAACAGAACGCGAACCGGACCAATCCCGCGGGGGGCTTACCAGTCGATTTCCTGGACCACGGTCGCCTGACCCTGGTTGAGGGTCACCGGCAGCAGCAGTTCCTGCTGGCCGTTCACCTCGCGCAGAATCGGTTGTCCGCCACCAGGAAGGCGGATCTTGTAGAGGCCATTCACGAGGTATTCGCCATTGGCCTGGGGCTCGATCTTGCCGACCGCCCCCCGGAAGTACAGGCCGGGGACCTCTTTGGCCCCCTTGATGGTGAGGGTCCTGCGGAACCAGGCGTCGGTCTTGTTGGGGACCGGGACTGGCACATCCTCGACCGACAGTTGATCGGAGACATACCGGAAATGGGGACGTCCCGCCGGGTCGAGTTCGTATCCCTTGAACCGCCAGCCGAGCTCGCGGGGAGACTTGGCTGGCCAGGGAGCCTTGTTGTCTTCCAGCACCGCCAGCGGAACCTGGTCTTCCACGCGAATGAGGTGGTCTCCCAGCGGGCCCTGGAAGCCGGGGCCGCGGCCTTCCCAGTGCTTGCCCGCATCGATGAACCGGCCATGCCATGCGAGTGTCAGTGCCAGCTTGTTGGCATCCCACGCGAGATTGACGCGTTCGGGATAACCGACCGCGATGCCCCGTGCCGACAGTCCCTCGATGAAATTCCGGTAGATGACCGGGCGGGCATCGGGGCGCAGTTCGATGACATTGCCCACGAGTCCTTCCGGCAGGCCGGCCTTGTCGGCATCCTTCAGCCAGGACCAGAGGGCGGCCAGTTGTTTCGAGGGATCTCCCTCGTAGACATCGCGCACCGTCGCCTTCCCCTCGGGGAAGGCCGTCGGCATGCGGGTTCCCGGGCGATACCGCGGCGGGTCGACCATGTAACGGTGGAACCAGTCTTCGCGCACCCGCCGGGTCATGGTCTGCAGGTCCAGACCGCGGATGCCCGGGGTCTGGTGCCCACCAAACGTGTGGCACTTGATGCAGCCGAGCGCCTTGTCGCCGGCGAGGAAGCGACCCTGCGCCTTGGCGCGGATCTCCGACTCGGGCAAAGGAACAGCGGGAGACTCGGGAGCCCGGTCGGCCTTCACGAAGGCCGGGGCCAATTGCGAGACCTCGGGGGCTGCAAACTTCGGCATCCGGGTGAGCATGTAGGGACGATCTTTGGCCCCTTCGTTCAGCACCTGCTGCAACCAGTCATCCCGCAGCTTGTCTCCCACGCCATCGAGGGGCGGGGGAACGCGGCCTTCATCTCCCATCTCCTGGATGGTGGTCAGGAACAGGGGGTTGTGCGACCGGTCAGGGCCACCCACCCCACCCCGCGCATGGCAGGTGTAGCAGTTGAACGACTCCATGGTCCGTTCGATCTGGCTGCGGGTGTCGGCGACGGCGGCCCCAGCCGCCACGGCGGTTGCGAGGGCGGCTCGCTGGGACGCGTTGAGATCGTAGGCGGGCACAGGAGGCCGGGCCGCCGCGGGAGCCTGGGCCGCGAGGCAGCCCCGGTTGGCCGCCAGGTTCGCCAGGGGCTTGGCCTGCAGTTTCGGCGCCAGGGGCTTGCCGTCGAGGGTCAGGCCATGACAGTTGGCACAGCCGAGGTTCACGAACAGACCCTTCCCCTGTTCGACCAGGGAGGGATCGACGCGGAACTCCTTCGCGGCTTCTTCGGCCGAGGGGGGTCGGGGGCCCTGCTCGGTGAGAAAGATCCGGCCATTCGCGTCCTGGCGGGCGAGACCGGGGCCTTCCAGCTCCAGCGACAGCGTCGCCTCGCCCCCGACCTGGGCATAGTCCACCCGCACCTGGTGCATGCCCGGCTCGAGCCTGACCTTGCCACTGTTGACCGTGTGGGGATGAATGCCGTCGGAATCGGCCACCTTTTTGCCGTCGATGAAGAGCTTGCTGCCGTCATCGGAACCGAGATGGAAGGTGTACTCCCCCCCCTTTTCGGCCTTCAGGTAGCCCTCGAAGCGCATCCCGAATTCATTCCCCCGGCCCGCGACGCCGAGGTTGAACCCGGCACTCTCCCCTTCCTTCACCGGCTTGATCTTGTCGTAGTCGGGAACGTTGTTCCAACTGCCGTGGTAGACCTTGAATTTCCAATTCGGATTGCGGGGCTTCACCTCGACCGGCCCGACCAGGTAGTTCGCCAGGTCGAGGGCCTCCTGAGGATTTGACACCAGGCGGGGCATGCGCCCCGAGGGGCGGGCCACATGTGGATTCTCGAGGAAGGTCGCCAGGCTGGTGATGCTGTACTTGGCTGACAGGTCGCCCAGCGGAATCGACGACTGGGTGGGGACCGATGCTCCTTCGCGAGGGGCATGGCAGGCGACGCAGCCCACCTGGTGGAACAGCGTCTTGCCGCGACCGAATGCCTGCAGGTCGGACGACTTTTCGGCCAGGGTCCCCGTCGAGGCCAGCAAGTGCGCCAGGGCCCTGGCCGCCGGAGCCCGCTCGGCCTCGGGCAAACCACGCAACAGATCGGGCATCGCTGTGCCGGGCTTCACACCATGTGGATCGGCCAGGTAGGCCTGCAGCCACTCGGGACGGGCCCGCTGACCAATCTGGTCGAGGACCGGGCCGGGGCGACGGATCAACGAATTCGCCAGCGTCTCGGGGGCGGCATGGCAGACGGTGCAGTTGAGTTCGGTCAGCAGCAGCCGGCCCCCGGCCACGTTTTCACCCGTGGCCGACGCATGGAAGCGCTCGAACGCGGGGACCACCGGGCGGCGGGCTTCCTGCTTCGCATCGCGGGGAAGCACCCAGATGTTGCGGTAGCGGACCGGGTTGCCGTGATCCTGCAGATAAATGGGCCCCGCGTCGGCCGATTCCTGGTTGGGGGCGGCCGTCGTAATGCGCGGGAGTTCGACATCTTCGTGGATCAGCACGCCGTTGTGCCGAACGGTGACCCGGGCGTTCGCGATCTTCTTGCCATCCTTGTCGAAGCGGGCGGCGGTGAAGTCGGCATCGTAGGTCTGCCACGCCAGCGGAGGGAGGCACATGTTGACGTCGGGATTCTTGATCGAATAGATCCCGCCGCACTCATTGTCTTTCCCTTCGAGCCCGAACGAATCGAGCATCTGGGTCTCATAGCGCCCCTGGTAGTAGAGACCGCTGTTTCCCCGCCCCTGTCCACGGGCGAGGGGCATGTAGGGGGTGCGGAACTCGATGTGGATCGAGAAGTCCTGGAAGGTGTCGACGCTGGTCACTCCCTGTTCGAGAGTCTTGTCGGCAGCGAGGCGGGCTCCGTCGCGCCAGCGTTTCTTGAGGGTCTCGGGGGTCCCATCGAAGAGGACCACCGCCCCCTCGGGAGGCTTGGCCCCGAGGGTGGGACTCTTCCGCGTTGTCTTTTTCAGCTGCAGATCGGCAATCGTCTGCTTGAGTTCCTGGGTGTCTTCTTCGGTGGTCTGCTTGAGTGCCCCGTTCCAGCCTGCACCGGGCAGGCCACCGCGGTAGGTCACCACCTGGAACTTCCCCTGTCCCAGGGCAATGACCTGGACCCCCACCTCGGCTCCCAGGTATTCCCCCTGCAGGGCGAAATCGGGATCGGCGGCGGCAGCCTCGGGAGTGCTGTACCCCTTCTGGGCATCCTCCGCCCCCCAGACGGCCGGGGAAGCCAGGAACAGCAGCGACATCAAGATCAACGTGCGGTGCAACATGCGTCTCGCTCGTGAAAGAACGGGATTCGACAGGGACGAACCTGCAGGGGTATTCCAGGGGACTGTCAGGCGCCGGGGCCCGTTCCTCACAGGCCCCGGTCACTCGATTCTCTAGGCGTATTCGCAGAGATACTCGTTGATGATGTTCTCGAGCAACTCTTGCCGGCCGCTGCTGTTGGGGGCGGGGTTCCCCTTTTCCAGCATGTAGGCCTCGAGGTCGGCGAAATGCACGCTGCCGAGCTCGATCTTCCGGCCGATGCCGTCGTCGAAGCTGGCATACCGCTTCTCGACGACATCTTCGAGGATCTTGTCGCGACGAATGGCGGCGGCAATCTTGGCCCCGCGGGCGAAAGCGTCCATGCCGCCGATGTGGGCGTAGAACAGGTCGGCCGGCTCGAAGCTCTCGCGGCGTACCTTCGCGTCGAAGTTGATCCCCCCCGGGGCGAGCCCCCCCTGCTTGAGGATCACCAGCATGCACTGCGTGGTGAGGTAGATGTCGGTGGGGAACTGATCGGTATCCCAGCCGAGCAGCAGGTCGCCGGTGTTGGCGTCGATGCTGCCCAGCACTCCCTGGATGCGTGAGTATTCGAGCTCGTGCATCATGGTGTGCCCCGCCAGAGTGGCGTGGTTGGTTTCGATATTGAGCTTCACCCGGTCGAGCAGCCCGTATGCCCGCAGGAAGTTGAGGCAGGCGGCGGCGTCGAAGTCGTACTGGTGCTTGGTGGGTTCCTTGGGTTTCGGCTCGAACAGGAACTGCCCCTTGAAGCCGATCGTGCGGGCATGGTTCGACGCCATGTGCATGAACCGGGCGAGGTGATCAAGTTCCCGCTGCATGTTGGTGTTGTAGAGGTTCATGTAGCCTTCACGGCCACCCCAGAAGACGTAGTTCTCGCCGCCGAGCTCATGGGTCACCTCGATCGCCTTCTTGACCTGGGCGGCGGCGTAGGCGAAGACGTCGGCGTTGCAGCTGGTGGCCGCCCCGTGCATGTAGCGGGGATGCGAAAACAGGTTCGCCGTTCCCCACAGCAGCCTGACCCCGGTCCGTTCCTGGGCCCCCTTCAGAGCCTGGACGACCGTGTCGAGGTTCTTGTTCGACTCGGCCAGCGTCTTCCCCTCGGGAGCGACATCCCGATCATGGAAGCAGTAGTAGGGAGCCCCCAGCTTCGAGATGAACTCGAACGCCGCATCAACCCGCCGGACGGCATTCTCGACCGACTCGGTTCCATCATCCCACGGGCGCAGCATCGTTCCCGAGCCGAACGGATCACTCCCGGTGCCGCGGAACGTATGCCAGTAGCACACGCTGTACCGCAGCAGATCCTTCATCGACTTCCCCTCGATGAGTTCGTCGGGGTTGTAGTGCTTGAAGGCCAGGGGATTCCGGCTGCGGGGCCCCTCGAAGGGAATGACGGGAATTCCGGGAAAGTGCTCTGCCATGATGCCTTGGGAACGGAACGGAGAAACAGCACATCACCCCGGCCAGCCGCCCGGCCCGGCGATGCACTCCAGCGTGACGGGGAGTGTATCGAACGGCCCGGGGAAAGGGGAATGAACCGGGACGCTGTGCCGGCTCGACCCTGATTTCCCCTGCAGGTGCCCGGGCGCCCATTTCGCCCGGGCACCTGCCGAGACGTCGATGACTGGGGGGAACTGTAACAGGTGCTGTCCCTGTCGTGTTCGTGTGAACCCCTTTTGGAATGTGGTGTCCCCACTCGAGGCGGTTGTCAATTTGAGTTTCGGGCCCGCGCGTCGGCGAGGGCGAGGGCCAGCCCGGCGCGATCGGAGAGTCCCAGGGGTTGGTGCCCCAGGGAGCGGGCTCCGGGGTCGCCGAAGAGCGCGGCGATCCAGGTGGCGTGATCACGGGCCTGGCCGAGGGGTGTCAGCACGTCTCGGGTATACGCGAGATCATCCGGGTCGAGGTTGGGTCCGCGGCAATTGGCGCGGTGTTGAACCCAGCCTTCCTGAGCCAGCAATTCGGACAGCGTCGAGGCGATTCCATGGGTGCGTTGCCAGGCGAGCCGCAGCAGGAGGCTGCGCAGCGTTTCGCGGACGGTCAACAGATCGGCGGGTTCGCTCGACCAGAGCAGGCCAGTGGCCCACCGGCTGACCGACGGGCGGGCCTTGCCCCCCCCGCGGACCTGCAACTCGGTCGAGTAGCGATTGGTCCAGCCCCCGCGCCGATCGTCCGACAGGACGAGGCCGACCTCGATCTCGAGGTCGTTATCGTCCAACTCGGGGAGCAACTCTGCAACGACAGTCTGCCCGTATCGATCGGCGTCGAGGGCAAGGTATTGATCGAGCAAGTCGGGGACGTGGTCGTGCGCCATGGGGTTCATCGCGACCAACGGCAAGACCAGCCCGGTCCCGTCGGGCTGGATCATGGTTTTGAGGTATTCCAGAAACCGTTCGTCGTTCCGCGGCAGCCGATACAGATCGCGCTGGGTCTGCAACAGATCAAGCCAGGTGACGCGCATGGGAAAGTCGAACAAGGAACGGAATCGCTTTCGCAGATTTCAACAAAGCACAACGCACACGAAAAGAGCCGGTGAGATTTCGGAACTTCAGGACGGCCACCTTGCAGGGAGATATCACCCACCGTGAAGGTGTGGGGGCCGGCGGTCAACAACCTGCGAAACGGAATGCAAGAATGGGTCAATTGTCCGGAACGGATGCTGGAGCACTGGGAGAATACTGACATCCCGTGAACCGTGCCTGTCATTCTTCATCGCAGAGGACTACGGAAGTCATGACTGGCCAGAAGTTCCGTATCCTTGACGCTCGCCATTTTCCATGCAGGGTTTTCAGCCTCGAAGAACCTCATTCGCACAGAGGACACTGGGCAATCACCATTTACAGATTGACATTCGTATCCATATACAATAGCATTTAGCCACAATGAACAAGCGATTCGACGCCATACTCAAGCATTTGCCGGAGGACTACCCCGAAGACTGGGCCCGGTTTGCGGGGGTCAACGCCCCGGTGACGGTGATTGATGCGGATGTTTCGACGGTGACGGCCGCCGCAGACAAGGTCTTGCGGGTGGAGGGACTGGATCCCTGGATTTTGCATCTGGAGTTTCAGGCGAGCCATGATGCCACGCTGGGACGTCGGTTGCTGCATTACAACGTGTTGTTGGGAGTGCGGCACACGTTGCCGGTGCGCAGCCTGGTGATCCTGCTGCGTCCGGAAGCAGATGGGAAAGATCTGACGGGCAGGGTGAACTGGCGGTTGCCGCACCTCAAACCGTACCTCGAATTTGAATACGAAGTCGTCCGCCTGTGGCAGTTGCCACCGGAGGCGGTTCTGGAGGGAGGGATTGGAACCTTTCCACTGGCACCGCTGACCAAGGTCGCTCGTCCCGAATTGCCACGTCTGATCCGGGAGATGGCGCAGCGGATCGATCGCGAGGCGAAGCTTCCTGCGGCTGAGTCATTATGGACTGCCACCTATGTCCTGCTGGGATTAGAATATGAACAGGAGTTCGCAAGCCAACTACTGCGAGGAGTGCGTGCCATGAAAGAATCGGTGACCTACCAGGCGATTCTGCAAGAGGGGCGGGAGGAAGGGCGGGAAGAGGGGCGGGAAGAGGGGCTAGTTCAAGGGCGAGTGCAAGGCCGGGAGGAGGGGCGCGAGGAAGGTCGATCGGAATCTCGACAGATTCTGCTGGCCCTCGGGACCGTCCGATTTGGCAAACCATCGCCGAAGATTCGCCGGGCTGTCGCCCGCATTGCCGATCCCGAGACTCTCAAACGCCTGGCCGTACGTGTCCTCAGCGCGAGGAACTGGACTGAACTGCTGGGCGAGATGGAGTGACTTCCTCTCTGGCCTGGCAAGTGCAGCCTTCGGCCTCAATTCGCCCTGAATTCCCATGGGTTGGACGGAACGGAGGACGCTGGTTCGCGAGCCAATCATTGCGAGGAGTGCGTGCCATGAAAGAATCGGTGACCTACCAGGCGATTCTGCAAGAGGGACGGGAGGAGGGGCGGGAGGAAGGGCGGGAAGAGGGGCGGGAAGAGGGGCGGGAAGAGGGGCGCGAGGAAGGTCGAGCGGAATCTCGACAGATTCTGCTGGCCCTCGGGACCGTTCGATTTGGCAAACCATCGCCGAAGATTCGCCGGGCTGTCGCCCGCATTGCCGATCCCGAGACTCGTATACGCCTGGCTGTACGAATCCTCAGCGCACGGAACTGGGCTGAACTGCTGGGCGAGATGGAATAAAGCCTGCGCTGTCGCGGCCCCATCTCTCCAAACCGAATCTCGGAGAGGACGGGCCGTCTTGTCGGGAGATCGCTCCTGGTTCCGACGCACGATGACAATTGAGATCAGGCACCTCGGCGGCAGAGCGACTTTCCTGCGGGCGACAACAGGGCGTTGGAAATGGAGGGGGATGGCGTGGCATTCTGGCTTCGACAACGGGCCGACTCTTGACCCCCCGAGGGTGAATGGGCCGATTCCGGAATTGAGTTTTTCGGGGTGACTATAAACTTCTCTCTGTGAATCCGCGTTCCCGAGAAGTCGACCGCTGTGATGTCAATCCGCATGAAGCCCCTGATCTGGACGATGGTGCTGGCCCTGCTCCCCGTGCTTTGGTTTGCATTGTTGAGTGCGTTCGCCCGCCGACCGGCGGGATTGGGGGCGACAGAGGGCCGACTGGGGCCAATGCCGACCACTCCCAATGCCGTCGGGAGCCAGACCGACGACCCGGCGTACCGCATCGCCCCCCTCGAATTCACCGATGATCCCGCTGCCGCCTGGCAGCGACTGCAACAGGTCGTGTCTCATCAGCCACGGACGACGATCGTCACGGTCACCGACCGTTACCTGCATGCCGAGTCTCGATCGCAGCTGTTTCGATTCACCGATGATGTCGAGTTCTTGTTGCAGCCTGAGGACCATCAAATCGAAGTCCGCTCGGCCTCACGTGTCGGCCATTCCGACCTCGGGGTGAACCGGGCGCGGGTCGAGGCGATTCGGCGGGAGTTCGGTGTGAAACTTTGAGTGCGGTCATCAGCAAGTGTCGGGGAATCGCCTTTCAACCTTCCTGACCAACTGCTGTTTCGACCGGATTCCTGCCAGGGTCAACTCCCAATCTTTCTTGACCCAGTTCATGCTCAATTCCGTGACTGACAACTGACCGACCGAATCACGGGGAAGGGAGACTGTCGTAAACAGGGAACAGGGACTGCCCATTTCCCCTTCCCCTGTGCTAGATTTGGGCCATCCCCCCCTTGGCCCCTGGGAATGCCGCCATGTCCCGCCCGACTGAATACCCCGCGATGTCTGCTGCCCGATTCCCCTGTGGGCTGACCCGCCGGGAATTTGTGTGGGAGATGGGGGGTGGGTTTGCCGGGACCGCCCTTGCCGCACTGCTCGCCCAGGATGGTTTTCAGGCCACTGCCCGGGCGAATGATTCCGCTGAGGCACGGGCCGCGCTGAATCCCCTCGCGTCACGCCAGCCGCACTTCCCCGTCAAGGCGAAGTCGGTGATCTTTTTGATGATGAATGGCGCCCCCAGCCAGGTCGACACGTTCGACCACAAGCCGGTGCTGGAGAAATTCGCCGGTCAGCCGTTGCCCGACGGAAAGAAATTCATCAACTCGGGAGGCCGGAAGGTCGGCTTTCTGACCCCCAGCTTCCGGCCGTTTCGCCCCGGGGGACAGAGCGGCCTGATGATCTCGGACTTCTTCCCGAACGTCCGCGCGCATGCCGACAAGCTGGCGATCATCAATTCCTGCCATACCGACAGCCACGCCCACGGTTCGGCCCTGGTGGCGATGAACACCGGCAAGACCTTCATCGGGAGGCCTTCGCTGGGGAGCTGGGCCGTGTATGGCCTCGGCACCGAGAACCAGAATCTCCCCGGCTACGTGGTGATTCTCGACAAGCGTGGCGGACCAATCTCGGGGCAACCGAACTGGTCGAGCGGCTTCATGTCGGGGGCGTTTCAGGGGACACTCTTCCGCCCGGTGGGGGACCCGGTGCTCGACCTGCGGGGGCCCGCCCACCTCGACCGCACAGCGCAGCGACGCCAGCTCGATCTGCTGGCTGAGTTGAACCAGCGGCACCTCGATGAGCGCCCCGGCGGGCAGGAACTCGCCGCCCGCATCAACAGCTACGAACTCGCGTTTCGCATGCAGTCGGAAGCCCCCGAGGCCGTGGATCTCGCCCAGGAGACCCAGGCGACGCTCGATGCCTACGGTGTGGGCCAGGCCCCCACCGATGAATTTGGACGCAACTGTCTCGTCGCCCGACGACTCGTCGAGCGGGGCGTGCGTTTCGTGCAACTCTACTCGGGGGGGGGCCACCTCGAAGAGACGTGGGACGCCCACCAGAGCATCGAGACCAATCACGGGCAGCATGCGGGCGAAGTCGACCAGCCCATCGGGGCCCTGCTGACCGACCTCGCCCAGCGCGGTCTGCTCGACAGCACGCTGGTGGTTTGGGGAGGAGAATTCGGACGCATGCCGTTCAGCGAGGGGAAGGGAGAGCCTGGACGCAATCACAACCCCTACGGATTCTCCATGTGGCTCGCCGGAGGCAACGTCCGCGGCGGGATGAAATACGGCGCCACCGACGAACTGGGGTTCGAGGCGGTCGAGAATCGGGCCCACCTGCACGACATCCATGCCACGATCCTGCACCTGCTGGGCTTCGATCACCGACGATTGACCTATTTCCATCAGGGTCGGCAGGAAAGCCTGACCGACGTCGGGGGCCAGGTGATCCAGGATGTCATTGCCTGAGCCCGGCCTGACAACACCGCCCCCTCTCAAAGGCGAATCGCGCCCGCGCTGGTGTGTGGAACCGAAGATCGGACGGGATCTCGCCGACAGAATTGGTCGACCCCATCGGATGGAAACGCAGGCGGGATGGGAACGCGTCGATTTCAGAACTGGCAGACAAGCCCCTGCAGCGTCTGGACGGCCTGGTAAACGCCGATGACCTCCCACGCGTTCTGCACCTGCGGTTCGACCGTCAAGGAGACGTGTCGACCACCCGATGTGTGGCGGACCCGAAAGGGAGGATCAACATCCACGGCCAGTTGTTCGCGGACAATCGCCAGCGCACGGGCCACAAACCCATCCTCGGTTCGCCCGATGATCTTGAAGGTGAACTGGCACGGAAACGCATGCGTCTGTTCGAGCAGTTCGACCGAGGGGAGGTTGTTCATGGCGGCAGATCCGGAGAGGCTGGGCTCAGACGCGGCCCGTTCATCTGACGTCATTCTAGACAGCACTCGCGCCGGATGTTGCCCGGAGGCGGGAATTCTGCCCGGCATGTTGTCGCCCAAACGGCTTGGTCGGTAGTCTAACGGAAGCGCGACGCCTCACTTGACCCCTCCCGCCCGACTGACTGCGACGATGTCCCGCCCGCCCCTCTCGACGGCCCAACTCCGCGCCCACGTTGATCGCCTGCCGCGCTACCTGCTGGGGCATTATCCCACCCCCCTGGAATTCTGTCCCCGCCTGACAGCCCAACTGGGGGGGCCGAAAATCTACATCAAGCGCGATGACTGCACCGGGCTGGCGTTGGGCGGCAACAAGACCCGTCACAATGAATTCCTGATTGCCGACGCCCTGCGCAAAGGGGCCGACCTGCTGGTCTGGGGGGCGGGAGTGCAGAGCAACAACTGTCGGCAGACCGCCGCCGCCTGTGCCCGGGCGGGACTGCAGATTCACCTGGTGCTGGGTCGGGGAGGACCGGCGCAGGGGCCCGACAAGATCCAGGGAAACCTCCTGCTCGACTACCTGGTGGGGGCCCACGTTGACATTGTGGAGGAAACGATTGGACCTGACCTCGATGCCCGGATCACGCTCGAAACCGAGGCGCATCGGGCCCGGGGTCGCAGGGTCTACGGCTGGGACAAGCACATCTGCAAGCCGCTGGCGGCGGTCAGCTACCTGCTGTGCGTCGCCGAAATCGTCGAACAGGGAACCACCCAGGGGTTCGCACCCCGGGCGATCTACACCAGCTCGGCTGGCTCAACGGGAGCGGGGGTCGCCCTGGCCCGGAAAGCACTCGGTCTGGACAGTGCCGTCCACAGCGTCGCCCCGATCCAATGGCCCTATGACACACAGGCCGACATGGCCGAGATCGCCCAGCAGGCGGGACTTCTGGTCGGGCTCGACCTGGGGATGACACCGGCCGACATTGATGTCCGGTTCGACTGCATCGGTCCCGGATATGGCAAACTTTCCGATGCGGGTCTCGAGGCGATCGAGATGCTCGCCCGCACCGAGGGAATTCTGCTCGACCCCATGTACAGCGGAAAGGCGATGGCGGGACTCATCTCCGACGTGCGGGCGGGACGGTACCGGGCGGGCGAGTCGGTTGTTTTGATCCACACGGGGGGGACCCCGGCCCTGTTCGCCTATGCCGAGGGAATCGTGGGAAAAATGCATCCCCGCCGACTCGTATGACGGGTTGCGCAACCACGTGGCCTCGACTGTCTCACGATGCGGGGGAGATCAGCCCGAGCTGTCGGGCACCGCGGTTGGCCGCCGTGGGGATGGCCGGGGGGACGCGGGAGGTTTGGCGGGTGGGGGGTTTAAGGCCGTGTAGAGCCTCCAGCCCAGCAGAACGGCGAGAGCCCCGGCAAATGCGAGGGGCCAGCGGAGGTCGGCCTTGACCAGCATGAAGTAGTGCACGACTCCTGCGATGGCGGCGACGTAGGTCAGCCGATGGAGCTGCTTCCAACGGGAGGTCCCGAGCCGCTGGATCATGCGATTGGTGGAGGTGACAGCCAGGGGCACCATGATCACGAGGCCCAGGGTGCCCACGGCGAGGTACGGGCGCAGCGACATTTCCGAGAGAGTGCCCGAGACAGACAGTTCGCGATCGAGGGTGAAAAAGATCAGGAAGTGGGCAAGGGCATAAAAGAAGGCGTAGAGCCCGAGGACCCGCCGGTTCTGCGTGAACCAGTTCCAGTGGGCCAGGCGCACGAGGGGGGTCACCAGCAGCGTCAGGACCAGGAAGATCAGCGAGAGCATCCCCGTCGTGCGAATCGCGAAGTTGACCGGGTTGGCACCGAGATTGCCCCGGACGGCGTCCCAGGCGAGCAGCACGGCGGGGACGGCACAGTTCAGCAGCACCAGCCGCTTGATGAACGGGATGTCGGGAGTCATGCGGGACTCAAGTCGGGTCGGTCGGAAGAAAACCACGAGCGCTGGCAGAGAAGGTGACCCCAAAGTGGATCAGCCGGGTTCAGAACCAACGGCGGAGGTCCATCCCTTCATAGAGCTGGGCCACCTGGTCGGCATACCCGTTGAACAGCAGGGTCTTGCGCCGGCCAAACTCTCCAATCCGCTGCTCGCTCGCCTGGCTCCAGCGGGGGTGATCGACCTGGGGATTGACGTTGGCGTAGAAGCCATATTCATACGGAGCCGCAACGTTCCAGCTCGTGGGGGGCTGGTTCTCGGTGAGGGTGATCCGGACGATCGACTTGATTCCCTTGAATCCATATTTCCAGGGGACCACCAACCGCAGGGGGGCACCGCAGGCGTTGGGAAGTTCTTTCCCGTAAAGGCCGCTGGCGAGCAGGGTCAGGGGATGCATCGCCTCATCCAGCCGCAACCCCTCCACATAGGGCCAGTCCAAAACGGGAACCTTCTGGCCGGGCATGCGCTGGGGATCATTGAGGGTCTCGAAGGCGACATAGCGAGCCTTGCCGAGGGGCTCGACCTTTTTCAGCAGGCGCGAGAGTGAGAACCCGGCCCAGGGAATGACCATTGACCAGCCCTCAACGCACCGCATGCGATAGACCCGTTCTTCGGGGGGGCTGAGTTGCAGGATCTCTTCCAGATCGAACTCGCGGGGCTTCTGCACCAGCCCATCAACCTGGATTGACCAGGGACGGGGCTGAAACCGGCGGGAGGCGGCCGCCACCCGCTCTTTGCTGGTGGTGAATTCGTAGAAGTTGTTGTAGTTGGTGACGTTGCGGAAGGGGGTCTGCTTTTCGTCGGTGAAGAACCCAGACTGGTCTTCTTCGGGCGTGGTGGCCGGTGCGGCAGCGGTCACCGGTGAGTCCACACTGGCCGGCGGTTCTTCGGAGGGAGTGATTTCCGGAGGTGACTCGGTGACAGTGGTGGCCGGGGGAGGATCGGTCGGGGCGGGCTCGGTGACCGGCTGGGTTGGAGGGGGCTGCGAGGCGATTGGGGTCCCCGGGGGCTCACTGACGTCGCCGTCCGCCGTCGAACCCACACTCGACGTCGTGGCCGACTCGGTGGTGACGGAGGTGCGGGAGCCGTTCGGCGGATTTCCCGACCGGGTCACCAGATCGCGCAGGGGAGAAGTCTCGACCTCTTCGCCACCGGGGGCATTCAACAGCCGGTACGCGGCCCCGGTCGTCAACAGACTGCCGGCCAGCAGGCCTCCCTGCAAAAAGCGACGGCGGTCGAGGTAGACCCCTTCGGGGGTGATGTCGCGGGAGGGGATTTTTGGGGGTCGGCTCACGGTTTGAACTCCACCGGGGGACCAGGACGAACCTGCAGCACCTGAAATTCTCGACAAGCGGGAGTTGGTTTTCCAGTCTGCCCGCCCGGGGAGGGGGGGACGATGTGCCGAGCGACCTCGACCGGGGCGGTCATGATTCTGTCGATTCTGTGGTTTTTCGGGGATCAAGTTCGCATCCCCACCGCTCTCCGTCCGGGATTCGAATGCCACACCGGGGCTCTGTCGCTTAGACTTCCGGTTCAGGATCCTGATCGGAGTGTGGTCGATCGCAGGGATCCCTGTCTCCCCGCCCCCGGCCACCCGTTTGCTGTTGTGGATCAATGCGCGAACGTCAGACCGACGTCGTTTCTGCGGAGTCGATTCCTGCCACCAATCCGCCATCGAATGTGGGCCGGGATGGAGAGGCCTGGGGACAGTGGCTGTTCCTGTTCGCGACCTGGGGGATCCTGGCGGCGGCGTTCTGGGGCAATGACGGTCTGTGGTTCCAGGGAGATGCCCCCCGGCACGCTCTCAACGGCATTTTCTGGCGGGATCTGCTCGGTTCCGGAACACGGGACCCGTTGGGATACGCGTGGTCGTATTTCGCCCGGTACCCGGCGCTGACCATCATCAAGTATCCCCCGGTTTACCATCTTTTCTCGGCAATCGGATATGCGGTGTTTGGTCTGACCCCACTGGTTCCCAAGTGTGTGTCCCTGCTGGGAGGCCTCGCTTTGGGAACCTGGCTCTGGCACTGGCTGCGTCGCTGGGTCGCACCCGAGGCGGGTTGGCTGGCGGCCAGCCTGTTCCTGATGCCAGGCATCCACACCTGGATGCATGCCGGGATGACCAACATGCTGGCGACCGCCTTCGCGATGGGGGCGCTTTATCACCTCCGCAGGGCCCTGGAGGAACCGACGGGGAGTCGGCAGTTGAAAGTCGCCTGTGCACTGGCGGTACTCGCCCTGCTGACACACCCCCTGACAGGCATCATCGTTCCCGTTGGACTGGCGTGGATCCTCCAGGAACGTCGGCTGAAATGGATCCTGCGGCCCGCAGTCTTACGGCTGGCGCTGCTCGTCATCCTGTTGATGCTCCCCATCTTTGTGGTCCTGTACCTGCGGGGAGGGAACCAGTTCCAACAGGCCAACCTCAATCCCCTGCGGTTGATCGATCCCTGGTCGCTGAGGTTTTATTTTTGGCGGCTTCCGAGGCTCACTGGTGTCCCCTGGCTGGTGGCGACCGGGCTGGCATTGCTGGGGCTGGTGGGTTGCCGCCGCGCGGCCTGGACTGAGTTGCGGTGGATCGTCTCCTGGTGGGTCATCTGTCAGATTCTGCTGATTCTCATCTGGGCCAAAGACAACCGCTATGCCCTGATCTGCCTGCCGCCGTTCGTGATCGCCCTGGCCACGGTCTGCTGTGCCTGGAAGGAACACCTCGAAAACCGGGTGGTTTCCGGGCGCTGGCAACAGTGGTTTGCCAGTGGCGTGGCGGTGTTGTTCGTCCTCACGTCTCTTGTCCGCTTTCCACTCCAACTCCCGGAAGTTCGCGGGATGCGGGAGGTGGCTGCGACGATCTGCCAGATCGCCGACGGAGAACCGGTGCTCTACTACGGACAATACGATGGCCTGCTGATCTATTACGTGCGGCTCAATGACCCGCAGTTCCGGGAGCAGGTGATTCCCCTGCAACTGTGGCTGGGCCCCAATCCCGACTTCGACCGCTGTCGCCAGATGCTGATTGACTCGGGCGTCCGGTGGTTGATCATCGAAGGGGATCCCCCCCAACGTTTGTCACTGCCTCCTGCATTGCTTTCCCAACTCCAACAACAACCGTGGGTCCACCACCGCGAGACTCTGACATTTCAGACGATTCGCCCGAGACCTATCGAAGTCTACGAACTGCAGTTGTCGGGAGAGGACACCCCGCAGGGATCCCGACCGGGCGCGGCGGGGATGGCCTGGCAAACCGGTGATCGGATCAGCACGCCCATCCAGCGAGAGATCGATTGACCAGCCGGGGCAACGAGCCCGACGCGCGTGGGCGGTGAGCCCTCGGGCGAACTTGCGTGCAGAGCAGCGACGTCAGGGCCGGTCGAAGCGATGACGAGTGTCAACCCGGCCGCTCGCCACAAACGACGCCTGCACGTGGAGGCCAACTTCCCAAGCCGTATGGCAAGGCCTCAGAACCACTCAGCCGACCAACGTTTCGGGCTGGAGGGGTGGCTGGGGCGACGCTTGCGGTTCGGAATGCACGGCACGCTGGTAGAACCATTGCGCCGTCTCCATCAGGCCTTGCCGCAGACCGATCTGAGCCACCCAGCCGAGTTCATCGCGGGCCAGTCCGGGATTGAGAACCGCCCGTAGCAGGTCTCCGTCGCGCCGGGGGCCCTTGATCGGAGAGGGAAAACTGCGTCCCGCCACTTGGCTCAGCACATGCCGGAGTTCCGCCTCCAACTGGCGGATCGAAGTCGCCAAACCGGTCCCGACATTCAGGGTGAGGTACGGCTGGGCGAGAGGAGCCAGCAGCGCCAGCAGATTGGCCCGGACCACGTCTCCCACGTAGATGAAATCCCGTTCGCAGCGCCCGTCGTCATTCAGGCGGGCCGCCTCTCCCAACAGCAGTTTCTGGCAAAAAATCGCAACCACTCCCGCTTCCCCGTGGGGATTCTGTCGCGGTCCGTACACGTTGCCATACCGCAGCACAACCCCTTCGAGGCCGCGTTCGCGGGTAAAGAACTCCAGGTATCGCTCGCCCGCCCGCTTGGCAATGCCATAAGGACTGATCGGCGAAGGGGGCCAATCTTCGGTGGCCGGAACAGGAGTCTCTCCGTACACCGTACCGCCGGAGGCCGCCAGCACAATCCGCTTGACGCCAACACTGCAGGCCTCTTCGAGCAGGTGCAACCAGCCAAGCACATTGGTCTCGGCATCCACGGCAGGATTGCGCACCGATCGGGATACAGAAACCTGGGCCGCATGGTGACAGATCGCGTCTGGCCGGAAATCGGCCAGCACATCCCCCACTTTTTCCCGATGCTTGAGGTCCACCTCAAAGAATTCGACCCCCTTGGGAAGGTTTTCTTCCAACCCGGATGAAAGGTCATCGATGACCCCGACATGGTGCCCGGAACGGACCAGATGGTCCACGATATGGCTGCCGATAAAACCGGCACCACCCGTCACCAGGATTCGTCGCGGGGGAAAATCCATAAAGTTCGGACAGGGAGACAGGGAGAACGCTGAGGCAGCCCATCCATGGCTCGAGTCGTCGTGATTTGAAGTATAGCAAAGCACGCGTTTCGGTGCGGGTCAAGTTGCAGCAGTTTTTTTCGGGCAGTTTCTCCGTCATTGAGAGGGACTGTTCGGGATATCGAATCTGTTCAAAAGGTAACAGTTTCGATATCCGATTTCCTCCCCGTCAATCTCCCTCTCTGTAGTGCTTCAGGGCGGAGGGCGTGGGCGTACTGGAGATTCTCAAGTTCCCGATATCCGTCCTCTTCCCTGCCGGCGCGCGTCACACCCCGTCCCGTCTCTCAACCGGTTGCCATAACTCGGGCCAACGTTCGCCGAGCAGGAAGAGCAGGCCGGTGTAGAGTCCCAGCAGGAGGAACAACTGACCGAGGACGGCCCAACCCTGCCCAGCCCAACCCTGCCCAAGCCACTGTGGCACGAGCCATTCTGAACCGGGCCCCCAGGCCACACAGGCGCCTGCAACGGCCCCCGCGATGAGGGCCCGGGCGAGTGTTCCTCCGGGAATCGAAACCCCCGTGAGGGACCGTGCTTCGTGGAAAACCAGGCCGACGAGAACCAGGGTGCGAAACAGACTGATCATCGCCCCCCATTCGAGCAGCGGCGGGGTGTTCTCGCCGGACCACCACCGGGGCCCCACCCCGAGGACCAGGGGATACAGCAGCAGCAGGGGCAGGGTCACGATCGAAAACAACCGCGAAATCCGCTGCCGGTCTCCATGGGCAGTCAGGATGCAGGCGGTGCCACTCATCACAATCCGCCCGGCCATTTCCCACAACAGGATCCGTCCAATCAGGGCACTTTGTTCGTAGCGGTTGCCAAACAGCAGCAGTCCCAACTCACGCGTCAACAGGCTGATGGTCAACGTGGCCACAGAAATGCAAATCAACACCCGCACGACCAGGTTGGATTGCCGTAAAAACGCCGGCTTGTCGCCGACTTGATGGAGGTGGGAAAGCCTCTGCTGAAAGACCGGCAACAGGGACAGAACCGGGGCCAGGATGGGCAATCCCAGGTTTTGGGCCGCCGCGTAATAACCAACCTCCGCCTCGGAGACAAACCGTTTCACCAGGGGGAGTTCCGACCCAAACAGCAATCCCTGAAACAGGGCCCCGGCGGCGAGATCGCGGGAATGAGCCCACCATTCCCGCAGGGACATTCGACCCGAATGCCAGATCCAATGGCACCCGAGGAACTGGCACAGCACCAGCTGCAGCACAAAACTGGCGGGAATGGCCAGGGCAGCCCCCGGGGGCCCCCAGCCCGCCCCCACAAGACACCAGGCCAACAGCAATCGCGAGAGCCACACGAGTGAAAACGAACTGGCCGCAGAGACGAATTTTCCCTCTCCCACCAGGCACAACAGGCACTGGTGCGACAAGATTTGGAACGGGATCGCGAAGACGAGACAGCGCAGGGGGGGGACCAATCCGGGGGACTGCAACAGCGATGCCACCCAGGGAGCGCTGATCCAGGCCCCGGCAGCCAGGATTCCTCCCGCCAGAACCGACAGGCAGACACCCGTGCGGACATATTCCCGTCCACGGGGATGTCCCGCCAGCATCGGGACCAGCGAGCTGGTCATCACCGTGTCGGTGACTGTCACCCACCAGAAATTGACCGAAAACGCAACCGAATAAAGACCATAACCGACGGGACCCAACGACCGGGAGAGATACAGAAACAACCCCAGCCCCGACAACAGCATGATCGCGCGCGAGAGGACTTGCGCAATGGCTCCCCAGAGAAAATGCCGGGCCTTCATCGCCAACTCCAGGCACCGCTCGGCACACTGTCCTGGGGAGCGATCCCCCGGCACAAATCCACAAACGGCCCACGCGGCCATCGCCGTGGAGAGACCGGAAAATCACCCGTCCCCGCCGAAGGTGCCGTTCCGGGCTTCAGGACTGCCCGGGTGGAAATCACGAGTCGGAATCCTTCGCCCGCGGGACCTGACGACCGGTCTGATCCTCATCCCGGCTCCCCTCTTCGTGGTACTCGGCATCCTGATTGACGCGCCAGACGTCGTACTGGGTCTTTCCGGCCAGGATGTTCCGCGCCACCAGCAACGCGGTCATCATCGAGTGGTCCTGGTTGTTGTACTTGTGCATCCCGTTGCGTCCCACCAGGTGCAATTGCGGATAGCGGGCCTCCAGTTCATCACGGATCACCGCAACATGCCGGGCGTAATCATCGTCGTAGACGGGGTACGCCTTCGGCTGCCGTACGACGTGACCGTCGAGCACATCCCCCTCACGCACCAGCCCGAGCGACTGCAATTCCTTCGAGCCGAGGGCGATCAGGTCGGCATCCGACATGTTCCACAGGCCATCTCCCTCGAAGCAGAAATACTCGAGTCCGTAGCAGGCGAGCTTGGGATCGGGAACCATCTCGGGAGACCAACTGCCGAAGTTCTGCACGCGGCCGACCTTCACGCCGGGTTCGTGGATATAGATCCAGTTGTCGTCGAACGGACGCGACGGACGGACGATGAGGGCCACCGTCAGGAAGTCCCGGTAGCGCAGCCCGTTGGCGGCAGCCTGCGTCTGGCTGGAAACCC